>Ga0131853_10003350_pt1 | contig 28765 bp, 13 predicted proteins | sample TergutLab28metaG_FD_92764 | JGI IMG/M metagenome (GOLD analysis project Ga0131853, IMG submission 92764) | Labiotermes labralis P1 segment gut microbial communities from Petit-Saut dam, French Guiana - Lab288 P1 (version 2) (version 2) | ecosystem: Host-associated > Arthropoda: Insects >... | reverse complement strand
GACCACGTGACACCCCTCTATCCGCAAAAGTTGGCACTAACTTCGCCGACCGGCGGCGGCCGCTCTGTCGGTATAGTTCGCGTGCGGACTAAGGCCACGGAGTTTGTTTGTTTGTTTGTGTATCTGGTAGCACTACGGAGAGAAGGAAAGTTTCTTTAAGAAGACGAGAGAACAGGGAGAAGAGGGTGCCAACGTAGTGTTAAAGTTCATTGTACCTGGTTCTTACTTTCTGAAGAAGGTGGCAATATTTTTTAAAATACGAGTACAAGAGAGATCACATCGCAACGTCGAACGATCTGATAGAAATTTTCTGCACTTCTGCGATCGTCTTCACCGCCAGTCTTCCTCAAGTGTATCACCATTTCAGATACTCTCGTTAAAACCAGTATCATTTACACTGGAGTCTGCTGTGTGCTTTAGGTCTTTACCAAGAGCAAAACCACTCTCCAGACAGCGTACACATTATCAGGGCAGCACAGTGTCACAGCTCTGCTGTCTGCCCATCGTGGCATCTGCCAAGGCGAAGACTGCCCATTACAGGGATGCTACAATGTCTTGACATGAAAAGTGTGTCGTATTGTCAATACAGTGATACCTCTGCTAACGAGTGACCCTGATAACGAATTTTTCAGCTAACGAAGATTTTTTTCGCTGTTTTTCGGACTCGGCTAAGGAATTTGGATTCTACTAACGAATGTTTTAGTGGATGCGCGCGCTAACATAAAGCAGCAAACATGAACGTTCAGACCATTCCAGGAGCTTATCTTTTCCGTCTGTATGTGTGTTTCGGCTAACGAAGATTTCGGCTAACGAATGTGATTCCGGAACGAATTATCTTCGTTAGCCGAGGTATCACTGTACGACATATTCTTGAATTATACAGTTGTACAAATGCCGATAAAATTATTATTCGCAAATTTGTTTTCTTCTAAACGAAATTAGATTGCGGACCGCAGAACAACCGTACAAGGGTCTAATATGTCTCACGGCCCGCCTTTTCTCGACGCTGAACTAGACACATGGAAAAGCGTTTTGTGGGAGAGGTGGGTGACAAATATATTTACCTAAGAGTTCAAGACAAATACTTCTTTAGAATAAATAAAAACATGTGTAATTTTTTCGAACTCCTACATTCAGTATTGCATCTACAAGAAATCAAATCAAGTAGTTTTATATCATTCAGGCGTCATGAAAAAATTCGCAACGCGTTTCTCCAAATGTAAATAAATCTGATTTGTTGCTTCAGAAATCTGGAACAGCACACTTTCTATGTATCTGAGTAAGTCGATTTCAAGGCTGTCACTAGTCACTCTCTGGAGATCTGTGTTGGCGGTTTTGTGTGTTTTTGCTTACGTGCTGCATAGCAAAGTCATGCAATTTCCAAGTGGGTGGTTGTTTTCGATACGTCTGTTACCGAACTATGAGACACTAAAAATGTCAAGTTAACTATTTCCACCGAAAAATGTAGAACATTCAGTGTCAGTGACTTCCAACTGTTCATCGTCCACAATTTTTTGCAAATCTGTTCTCATGCAGCCATCCTTGTCCTGTCACTAACCTTTACTAAGCACTAGTCACTTCACACAGCCACACACACACACACACACACACACACACACACACACACACACACACACACACACAAACACACACACACACACATACGTAATACATATATACAAACATACATACATACACACATACATACATATATTCATACATACATACATACATAAATACATACATAACTCTTGGTTTTTCTTATACTCGATTTACAAGGATGGAAGAGAATTAGATTTCTCGAGGGGTAGTCGGTTAGAGTTGCTTTATGATCAGTAACTTTGAGGGGCAACTATTTAATTCGCTCTAATCGCCGGTCTGTTTGTGTGTGCAAAACACCTCGAAAACTGCTGAACGGGTTAGTATAAAAGTTGAAATTGAAATCTTCCATTAATTTTAGCGACAAATCTTCAGGTACACTTACGTGCATCTCGGCGCGCACCCTTCGCTGAAATATTTCGAACGAAATTTGCGGAAAAGTGTGAAGCACATGCTGTAGGTTAGACATGATTTTTCCATAAGACATCGAGTTCTAGAGAGAGGTAAACGGAAGTCACGTCATACTGAAACACCACGCACACGTGCGTATACATACGGAAATAAACAGCGTTCTTTGGAACATCCGGACACGATGGAGGGTAATGGGCCGCTGCAGTGTAGGGAAATGTTCTGACCAACGACACACGTTACGGTGACCATAGACTCTTGACAGTGATAATAATGTAATTTCTTGCTACTGGGTGCACGAGTTTATTATTTTCCATTTATATTGAATCAAAACACAATAGAAATGTCCCTTACAGCGATTGCTGTATTAAAATTATGTGGCTAACTACAGACTGTCTACTCATTTGTTACGCAGTTTGTACGAATGTCGCATGGAAATTTGTCACTACCGTTGAATTGTTTTCGTTTCTTTCTCATTTGCCTCCTTTATTTACTTGTGAGGTAAAAGTAGGTTTTAGAATTTAAAAGTTGTGTTTGTGAGTGTGCATGTGGGGAAGGGGGAAGCGGAGGAGGTACAGTGAAAGTAAAGGTAACGTGCACCATAGAACAGGCCACGAAAGCCCATAGGGGGAATAAAGGTATAGCTCTACTTTTACCTTAACCTTGGCGCTAGATGGGGGTGGGTGGTCAATGCCACGCCCCGGCCGCTTTACTCTCGGGAAAGACACTATTCCCATTGTATAGGAAGCTGAATGGGCCCCAGGACCTGCCTGGTCAAGTGCGGAAAATCTCACCCACTACCGGGATTCGATCCCCGGACCGTCCACTCTGTAGCGAGTCGCTATACCGACTGAGCTATCCCGGCCCATGGAGGTGTGGCAGAAACACTTACGTTTAAGTCTTGAAATAAAGCATGATTATGGAGCTTAGAAAAATATGCAGCTCTTGCTGAGGCAAATTTTGGAAATTATCAGCCAACAGGACATAACAAGGGATGAACAACATGGTGTAAGAAATATGGACAGTAAGCCGACGGACACAGGCATAGCGACTTTGAGGATCTTCAGGATTACATGTGACAAATTTAAGCTAATTACTTCGTGACAGAATATAATAATAATAATAATAATAATAATAATAATAATGGATATTGAGGAATAAAAATTATGAAATCGTGTATTATGTTCTAGGGCGTCTGCTCGGAATTCGACATGCAATCATATTCTCATCTCTCCGCGGCTTTAAATAAATGCCCTACACCTAGCCGTTTGTTTTCCACATTTCATTCTTTCTGTTGACGTGAAATATCTCCGCAATGACGCAGACGGTCTAACACGACATCTCATTATACACGTAACCTCTTTAACCTTGCTACATTTCTGGCGTCCATATCGCTGGACGAGACATCTAGCGGTGACCACAGGCCGCTCATTCTTACAACGAATCGGAAAGACGCAATGCAACGGCTTGGTGATACCTGCTCGAGCAGCATGGCGACCTGATACAGCGTGTGACGGACGAGAAACTGCTGGGTTACAGACAGCGCGAGGGGTCAACCACTTCACCTTGCATCCGTATCCATAATTTTGCAGTTGGTCAAGAAATTCCGCTTGAATGAAGTCTGCAATTCTTATAAGTGCCCATACTTGTACTCGATTCTGAACCAACTGAATCATAATCGTAACCTCAGAAAAATGTGACTTTATCATTTCTACCAACTATTCCCTTCCAGAATTTATATCTAAAGTTTCGTATGTGTTATCATATCCTCCATGCGTGCTATATGTCTCGTCACTCTCATTCTTCGTCTTTTAGTCACCTTAATGCCAATATTTATCATTTCGTCTAGAATAAATTATTATCAACTCTGTTTATTGTCAGAGGGATAAATTGTTCCCCATAATTTAATTAAGTACGTTCCAGTGTGCTGGTGGAACAGTAAAAATAAATCGTTTACCAAACGTCGAAACCAAATATTTTAATTTTGTAATACTAATTTGTACCTCAGCACAACTGTTTTTATTACACAAGGTAATATGTAGGATACATGTTTCGACTAATAAATAGTCATCTTCAGGCCTATTCTTTACAGGTTAAATCACAGGATGATGTGCACACAATGCATATAATATGGCTTAAATATTTCACTGATATAAACACACTGGGATCCCAATGTGCTTCGTTGCGTATCACGCAACGAAGCACAGAATGCAGATCCATAGCAGGGCACTCTTCGCAACATAACATTACACAACACGGCATGCTGCCGCAATACCCAACTGGTACAGCGAAATTAATGTGACTTTTTATAGTGTGACTATAGCAAGGACGATACGGCTCCCTGATGATGGTCCTAGGACCGAAACATGTCGAAGCGTTTTTAATGTTTCAATGTGTAAATTTTATAAATTTTATATATGTGCAGTGGTTGGTGTCATAATTGAGTAACTCAACAACATGAACGATGTAACAACGAAAATAAAAAAAAAATTCTCAAATAAATCACTTTCTAACATTATCGAAGTTCTTGAGTTATGATGTTAAAAATTTAAGTGTCAAAACAATTGAAATTTTGATGTTTTACAAAAAAGTCAAGAACTCACTGAAGGTGGCATGGACAATCGGCGAAAGGCGTCGAACTGTAGTTAAAAAGCGATTAGCTTACAAATAGTGGCAAATAAAAAGTGACGTCTTAGGAACATGGATCAAGTTCGAAATTAGCCCAATTTACAGTCTTCATCCACGGTGAATTTTAGTGAATAAACCGTTGGAAAGTTGCTACAAATGGGATATTATTGACCCAGCGTGAATGTAAGGTTCAGAACGTCGTATTGCGAGACTTGATTGAGGTGTGAACTGCCCTGAACTGAGGCTCCATGATGAAAATCCATTTGCTCATGTCTCTTCTTTATCGGTAAATAATTTAGGGGGTCTGTGTATGGGGGCATGTAACGTAAAACTCAGCGTGTGTTTATTTAACCTAGTGGTCCGAAATATTTTGTCTCTAAAGTGTGTATAAAACTATTGCGAGCGTAAAACAAACAGCCAAATGGTTTTAAAAGGCCTTTTGAACATCGTTCCCTGTCCATCGGTTGCTGTGCAACACTATCCAATCCATCAACATTTCACTAAATGGGATTGTGCTGTACCCAAGGGGGATGTGCTGTGGGCTCCTAAATTCCGAGTACATCAGTTCTGTAAAGTGTTACGTGGTACTGAAACATTTGTGATTTGTAGAATTATCGTGTGATTGGAAGATCAAGTGCGGTATGTACCAGCGAGCGGAGAACATCTCCTGTACGAGGCACTAAGATATTTAAAGTACCTCACTGGACTGAATGCTAGCTGATAGACCGAAATAACATGAATTAGCTAGCAGCTTATAATGTTGTCTGAAGATTCGATATTGAGTGTGTTGATATAGGAACAAGGTCTTACCGACCTTGTGAATGCGGGTGTCTCATATATACGGTGTGAATACTGGGATATTACCTTGCAAAAGAAAGGTTTGCTTCCTTCCCTATCCTTGTATGTTAACGACCCAAGACCGTTTTCTCACCTCAACTGACGCTGAAAATTCTCTGAACTTGGAACCAATTTGTTAAATACGTATTTGAAGTTCAGAAGTATGTACCACAGTGAAGTCTGCTGCAACATATAAATACTCTGAACAAGTTTAGCTAATTGATCTTCGTAAGAGTGGCGCAGTGTTCTCACTGTGAAGGACCTGAAATTTTGTATTAGACGAATTTCAAGGATCTCGTAATGGTCACTGTGAAACGTTGGTACAAAAAGTGACGCTGGGACGGGTTTTTCTCTGAGTTGCCAATATCAGCATAATTCCACCAATTCTCTATCCTTGTACAACGTTTAGACGGAGAAGCAGGGATATCTGGAAAGCTTCAAATAAATCGATTATCTTCCGAATATCAGAGAATATTGGGCAAAAACTACTTTCGTACTGGTGTTCAAACCAACGCAATCCATTTTCTTTTTCTGTAGTATTTCTAGGCCCTAAAGACAATGCTGAATTTGTAACCGAAATTCACGTTCGTTGTAATTTTCCTGCTTCTCATGTGGCCCTCCCACCACAAATTTCAAAATTTCCTCCAAGTACGCATAATTCTACGGCATTAACAAAATTTCGTCATAATTAAGCTCTCTTACGTACCATTTAACAAATTCCGAAACTCATCCCAAATGCTCAGTTAATATCCTCTGCTGCATACCTGACGTCACCAGTCTACAACACATTGCCTAACGCACCTGCCAAAACTGTACAGCGCCTGCAGCCTACCTGCACCTTATCGATAAGCGGGCAGAGGCTCGAAACATTCACAACAGAAAATTTACTTCAAGATTTATGAAATATTTGATAATTTTATGTCGTATAGAGTATTAAAATGAATAAAATAATGCAACATGACATTTCTGGGACATGATCGGTCACCTTCTTCAGGCTTGTTTCTAGAACATAACGTTAACGCAGAATTATTTACAGTCTGTTTAACGCCAACTACAGTTTGAAAGGTGAACAGAATATTCCAAATGAGTTTAAAAATTGTGGCAAAGCAAATATCATTGAATGTTTTAGGCACGATCTTCTTCACACGACACATTAAATATCTTTTCTTTTGTACTAGATTTTTGTGCTTGTGTTGGTGGTGAGAAACACTTGCTGGTCTAAAACTTTACAGGATAGTAAACTGTAGGCTACTGTTTAATCCGTAATAAATGAAGTCCCACTCACAATATTTACTTTTTCTTCTTATTGTTATTCTTTTTCTGTAGTCTTCTAAACGTCGAATAAGCAATTAATGAATTAGGATTAAGAAGTTTCTAGAATAAAATGCAATGAGGAAATTTTTCACTGTCGAAATCCACATAGAAAGTGATATCGGGTGAAAATTATTTAAACTATTTCAGTAGTAGAAACTTTATACCGAACTGACAAATGCTCGTCCTGTTTCTGCACTTCCTGTTTCCTTCTTAAGTGCTACAGGTGGTCTAAGAACTTGAAGACATACTTTGTCTTACAGCAGTAAATTAATTAAGTGTTGTTATGCGTCAGATTCTATGTGTCCGCCTGTTTCACAGAGGTCATCTAATAAAAACACCATAAGAAGAAGGTGCCTGTCTGGTTTATCTTGTCTTAGAATATGTCGTCTTCGAAGCTACTGAACTGAATTCCATGTAATTCGGTACGTGCGAAACTAAATTAAACTATCAAGAAAATTCAACACTTTCGTAAGAGTTAAATTTAACCTTGGAAATTCTCATATCTGATGTCATGCATATATTGTAGCACAGGGAGTTAATTAGTAGAAGAATACTTAAAAGACACTCAGTGGTCTCACTAGATCTCATTCAGATCTATATACAGAACTTTTTTAAAGCCTTCTGCATAGCGATTATTTCAAGCTATACGAAGCCAAATAATTCGTAGCTAATATGCGGTATGTTACCTTCAGGGCAATTAATAGCCCAACTTTAAAACTTTCTCCACAATAATACACTTTTCTACAGTAACGCGTGAGAATATCTAACGGAAGCTTATCTATAGTGTGAAAATTGTGTTAACAAATAACTCTCTACTTTCTTGTGCTTGCTCACGTCCCTCAACCTAGACTCACGTAGTGAGATGGTGAAATAGCTGTCTGACAGTAGTCTATCGCTCTGGTTATGAAACCATACATATATTACCCTTGTAGCCAGCTTATGTTTCGTTTCCAATTCGTTTCAGTTAATTTTTCTTAGAGTGTTTGTGATATACACGAATAGTGTTCTTCTGTTTGATCTGTATTACAAGAGTCTTCTTCCTTGAAAATATTCTCACTTATTGGAAAAGGTTCTGTAAAGTTTCAGTCTGCATTACACTGTAAAATATTATAATATATTTTATAAATTTATACTATTACAGCGATAACCACCAGAATCAATAATCTTACCATCAGCACTCTATTTATCCTCAATTAAATGTCAAATTTATGAGTATTTCATATTGTTGACCACTGTTGTAAGAAGTCAGTATGATATAATGGTAAGATGCAACAATCTAATTGTATACATTATAACTGACACAACTCTCTTAGAAGTGAATTAAATTGAATATTTAAGGGAACATTTTTTTTAAATATGATGATTCGGGTATAATAGAGGGTATCTAAAAATAGATCCGTTCGTTAACAGCAACATTCACTGAGAGTGATCTACGGGATCAAGGAAAATTATACTTACCAGGCCCATCATGCAAACCTGTTTATCGCTTTATAAAAATCGCATTGGTTTTGTTAGTCTGTTGAAGCAAATAAGACGTTTGCTAAATTGGTGTATGTTTCAAAAAACAGAGCACAGAGTTGTTAGAATACATGAAAGTGCTTTTTTATTAACAGATGTGAACGTTTGAATTTTTAATATTCGGGACGAAAGAACTTGAACTTTTCCTAAAAGCTTTGAAAGTCCTGCGTCTAATAACGTATTAGCAGTCTTTAAATTAAGAATGAACAGATTTTGAACAAAGTTTGAGTGTAGATGAGTTCGAAATCTTATTCTTGGAGCTTTCACAGTGAGAGACTGTCAAGGGTAAAGCAGTTTAGTTGTAAAGTTTAAATAAAACAGCACAAACAAACTGCTTGCCACAGATTTCATTTAACATACATTTTTAATTACCATATCTTAGCCCTTAAAAGAAAGTAACAAGTGTGTAGTATTTTAGGACTTGGAGAGTACAGCTTGGAGTAGCAATGAGCTTCGTTCGCGCGTGATGTTTCTCTGATGTACAGTGACTGTTTGCGTTGAGGCCTACATTTTGCTGACGACAGCAGTAGCAGGTTAGGCCACGCTTTCCAGTGCTCATCCACAACAGATCTTATTTTGTGTTGGTTATTTTCTAGAAAAAAAATATCGCAATAATTCAACCAGGACAATTAATAGGCAAAGGGTGAAGGGCTAAGGAGTCTAGGCTTCATTCCAGGGACGGATAAGGAATTCGTTTCTTCTTCCTTTCATTGTTCAGACGCTTTCTTAGGCTCAATCGTCGGTAGTAAAGAAATGAATACAGGTGGCTGCCCCCCCCCCCTCTCGCATTCAGTATCGACATTAAGAATGCCCAGAAAAATACCCTTAGGGTTAATTACGCAGAAGTATATGTTTATTTATTTTATCAATATTTGGCCACAACAACTTAGTGGCTCTGTGTACAGGGTAACTGCAACACTGTTCAAGACTTGCGTGTCGCAGTCATGTACATAGAAGAAGTAGCCGAACCATGTAGTTTGGTCCCTATTACACCTACATAATGAATTAAAACAAATGAACTCGCACGTATATGTTCGTGTAAAGAAAACAGAGTGTGATGAGAGTACCATGAAAATTCAACACTTTAAGCCGAAAGGAATTGCGAGATTTCAGGCTTATTTCTTGACTACTGATCTTTGAAGAAGGACCCCACAGGCTGTACCGAAGCATCGATAACCATATATGAAATTACTCCGCGTAAAATGCTTTGGGTGTGAACGTTGAACATGGATTGCATTTAGAGATATTATTAGTACCGCACTTAACTCACTTCCTCTTCGTTACAAGGAGACGAACTGGTTGATGTCGTGTGGAGAAAAAATGGTATTTGTTCTGAGAACCCTTCAAGACCGAAGTGCTCTCAGTGGACAGAAAGCAGAGTGTTTGAATGCTTGACTGTAAGTAAAGTGAACACAACTTTATAAGGGCTTAGAAAAAAGTCATCAAGAATTTAAAAGTCATTCTCAGTTAACCACTATATTGGTGACCGGTAATCTTTCATCTTCTGCTATACCATACGCAAAGGCGATTATATATGGATATATTCTTGTGTTTAGTTTGTATTTAACACAAACAATAAAATCGATTACGATATTAATACGACCCGATGTTTTGGGTAGGCTTTTTAAAAAATAACTTTTTTTTAAAATTACAGGGAGAATTTTAGTGTCTTTAGACTTCCTGTAAGTGAATCCTATTCCACTCCAGACTTTTCTAAGATGGTTTTTCCTCTTTATAGCCAAGTCATAGATTTTAGGTTGATCTAAAAATTGTGATCTTCCTGCAAGAAACTTAGATCTTGTTGATTTTAGAAAAAAAGGTTTAAGATTTGTTTTAGTCCAGCTCTGACTCAACCCGTTGAACATTTCAGCTAAAATAATAGGTAAAATACCAGGATAAAGTTAACTCTATTAAAGCTCGCTAAATAAATTATGTAATATGAGGAGAGATGCTTATTTCCCCGTGAAAAATTTGAATAAACATAATACACTTAATTAACTACCAAATTCATCCTCACAAGAGACACTTGATACAAATTGTACGGTGTCAATAACAGACCAAGAAACGTTCTGGGTTCTTGTCCTATAGGAATAGCAGCCAACCAAGGTGAAAAGCTGCAGCAAGTTCATCTGCACACGTCTGAGTCTCCTCATTAAACTGACTCTGTGAAAGGTAGAGAGAGATAGAATCAATACCTAGAGCGAATACAACGAACAAATTGCCGAGTAGACCAATAGGCAAATGAAATCCCATCTTCTATAGTCATGTCTTAATTAGAAGCAATGGTTTCGGGTAATTAGGGTCGTTGTCTAATTAGTGACCTTATTCACGCTTCTATTGCCCTGTAAGTAATATTAACGTATGGTTGTGATGTGCCAATCAACCCTCTTGCTTTGTGAGCAGAACACATCTCATTTACGTTCCTCCGTCTGTCTACACGAGAGGAATAATGCGGTGTGTTGAGGGCTGGGTTTAGCATGCCACTGAGCTGAGCCCCTTATATTTTGTTCAAAGTCTACAGTCAATACAGTCCGTGGGATACGCTCAGCAGATGTTTATACAATATGAACATTAGGCATGTATTTTATGTTTTTTACACTATTTTAATATAATTATACAATATAAACCAAAAAGTACATTTTCTCAATTAATATTTTAATTTTTAATTTTTGATGTCTTCTACATATTTCGAAACCGAGAGCTCATCTTCAGGAAGCCGGTTGTACGTGCAGGTATGTTATGGTGTGTTTTATATGCATCAGTATAAGCGGTCTTGTAGGTAGAAGAGTGTGTATCCAACCGCAAATCTACCTACAGTATTGTTTATACTGATGCACGTAAAACATACTATAACTTACCTGTATATAGAACCCTCTTCCTGAAGATGAATTCTCAGGTTCGAAACATGCAGAAGACATCAAATATTAAAAACTAAAATATTAATATAGAAAAGGTGCATTTTGTTGGTTTATTTTGTATAATTAGGAAATATGTCTTCGTAGTATAATGTAAATAGTGTCGAGACATTATTGTTTACAGAATATTCTTTGTGGGCACAAGACAGAATATTCTGTGTGGGCACGAGACAGAATTCCAGGCGTGAAGATCTGGTGACACACGATGAATAATAACTACTGGACCTTGAAAGCTCAAATATTAGTGTCCTCATTTGCATATGGATATGAAATGTAATCATTTGTTTAGAGGGATTGCCATCAAGTGAAAGATTTATAAAACATTGTAGATGTAAAAGTGTTTGTAACAACGAAGGATGAACTATTTGTAAATGGACAATTTGGTGCATTTTGTAACGAGGCTATTTGTGCAAGTCACCTACCATTGTCAGGGTAGTAAGGGCTTAGAAATGAAGAACATTAGAACTATAATTCATTTTATGGAAAAGAGTGTGTGTAGAATTCAGTGGAAAATGCCTTGAAAATTTGTCGCTTCGAACACCCCTTAATAGACTGGAAAATAATAGTAATTTTAAACTGCACTCTTCAAGGGTTAAGGATCCTTGGATTCTTGAGCATTGTTGTCCCGAAACGTCGGTGAGGAAGTAGCATTACTCGCTGCCTAATAGCCCAGAAGAGCGCAGTTCTTATCTACTTCGTGGCGGAAGCCTGAACTCACCAACCATAATTGAGGTTTTTAAGGACATTTCCATGATAGAATCGCTCATAATTTTCTCAACTCGCGCGTTTTACTGGTAGCTTTCTTGTTTGTCAAGAATTACACCGCTAGATACTTAGATTGAAACCAAATTAATGAGCAAAGACACAAATATAAAAAATATAATATAATAATTTGCAGCGGTAAACTGTCAATAGTCTCAGACAACAGGTTTAAAATTTGTATGAATACCTTAAATTACATCAATTAACAGGTCTAGCACAGACAGTTTTTTTTATAAGAAGTTTCACTTTGGCGGCGAAAACTGTGTATTAGTAAAGGAAAATTGTGTAGATGGAACTGTGAATTTGAATACAACTGTTTATTTCTGAAATATATTCAAAATATTATTGAGTTATCTTACGTGACCAACCCACAAGCAAATACACAATGAAATACGTCCCGACTGGTGTATAAAGGTGTGTCGAACTGAACTTTGTACTTCCAAACATAGTGTTTAGGCACATACAGTACATTAAGGTAGAGACAGCAGCTACAGGAGAGAACTCTCATTTATTTTTCTATGACAAGGAACACGAGCACGCCTGTTCTAGGAAGAGATCATTCTGTTATAAAGCACTGAAGGTACAAAATGCATTCTCTTGTGTAAGCGTAACTCAATTTGTCCTTTTTCTAGACTGCTGCTACGTAGTCTCTCATGTACTCTATCGTCAGGACAAATGGAGAGATATTACAACAACAGTGATAAATTCTGCTGTCATAACCGGAAATTTCTTAAACATATTCGAAGATTTTCCAATAAAACTGCTTGATGCATGTGATCTATGTATATCATAATCAAAAGAAATACTTTGCCTGGCCTTCTGCAGTGCACTGTCATACCTACTGCATTTACAGTCAACGTAACATTGTTCAAGTGCATAACATAAGAGCATATAGGGTGGAGTAAAGTAGCAGTTCCCCGAATTCTTAACCTTGACACTAAAAGAAGGTGAGTGAGTGATCAACTTCACGTTCAGGCAGGTTTACTGTCTCCCCATATGCATTGAAAAGGAGGCCAGGTGTGTCGCGATTATTGATTCCGCAGGCTAGTCACTACACCGATTGAAGTTAAAGCAGCTGCAGTTTGCTTCCGGGGAAGAACTGAAAGTTTAATGTTGGAAATCTGCGATCAAATATTTCTGATGCAAGATACTGTAACATATTCATGACTACCCCATAGTTAATAAAGTTAATCTACCGTCGTTAAGTCTGATATAATTACGTTCACCGTACAAAGGGGTTTCTGTCATCACTCTAATTTTTGGTTTAGGAATTGTTAATTTAATTCTATATTTTCTTAAAAATTAGCCGTAATTGGCAGATGTAATAACTTCCTTGCACATCTTTAGTTCTGAAGCCAGTCAGCCTTTCTCTGCACAAATGACTTTGGTCAGAAGCTTGTTAATCAGAGCTGATTGCCTGCAGTATGTGTGTCGTAACGAGCATGTACGGAATCTTTATAAAGCTATTGAAATGCGCGAGATCCTGTTGGGAACTGCAGCAAATCCGAATATCTGCTTCTCACAGTGTTGCTAACAAGCATATAGCGGGATCGGATTGTTGGATGATTGGGTGGATAGTTGAGTGGATTATGTGTGAGAAGGGAAGGAAGTACGAAAGGATGTCTGGGCAGAATCATAGCTGAAATGAGGGACTTAACATTCGGATTCACATACTCTTTCAGAAAAGAAAAGCACTTGGATCCAAATTTTTATTTTGGGTCCAACTACTGCTAATTAGGTACAATAATCTAAAAACTTGTGGTAATCCGACTATATGTTTCGGCCTCTTTTGCCGCCGTCACGGAGGTGTTCAACAAGTAAAAAGAAGAAAATAGCTATTTATGCCATAGACTTGCAATGGTAGAGTTAGTACTTTTTAAATGGTTAAAAAAAACCTAGTACAATGTGCATCATAATACTTATTACTTAATTGCATTATGTACTGTGCTATGTAATTGCATTATGTGCTATACTATGTAATCGTTTCAAACTTTTCAAAACTTGTATTTTAACTCTACCATTGCACAACTTTAACAACAATAGCCATTATTATACTTGCTTTGTTGAATGTCTCTCTGAGGTTTCGAATAAGGCCGAAACGTGTAGTAGGACGCCTACATGTTTGTATATTATTGTACTCAATTATAGCACAATTGTTGGATTACATAAGGTGACTTGTCTTACTGCACAGAACAAGAAATTTTTAAATTTTATTTTGGGACTACGGTTTCGAGTTTTATTGCTGAGTTTCACTGAATATACACCATTTTTGTTTGTCTTGCGTATCACGTATTTGTATGTCTATGATATTTGATAGGTTCTTCGATTTGTCTAAGCAAATGTCTTCAGAATTCTTACAGCTTCGGAATCGGAACGTGTGAATGTACTCCTTCTTCCATTTGTCATACACAAAAGAGTAGACGCGTTGTAGCTTCAAATTATGTCCCCTTTCTCATTTAAACTCCCAAAATGGAATTTTACGCCCTAAACATTCGCATACGAATGGGGTTTTGTAAACTATTCGAAGACACTGCAGCGGGAAGGTATATAATACACTTGCGCTTCATCTAGGAAAATGTAGCAGTAAAAAGTGGGAGGTAAAATCAAGATGCCGGTAGAGCGCGCCAACTCAATTGAAAAATGCTACTGGAAATTCTGCGAGGGAAGAAAATATCCGTTCCTTTTGGCCCGAAATGTTAAGTCCTTTAGAGGCAAACTGGACGTTACAGTGGCTGGAGCAACAGAGTCAAAGAAGACCCTGTGCTCATGTGCCACGAAAGAAAGTTGTTGAAGATTTTCAAAGCAAACTCCACCAAAATTGTTGATATTGAAGAATGACAGAAGTGAGTGATAAGCATTAATATCCGGCTGTTTTGACCTCGCATTTATTTTATATACCACTTAGAAATCACATATAACACATCAGAAAAACTCCAAGTTTGGTGACGACAAAAAGCTATTCTGCTCTGTTAACGAACACTAACATAACATCCCACTTCGTAATCAGTCACAACGAAACTGATGCAAGTTTTATGCTTTCTTTTGTAAGCACAGGAAGGCATGTGGTTTGACTTCGCGAACGAATATTCTAACGTAGTTCCACATATTTCATTTACCACAATACTGAAGGTATTTTAATTAAAATTGACATAAAATAGTGCGGGGTAACAACCGCTGAAAAAATTTGGCTTTGTTAACGTTTTATGCCAAGTTGAAATAGAACTTCATCACTTATCCAATGGGCCCACTTTAAACAGGGGTCTGCGTTATTTGTTAGAATCCCATTTCATACTTTCCTAAGATGAATGTTCAGCAAGTTACATCAAAACGCGTAGTCCATATGCTAGTGACACAGCTTACTAGTAATATATCGCATCATATATGTGAACAGAGATTTTTGTTATTTTCTTACTTCTTGGTTTTAAAGACAAATCTACTGATAAACTAGCAGACAAGTCTGTAAAGACTTACCAAACAAATTTAGTGTTTGATAGTTACAAATATCGTGAAGACATGAAATATTACGTGCCGTCATTTAAAACTGAATTTTACCACGTATTTCTATACACGGGCCACACATCTTCATTAGCGTTGAACATTTTAATAATATATGTGGGATCTTAAAACTTTTCACAGTACCTCTACTCTTTTCTTCTCTCAGGCTGGAATTGGCACCGTGTTAAAGTTTCAAAGACATACCAGTATGTGGTGAGATTTTCCACGCCCGTCCGTACTGGCTGTATGTCCCAAACAACCTCCTACGCAGTGGGTACCGATTATCTTTCGAGGGGGGGGGAAACGGCCGGGGCGTAGCGTTGACAACCCCCCCCCCATCCAGCGCCGAAGTTAAAGAAAGAACAGAGCTGTACCTCTACTCTCCCTTGGGTCTTTGCGGCCTGCTATAGGGTAAACTTTACTTTTACCTTTCACTTTACCGGTATGAGGTGATTCCCATGGCATTATTTATGCCACTTTCCACTATTAATAAAATCGTCAAGTTGATGTAGAAAAATAAAAAGATGGCTGGCTTCTAAATTATTGTACCGTGTAAGGTTATAAATTTATTCCGAATATTCCAAGAAATGTGTTGCCTTCTTTTGCAGAGTGATTGAATTCGTTACACGTGGCTTCTAAAGCACCACGTCGCGTGGTGCAGCAACACAGCCGGTCTCTGTTGTGACCGGCACTCGTCCGTGACACCCTGCAAACTTAGCTTGTGTGAAGTTGATCTGTAAAATTAAACTGGTCTCATTGTTGAAGTCTTATGGGTTATTATGCCATAGAAACTTCTAAATTTTTACGTATATTAAAAAAATATGCTCTATTCAGACTGCTTGCTTCTGAAGAAAAAGGCAGTAGAATCCTTCAAAACGTCGCTACATACGAGGGGGGGCTGATAAGTACTTAGCCCGACCTAATTCCCGATGTCGTAGTGCGGAATCGATAGTGTCGTAGGAAAGAAGAGTCTGTTCATGTGTCGAATTGCAAGTCTATTCTTGTTACAGAGGCTGAAAGGAAGTAAGTCAGGCGACGCGCGCGGTTTCAACAACATGAAGACACGAGCTGTCATAAAATTCTTTTTCCTGCAAGGCAAGGCGCCGAAGGAAATTCACGCCATTCTGATAGAAACATTAAGGGAAAATGCACCATCGTATGCCACCGTCAAAAACTGGGTGGCCCAGTTTAAACTTCGTGATTTTTCCGCCTGTGATGCACCTCGTCCTGGACGACCCAAAATAGTGACCACCCCGGAGATTACTGGACAAATTCACGACCTTATCTTGGAAGACCGCCGGATTTTGGCTAAATCAATAGCTGAGCAACTGAGCATCTCACTTGAGCGGGTTGGATCCATAATTCATGAAGATTTGGATATGCGAAAGCTCTCAGCCAAGTGAGTCCCGAAATGCCTGAACGCGGATCAAAAACGTCAAAAGTGCCAGTCGTCTGAGCAACTTTTGGAATTTCTTCGGGCGTGATCCAAATTATTTCCTGTCACGATTGGTGACCATGGAAGAAATCTGGCTATATCGCTATGACCCAGAGACAAATTAACAATCAATGGAATGGTGGCATAGCGGCTCACCCCGTCCCAAAATATTCCGAGTTCAAAAATCCGCTGGAAAAGTTCTCGTCTCGATTTTTCGGATCAGGACGGCATCCTCTTCATTGATTATCTTCCAAAGGGCCGAAATATCAACGCGGAGTATTATTCATCTCTGCTGGTGCAATTGAAGGACATTTCGAAGGAAAAACGCCCCGCGAAGTTCACCAAGGTGGTCTTGCTTTTACAAGACAATGCCCCTGCTCACCGGGCACTTGCAACCCAGAAGAAACTGGCCTATCTGGGCTTCCAATATCTTGATCACCCACCCTATTCTCCGGATCTGGCCCCGTCGGACTACCACCTGTTTCCGGGACTGAAAAAACAATTGATATGTCGCAATTTTTTTTTCCGACGCAGAGGTCATTGCTGCCGCGGAGACCTGGTTGGACGGACAACCTTCTGAAACTTTTTTTGAGTGTCTTGCAAAAGTTAGAGCAACGAGCTAAGAAGTGTATTGAGCTTCGTGGGGAATATGTTGAATAAATCCCGAGTTTGTTCGCTGTAGCTTGTTTCCCTCCTGTTCGGGCTAAGGACTTATCAGCAACCTCTTGTATTTACCATTCGACAAGACGTAACATCTAAGAGAACTTGAATTTTCACCAACAATATTACCAGAAACTGAATTCTCGAGTGGAATCAAGGCGACCAAAAACACAGTTCTTGAATGGAATTCCCTATGAAGTTATCCAGGTGTGAAGTTACACACATTTATATAACTTGGGTCATTATTGAGTTGTCTGTTCTATACGTATAATGGAGCAGCTTAGCCAACATTACAGAATTATAATAAGTTTTCCTTAGCTTTTTAGTATAAATATTCAGTAATTTTTCGTGCTGAATATATTTCTGCTGGTCTGGAATTCGATTGGTCGAAATTCCTTGTTGTATACGGACAATATTATTTTTACCAGACTAAATACGTTAAAAAATCCTTTTTACTTAGCCAACGATCGACACACCCCCAGACAGTGTAATAACCATGCATGTGTATCGGATATGTTACTTATTGTGTAACTGAGCGTAGCGCAATTGCATACGGAGCCCTCTAACGGCAGTATGCGACAGGTTTTCTGCTGTTAACTTTAGAGCGAATGGATGGATTCTCACATAATATGGTGTCAATAAGACACCTCTGAAGTTATAAAAATACAGTACACATTTGTTTCCTACAGACATTAATACCTGCAAACAGAGGCGTAAAATTTCTAATCGAGGGAGACTGTATCTCCCGTGTAAGGCCTTGCAGTGATGGATGTATTTTGACAGTGTCAAATGTGTAATTTGCTAATGACTTAGATCACAAACAAAACTGTACACTGCACATACAAAACGTTCTCTTTAAGCTAACGGAAACAAAATGATGCCTTTCAAGTTCTTCCGGCGATGCTGAAGAAAATTCAAGCCGTTTGGATTGTGACGCTCTCGTTGTTCATTGCCCAGCGTTGCAAAGGATCGCATTGTTTCGTCTTCAGATTTAGGCAGGCAGACGAGTCCTAAACTACCTGACCCTAAATACTTAGACTCTACGATCCTTGCAAATTCGAAAACCGACCACACGGCGTAAAATTCCCCCCAAAAATTTATCTTCAATTACAAAAAGAGCGACCGCAGGAAAAATTGAATTTTTATATGTTGAATGTAATTTAGAACACAGGATTTATACTTCAGTAACAGGTTGTTCAAACAAATAAAAGCAAATCAACAACAATAGTATTAAAATAGATTCGTGAGTACGGATGCATCCAATAGGAAATTATGTTTTACGACTATTTCTGGGAACACCTTAATTAGAAATGTCCTCACACAATAACACACCGAATTGTTTGTGTCAGTTTACACACTGCTGCAGGACGTTTAATTTGTTGTGACACACAAATGTTAAGGAACCGTGGAAAGTACTGAAATGTGCCCTGATTAAACTGTCGTGTGGTTTAGAAAACGTCGAGCCTACTAAGTAAGGTTTTAGAGCTAGTTATTTTCTGCTTTTGATGTACATTAAAATTTATTTTTATTTACAATTAGGAGACCCAGGCTGACTTTAATAAACCAAACAGATTAAGTTTAATGTTTTCATGTTTTATCTCTGCTAGTGGAAACAACTTCAGAAAATTTAGAAAAGTCCGTGTGTAAGAATTAGCTTAATCTTAGAATCCCAACCAAACACGTCTCATAATTTCACAAAGAAATTAAATTTTGTGTTATTTAAAGAAACAACATATGCGCGCACAGTATGCGTACGCAAAAGTACAATTTTTTAGCTTTCCTACGTGTTTCGATAATTACAACGTCATCATCAAGGAGAATAATGCACCACAATTATAGTGACAATGCACATTGTATGGTAGCGATTTCTGTCATGCCACAAAACCAGTTCAGTTCAACAGCACACACGTAGTTAAAAATCTATCACTTTGAAATATTGTTATAGGGTTCACATCGGTATACAAATGTCTGACATTGGTCTTAATCCGTAATGGGTATGTCTTGTAAATAATTAATCTTCTTGATTGATATCACTAACTAATTATGAAACATTACATGCGCTGAAATAACAACATTTAGGTGCGTAAATTTTGTTGACAAAGCAATTCCAACACACGTAAAATGTAATTGCCTATACAGTAAACTTTATAAAAGTCATCTGACCTCAATAATTTAAACATTTCGATCATAGAAACTTACCATTATTTGTGCCACAGTCATGAAGCTGATAATACAGCAGTGTGCACAGAGTTTTATTTTTGCTGCAACGGTTTAAGTTAGGATCTTTGCACGTTATTTATCGTACTGACTATTCACAATACAGTGGATATTGACATTCACCAGTAATTGTTGACGTGCGCTGTATTCCGTATATTCGCAGTAACATTCCATACATTATCTGTAAAATACCGCAGATATTTACTGCTATAGATCTACATGATTAGTTGTTTTATAAATCAAGTAGTATCAGTTAAAGCTGTTTAATATGGACTGGATACTTACACAACGTATGGACAAAATTAACGGTTTAAAAAAAATGCTGACTGGAAACAGACTGCTTAAGAAATATTTGGGCACAGAATAGCGGAGTAAGGGGAAGGTGGAAAAACCGTTAAACATGACTTGGAAATTCGTATTTATTATCAGATTTTATGAGATGATTGAAAGAAAGATAGTGAGGTGGAGAGGACTAGAAGCACACCTTCAGAAATGAGAAAATAAATACGATACATCACATTTCTACGAAACCTTCTTAAGAAGAAGCTAATTGAAGACGAATGTATACGTGAGAGTGATCTGAAGTGGGCGGTAGAGAAATGTGATGTGGAGGATTTGACTGAATTCGGTGGCTCAGAAAAAGAACTGTAGCCTGTTGCTGTGAAAACAATTAAGAAACTTTGGAATTTTAATGTAAATGAAAGGTGAAAAAGTGCTGGTGCTCGTCAGTAAGGTATGTGGCCGAGTAGATTAATGACTCCATCTTTCTTAGGCTCTACTTGAGATGGAGGTGAAGACTTTGCTCCCTGTAACCCTTGGGGATATTTCCGCCGTACCGAATAAATAAGAGGCTGGGTATATCTCAGAGGCGGTACTGCGTTTTGAAGAAAAGAAAGGTACCAGGCCCTACTCGAAATCGCACAACGTTTCCTCCGTCGTCCACCTCCTATCCCAGCCACTATAATGACGTATCTAGACTCTTTTTTCGTGTCTCATAAAAGACGTTAAATTCTTTGATCTCCAGAAACGGCTTCCAAAGTTTTAAGAAATTGACTAAATGGAACTTGATTATAGTTGATATGGTTCGAGAGCTCAGGCGGGTTGTCGAATAAAGCTAGATTCATTCCCAGGGCAGTCAGTATGGTATTTGCTCCGAGTAATGCCACATCCTCTGACAAATATTAATCCGTAAATACTCTACAGTCATTTATCACATCCTTTTGCCGTTAGACACAAGTACGTACATCACAATTTTCTTCCGTATTTTGGTCTTCCCATCTGAGCATAGTATTATGTAAGCATCACCAATTTAATTGGTAATTGTTTTGTTTTTGAGTGCCGGGATAGCGTAGTCGGTATAGCGACTCGTTACAGGCTGGACGGTCCGGGGATCGAACCCCGGTAGTGGTAAGGTTTTCCGCACCTGTCCAGACCGGCCCTGGGTCCCACCCAACACCTTATACAACGGGCACCGGGTCTTCCCGGGAGTAAAGCGGCCGGGGCGTGGCGTTGACCACCCACCCTCATTTAGCACCGAGGTTAAAGAAAGAGTAAATCTATACCTCTATTCACCCTCTGGGCCTTCGTGGCCTGTTCTAGGGCGAGCTTTACCTTTACTTTCATTGTTTCTTTTGAAAATATTTGCGAAGTTCAGAATACGGAAACTTAGAAGGCAGAGTCACACCTGTTTTTATACCCATCACTTTGTCTGCTCGAATCTTTTGCCTATCTGTTCGTCCAACTGGAATTTTAATCACCGAAAATTTGGCTCAACTGACACGTCTGACTTCTGTTCGGGAGGTGCTGTGTTCGAGTATCGGTTGGGAAATTGTGTGTTCAACAGAAGATTTTCGTGGCTTTCATCAGTCCTTCGAGCCCAAAGTCATTATTCAGCTGTAGCCATGACACTTGCATGGTCATTCCTGCCATTCGATGTTAAGTCTGGCTGGAATTTGAACCACTGATCTCCTAATATATCTATGTGGACCATGACCAATGTAACGGTAGGCCTTGTAATAAAAACATGTGTATGCAATTTGGCATTTCTCTTCATGGCTGTGAAGTGATAATTTAGTGTGGTTTAGGTTTGCCGCTTGGACAACCGAGGATTTGTGATCATCGAATTTGGAAATAGTTGATACTCGCTGTAAGCCCCAGGCAGCCTTTCATTCAATATTTGACGCGGTAAAGCGGTCGGGGTATTAAACGAACCAGGCATCTCCTCCATTGTTTAGGTTACAAGTGAGTGAAGCTATGCCTCCGCAGCCCTCCGCCCCCACCCCCTTACGTCTTCACGATAGGTAAAAAGACGTTCATATTAATTGCATCAGTAACTCATATGCAGAAACAATAAGTAAAGGAAGCAACGACAGTTGCAAGAGACGTTGACACTCATGAATCCAACAAGCCATTATGTTTGCTTTTGTTACCCATTTAATATTTCCAAGATATTTGGACTGGAGCGAAAAACGTAAGAAGAAAACAAAAAACCGCATCCTGACATCTTTAGATGCTTCATTCTCGTTGTGTTTAGTAATACAATAAGAAGGGGGTTTTAAATGAGTATTTTGACTCATTTAATACTCTCTCCTTATTGCATCCTGACATTGTTTATGCACAGTTAGTAATCTTCACTAAATACTCTTAGGACAATTAACTAAGAACGAATGCAACGTAGTATGCACGGTGACATGGAAGCTTTATTGGAAAACTGAAGGGATTGGTGCAGTTGGTTGAGGCACTACGCAAAAAGCCGGGAGGTCTTTGGTTCAATTCTCGATTTTGTCAATGGGATTTTTCATTGACATAACACTTCCTGCCACATTATGGCCCTGAATTCGACTCAGCCTCTAACAGAAATATTGTCTGGTTGGTAATGGCGGCAGTAGCGTATGGCTGACAAACTTACCACCTTTAGGCGCCTTTTGTCTTGAAATCGCGGTGCCTCAGGCTCCGGACATCCTCAGTACCTCTTCTGGCCTGTAGAGGGATTGTTTTGCCCTTTGTATTCATGCAATTAGAACAAGATATTAAAATAAGAAATCGGAGTGGAAGAGTTTAAAATCAAACTCCTATAATGAAGTCATGCCTCATTAAAACTGATTATTAGTTGCAAAGGAGAGACGTACCAAATCCCCAACAACTTCAACAAGAAACATAACTGTAAGCTGCAGTGTGAGTGTGAGGTGGTGTGCAGACACTGCTAAGCTTTCATCTCTGTAACGTAGAATTAATAAGATGTCAATTAAAGGTGTATAAGGGCACTGCACCTTGTAATGAGTTCGTTATTTCGCGACTCAACTCCTCAGCCTTTGCTGATTAATACGTCATGGACCCAACAAAGAAATGGTAAGAAATTTAATTAACATTCTTCCTTGTTAACACACTACAACTTAGGGTACAATTACGCGGTTCCTGCCATGTTCTTGACTTCCTTTTCCTGTTGATAATTTATATTCTTCCACGTTGGAACCTATTTATATACTAGAAATGGAAAGTTTAAAGGTGGAAGATCAGTTCTTATACTTCCCTCACTCACTGGTATAAAGTCGTGTCATGGAAATTTCGAATCAGGGATCCGAATTCAGTCTTGTGGCAGCGGTCCAAGGTTAAAGGGAAGAATTCTCGGTTTGCAAAAAAGTACTCTTAATCGTACGATCATGTTTGGGTACAGACACAGTTCTAAGCACAGGGAGATCACATGCGGGAGTATTAACTACGGTAGGAAGGACTCATGTGAACTCAAAATGTAGGCCAAAATCACTTTCTGCTGGCTTGTTAAGGAATACAGTACCAGAACGTTTGCGAGTGATTTAAAAATCACATTTTCTTCTAAATGATTCATATGAATTGGTGACATCATGTAGACTCCATACTCTAAACCTAAATTTTCTGAAGTCTTTCAGCACATAATTTACTTCAAAGAATTTGGTCAGATATAACCCACAATTTTGCCAGATATAACCCACAAATTTTATACGAAGGAGGTTATTGGTGAAAAATTTATTCCGAGGAGTTTCAGAAATGTTTATCACTTCCTGAAATTGCAGAGAATGGGCTTTTTAATATTCTTTGTCAACTGCGTGAGTTATATAGTGCAGAACAGAAGGCTCTGTGAAAGATAATTTGGAAGTAACGAGGAAGACTGTAATTGGTAGTCCACTTTAAGTCCCAAAGTACCGACATCAATTAGATGGTCTGTTAAGAGAGACAGACTGTAAAAATGTAAATTATATAACTCTTCTCTGTCCGATATAGCCACCAATTTAGACTGCTTTAGTCAACTAGTCCATATCGAAGAAGACTAGAAACAATGTTAATACTGGGAGGAAAAACCGACGATAATATTTGAGTACAACAAACTAGTCATCATAAACCTTATATTCCTGAAACTGAAGAGTTAAAATAGTAACTGTCGAAGGCGAGGACAATTGTGAATCGAGGTGATTCACAATTGTTACAGTTCAGAATAATTGGCCGTGGGAAAGAGATTTGAAATTTGGAGCTACAGAATAAGAAGTAAAAGTGCTGACTCCTACAGCCTGATATTGGCTGCTAATATTAGAACCTCAGTTTAAGAATGCCACCTGCCTGTAAATCTGATTTAGTTACAGGTTACAATTAGCCAAGTACTGTAGAGGAAAGTATGTAAACACATATATCGGATAAACACCCAGTTTCCGCTACATGAGTTCATGAATTGGACAGAATTATTTTGAGTCTATATATACCTAACCATGACAGTTGTGACGCGTGATAATCACTGTATATTACTTAGGACGGAATATTTCCCTAATTTCAGTAAGAGGGCCAGAAATATGTCATGAATTGCCTTAAGATGCCAATATACGTAAAGAGCAAGATTACAGCACTTGACTCAGACCTAGACGAAGGTACTAATAGGGGACGATATATTTAATCGCTGAATTGAAGCGTTGAGCGCCTAGTCAACAAAACCTTTTACGTCTGGACCCTTCAAGATGGGACCGATATGCCGTCTGGAACCGTCGGTAAGAAACCGACCTACGCTGCGCAAAACCAAAAACGGCAAATATCTCGATAACACCGACAGCTTCACATGCTCATTAGCAATAAATAGTACTCTAAAAAGGCAACACATACAGGGTGTTGTAGACATTCGTTTACACCTCCTGCTTTCAAAAATAAAGACATTTTGGAAAATGTAAAATTATTTAGTGCATATTTATCATGCATAATATTAACTTGATTCACACTGAATGTGAACAAAAAAATGTTACAAATTGTTACTGCCTGGTTCCACAAAATTGCCATTTTTTTTAATATAGGACAATTCTAGAATCGACGAAATTCTTTCCCATTGCCACTTGTCCATAAAGTGGGATTTGTGGTGAACAAAGAGACACAAGCATTTTTTCCCAAGTATTTCGGTTGTCTGTCAATACTATTCTATCATTACCCTTTACATTATTTAATCTGCTATCAGCACTACATAATCCTAGCAATGGACAACATCGTTTAATAAACACTTCTCTCTTGCCTAATTCCGAGTTGGGTTTAAGAGGCGGCATATCTTCATAGCACTTCAGAATGCAACAAGAAATCGAGTAGAACTCAGAAATTTGGGTTCCTGTTACATGCACGTGTGTCCTGCAGTTTTGTTTACCTTATTATGACACAATTCTTTTGAGTACGTCTGAGTACTTTTACTTTCTTTTGTCAGCGTATTTGCACCAGTGCTTCGTATTCATCTTCATTTTCTTGTCATTCTTACCAGATCCAGGCGCTGACAAATACTGGAAAACTTCCAACAAAGAAAGATTTTCGAAAAATTTAATTCTCTAAAAGTTAGGCTAATATGACCCTATACGCCGGATCACTGGCACATTTCATTGTAATTTGACGTAGCTGGTCACCGTATTGTTGATATATATTGTGATTTGTTGTTAATTTTAAAAAAATAATTTCATATATTACTTTCAAAAGTGACAGCTTGAATTTAAATGAGCCAGGACAAGACAAATCCCAGTTCATTCAGCACCACGAACTTGTATTTCCAGCAGTACTGGGGAGAACATAAAGGGCGCGGGCAATACGCGTGGTACCGATTGCGCAAGTCGACTGAGACGGCTGCTGCTGCATCTCCCAACGCGCGGCGTTGTCCGTTGTTGTCGCTCGGCGGCTCAGTTGATTGCTGTCTGCGGCTAACTCAACAGCCACAGCAGGTGACAAGTTAGATCGTGTGAAAAGGATAGAGAGAGAGAGAGAGAGAGAAGGGGCTAAATAGCGGCAATAATAAAACAAACACAACGAGTACATTCGTGTATCTACTGTTTCAGGTGGAACTTTCTTATGTTGTGACAGAGCGAGAAGACACTGACACCACCTATTGTTTACGTTTAGCCGACGCAAACTTACTGTGATAGAAATAGACTCCAATGAGAGAGAAACGACGTGATTATGTTCTAGTTTGTTTTAAGGTAATAAAGTTTAAGAAACGCGAGTTGTTATAATTAAACGAATTTAAAAACAGTTGTCTTATTACTTTTGAAAACCAAACCAAGTCTTGAAAAATGTATAAAATGCTGTCATCCTGTATGACAAGGTTAAGTTGCTAATATCAAAACATGTTTTAAAATTTGGCGTCGTTCTTTTGAATAATATCTTTAAATCTTCTGTAGAATAAAGAAAATGAACGTTTCATCTTTGGATATTTGGTGTGTTCTGTGAGATTTTGTGTTTCCATCTCTTTAAGTGTGAGTGTTCTAGACAGAAACAATTGAAGGAACTTCACTTTTCTTCCAATTAGAAGGACAACATCAAGTAATTCCAAACAACTGTAACAGAAACCAGCAGATTGGTGACAAAACAACCATGAATTTTTCACCGATGAAAGTGGAGTTAATTCCTCTCATCCTGACACTCTTTTCAGCAAGTAAGTGCCAGCTTCCGTGGAGGTTGTCATTATTATGGTTATGTTGAGTGCGCATATTTAGGGCAGATATTTAACAATAAAATGACCCAGAACTTTTCTTTTATAACCGATTTGTTTTCTCGATTATCTTTGAAGTAACAGGAAAGATAATTTGCGAGCCAAGCCCACGAATGTTTCAGTGGCGTTACAACATGAAAATACAACGATAATGTTTCAGTACCTTTGGAGCTTGGTGGATTCAGAGACTTGATAAAACTGCAGTTTCTGAACTGGCAATTTTATTGTGGCATCTGTATTTTGACTGTTTGGGGCGTGGCGCAGTATCTATGACATTATGATTATTGGTACGGTTTTGGAGTAACCTGCGTTTAAGAGCTGTTGCTAGGACTCAGATTTACAAAAATTTACGCTGTTAATCTCATGATGAAAGTAACCCTGAAACCAGTTAGAAAAATACTAATTGAAGTAAAATTTCGCACTTAAAGCGTCTGTTCTGTCCATCAAATAAGTCCGTTTGGTAGACTCCTTCCTGACTAGCTACTAGATGGTTAGGTGGGTGAGTACACAGTAGAGAATTCCTTTCCGGATCTCAGGTCATGCGGAAGGGTAGAAAATGTCTTCCATTCACCCCTCCCTTTCCAACTCCTCTCCAAGAAATTAGAAATTATCTTAGGTAGCAACAATAAAACAGCAACTAAAACAACAACAACATAATAATAATAATAATAAGCGAGAATTTGAATGTGATTATACACAACTCTTTCACTTTCCGCAAAAGAGAAAACTCAAAGTTTTTGCGCGATATATTCTTCATTTAAAATGAAATTCCGCACCCTTATTGTCTTTGTTAATTTACAATAGGTGAAGAGGGATAAGGTCGTCCGTCCTTCATTGTCTGAAGTTCTTCTGACATACTTCTTGAGAGTAGCGTCTCTAGTTGTTCGTTAATCACAACTTTATCAATCTCGCACACTACATCTTCAGAAGAAGGGTTACTAAGGAATTAAATAATTTAAAATCAATTTTCTGGGTCGCACTGGCACAATTTTATAAAATCTTACAACATGGAACTAAAATTTACTTTCTTCCTAACTCAGCGATCTTGGAAGAGAACTAAGATCGTACAATATCTTAGTGACAGGTCTGTTCCGTCAGTTACGGACTGGGAGATTTTGGGGTGTTTCCATCAAATGAACTAGAATTAATTTGACAGGGATTTACAGCAGGGGTGTGTGGTGGTAGGGTCTCACTGATCGTACGGCTCTTGTACCGAGATCCCCGATGCTGCTGTGAAAACAACCGTATCCTTGGAATTCGTAGTAAAAGCTTTTAATCCTTGAAAGTATTGCATTTTTTTTGTACTTCTATGAGTGTTATTATTGTCTAATCTAATTAGAAATCCATGAAAACTGTGCGAAAGGAAAAAGACATGGAGAAAAATATAGGCGTTTTATAAAGCATGCTCAGCGATATATTGAGAACAGAACTGAAGGGAAATATCAGATTAATTTTTTTGTGGTTTGAAGTAAGTCTGATGGGGAGAAGTGAGTTTTAACTAGCAGTTGAATAAAATAAATTCTTATATTAATTCCTAATCCGATATGTAGTTTTTAAGTCGTGGGTCCCACAAATATTCCGAAGTTTATGGATGCGAGTGGTGGACTGTTTAACTTTTTAAAGCCTAGCGGTTTCTTTACGTACCGCCAAGTTTAATATTCTAAAATTCTACATGCTGCTCACTTTGCGTTGAGTGTTTTGTACAGATCTCAGAACAGACAGCGACCTTTGTTTTGTACATCATTAACTGGTGGTTTTTATAACCGTGGTGGAAAGTGTTTACAGCGCGGTACGGACTGATTCTTATATAAAGCATATTAAGCTTCTACTTTAGAAGGTTAAGGTCGCTATGTTGTACTTTTGCCTCAGGCGTTTTATAGCTGGTTTCTGATGGTGTTGGTCTGGTTTTATGCTCAGTCAATTCTGTGTGGGATTTGTGGTGGACAGAGAAGGAATGGTACAGACTCTTATCTGAGCAGTTCCATTTTCCACTGTCAATATCACTGT
>Ga0131853_10003349_pt1 | contig 28769 bp, 25 predicted proteins | sample TergutLab28metaG_FD_92764 | JGI IMG/M metagenome (GOLD analysis project Ga0131853, IMG submission 92764) | Labiotermes labralis P1 segment gut microbial communities from Petit-Saut dam, French Guiana - Lab288 P1 (version 2) (version 2) | ecosystem: Host-associated > Arthropoda: Insects >... | reverse complement strand
GCGGTTCTGTTGGTGGCGGTTCTGTTGGTGGCGGTTCTGTTGGTGGCGGTTCTGTTGGTGGCGGTTCTGTTGGTGGCGGTTCTGTTGGTGGCGGTTCTGTTGGTGGTGGTTCTGTCGGTGGTGGTTCCGTTGGTGGTGGTTCTGTTGGTGGTGGTTCCGTTGGTGGTGGTTCTGTTGGTGGTGGTTCTGTTGGTGGTGGTTCTGTTGGTGGTGGTTCTGTCGGTGGTGGTTCTGTTGGTGGTGGTTCTGTCGGTGGTGGTTCTGTCGGTGGTGGTTCCGTCGGCGGTGGTTCCGTTGGTGGCGGTGGCGGTGGGATTTCGTTGTACACGTTGTTGAATGTCACGATGAAAGGCTCGGTACCGTCTGTGACATAGATACTTTGTGTCAGTGAAGGCGTGACTGTTAATTCGAAGCTGTCAGGTACGTTGCCGGTGTTTTCCGCGACAGTGTAGTATCCCCATGGAAGCTCGTATAACGTGAATTGCCCATCAACAAAGTCGGCAAACGGTATGGTGATTTGTTGGAAAACCACATCGCCGATGTTTGGTCCGTCAGCATGGCCGACAACATCGAAAGTAATGCCAAGTGTTGCGGGATCAATGTTGGCTGGCAGCCCTGAGAAGTTCTTGATAATGGTCAAACTGCCCGGCGGCGGGATTTCGTTGTAAGTATTTTCAATAACCACTTCAACAAGGATGTTTTCGTGAGCTGTATTGGGATTCGGCACTTCAAAAGATTGCGGCAACCCCTCCCGCGGCGGATTTTCTGCCGTACCGTTTGTAATGACTGTCACCGACACATCAGGCGGGAAGAAGCCGTCGACATTGGCGTTGGCTTCATTGACAGTATATGTCCCGGGCTGGGGATTTTCAATGTAAATTCCCGTCAAGACGGCGTCAAGGTCAAAATACGGAATGCCGTTATTCATTATAAGGTCGCCGTTTGGGTCTGTGATGATGATTTGGAAATCGGACAGCAGGGTATAGACATCTTCTTCCGACAGACCTGCAAAAAGTTTGCGCACTATCAACGCGCTGTCGTAATCAATGCGCCGATATCGGTTAGTGAAATTGACCTCGCCCTGCATCCCGGCAGGTACATCGGCTGCGTCCATCGCGCCAATTGCCGAGCCGGGCGAGAAGCCGCTGATATGTCCGCCGCTTTCGCTAATGACATATAGCCCTGATGGAATATCTTCCAACAGCAGCTCCCATCTGTTTGCGTTGTTGTTAAAGGTAAAAGTGGGGCCGGGCGCGTTGCCCGGGAATGTCACCGTCATATCTTCAAAACCTTCGGGACCACTGATTGTGAAAAAGAGTGGTGTAGCAAAATCATCGGGTATGACGGGCAGTTGGCTGGAATCGACCGGCGTATCGTCATACTCAAAGAAAGCAAAGTCCTTGGTAATCAGCAACTTGCTGGGTTCCCAACGGATTGTCAGTCGCCCATTGTTGCCCAACCAGTGCTCTTTTAGTTGGTTGATCAGCATAAACATGGGGTACATAACATGGACTGCCGTATCTGTGGGATTGTCGGTTTTTATTACGGCATCCTCCGGCCCGAGAATATTGGCTTGATAGAAAGGGTTGCGCTCATGCGGCTGATAGAATGATAATGTAACGTTTTGACGGTCTACCGTTCCACTTGTCGTGATCCAATGACGATTGGAATAGAAGTAGTAAGTGTGTGGGTATTCGGCATTGCCGGATTGTGGAACGCGATGTCGGTCTCGGTAATCCTCAGACAAACCATCTCGTGTAATGCGCTCTGTGTCCAGTCCAACTGTGTATGTAACGCGAATGGGGGAGGTATTTACCCAAAACTCGCCGTTATGATAGCGCAGCGGGATGACGCTAGCAGGAATATACCAGCGCACCATTTGGTCATGTTGACTCAATTGACGCGAGTCAACGTTATAAACCTCACCAAACGTGCCACCTTGCAGTGCGGTGACGACATGCAGTGCAATATGCATCAAGTCAATTGTGACGGGCAGGCCATCAAATGTGCCCATCGGGCTATCGACCTCGCCCCACATGGGAAATAGTTCAACGCGTACTGCCGCGCCATCGGGCGGTGAGCCGTCGCTCCGCGCAAGGCCGACAAAGTTTCGGTCTGCATCGGCGTAGTATACAATTCGTCCGCCGTCAGCCAGATTGCCGACATCAATATTGGCCTGTACCAATGCCGTTACCTGAGATTTGGACACAAACAGAGGATCATCGGCGGCTGTACCATAGTTGAGTTGTCGCCACAAAATATCTTCATACTTATCTCGTATGCCCGGCGTGCCGGGTATACTGGGCGTCCCTGTATCAGGGTCGGTGGGTGTTGATGGTGTGTAACCCGTGTTATTGATAATAGCATCGCCAAACTCAGCCCGTGGCATGAAGTTGCCGTTCCACTCCACTCCATCAACGCCGCGGAAGGTCATATATTCGCCAAGCACATCGGAGAAAGTCAGCCAGCCGTCAAATGACTCATCACCCGGCCGCGCGTTAGTGATGGGGATGGAAGGCGTTACGTTGATGTTGTCTGTGATAGAATTAAAGGCATCTTCAAGTTCTGATAAATCAGTGGCCGGAAAAAAGTCATCGGCAAACGCCATATCTGCCAGAGTCAATGGTAAGGTGCTGTTGGAGGTTGTCATAGTCTGCCAAGTGTAATTGCCCATAGAAACCCTATGCTGTGCGCGAAATTGTGGCGTGCCGCCTTGTGCCACAGAGCGCAGTACAGCACCCATTGTCGGATCGGGATTGAGAGGGTTGTGGTCGATGGAAGAAGATGGCAGATTCATGCCGCCAGGACCACGTATAGCGTTGCTGACATTGTCGGCAGGGTGAAATCCCGGCGTATTATTCGACGTTTGGTTGCGAATAAATGGTTGCATAGATGCTTCAACGAGACGAAATGCGGGGTCGGTAGAATCGCCGAGCCCAAGGGTGAAAAAGTGTACGGCAACATCACTTTGATTTTCACTGACAGCTTGCGCGTACCAGTCTTGGACTGCGCGCCGATAGTAAGCCGCTGTCAACGTAGTCAAGAGGCCTATGCCGATTTCGCCGTAACTGCCGTCGCCAAGATCGGGTGCGCCAGGCGTACCGATTGCGGCCGATGCTCCTGCAGGTGGATGACTAAACTGCCAATCAGTCCAGCCGAGTGTCGGCTCGCCATCCGTCATTAGTATGATGTTAGGGCGGCGGGTAAACGTTAAGTCGGGACCACTCTCTTGTGAAACAGTAATGGTGCGGTCGGTGTTTTGTGTCAATACGTGCGCACCTTCATAGATGCCCCATTGTGTGGGCGTTGAGCCTTCAATGCGGATACGATTTATATTGACGGGGAACGCCGGATCCGGCGCCAATGCTGCTTGAATATTCGGGTTGACTGTCAGCCATGGCTGCTGATCAACAGTGTACTTATCCAACGAAAAGAAGCTGTTGGATTCGGCGTCGCCCATGATACTGTATCGCCCGAGCGGCAGGATTTGCTCCCGTCGCGCTATGCCGCCGGTCTGTCCGCCGTAGCCGACAACGGCAACCCTGTTATGTGGATTGGCGCGCATCAAAATAAGGATGGCTTGGTTAAGTGATTCAACCAACGCCCATATACGTGTACGAGTACCAATGCCTTGGATGTAGACACCACTGGTATACATACTGCCAGACAGATCAATGATAAATACGGTATCTGCCGGAATAGCGAAATTTTGTGAAAAAGTGAAATCTTGACTTAACGCCGATAACGTAACGTCAAATGCGTCAGCCGGTGCGCCGGCTGGCTGGTTAGCGGCCGGCCGGACAGACTTATCAGTCCATATGCGGCCGGCAGTGCTGCCATATTCGCCTTGCAAAATGTCGGTAAAACCCATCTCAGCAGGGTCGTTGCTAAGGGCAGCCGTTATCGGATCGGTCACCAGACCCAGTGCATCCAACGGGGCTTGCACTGTAGCTCCCATTGTCGAATACATCAAGATGAGAGCCAAAAAGATGCTAGTGACCTTTTTGAGTGTGCGTTTCATACATTATCCTCCTTTTAATAGAAATAAGCATTCAACGTCGCGCCCGCTTTGGGCTTGTCCGCTGTACACTTCATTTCATTGTTGCTTAGTATTCGATTTCCTACAACAGTTTTATGGGGCATTTTCGAAAATTGTGAACAAAGATGCGAAAAGTATTCAAAATATATCCATGTTTTTCTCAGCTGTTTATCAAGTATGAGAAAATCCTCCGGTTCATATATGAACCGGAGGATTTTCTGTAATTCAATGATTGTCTTATAATCCGAAGTACTGCCCAATCTCGCGTACCAATATGCCGGCGACCAGTCCGAGGAACGGGTTTTTGGTCAATGCCGTGATGGCCAAAGCGGCCGCCGCGATAGGTGAGCGACTCGCTGCTTCGGCAATGGTGTCGACTTGTAATGCAGGGTTCGCGCTGATGCCGATAGAATTTCGCAGGTTTGGTACAAATGTTGAGAAGAAGCCGATGATAAACAGGAAACCGGCGATAGCTTGTACGGGGATGTATTTGACTGCTTTTGTCATTAGGCCCAAAAGCAACAGCAAAGCGCAGAGCAACATCATAATGACACCTGCCAGCACCGGCCAAGGTGCGGCAGCTGTTGCTGAAATAATTGCGCCGACAGGTGCACCGCCAAAGAGGACGGCGGGAATATCGGCAATACTGTTGATAACAGTCAAGTGATCCATGTTTTGCGTCGTTTCGGCGAAGCCGGCCGTAATGTTGCCAAAAGCAATATTGGTACCAATGTTCAAACTGATAAATGCCAACGCGAAGAGGATAGCGCTAAATGTAAGTTTGGGCTTCATAAATTTGAAGTCTGCCCAATATTCTTTCGTCCAGAATTTTGGGTTTTCATTCTGTGCCATATCACCAACGTAGCCGGAATTTGCTGCCATCTTAGCAATGTCAATGCGGCGGCCGCGCTTGCCCGTTTCAGGGTCTTTTTGAATGAAAACAAAGTCGATGGTTGCCAGTGTGACAGACATGGCGATGACGTAAACCAAGGCATGGCGATTATCCAGCCAAGAAACTCGCGGCACAAGCACATGCATACCTAATGCGCTAACAAATGAAATAATGCCGGTACGTTTTGCTTGTTTGAGCATATCGATGCTGATACCTGCCACCATGAGGCCAACACCTGCCATCATGCCGCCTACGACTGCCGGCCCTGCCCAGTCGGCAATCTCGGTGACCATACCGGTCATGCCAAGTGGAATCATGACAATGACAGCCAGTAGCAGAGCCGCAATTCGCTCATTCACATTTTTCATGTGATGTGAGACGGTCAAGATAGAGGATTGTCCTGAAATGGGTGTAATTGATCCCGTTAGGAAGTTGCCGACCGCGCCGACCAAAAACGCGAAAGCCGTCGGCTTCATTTTGTACCCTTGTGCTGCCGCCCAGCCCAGCATCGTCAGCCCGTTAATGGCGACAAAGACTACTGCGACAATGAGTACCCATACGTCCTGGAACATAGAAAGTTTTCCCCCTCATATTTTTTGAAAGCAGTACAGACACGCTGCGTTCTTGCCTCACATCATACACCAAAACCTAAAAAAAGGCAAGCTTTTTCGACGAAAAATCAGATAAAATCTATTCTGTTTCCAGAGGAATGAACGCAAATTTCGAAACATCAAACAACCCCATATCAGTCAGCTTTAACTCCGGAATAACTGGCAAAGACATAAAGCAAAGCGTCATCAGCGGCTCAACGTCGCCCCTAATGCCCAATTCGTTGTGAGCAACCTCATGCAAAGCCGTCAACCTCTCATCAACCCACTCACCGCTTTGGTTGCTCATAATGCCGCCGATAGGCAAGGGCATTGATTCCAACACCACGCCGTCTTTAACCAACACTACGCCACCGCCTTGAGCAATTAAACTCTCCACGGCAAATGCCATGTCTTTGTCTGTCGTGCCCGTCGTGATAATATTGTGCGAGTCGTGCGCAATCGATAAAGCTACTGCGCCTGCCTTGATGCCATAGCCGCGCAGCAAGGCAACAGCCACATTTCCGGTGTTTTGGTGTCGCTCGACGACTGCCAGCTTAACAATGTCAGCTACTTTATCGCGCACAAAGTCGCCATCAGCACCTAACTGCACTTGCGCCGTTCCCTTGCCGGTAGCAACGCCGCCCGGTAAAATGTCGATGACGTGAACTTTGTCACTTTTTAATCGCAGTTTGAATTTATTCTGTGAAAAGTCTTTAACATGGAAGCTGCTTTCCATAGATGAGCTGTCATGACGGGTCACCGGTGGCAAGTATTTGCCGTTATCAGCGACAAGCTTACCTTTGATAAACACCTGTGAAACGCCGAAATCAGTTAAGTTATCTAACAGCACAATGTCGGCACGAAGTCCCGGCGCAATTGCGCCGCGGTCGGAGAGACCAAAACAAGTTGCGGCGTTGAGTGTTGCCATGCGAATGGTAGTTATCGGGTCAATGCCGCAGCGCACACAGATACGCAAGTGATTATCCAAATGCCCTTTTTCTAAAATTGTCTTAGGCTGGCGATCGTCGGAACAGAGCAAGCAACGGGCGCTGTTCTGTGGTGTTACGCCATTGAGCAAAGTTTCTAAATCATGACAAGCCGACCCTTGGCGCATGAGAATGTACATGCCGCGCGAAATACGCTCTTGCATCCCCTCAATGGTGGTGCATTCATGGTCGGTGGCAATGCCCGCGGCGACATAGGCGTTAAGAGTGTTTCCCGAAAGTCCCGGGCTGTGCCCATCGATGGGCACGCCGGCATTATGTGCGGCAATGAGACAGTCAAGCGCGAAATCTGACGCTTCGACGACGCCAGGAAAATTCATAAATTCAGCCAGCCCTAAAAGCCGCTTATCTTTCAGTGCTTCCGCCATATCAGCTGCGCCGATGCTGGCACCTGCATGTTCAAATGGTGTGGCAGGTACGCAAGAGGGGAGCATATATTTAATATCAAGTGCCGTTTCGCGCGCTGCCGCTAACATATAAGCAACGGCTTCTAACCCTTTGATGTTGGCGATTTCATGCGGATCGGCAATGATAGTCGTGCTGCCGCAGGGCACTAAGAGGCGCCCGATTTCTTCCGGTGTCACATAGGCTGACTCAATGTGGATATGGCTGTCGATAAATCCGGGCGCGGCAAACTTGCCTTGTGCGTCGTGGACGACTTTGCCTTCATATGTCCCAATACCGGCCACACAACCATCGGCAATGGCAATATCGCCTTCAATAATTGTGCCGCCATAGACATCGACTATCTGGGCGTTTTTGATGGTCAAATCGGCTGATACGCGCCCGGCTGCCACGTCAATCCGTTTTTTTAATTCGGTCTTTGTCATGATAATCTTCCTTTTCTGATAGGTTTGATTTATGCATATTATATGCCTGACTTTTGACTTTTCCAAGGTGTTTTTGTTAAGATAAAAAGAAAGCACTGCCAAAATTGCTCGGCAGTGTCTGGTGTCATTCCTTAAAAAGTTCTTTTATGCGCCTGACTACTTCTGTATACACTTCATGGCGTTTAGCCTGTTGACACTTATCAAGAGGCTTTTTTAAATCTTTTATAACAGATTGGAACTGTAATATGCCTTTATCTTCAAGGTAACAAGTGCTAACAGGCAGCCACAAGATGGTCGCACCGTCTTTTTCCGCCGCTTCCAAAATTGTGGGGAGCTCCTTTTGCCATATATAGTCAGACGCAAAGAAATTTGCCGAAACGAGCAAAATGGCAACTTTTGTTTTTGCAAGTGCTTCCTTTATTTTCGCCTCCCATTTTTCACCGGATTTTATTTTGGTGTCATCCCACCAAACAATATTGGCAGCGTTTTCCAATGAATTTAAGTGCGGCTGCAACCCCTGCAAAAACTTAATATCTTTACGCGCATAGCTGACAAATATTTCTGTTCGCTGTGCTTTGCGCGCCTCTTCGCGCTTGTTGCCGATTTCCGCTAGATGAGCTTCGATTTTTTCGATATTAGCTTTAATATTCACTATATCTGTTTCTTTTGCCGGGTCAAATTGATATTTGCTATCAGCCAACGCTTGTTTAAAGTGTTCTAGGGCCTTTTCCCAATCCTGCTCTACACCCACTCCTTCTAAATATAACTGGCCTAAGTTTTTGGAAGCAGCCCAATGGCCTTGTGTTGCGGATAATCTAGATAATCGCAATGCCTCTTGATAATTCTTTGTTGTACCATAGCCGTATTCATAGCAAATAGCTAAATTATATTGTGCCATGGCCTCTCCTTGTTCTGCTGAAAGCGCATACCATTTCACGGCTTTTTCAAAGTCTTTTTCGCCGCCATAGCCTAAACTGAAAAGATATCCTAAATTGCATTGCGCACTGGCGTGTCCTTTTTGAGCAGCAAGTAGATACCATTTCCTGGCCTCTGCATAGTTTTCCCCGATGCCGCCATAGCCGCGGTCATAGCATTGACCAACTTGAAATTGAAACTCAGGGTCATTATTTTGGGTTTTTTCTTTGAGAAGTTCTGCAAAATCTGCATCGCTTATCTTAGCACTCATAATTATGTATCTCAACCTCCTGCTGACTTATATTTCATATTATCATAATTTTCGACAAAAGTCAAAATTTATAACAACTATATTGCAACCAACCAAACTATTTTTTTGTCTACCATATATGAGAGGATTAAAATAATCGTACTCGCCAAGAAGTTCTTGACATATATTTCGGAGTATGCTATCATACGAATCATTAGTTAGTATAACTAATGATTAGCGGAAGAACGGGGCGGCTATGAACGAGTTTGAAACCAGCTTAAATGATATGCTTGTCGATACTTACAACAAGATTACGCAATATGAAGAAACTTCGCTGAAAGAGGTGCTGAATGCGCCTGTCACCATCACGCAGATACATATGATTGAGGCAATTGGTAAGTTAGAGAATGAAGAGGCAACAGTTAGCAAAATTGCCGCATCGCTTGATATTGCGCCGCCTACGGCGACAGTGCTGGTTAAGAAACTCGAAGAAAAAGGGTTTGTGCAAAAGGTGCCCTGCGATAAAGACGGACGCCAAATTAAAATCCGTCTTACTAGGGACGGGGAGCGTATAAATCGTGCGCATCGTGTTTTTCATCAGCGCATGATACGGAATATCAGCCGGCAGTTTGCGCCTGAGGAACAGGCGGTTTTGCTTAAACTCTTAAAGGGCCTGAATGGCTTCTTCTCGTAAATAACATCGGAGGAGTTCTACATGAGCTTGAAAATTATTGGCATGGGCAAAAGCATACCGCGCCGTCGTGTGACAAATGATGACATTGCCTCTTTTGTGGATACCAGCAATGAATGGATTGTCTCGCGAACCGGCATTGAAGCTCGCCATGTTTGTACTGATGAAATGTTGACAGATTTAGCCGTTATAGCCGCTAAACAAGCCATTGCGTCTGCCGGACTTGTGGCGGATGATGTTGATATGATTGTCGGTGCAACGTTAGGCGGTGATTACCGAACGCCGTCGCTGGCAAGTTGTGTCAGTGAACAGCTTAATGCCAAAGCACCCGCTTTTGATATCAATGCTGCCTGTACAGGGTTCATTTACGCACTGGATGTTGCTGCTGGCTTTTTGGCAACAGGGCGGGCAAAGAATATCCTCATCATCTGTGCCGAGCAACTCAGTGCTTGCCTTGATTGGAGTGATCGCAATACCTGCATTTTATTTGGTGACGGAGCGGCAGCCTGTGTTGTTACGCATGGCGACAGCCTGCAATACATAAACCTCTCACCCTTAAACGGCAACGCCGAGGTGCTGCATATGGCTGCTAGCACAAATGCAAGCCCGTTTATAAACAGTCCGCGAGACAATGGCTGCATTTATATGCAAGGCCAAGAAGTTTTTAAGTTTGCCGTTAATGCCGTTGAGAATGAGTTAACGCAAGCTTTGGGTGCGCTGAAAATCTCGGCCGATGAGATTGACTACTTCGTTTTGCATCAAGCAAACAAACGGATTATCGACTCGGCACGGCTAAAAGTCAAGCAACCCAAGGAAAAATTTCCGCTCAATATTGATAAGTACGGCAACATATCATCGGTATCGGTGCCGCTGCTGTTATGCGAAATGCTCGAAGAGGAAAAACTAAACGCCGGAGATAAGCTGTTCTTAGCAGCTTTCGGTGCGGGAATGACCGCCGGAAGCGCTGTTTTAGAGTGGGTGTAGACCTGTTCGAAACATACTCTTTTATAATATAAACACAATTAATTGGAGGACACCACCATGTTAGACAAAATTACCACAATTCTGCGCGAGTACAAAGACGATGATAGCTTGACCGTCACAGAAACTACGACATTCGAATCACTAGAACTTGACTCTCTCGATCTTGTCGAGTTGGTCATGTCATTGGAGGAAACTTTCTCAGTTACCATTGAAATGAGTGAGAGTATTAAAACGGTCGGCAACTTGATGGCGACCATTCAAGCGGTGCAAACACAATGAAATCGTCGCTTTGTGACATATTAGGGATAGAGTACCCCATTTTCCAAGGCGGTATGGCTTGGGTTAGTGATGCATGTTTGGCAGCGGCTGTTTCCAACGCCGGCGGGCTTGGGCTTATCGCCGCAGGCGGTGCGCCGGCTGCTTGGGTCAAAAGCGAGATACACAAGGCAAAATCGCTGACAAGCAAGCCGTTCGGCGTCAATATTATGCTGATGAGCCCGCATGCCGATGAGATTGCGCAAGTTGTTGCCGATGAACAGGTGGCCGTTGTTACGACGGGCGCAGGCAATCCATCCAAGTATATGAAACTGTGGAGTCAAGCCGGTGTAAAAGTAATTCCCGTTGTGCCATCAACCGGGTTGGCAAAGTTGGCGGCTCGTTGCGGTGCAACAGCTGTCATTGCCGAAGGCGGAGAGTCGGGTGGGCACATCGGTGAAATTACTACCATGGCACTTGTGCCGCAGGTGTGCGATGCTGTCGACATTCCCGTGATTGCTGCGGGGGGTATCGGTGATGGTCGCGGTATGGCTGCGGCATTGATGCTAGGTGCTTGTGGCGTGCAGATCGGTACGCGGTTTTTGACGGCGTATGAGTGTAGCATTCATCAAAATTACAAAAACAAAGTGCTTTCCGCCAAAGATATTGATACCATTGCAACAGGCAAACGTTTAGGGCATCCCGTACGCTCTATAAAAACACCGTTTTCGCGCGAATTGTTTGGAAAAGAGTATGATAGCAGCATTTCCAACGAGGAGTTGGAGGAGTTGGGTTCGGGTTCGTTAAAATTGGCGGCTGTTGATGGCGACTTGCAAAAAGGCACATTCATGGCGGGTCAAATATCAGGAATGCTCAACAAAGAGCAATCGGCGCGCGAGATTATTGTTGAGATGATGGCTGAGGTCGAGCAAGTCTTGGAGGGCGCACAAAAATGGCTGTAAGTTTTGTTTTTGCTGGCCAAGGCGCACAAGCCGTTGGTATGGGCAAGTCGTTATATGTCGCGTTACCCAAGGTCAAGGCGTTGTTTGATATGGCAGAAGCCAAGCAGCCGGGATTGCTCGATATCATGTTCAACGGCGCGAAAGAGCAGCTTGACATGACTATCAACACACAGCCGGCGATGTTTTTGGTGGGTTTGGCATGTGCTTATGCGCAAGAGGCACAAGGTATTTATGCTACCGGCGTTGCCGGTTTCTCACTTGGTGAAATCTCCGCGTTGTGCTACGCGGGGTGGCTGGATGAATCGCAGGCCTTTGATTTGGTCCGCAAACGTGCGGAATTTATGCAATCCTGCGCCGAGAAAAATCCCGGCAATATGTTCGCTGTGTTAAAATTGCCGAACGAGCAGATTGAAACAATCTGTGCCGAAGTCGGCGAGGCATGGGCCGTCAACTACAACTGTCCGGGGCAGACGGTTGTTGCCTGTGCGGTTGAGTCGGTGAACGCGTTGGCCGAAGCTGTGACGGCGGCAGGCGGACGGGCAATGAAACTGCCTGTCAGCGGTGCTTTCCATAGCCCATTTATGACAGAGGCGAGTGAGAAAATGGCACAATATTTGGAAAGCGTGACGTTCAACACGCCGAAACTACCGCTCTACGCCAACGCAACAGCGCAGATTTATGATGATCCAAAAGCACTATTGGCACGGCAAATCAATTCACCAGTGTTATGGCAAAAGACGGTTGAAACGATGCTTGACGACGGGTTTGACACATTCGTTGAAGTTGGGCCTGGTAAGGTGCTGACGGGGCTGATTGCCAAAATTAAGGAGAAACAAGCATGAGTTTATCGAATAAAACAGCCATTATTACGGGTGCATCGCGCGGCATTGGCAAGGCCATTGCGCTTGAATTGGCGCGGCAAGGCGCAAATGTCGCAATTCTCTATGCGGGAAACGCTGAAGCTGCCGAGCAAGTTTGCATCGAAGCGCGAACGCATGGCGTAAAGGCCCAAAGTTATGCTTGCAATGTTGCCGATTTTTCTCAATCAAAAGAAGTTTGTGACAAAATTTTGACCGATTTTGGTGGCATTGATATTCTCATCAACAATGCGGGAATTACTAAAGACAGCTTGTTGTTGCGCATGGATGAAGACAGCTTTGACCAAGTTATCGACGTCAACCTTAAAGGCGCGTTTAACTTTATCAAACACACGTCGCGTATGTTAATGAAGTCATCGTGCGGGCGCATTGTCAACGTCAGTTCGGTCAGCGGGTTGATGGGCAACGTCGGACAGGCAAACTATTCAGCCGCTAAATCCGGACTCATCGGACTGACCAAAACGGTCGCCAAAGAGCTGGCGGGACGTAATGTGACCTGCAACGCCATCGCGCCCGGGTTTATTGAAACTGATATGACTGCCAACTTACCAAATGCAGTGCATGAGTATATAGACACTAGCGTCCCGCTCAAGCGTATGGGTAAGGCTGAGGAAGTTGCGGCGTTGGTCGCCTTCTTAGTTTCTGACGCTGCCGCGTATATCACGGGTGAGGTGATCCGTGTCGATGGAGGTATGTGTATGTAGACAAGAAGTGCCGCGCAGACGTCGTATATGAGGCGTGACATTTTAAGGAGGGGTTCAAATGAAACGAGTTGTTATTACAGGATTGGGCTGTATCTCGCCCGTTGGCAATGATGTTGAAACTGTTTGGCAAAACTTAATTGCAGGGAAGCATGGTATCGGCACCATTACCAAATTCGATTGCTCAAACCTTAAAGTCAATATTGCCGCTGAGGTCAAAGATTTTGAGCCTGAACGGTATATTAACAAGAGTGAAATTCGCCGAACTGACGTCTATGCACAATACGCATTGGCTGCAGCTAAACAGGCTGTTGAGGAAAGCGGTCTTGATGTTGAGGGTGCCATTGAGCCAAGCCGCTTTGGCGTTTATGTCGGTTCGGGAATAGGCGGCATTTCTACTTTTGTGACTGAGTGCAATAAGCTGGCCGAGAAAGGTCCGGCGCGTATATCGCCGTTTTTTATTCCGATGATGATTGGAAATATGGCGTCGGGGTTGATTGCCATCAAATATAAGGCAGAAGGCGTTAATTTACCCATCGTTACTGCTTGTGCGACAAGCACACACGCCATCGGCGAGGCATTCCGCAGCATTAAGTGTGGGCAGGCCGATGCTATTATTGCCGGCGGCGCTGAGGCGAGCATCAACGCATTGTCTATGGCAGGATTCACAAACTGTATGGCGCTGTCAACGCGCAACGACCCAGACAGCAGCTCGATTCCATTTGATGCGCGGCGTGATGGATTTGTAATGGGTGAGGGTGCTGGAATTGTTGTGTTAGAAGAATACGAACATGCTAAAGCACGCGGTGCGCATATCTATTGCGAGATTGCTGGCTATGGAAATACCTGCGACGCGTTCCACGTCACTGCGCCCCATCCCGAGGCAGCGGGGAGCAGCCGAGCAATTCGTTTGGCAATGGAAGAGGCGGTACTGCAAACCGATGAACAGCTCTACATCAATCCACATGGCACATCAACGCCGCTCAACGATAAAGTTGAAACGCTGGCAATTAAAATAGCATTTGGTGAAGAAGATGCTCGTAAGGTTGCCATCAGTGCGACCAAGTCGATGGTGGGACATATGTTGGGTGCGGCGGGCGCGATTGAGGCGATTGTCACGGCTAAAACGCTGCAAACCGGTATCATTCACCCCACCGTTGGTTATCAAGAACCAGACCCCGAGTGTGATCTCGATTACGTACCTAATGTTGCCCGTGAGCAAAACGTGACCCAGGCGCTGTCACTGTCATTGGGCTTTGGCGGACATAATGCGGCCATCGCTTTTAAAGCGATGGATAAATAGAATGCAGGAATAGGGAGGGATTTATTATGAATATTGAACACATCAAGCAATTGGCCGAAATTTTGGACAGACATGGATTAACCAGCGTCGAAGTGGAAGAGGACAAAACCAAAATCAAATTGGAAAAGACGGGCGGATATGTTGCTGCTATGTCGTTGCCGGAGGCACTGCCAGAGCTGGCTGTTGCCGATGCCACAACGCCTAATTACAGTGCGCTGAATGAAATTAAGTCGCCGTTGGTCGGCGTGTATTATTCTGCGGCATCGCCCGACGTTGAGCCGTTCCTCAAGGTAGGTACTAAGGTCAGCAAGGGCGACACAGTTTGTATTGTTGAGACCATGAAACTCATGAACGAAGTGACTGCCGACAAAGATGGCGAGGTCATCGATATTTGTGTTCAGAACGGCGATGTTGTCGAGTTCGGGCAAGTGCTGTTTAAATTGGCATAGGTGACAGTTATGCTCAAACGTAATGACATTGAAAAAATCTTGCCGCATCGCGCTCCGATGTTGTTGATTGACGAGCTGGAGCGTGAGGGTGATGTTGCTATTGGACGCTATACCGTCAAAGGCGATGAGTTTTTTCTGCAAGGACACTTTCCCGGCAACCCCGTTGTGCCGGGCGTAATCCTCTGCGAGATGATGGCGCAGGCATCTTGTTTGCTTATAGAAGAAAAGGGTAGCTTTACGCCTTACTTTACCGGCATCAATAAGGTTAAATTTCGTGGCAAAGTTTTGTCTGGCGATACTATTGAGTTCAAAGGGCAACTCACGGCGAAAAAAGGGCCATTCTACTTTATCAAAAGCAGTGGCAGCGTTAGCGGAAAGGTTTGCGTCAACGGTGAGTTGTCTTTCGCCGTATCAAAGTATTAACAAAGGGAGGCCAAAGAAGTATGTTTCAAAAAATACTCATTGCCAATCGTGGCGAAATCGCCGTACGCGTTATTCGCGCTTGCCGTGAAATGGGTGTTTCAACGGTCGCTGTGTTCAGTGAGGCGGATAGAGAGGCTTTCCATGTCAGCTTGGCTGACGAAAGTTACTGCATTGGCAAAGCGCGGTCAAAAGACAGCTATCTTAACAAAGAAGCCGTCATTGCTGTTGCACTCGCAACAAAGGCTGAGGCCATTCACCCCGGCTACGGTTTTTTATCCGAAAATCAGGACTTTGCTGGAATGTGTGAAGAAAACGGCATCGTTTTCATTGGCCCTCGCGCTGAAACGATTGCCAAAATGGGTGACAAAGACATGGCGCGCAAGACTATGAAAGAAGCTGGTGTGCCTGTCATCCCGGGCTGTGATTTAGTAGAGAGTTTAGCTCATGCTGAGAAAGAGGCCGATGCCATAGGCTTTCCGCTGCTTATCAAAGCGCGTGCCGGTGGTGGTGGGCGTGGTATACGTCTTGTGCAGACAAAAGATGAACTCAAAGACGCCTACAATGAAGCTACCGCCGAAGCTACCGCCGCGTTTGGTGACGGTGGCGTGTATATGGAAAAGTATCTCAAGCCGGTCAAGCACATTGAAATGCAATTGCTTTGCGATACGTACGGCAATGCGGTGTGTCTTGGTGAGCGCGACTGCTCAACACAGCGCCGCAACCAAAAGTTGATTGAGGAATCACCCGCCATTGTTATGAGTCGTGAAGTGCGACAAAAGATGATAGACGCTACAATACAGGCTGGATTGGCGACCAACTACCGCGGGGCGGGAACGATTGAGTATCTCTATGACAATGATGGAAACTTTTATTTCATGGAGATGAATACGCGCTTGCAAGTTGAGCATCCGGTGACTGAAATGGTAACCTGGACAGATCTTGTCAAATGGCAAATCCGCGTTGCCGCTGGGCTTGAATTGAGTTTCAAGCAAGAGGATATTGAGTTCAATGGTCATGCCATTGAGTGCCGTATCAATGCCGAAAATCCATATCAAAATTTCAAGCCGTCGGGCGGTAAAGTGGAAACGCTTCACATCCCGGGCGGTCCGTGGGTGCGCTTCGATACGGCAATATATCAAGGATATACCGTGCCGCCTTTCTATGATTCGATGATTGGCAAGTTGATTGTCTATGCTCAGACGCGCGATGAAGCCATCCGCAAGATGAAGGCGGCGTTGTGTGAACTTGTCATTGAGGGTGTTACACACAATGCGAGCTTTCTCAACGACATACTGTCAGCCAAAGAGTTTGTCGATGGCAGTTACACGACTGACTTTTTAGGAGCGTACCTATGAATTTTAAGATTTTAAAGCCCAAAAACGCGTTGGAAGGACACGCTGAATTCATTGAGCAAGAAATTGCCGCAATCTGTAAGAAGTGCGAGCGGCAACTTACTGCCGACCAGTTAGAGGCCAATTTGTATACTTGCTTAGCTTGTCGCTACCACTTCAAAATGAACGCTCGCCAACGCATTCACATGATGGTCGATGCAGATAGTTTTATTGAGCATGATGCAGAGCTGTCGCCCAGCAATGTTCTTGGGTTTCCCGGGTATGATGAGAAATTGGCCGCCGCCAAGAGGCAGAGTGCTGAAAAGGATAGCGTTGTTTGTGGTGAATGTGCCATTGGCGGGTGTCGCGTTGTTTTGTTTGTCATGGAGCCAAATTTTATGATGGGGTCAATGGGCACGATTTGCGGCGAGAAGGTTACACGCGCTTTTGAGTTGGCGGCTGAACAGGGGCTTCCTGTTGTTGGTGTGACGGCCTCGGGCGGTGCGCGTATGCAAGAGGGTATTTTGTCGTTGATGCAGATGGCTAAAATTAGCGGCGCTGTTAAACGTCACAATGACGCGGGACTATTATTTCTTTGCTTGCTTACCGACCCGACAACCGGCGGGGTGACGGCCAGTTTTGCCATGGAGGCTGATGTTATTCTCGCTGAGCCTCAAGCACTTATTGGGTTTGCCGGTCCGCGTGTTATCGAGCAGACCATACGCAAAAAATTGCCTAATGGCTTCCAACGTGCAGAGTTTCAGCTTGAGCACGGCTTTGTTGATGCAATTGTTGAGCGTAAACGGCAGAAGAGAAGTATTGCTCGATTATTGCAGATGCATAAAAAGGAGGGAGTTGTATGACTGCGTATAAGAGAGTGCAGGCCGCACGTGCTAAAGACCGCTTTACTGCGCTGGATATAATCAATCAAGTCTTTACTGACTTTTTTGAGATGCACGGCGATCGTCGATATGCTGACGACAAAGCTATCGTGGCTGGGATTGCTGAACTGCAAGGCAAGCCTGTCACTGTCATCGGCATTGAAAAGGGGCATGACATTCGTGAGCGTAAGTTGCGGAATTTTGGTTCGGCGCATCCCGAGGGCTATCGTAAGGCACTTCGTCAAATGAAGTTGGCAGAGAAGTTCAACCGCCCTGTCGTCTGCCTGATTGATACTTCGGGCGCATATTGTGGCATTGGCCCCGAAGAGCGCGGGCAAGGGCAAGCCATTGCTGAGAATTTGATGGAAATGATGACGCTTAAGGTGCCGATTATTTCTGTTATTATTGGTGAGGGCGGATCGGGCGGCGCGCTGGCGTTGGGGGTCGGTAATGAGGTTTGGATGCTTGAAAACGCCATATATTCGGTTATTTCGCCCGAGGGATGTGCCAGCATTCTTTGGAAAGACCGTAACCGTGCGAAAGAAGCCAGTGAGTGTTTGAAATTGACGGCCGATGATTTGCTGCGTCTGAACATTATTGAACGTATTATTTTTGAAGATAGTCAATTAATTGACAACTTGCGCGATAATTTGGCGGACACACTTTGTGTCTATGGCAAAAAATCACCTGAAGAGCTGACAAGTCAGCGGTATGAGCGCTTTCGGGCTATAGGAGGTGGCATGTGAGAATTACTATTGTGACAGATACTAGTGCCTATATGAAGAAGGCAGATGCCGAGGCATTGGGGGTTACCGTTGTGCCGTTGAATTATACGGTCAACGGGCAGAAGTATACTGAGTCGTACAGTGACCATAACGGTGATTTTCAGCCTTTGCTTACACGTGGCGCGAATTGCGGGACATCGCAACCCAATATGGGGGTATTTTTGGGTTGCTTTGAGGAGGAACGGCGCAAGGGCAATCAGGTTCTCTGTATTACGATTAGTTCGCGGTGGAGCGGGACATATGGGGCGGCCTATGCCGCGGCCAAGACAATAGGGGACAAAAACATTGCTGTATTTGACAGTCGGTTGACGGCGGGCGGGTTGTATCTGTTGATTAAAGAGGCGAATGCGCTTGTGGCGAAAGGGGTTGCGTTGTCGTCAATTTTGAGGATGCTGCCGGAAATACGTGATAAAATTAGTATAATATTTTCGGTGAGCGATATGGCACCGCTGCGCAAGAGCGGGCGTATCGGGTTTGTGCGTATGAATGTCGGCACGATTTTGAACATTAAGCCGATTTTGCAGTGCCGAGATGGGGCTGTGGTCAGTGATGGAACGGCGCGCGGTAATACCGAGGCGATGAAGCGTTTGATGGCAAAGGTTACAGACACCACGCGGGAGGCTGTGGTCAGCTATGTCGGCGAAAATCAGTCGGCGTCGACACTGTATCACACCATCAAAGAGGCGCGCCCGAATCTGCCTGTTGCGTTGCAAAAAATCGGACCTGTGCTGGGTATCCATTTGGGGCTGAAAGTGTTGGCCTTGTCGGCGTTGGAGTCGTAGATGGCGCTTGTGAAACGAAAGGGCATTTATGCCATCATTGCCGCCGCTGCTATCCAGTTAATTATCGGCGTGGCCTATATTTGGAGCGTCTTTCAGACCGGCATTGCAGACAGTCTTTTCAACGGAAATCATGCCCAAGCCGGACTGACATTTTCGATTTTGCTGGCAGTTTTGAGTGTGACGACTATCTTTGGCGGCAAGTTGGCTGCCCGCTATGGCACGCGACGCGTCGTCTTTACCGGCGGCGTGATCCTCAGTATAGGCTTCTTGCTGGCGTCGTTTGTGACGGCAAGTGTGCCGTGGCTGTTGTGGTTGACATATGGCGTAATGGGCGGTATCGGCATGGGTTTTACGTATTCGACGACGATAGCTTGTGCACAGAAGTGGTATCCGCGGCGAAAAGGGCTTGTGACCGGCATTATTATCGCGGCTTTGGGCTTTGGCGGGGTGATTTTTACGCCATTGGTGGAGTATTTGATAGAGGTTTTCGGCGGGCGAGGTACATTGATTGACAACGTTTCCGTGCCGGGCGGAGAGCTGCCGACATTTGCCGTTTTGGCAGGTATCTTCTTGGTTGTCTGCTCGCTGGGCAGCATTTTTCTTATCAATCCGCCTGAAGAGGCTGATTCTAAACAGCCTGATTTAACCTCAAGTTTGCCTCAAAATGACTCGGTTTCTCTCGCAAAAGCAGGAGAGGCACCTCAATTTTCTCCTACGGAAATGCTGAAAACGCCGCACTTTTATTTGGTGACGTTTTCGATGTTTTTTGCCTGTATCGGCGGCTTGATGATGATAAATTTTGCCCGTCCGATTGCTGAGGGTCGGGGGTTGGGTGAGACGGCCATTGTCGCGGTGTTGTCCATTTCGATCTCAAACTCGGTGGGGCGCATTGTTTGGGGCTACATTAGCGATAAGTTGGGACGGTATAATACAATCATCATTTTGCTCGCGGGCAGCATGGTGCTTTCGTTACTTGTCAACATGGCGTCGGGCTATTTGGTGTTTGCTGTCATTGCTATGATCGGCTTCTTTTATGGCGGCATTCTGAGTAATTTTCCGTCGCTGTGCGCTGATTTGTTCGGCTCGAAGCATATGGCGACAAATTATGGGTTTGTCCTGCTGGGGTTTGGTGCGGGATCGATTATTGCCTCGCAGGTGGCGGGGTATTTCCGAAATTTAGCGACCGATAATATCAACCGCATGTTTCCGGCGTTCGCCGTGGCTTCGGGCACGGCTTTGTTAGGGCTTGTTTTAATTATTGTGTTGAAAGGGATGCGGCGGCCCGGGTGAAACGTCGCCTGCGGACGGGACGAGAGTTGGACACCGCCTTTCAAAAAGGGGGTTGGGTGGAAGTCTTGTTTTGATATAAACGGCAAGGGCATGGCTCTTGGCCTGTGGTGTAAAAAATTGGGGAGGTTTGTATGAAGCAGTTATCGACATTGACGGTTGGGCGATTGCTGGAAGAGACGGCGGAGAAGTTTCCGACGCGGCAGGCGGTTAAATACACCGAGGTCGATTACGACCAGACGTATTACAGGTTCAACGCTCATGTTGACCGTGTTGCCAAAGGGTTGATGGGCATGGGCTTTGAAAAGGGCGATCATGTGGCTGTTTGGGCGACGAATTATCCTGAGTGGCTGGTGCTTTTCTTTGCGACGGCGAAAATCGGCGTTGTGCTGGTGACGGTCAATACAAACTACAAAGAAAACGAATTGGAATACTTGCTCAAACAGTCAGACAGCAAGGCGTTGTTTCTTTGCGACGGGCTGAAAGACATTGACTGCGGCAAGATTATTTATTCGCTCTGTCCCGAATTGAAAACGGCTAAGAAAGGGCAGCTTGACAGCGTGCGTTTGCCTGTACTGCGCAGCGTGATTTGCTTTGACAGCAACGATTATCCGGGGATGTATCGGTGGAGCGAGATTGAATCATTCGGCGTTTTGGTTTCGCCGGAGGAATACCGGGCGCGTAAAGATAGCCTTTGCTGCAACGACGTTATCAATATGCAGTATACTTCGGGAACGACGGGGTTTCCCAAAGGCGTTATGCTGACGCACAAGAATATCGTCAACAACGGCATTTCGATTGGCGAATGTATGAAGTTTACGCAGGAAGATCGGCTTTGCATTCCTGTGCCGTTTTTTCATTGCTTTGGGTTGGTGCTTGGCATTTTGGCTTGCGTGGCGCACGGCAGCACGATGTTGCCGTTGCTGTGGTATGCACCAATGAAAGTCATGCGTTTGGTTGAGTATGAGCGTTGCACGGCATTGCACGGTGTGCCAACGATGTTTATCGGCATTTTGCAGCACCGTGATTTTGACAAGTACGATTTTTCTTCGCTGCGCACCGGCATTATGGCGGGGTCACCTTGTCCTGTCAAAGTGATGCAGGATGTGATTGATAAGATGCATATGCGCGATGTTACGATTGCGTACGGACAGACGGAGGCTTCGCCTGTTTGTACACAGACGACAACAGAAGATAGCATTGAAAACCGCGTCAACACGGTTGGTAAGGTGCTGCCGTTTATGGAAGCTAAGGTAGTCGATCCCGAGAGCGGTAAAGAAGTGGGCGTGGGTGAGTCGGGCGAGTTCTGTGTACGCGGATATAATGTCATGAAAGGCTATTACGATAATCACGAGGCGACAGCTGCGGCGATTGATGCTGAGGGCTGGTTGCATTCGGGTGATCTGGCGACAGTGGACGCGCAGGGGTATTATAAGATTACCGGGCGGATTAAGGACATGATTATCCGCGGCGGCGAGAATATTTTTCCCAAAGAGATCGAGGATTTAATTTATACACATCCGGCTGTCAAAGATGTGGCTGTTGTGGCGATTCCGTCGGAGAAGTACGGCGAGGAAGTTTGCGCGGTGATTATACGTAAAGAGGACGAAATGGCGACAGAGAGCGATATTCAAGAATTTGTCAACCGGAGCTTGGCCAAGCATAAGGTGCCGAGTCGTGTGCTGTTTGTTGATTGTTTTCCGCTGACGGCCAGCGGGAAAGTGCAGAAATTTATTTTGAGAGCGCGCGCTGTGGGAATGTTGTAGTTGTGGGCAAGAGAAAACCGCCCAGCTGTTATGGCTGGGCGGTTTGTTGTTGTTAACGAAAACCACTATTTATTGCGTTAAATTGATTTATATGGTACAATCAACTAAATTGTGCTACTTCGCTTCTGCGCGAAGCAACACAGCAAGACAAAATAAATTGGGAGGCTGTGAAATGATGAAGAAAATAATGCACGGAATCAAACTATTGTTAATGTGTGGTGTGTTACTTACGCCAATGTACAATATCACAATTGCTGACGCAAATACCACTGGACGACTAACCTATGGCGATGACTTTGGGGCACGATATGTAGAAGCAGTTGCGCTTCCAGTCTTTGAACCGGGTCTTGTCGTTGTTAACTCACAAGCCGAACTGGCGCGTTTTCAACTTCCCTCTGATGTTATAGGTGTTTATACAGGAGCTTTCTTTGATACACGCTATCTTGTGGTTGTTTCGCGTAGTGAGTCGAGTATATCAATGCGGCATCGCGTGCATTACATCAATACAGATGGTACAATTATTATTGATAAGTTGACAGGGAGTGACGGTTTCCTTCCTACGCCGGGTCAGTTCCACATTATTATTGATGTGTGCCGCAGATTCCAACCCGAACAATTCACAACGCAAATTACAACTATCCATGAAAGCCCACTTATAATTAGTGCATTCCGCCCACATACATTTTCCGCGGCAATAGTGGGGTACGGAGAGCAAGTTCCTCATAGCGTAGAGCTTTGGACATTGGGTGAACAGCCAATCGGCGAACTAACAATCTCCCTATCCGGCAGGAATGCAGACAGCTTCGTGCTTGATAGAACAACAATCCCCAGCTTAGACGTGAACGAAACAGCGGTTTTCACCATCGTGCCGCGAACAGGCCTACCTGTTGGCCCACATATGGCAACCGTAACAATTGAGGGCGATGACTTAGAACAACCGTGGACATTTTTAGTGCGCTTTGTGGTGGAATCTGATATTGTTGAGCCTGATCCTACCCCAACTCCTATCCAAACGCCCACACCGCAGACAACTACGCCAACAGTTGCACCAACAACCACCCCGCCTGGCACCGGCAATCCGCCTACAAGCGACAATTCCAGCGGCTACATGTTCTTCTTACTCGGAGGGCTGGCTTTGATTGCGTTGTTATTCACTACACCTAAGTTGATTCGCAAAGGAAACAATAGCTTACGGTGATAGGTTGATTACACTGTCTACTTGTGAGTATTCGCGGCCGAATAACAGGCTGGTTGTTGTGGCTCGGAAAGTATAAAGTTTAATTGAAAACAAAAAAGAGAATTAAAAGACATAAATCTCTTAATTCTCTCCGTAGTGGTGCGGTTGGCGGGACTTGAACCCGCACGTCTTTCAACACACGCCCCTCAAGCGTGCGTGTCTACCATTCCACCACAACCGCATTCTATGGAAAACAACAGAAGTCATTATACCTTGTGTTTCACAACTTGTCAAGCCTTTATGCACAAACGGCTTCTTTGCCTAGCGCCCAAAACACCGAGGTGCCAACCCCTCACTTTGTGCTATAAAACACACGCACTCAAGTGTCATTGTACGCAGTCGGACTACTTCATTTGTAAAAATTCTGCCGCCGTCATGATGAGCGGATTATCAAGCCCCGACTGTAAAAAATCTTTATCGTCTGTCAGCAAAATATCAGCCTCGGCATTGAGTGCCGCCCGAAGTATAGGGCGGGTCAACCGCCTTTTTGAACGCTTGAAATGGTGCGCCGTTTTGCGAATAGATAGCCGAGAAAAGGACGTTAGTGTCAATCAGCACTCGCATTTGTCGCCTTTCTTTCCGCATCATCATCTTGATTATCACCGCCACCTTGTTCATCTTGCAAATGCCTATTTCTGCTGCGACGATTACCACGTGTCATGCGTTGCTCCCAGTCAGGGTTATCGTTCTGCCAGTGCTCCCAATGTTCCTCGAAAGCACCTTCACCAAATTCGCTAATGATAGCTTTGACGGAAACATCAGTAAAGGCATCAGTTGTTTCGAAAGGATCGTCTAGATCAAGTAACGACTGCTCGGTATTTAGCAGGCCAACAAAATTACTATATCCCTCCAACTCGACAACCAAATCCACAACGGTAAAGAGGTAAGTGCCGCTAACCTCTAATGGGGCAATATTGTGCTCAATGGGGATATAGTAAACACCATCCCAATTATGCGCACCTGCTTCACGGATTAGTGCCAACTGTTCTTGCTCACGATATCCCTTAATACCACCAGAAACCCGGATGCGCATAACCTCTCTGCCCGCTCCTTTATACGCAGTAATAACCCTTACATCATATGTCGTGCCAAGTCTTAACAGACCTTTTTCGCAATCAGGCGTAGGTGCTCTGCCAGTTTCAGAATTAATTACAGCAAATGAAATCGACATGACTTCGCCGACAAAAACATGGTCAGCAACATTAACCAGCTCCTCGGTCTCTGTAAAAATTGGCGCATCGCTGTGTATATAAACATACTCTACCGGGGTAATGGTATCATCCAATTCTACGTTGGGCGTAGGACTGCTGCAGGCAACAACAAAAAACAGCATAGCAAATAAAGAAACGATTAGTTTTTTCATATTATGTTTTTCCTTTCTTTCAGATAAAATAGTCTAAGCAACGCCATATATCAAGCGAACATTTCGGGTATCAAAAACAGTATGTCGTGTAACAGTATTGCGCTGTCGACTATGTGACATGAGTGTAGAATTCGCAGCAATTCCTGGTGGATTATCTCCTAACCCCAATATATGCCCCACTTCGTGTGCTGCAACGCTTCGAGCCACGTTCAAAGCCGACCTGGCAGTTCCTCTGACATGGTCATTTATGCTGGCAGTATATATTCGAGATACACTCCGTGTAATCACATGAGAGGCAGGAGCATTATCGCGCCATGCAGTAATTGCACCAAGGCGAGTTGGATTTTCAGCATCTCTGTTACGGACTTCGAAACTGTGCGGCGTTTCGAGCCATGCCGTCGACTTTTGCGATAGCAAAACGTCAGAGGCCAGGCGAGAAATAACGGCGCGTTTTCACGAGGAGGGCAAGGCATATCGTTCCTGATGGCACTGTGTTGGTGTTCAAAATGTGCCTACTTACGGCGTAGGTCGGGATTTAGTCGTTAGTATGTCGAGTGCTTATTTTGTACATAAATCCAATCTGTAATATATATCTTGCTTTTGTTCTATTTGCCACGGCTCTAACTTAGAAATATCTAACCTCATAAATCCAACACTCTCATACATTTTTTGAGCAGGAGTTAAGCCACTACTAGTAGATACATAAAACTTTTTCGTGCCTTTTTGCGCAAACCTATTGATTGCTTCTTGAAGCTGCAATTTTCCGTATCCTTTTCCCTTGTGTTTTGTAATGATACAATTATCGCCAACGATTGCATATTCGGGCATATTTCGTGGGTCGCACATTACAAAGCCAATAATTTCATCGCCTAATGTTGATATAAAACCACAATAATCTGCGATGTCTGGATTATCAAAGAAAAATTCGTCATCATCGAGCCATTTCTCTTTGTATGTCGCTACAATATTGTTATCAAAGGAATAGGCATCTGATAATAATTCTGTAAATATTCCTTTTTTGAAATCACTCACTTTATTAAATGTAATGTCCATATTTTGTGCCTCTCATTACTCGCGAAATATAAAGTTTGTTTGATATGGATTGCCGAGCTATTAGCACGGCGGTTATGCTTATTCGCTACATTGAGCATCGTCAATAACGTGTTTCAATAAACTCATGAGGCTTTTGGCATTTTCAAGAGTTTCACTATTTGGCTTCCAAAAATGAAACACATTGCAACAAACATTATCGTGTTCCTCGCCAAAAACCATTCTAACTGTCGGCTCTATTTCACAGCCACCACACTTAAAACATTTTTTTACGTTTCCACGAGCAAACCCTTTCAAGTTTTCGCTGATTGGAAATTTATCACTTTCAATTACATCTAATTCTCCCGGCCAACAACAGAACATCAAATTATCGCCATTATCATCATTCCAACACACGACAAGACAAAAAAACTTACCCCTGTAACTTGATATGTAATGAAAAGGATGCTCCGTCGATTCAGGCGTAATCCCAATTTCAAGTAAGTGCGTGACAAAATCCATTGCGGTGTTAAGGTTCTCGTCACTAAGGATATTTTTGAGGTCATCGTTGATTTTTGTAATTGTATCTTTGTGGTTATTTTCTGACATTTATTAAATCCTCTATTCGTAAAATATAAATTTGATTGATATTGATAGCCGAGCAGTTGCACGGCGATTTTGCTTATATTAAACCGCTAAATCGGCAATAAAATCCTTTACTATCAAAACATATTCTTTTGCATACGCAAGCGTCTTGCCGTTGGGATTTTTTATAACAAGAGGAAAGCAACCGCATATAGCCTTAAAGTTTTTGTCTAAAACCTTTATATCCGACCACCCTTTACACCTTCCCTCTTTTTTATTGCAACCATACGGGGGATTGATGTTGTTCCAAATAAATTCTTTTAGTCCGTCATCCGTTATGTTTCCCTCATAGTGTAAAAGCCATTCTTGCCTCGTGAAATGGTCGCAATATATGCCCCAAAAATTCTCCTTGTCGGATGGTCGCGGCACCCAATTCAATTTGATTTGGCAAACTTTTTTATTTTTATATTTGATGACCCATGAATCAGTTGTATACCAACGTGGTGTCAACTTGTTTGCTTTTAGAAATACGAGAAAATCCAATACGTTTTCTAATTTATCTTCACTTAAAAGTCCCTCGGCAATATCTTGCACTTTTGGTTTTAATTCTTTCTGTGTACGATATTCTGACATTCCCAACCCCCGTAAATATAAAATTTTGATATTGCCGTGCCGCTGTGCAGCGGTCTGCTCAATCTACGCGCGGTTCTCCCACGCTGAACATATACCCATAGCGGTATTTCCCTTGTGCCGGGAGCCCGTTTGTGAAAACCACGGCGTGCCAATATGCCTGTGGGAATGGGATATTGACGTTGTTGCCCAGTATTTGGTCACGAGTTAAGGAATAGGCATCTTCGGGGCCATGTATAAGGTCGCCGCTGAATTTCTCGCTGCTATAAATAGCGTATGCAGCCTTTTCGGTTAAAACGTCAAAATAATCGTACCCCTCCGGCACGGGGGTGTCCGCTTTGAAAAACCGACCTATGAGGATGTGCATTTCTTCATGATTAGTTCCGTTGTGATGTATCAAGACACAATTATCGTTTATTTTTGTCGCCGAATATTCTTGTGCCAACGAATCCATGACAGAAAGAAATTCCCCGCCGTCAATCAAGAGTTCAGCCGTACCTTTTTTCGTGCGAATTTCATCAAGTCCAATAAAACGAACTTTACCCAATTCGATGTACTCAAACTTTTCCCGGGTCAATCCTCGTGCGTCAAGGCTATCTTTTACTGTTTGGGGCATGAACAACGCCCACTGTACCCCTGCATCCAAGTCTTTCAAGTGATTGACATATCCAAACAAGTCTACTTTATCGTTGCCGTAAGGGCCGGTTTTACCGCCTGCTATTTTTTCACGAATACCGCGCTCCCGCATTTTAGAAAAATCGGCAAACACCGTTGATACGGTATCACACAACCAATCAGGTTCATCTACTGCACCCGACAGTCCTTCATCAAATTTGTCTAACGCATTAAAAATCGCATCATTGACCACGCCGGACGGTTCAATTTCTTTTAAGTACGCACGAAGTTTGGCATTCTCCTCTTTAAGACGAGCGAATACGCCTTGCAGTAAAATCTGTTCATTTTCCGCGAGTTTGTCATCACCCCATTGCGAGTCGTCTAAAATCCATTCGGTCATCGCGTCAAATACGCTCGGATTTTGCCCTCTTGCCTTTTGCGCCCAGTTCACGAGCCTGTTATATACTTCTGCACCCGCTGTTTTTTCGTTCTTTTGCCCGTCAATTTCACTCCAATTGACCAGCACCATATCGTCAATAAATTTCCCTGCCATGTAAAATCCTCCTTGAATATTGATGTCGATAGTCAGATGATAAAACAACTGAACTTGTCCCCGCTGTACTTTCGATGGCGGCACGCCATGAAAACGAGCGAACGCTTTTGAAAAACTTTCTGATGTATCATATTGATACTTCATAGCCACATCAATTACTTTACTGTTTGGTTGCAATAAATCTTGTGCGGCAGAGCTTAGCCGTCTATTGCGAATGTATTCGCCCACAGTCATACCTGTTACCAGATGAAACATAAGTTGAAAATGAGAGCTTGACGTGTATGATTGGTTCGCTATTTCGTTTATATTGATTTCATCTGTTAAATGTTTTTCAATATATTGTAGTGCTTTTTCCAAGCATTGTATCCAGTTCATAGCTTCCTCCTCCTTTCAAGGAGTATTATACAATAGCATAACCACGCAAATCATGTCTTAAAATATGATGATTTGTCCGATTATAAAAAATCCGTGTTGCAATGAACACGGCTCAAAATATAAATTTCACCGCCTACGCAAACGGCACAAACACTATGTAGAAAAGATTTCTACGCTAACATCATACTACAACTAATCTATATAATCAAGTAGCGGGGCGTTTGTTACGCCCCGCCTCTTTTTGCTTATTCGCTACCCTACTTTTCGCTGCCCCGCGCACTACGTACCCCTAATCACATCCAACGTCCGCACCATGGCCATGACCATCATCTGCGTTTGGAACTGCATTTGCGGAGAGAACAGATACACACCCGGCTGCGAGCT
>Ga0131853_10003347_pt1 | contig 28772 bp, 13 predicted proteins | sample TergutLab28metaG_FD_92764 | JGI IMG/M metagenome (GOLD analysis project Ga0131853, IMG submission 92764) | Labiotermes labralis P1 segment gut microbial communities from Petit-Saut dam, French Guiana - Lab288 P1 (version 2) (version 2) | ecosystem: Host-associated > Arthropoda: Insects >... | reverse complement strand
TTGGAAACTTACTTGACAATGCCATAGAGGAATTAGCACATATTGAAGCACCTATGCTTAATTTTGCCATTTTGGATAAGGAAGACCATCAACTAATTGTTGTCCGAAATACGTGTCGTGATGATGTTCCTACGACAAAGCAATTGTTTGAAAAGGGATTTTCAACGAAAGGTGATAATCGTGGCATGGGGCTGTCAACTGTGAAACAAATTATCGGGAAGTTGAATCATGTTTCACTCACAACAAAAGCTGAAAATGGCTATTTTGTCCAAGAATTGAAAATTGAAAAGTAGTAGGTGTTTTAGTATGGTTGAAATATTAATTTGTGAAGATAACAAAAAAGAGTTGGATTTTTTGGTCGAAGCTATTTCTAACTATGTATTGATGGAAAATTTAGATATGAAGATTGCCCTTGCAACGGCTGAACCAGACGAAGTTATTGATTACGTTAAAAGCAATCTCCATCAGTTTTTATGCTTTTTAGATATTGAACTTAAAACCGATGAAAATGGTGTTGGTGTGTCGTTGGCATCAGAAATCAAAAAACTCAATCCGAATGTGGGTATTGTGTTTGTTACCCATCATGCGAAATATATGGAGTTAACGTTTGAGTATAAAACGGAAGCAATGGGATACCTCTTGAAAGACGATAGCGAAGAGCTGAAAAGAAAACTTGTACATTATATTGATTATGCAAATAAAAAGTTTAATCAAGTAGACAAGGTTAGCAAGCAGAAATTTGCATTTAAAGTAGGCGATAAAGTTATAACGGAAGTCCTAGAAGACATTATTTCATTTGAAATTGCAACTAAAAATAAGAGCAAAATAACCCTGTATGCTAAAACTCGGTCACATGAATTTTCGGGAACATTGGACGACATCGAGAAATGGGATAGCCGATTTTTTAGATGTGACCGCTCTGTAGTGGTGAACACCTATAATATTGATTCAATCGACATGGTGACTAAAAAAGTGCATATGGTCAATGGTGATGTTTGTAGTGCATCTACAAGAGGGGTTAAAGAATTAGAAAAGATAATGAGAAATAGGAGCTAAACGGCTTCTATTTTTATTTTGCAACCGTTTGAATTTTAATTCCCATAGCTAAAACGGCAATTCCCATAAAAAACGTTCACTGATGGCTATGCTGTGGTAAACTTGAGCGAATAGTTGAGTTCAGAAATAAGGTTACTTTTGAATCAGTTATCGAAGTTTAAAAAGTTGCTTGAAATACTGATATGTAGGGAGAGCAACAATTCACAAAAAGGAGAAATCGAGAATGAACAAGAATAAAGTAAATAAATTAGCAAAAGGTGCAATCGCCACCACAATGATTTTAAATGTTGTAAGTCCTATTACTGCCCTCGCAAATGAGGAAACAACATATGACGATGCAGTTATTGACGTTGTAGAAGTCGTTAATGATTATGTTGAGGTTGAATATTCAAATGATGAAGAAACAGCGTACAACAACAAAGAAGTATCATATGAAGCGATTAAAGTCGTTGAGATTGAAGATGTAGACGTGGTTGAAGATGATTTGTATAATGACGATGTAACACAAAATGAAGATGCAATCATTGAAGTAATTGAAGAAAAGGAAATTAAAGAGGTTGAATTTGTGGCATTAAATGAGGGTACATTCGGCATTACACCTTTTATCATTAGTCATTTTGAATGTGATGGGTTTGGTTATTTAGTTAATAACATTATTTTTGATTATTTTACTGTTACGGATTGGGATATTCTTGAAAGTGATTATGCAACACATGAACAAAAAGAACAAGTTATTACTAACGCATTTTCACGAATGAGAATAATTGACAATCGCTCAGGAAGCAATCATACATTCCAAGTAACATCATTAAATGGGATTGAAATTTTAACAGGATTAGAAAGTTTAACAATTCAATTTCAAAATGTTAGTGATTTAACACCATTATCGGGATTAACAAATTTAACGCATTTAGATTTATTAGGAAATCAGATTAGCAACGTTGCAACATTGGGGTCGTTGTCAAATTTGGTGCATTTGAATTTAAGCATGAATCAAATTAGTAATGTTTCAGCATTAGGAACATTAGCAAGTTTAAATCAATTGTTATTAGCAGATAATCAAATAAGCGATATTTCAGCATTAGGGGATTTGACAAGTTTAGAATTTTTAGCAATAGGTGGAAATCAAATTTTGGACTTACGTCCTCTTTCAAGTTTAAATGCTGAAATTAATGCAAATTGGCAAGTAATAAATTTAAGTAGTGTTGAAACAGGAGTAGCAACATCATTATCAATATTTGACGTTGATGGAACAGCAATGCAATTAGGTGTTGGAAATTTAATCGGAGCAGAAGCAAATGGAGAATTTACATTCATTGACAATCAATTAGTGTGGCAAACATCAGGAAGTAATCAAACATTTTGGACAAATGAAAATGCGGATAGAGTGTTTAATGGTATTGTTATTCAAACAGTTACAGGAAACAATTTGAATGATGGAAATAATGATAATGGGTCAAATGATAACAACGGAGATTCAAACAACGACAACAATAATGATGGGTCAGATTCAAACAATGACAATGATGGTCAGGGAACAGGTGGCGGAAATGACACAAACAACGGCAATGATGATACAGGGTCAAACAATAATGATAATAATGTAACACCACCACCATCAGACAATAACGACAATGATGGTTCAAACAATAATAACGGACAGACGTTACCGCAAACAGGAGCGATTGAAACGTCATTTGCACTAATTGGTGGGTTCATGTTAAGTACAGGAGCGGTTGTATCTTTTGCGAAAGCTAAGAAAAAATAATCAGTTTTAAGGTTCAGAAATCGTACACGCTCTTAAGTAAAAAAGCTTATCACAATTAAAAAATAAACATCTGATTACAAGCCTTGTTTAGGGCTTAATAGTCAGATGTTTTCGTTATTTCAAGGGTAACACTTTTAGGCTCAAAAGGTAACATAAACTTCATTTAACACATTTTTGATTATTAGTCACTAACTCAAACCCCTTGGTATCAACACATTTCGCTTTATATATTTATTAATTTTAACTATACCACACTTTTACAAAAAAAGCATTAGCCAAATTTGACTAATGCATTCTATTTTGAGTTTTTATTTTTTGATATCCTTCTCTACTTTATTTTCCATAAACTTCATCAAGGCATCTTTAAGCGAATCGTCTTTTAATGCATAATCAATGGTGGTGGTGATAAAGCCGATTTTTTCACCAACATCGTAGCGAGTTCCTTCAAAATCGTAGGCAAACACACGTTGGATCTCATTCAATCTGGTAATAGCGTCTGTCAATTGGATTTCTCCACCTGCACCAATTTCTTGTTTTTCTAAGAAACCAAAGATTTCAGGGGTGAGAATATAACGCCCCATAATCGCAAGATTAGAGGGTGCTGTTCCAGGTGCTGGTTTTTCAACAAACTCTTTGACCTGGTAGCGGCGACCATCTTGTTTTAAGGGATCGACGATTCCATAGCGATAAGTTTCCTCTGCTGGAACGGTTTGAACACCGATAACAGGTGAATGGGTTTGTTCATATTGGTCCATTAATTGTTTCAGACCTGGTGTACCATCTGGGTTATCGACAATATCATCACCAAGCAACACTGCAAATGGTTCATCACCAATAAACTTACGAGCTGCCCATACTGCGTCTCCTAGTCCTTTTGGTTCTTTTTGTCGGATGTAATGGATATCTACTAAATGCGTAGGTTGATTTACTTTTTCAAGTAACTCAAATTTTCCTGCTTTTGCTAAGTTGGCTTCGAGTTCAAAGGCATGATCGAAATGGTCTTCAATTGCTTTTTTGCCTTTTCCAGTTACGATGATAATGTCCTCGATACCTGAGGCAACAGCTTCTTCAACGATGTATTGGATAGTGGGTTTATCTAGAATAGGCAACATTTCTTTTGCCATTGCTTTTGTTGCAGGTAAAAATCTCGTTCCCATTCCTGCTGCTGGGATGACTGCTTTTCTTACTTTTTTCATTGTTCATCTACCTTTCAGACTGTGAAGCTTTATGGATTTATTATTTTCAAAATATCAACAAGTCATGTGAACATTATATCATCTTCAAATGGAAATGTCTAAGAGAAAATCATTTTTCTAACAATTCCGACAATAAAATTAGTTAGATTCCTATAAATACTAGTCAAATTTAAACTAATGTTCGAACTTCTATTTCTTAAGCATTCTTTTAATTTTACTTTTGATGCGGACAAGTAACGGTCTAGAAGCTGGAACAGTAGGTTCAATAACTTCTATCGGCTTTTTATTATCAAGTCCTTTTATGGCATCGTAAACTCTTTGACAGTTATTTTGATCAGTAAATGCGAAGTAACTATTTTTCCGTTCAATGTATGTAGCATCAACTTTAAAGCCATTTTTCATGTTATTAATAACTCCATCAATCAACGAGAATTCGTCTTCCAGTACAGAACCAAAGCCTTCCTTTTCATAGTCAAAGGAATCATCTTTGATAAAATCATGTGTTTGGTAATAGAAGACCTGCTTTTCGGCATAGGCAAAATCATTGTGGATTGAACTTTCATCTGTAATGAGACATGTAGCTTCATTGATGATATCTTGGTATCTATCCGAGAATTCTGTGACTCGAACATGCTCCGTTTCAAATCTGTGAGCACTATTTCTGATTTCAGGATGTGGTGCAAAGACAATTTCATAGCCATACTCTTCACAAGCTTTGATTAGTTCAGGATGGTTTAAAAGTGAATTCCATTTTTTGAAATAGGATGTGTTGGTGAATTCTTTTTTTTCTTTAAACAAATACCTTTGTCTCTTATTGTCCACATCTTTCAAATACCAACTAGGTGCTACAACAATTGTTTTACCTTTACTTTTTTCAAGATTGTCAAAACGAGGAAGGCCAGTTACAAAAGCATTTAGTTCCAATTGGTGTGTTTGAGTTAAATTTTTAAGCTCCTCTTGAGAGGAAATCATCATGTTTTCAATTCCATATTTTAAAAATCTTAGTTTCGAAAAAGTATCAATTTTTATTCTACCTGAAGGAACAAAGGTCAAGTTAAACTTAAATAGATTTTTCAACTTTTCTCCATATTCGTTCTTGAATGGAGACATTACCTCGATACTTGGTCGTGTGGTAATGATTCTATCAGCCAGTAATAACAGTTTTAAATGTTGGAAGCTTCTATAAGCAACTACATTTAAACCTTCTAATTTAAGCCTTTTATAGTCGTCTGAAGATTTATGGATAACGAAGTAGTTTTCGTCCTGACTACTTTTATGTTTTTCAAAATATTTAAATAAAACCTCTGCATGATCATCTGCTTTGTAAACTCTATCCATAAATAGACGAATTCTTTTGCCATGATGCTGTTCAATCAAATGTGGATACCATTCTTGGATGGCATGTTGATTCCAGAAGCTAGCTTTCGTCTCAGACTTGATAACTGCATCAGTCTTTCTCAAATACTCGGTTATCTTCTCATTAGATGTTATAAACAACGTTTTTCTATCGTTGTCATAGTAGATGATTTCGTTCCCGAAATTAAAATGACTTCCTTCATCGTTAGATAATAAAGTATGAATCCCTTCAAAATGTAACCTAACTTTTTTAGCAATTGTAGGATGAGCTTTTGATTTAACAATTAAGTATACTCGCTTGTCCCAGAATGATTTTGGCACATCACAAGTAAAAGTGTAGTGTTCGGCAAGTGTCACATCCATAAACTTCTTTTGCAATGCCACTTTCTTCGTTAAATCTACAGGAATTTGAACGTTTTCACCATTTTCAAAGTAAAAATCAAAGTGATCATAATCAAATACAAGATTTTCAAACATACCACTTATTTTCAAACCATCAGCTTTAGGGGTTAGGGTGTTGATGGTGGCAATCAAAGTTGAAAGTTTACTGATCAGCTCATTGTTTAAATCATAAACAAAAACATCTTTTTTCTTTTCGTCAAAATCTTTGCGGTAGATTTCTGGATAACTCTGAATTAAGCCAGTTCTTTTTATGTTTAGTAACAGATTTTTGCTATGTTGGTCTAATTTTGATTCTAAAATTATCAAGTCATCAATGTAAACTAATGCTTCTTTCAAAGCGTGAAGCCATGATGAGAAGGCGTTTTCGTCTTGTAGTTGCTCGGGCTTACTTTGAATTGCAAGAGTTTTTTCTAGATGAAGTAGATACCTCTCTTGAATATTGTGATTCAAGAGACCATTAACTAATAAATGAGTAGTAGTTCCTTGTAGTAAAGTAAAAGGTATGCACGGTTCTTCTTTTCGAAGCTGCATAAAAGCTCGTTGTAATTCTTTCTTGAGCTGCATTTCAACTTTTTCTAGTTGAGTGCTTGATTCTAAATGCTCACATAGCTTCTCGAAAGCCGTCAAGTTTTGATGTGCCTCATAAATCGCATCAAAACCGTTTAACAATTGATAGTCAGCAATAGCAGAAATTCGTTTCAGATAAAGAGATTCTGTATGTATCATAGTGCGATTTGCGAAGTTTAGAGCTTTAAGTGTAAATATTTTATCTTCACGAATACCAGTCAAAAATGAGATGTCATTTTCTCGTAAAGCGTCTAACCTAAAGAAGTTCATATAATTAGACATCTTTAACTTATTCTTCCTCGTCAGACTTTCAAACAACTCTTTTCCTGTCATTACGTTTTCTGTATCAGACATCTTATATTCGTATCGATCTCTATTTTTGTACTTATGATAAAGTGCAATGGTTTCGTAAAAAACAGTTCCTTCAAAGAACAAATGATCCAAATTATTGAATTCCGCTATTCGATATAAATTTTCCAAAGAAAATTTTAGTAATAAGTCATTGCCATTTACAAAAATGATATATTTACCTTTTGCAATCGCCAAAGCATCATTTTTTAAAGTAGATAATTCTTTTTCAGTATCAGAAAGGATAACTATTCTAGTATCTACCTCTGCAAAGTCTTCAAGTACTTCTTGTAAACCATCAATAGATGAATCACTAATACAAATGATTTCCATTTCTTTTAATGTCTGTGCGCAAATACTGCTGAGACATTGTCTGACATATTCATTCGATGCTGAAGGCTCTACAATAACGGAAACTTTTGTGCCTGTCGATTCAGGATTAGTAACTATTGGATCATTCTCAAATCCTGTAGAGAGTTCTATTGATTCACTTTCTCGCAAGATCGGCTCATAAACACCTAGTTTTTCATCAGTATTTTCTAATAGGAAGGCAATTTCTCTCTTATGGCTAGGTGGCATTTGCCATCGAACCTCAAGCAGTTCTAATTCCGAAATATATGTGTTCTTTAAAAACAAAGCAATTTGAAGCCAACCAGCTTTTGTTTTAGTCATTCTCCATGCGTATAGTCCACTTGCTAATGCAGCTTTTTTAAAACCTTTCCGCACATCGTCGTTATCATATAAGTCTTGTCTAATTAAAAACTTTTGAAGTGCGGAATATGAATCATAGAAGCAAAGGGGATTTTTATCCATTGTTTCTACCAAGCTAGTCTCACTTCCGACACGATAATGGAATAACCAACCATCGGCAACAGTGATTCTTTGGGCAATCGAAATGGCACTTTGAGTAAATAGAACATCATTAGATCTTGCGATTTCCTGAAACTTTAACCCATTACTTTCTATAAATGTGCGCTTATAAAGCTTGTTCCAAGAGGGTGTATATCCTACGCTGAAAATATTTTTGTACACATCCTCACTTGAAAATGGAACTTTTGAAGGTAATAAACTATATTGTAGCTTATAGTTGCTAGTGATTCGTTTTTCTCTTAAATCATATTTACCACCAGCACCTATACAAATATCTGCCATGTCTTCTTCAGATTTATTATACATAACTTCTAGCATAATCGGCTCAAATAAATCATCGGCATCTAAGAATGATAAGTATTTTCCTTTAGCAATTTCTAAACCCCGATTTCTAGCAACCCCAGCGAATTGATTTTCTTGCGTTAAGAAATTAAAACGTTCATCTTTCTCTACATATTCTTTTAATATCTCAATTGTACTGTCCGTTGATCCATCATCAATACAAATCACTTCAATTTCTTTTAGTGTTTGGTTTAAAATGCTATCGAGGCATTCACGTAAAAAACGCTCAGCATTATAGCATGGAATAATGACAGAAACTTTGATATTTTTCTCAATTAACTTACTTTCTGGATTAAAAATAATATTGCCGAACTCTTCTTTTGGTGTTTCCATTAGAAAAGTCATATTCCTTAAATGACGATGATTTTTTGGGAGTAGATCTCTATTCTCCCAAATATCAAATTCAATAAAATAAGTCTCTTTCAAAAACAAGGCTACTTCTCTGAATTTTTCTACATCCTTTAATTTAGACAATACATGACTTGAGGAATCTAAATACATTTTTAAAAGTCTTTCTTTAAACGTTTCATACAATTCATTTTCTACCAAATAATCTCGTAGCTGTTTATTTGCATGATAAAAAGGATATGGATTTTCATCCATTGTTTCTACCAAGCTAGTTCCAGAGTTTGTTGTTCTAATATATAGACACTCATTTACAACGGTAATTCTTTTAGCTTCTATTAATGTTGCTAGACAGAAAAATAAGTCATTACTTCTTTGTAAAGGTTGGAATTTAATTCCACAAGCATCAATAAAAGATTTTCTATAAATTCTATTCCATGGTGCAACATGGTGAATGGCTAGAACCTTATCTGATAATCGCTCTGCACTAAATGGAATTGTTCTTGGAATATTAGCTCGAAGTGGGTATGTATACTCTTGTTCTCCTGTGGCTAAATTAAGCGTCCCAGCACCAAAAAGACAAACATCTGCCTTATCTTCTTCACTTTTATGAAAAACTTTTTCTAATGCATCAGGCACTAAAAAATCATCTGCATCCATAAAGTACAAATACTTTCCTATTGCTTCGGAGATGCCTTTATTCCTAGCAACCCCTGCATATTGATTCGCTTGCGTGAATATTTTAACTCGGTTATCTTTTTTAGCGTATTCTTTTAAAATATTTAAGGTATTGTCTGTTGAGCCGTCGTCGATACAAATTATTTCGATTTCTTTTAAATTTTGGTTTAAAACACTGTCTAGTGCTTCTTTTATGCGTTGTTCTGCGTTATAACATGGGATAATTACAGAAACTTTTACCATAATTGTCCTTCCTTTCATTCCTAATTTCATTTTAATTTGATTGTATAATAATAGGCGGATGATATCCGCCTATATCTTTTTGCTATCATTTTACTTTAGTTATTTCTTTGAAATTAGTTTCATTTCCTCAATCATTTTTTCGATTAGATCATCATCTATGGTAGCATACAAGTAATTAAGATCATTTCCTTTCCACTCCACTAATGTATGGAATTCAAAGAAATGGATATCATTACTCAGTTGCTTTTGAACGACAGTTCTTTCATCTGCATTCTCAATGATTTTCTGTGTAAAAATTGTAACCCGAGCTTTGTTAGTTTGATTTTTATGATAGAATTCTAAGAAAGTACGCATTTTAGAATACAACAAATCTAGATTTGTGTTTGGATTGGTTCGGTGAAAATATAAAAAGCAAACTTCATTTGTCGATTCTTTTAGTTTTCTCATTCGATTAAGTGTTGATTCAAAGATTTTTCGTTGTTTCTGGCTATTGATGATGTCTTGTGGAAATTCAAATCCTTTTTGGTGCATAGAATTGAAAATATCATCACAAGCCACAATCGCTTTTGATCTGACGATGGATTTATTGTTTTTGTTTGGGTAGTAAAGTGTCTCCTCTTGTAGTAATCCGGAATAGTCTATTTTTTCTAAAGCAATTGCATAATCGATATTAGACTTTGTTTGTGAGTAGGGGGTAGTGAAAGATTTTAATCCGTGTCTTTCTAGGATTTTATCTGCAAGTTTGTTTTCTCCCAAAGCAAGCCATAGCATCTTTGATTTCGGATCTGAAACAGAGCCATATTTACGGTCAAGCTTTTTGATTTCATCGTAAACTCTCTGACAGTTATTTTGATCATCGAAAGCAAAGAATCTATTTTTTCTATCAATATATTCTTGATCAACTTTAAACCGATTTTCGATGCCTTTAATAACATGATCAACTAATGAATCTTCATCTTCTAGTACAGGACCAAAACCGTCTGTTGCATAGTTAAAATAACCTTCTTCGGAGGTTTCATCAAAATCAGGTATATAATGGAATATTTGTTTTTCTGCATAAGCAAAGTCGTTATAAATAGGATTTTGATCTGTAATCACGCACACAGAACTATTTACGATTTCATGATTCTGCTCGCTGAAATCTATCAGCCTAACCTTTTTACTATTGAACAAACTGTTGATCTCTTTCATATAAGGATGTGATAAATATGCTATTTCATATCCCTGAGACTTCGCTGTTTCTAATAATTGTTCATTTTGAAGAAGTGAGTTCCATTTTTTAAAGTATTCACTCTTTTTAAATGCATCTTTTTCTTTTTGTGAATTAAGTTTTAAGAACCTATTTTCACTATTGATAGGCGCAATGAGTATAGTCTTTTTCAGCTTCTTACTATTGTTTTTCTCTAGCTTGTCAAAACGTGGTAAGCCAGTTAACACAACTTCACCATTATATTCATAAATATTGCTTTTTACACTTTTGTATTCAGTCTTTCCAGAGGTAATAAAAAGCTCAACATTGATTCTACTACGGCTTAGTTCTCTAGACTTATCACTTTTAAGAACATCTGATTGAACAAAAATCTTTTTATAATTAAAAAAATAATTGATTTCATTTCCATAAATTTGTCTAAAAGGTTCAAAATTATCCTTTTGCGCTTCTGAACTAATTAATTTATCAGCAACCATTAGTAAAGTTAAATGCTCAAAACTACGATATTGTACAACATTTAAACCTTTTTCTAATAAATATTCGTAATTTTCCGATGACTTTTTTAAGACAAAATAATTATATTCGTTAACATTTTTATTTTTTTCAAAGTATTCAATCAAAGCAATAGAATTATTGTCTGCTTTATTGACAAAATCCATGAATAAATTTACAGTCTTTCCAGAAAATTCTTCTTGCACTGATTTTTGAATTTTCTTTAGTTTGACAAAGTTCCATGGTTCTATTATTTCAAAAGGCTCTATTAGAACCTCTTGTAATTTTTCAAGTGATGAAATTAATCTTTTATTAGGTTTATAAAGAATTACTTTTTTTGCAACTAAAAGTAGCTTTAAAGGATTAAGTCCATCGTAGTTTAAAATTGAAATTCCATATTTAGCAAGCTCACCATAATTTGGTGAATCTCTATTGATCACAAGGTAGTTTTTTTCCCTTTGACCTTTATGTTTGTCATGATATTTGATTAAACTCTCTATTTGAAAATTTGACACGCCTTCTGTTGCGATAAATAAATTGATATCTTTTTTTTCATATCTTTTTTTCAAATATGGTTGCAATTCTTTTGGTAAAGATAAATCTTTAAACTCAAATTCATTTTGAGTTAAATGCATGATATTCACAAGCTCTAGATATTTAATTCTGTCTGCATCTTTAGTAAAACACAGGGATTTTTCATTTTTATTGTAGTACAATAAACCATTTCCTTGCATCAAGTGGCTTCCTTGAATTTCACTTTGAATGACTGAATGTTCACCATTAAAATCAAGAGTGAGCTTTTTAATAATAGTAGGATTATCTTTGTATTTTGCAAATAAACTGAATTGATTACTCAAAAACTTTTCTGGTAGGTAACATAAGAAGCTGAGTGGTTGTTTAACAACTATTCCTAGTATTTTTGTCTGATCATGTGGAAAACTTTCGAGTTTTAAATTTATTATTTCTTTTTTATCATTTTCCCAATAAAGATCAAATTTGGTAAGATTGATTAATGTATCAAATTTCCCAGATAGCTTTATCGCAGAACCAACTGATTTAAATAAAGTTATATCTGCTGAAATAATTGATAATTTTTCTAAAACATTCCCTTCTTTATCTTTTGCAATAACATCCTTAACATCAACAACCATTGAATAAAATTCTGAAATTTCGGTGATATTACCTGTTTCTTTAAAATTGAGGATAATATGTTTAATGTCTAAACGAGTATTCGCTTTATCTAAGATATTGTTAAGAGTTTGATGTTCAATACATTTTAGTGCATTGTATAACAAAGTTATTCTTTCTTGGAAATCCTTATCAGTTTCGAAACGCACCATCTCTTTGTTTATTCTAAATTCTTGTAGGATGTAGAACGCATATTTTATTTGTAATGTTTTATCTAGTTTGTTATCAAGTAACAATCTCCCTATTACACTAAGCATTTCATTAGAAATAGTTGGCTCTGCTTGTCGTATCTCATCAAATTTTTCAATCATGAATTTTTTATATTGATTTGCTAGTTTAAAACATTCTGAGCCTAATTCTATTTCATCTGATAATTTTAATGCTGCATTGAAGGCTTGAGCCCATCCAACAAACCTTTCAAAAGAATTCGCTTTCAATGAGTGAGAATGCATACGAATAAAGTATAGTGGCTCTCTAAGTACCATAGCACGTTGTGCTACATTCAGCGAGTGTAATGAAAAAGTCTTTTCTTCGTGAATGGTACAATTGATAAATCTCAATGAATGTTTTTCTAAGAAGCTGCGTTTAAATAATCGCGTACAAATTGACGATTTAAACTGATTGTCAATAATCATTTGCCTTATTAATTGTCTGCCGGTAGCAATCGGAAAATCATTTCTATGTTTATATGTATTAAGCTGAGATTTCTTTTTTTCATATAAGTCAAAAGGATCAAAGAATACTTCGCCATCACAAAGTAGATCATCTAAATCATAATACTTTGCATTTTTATATAATCGTTCTAATGATTTACTTATCAGCTGGTCATCACTATCAACAAACATAACATACTCACCTTTAGCAATATCTAAACCAGCATTTCGAGCTAAGGATTGTCCTAAATTTTCTTGATTTAAAAGTGTTACACGCTTGTCTTTTTCTACAATGTTTTCTAATATTTCTAAAGTGTTATCAGTTGAGCCATCATTGATGCAAATGACTTCTATATCGCTTAGTGTTTGATTTAAAATGCTTTCTAAGCAGTTTTTAATATAGTTCTCTCCATTGTATACAGGAAGAATAACCGAGACTTTTAATGGGTTATCATCTAAAATTAGGCTATTCACAAAACTTAAATAGCTAGGACTTTCGTTCTCGATTTCTTCAATCTGAAAACTTTCATCCACTCTCAATTCAGGTTCATAGGTGTTTAATTCTTCCACTGTTTTTTTAGTCAAGAAATTTAAAGTGTCGGAAAGATAATTATTCAGGTAACTTCTATCTTTGTCTAAATCAAATTCTGGAATTAGTTGCTCCTTAAAAAATATAGCGGAATCTAGCCACACTTCTTTGTTTTTTAACATACTTAAAGTATATTTAGCAGCAGATAGGACTGTTCTTTTAAAACTATTTCTAATCTTGGCGTTATCGTAAAGTTCGCGTTCAATTAAAAATTCACGAAGTGCTATTTTCGCTTCATAAAAGCACAGTGGATTACTATCCATTGTTTCAACTAAGCTTGTCGATGTCCCTGTTCTATAAGTGAATAATGGCTTGTCCACAACAGTTATACGTTCTGCACTAACTAGTGCACTTTGTGTGAAAAAGAAATCGTTGGCTCTTTCAAGTGCTTGAAATTTGAAATGATTTTCTTCGATAAATGATTTTTTATAGAGCTTACCCCAGGGTGCTACAATTCCAACACTAAAAATGTTTTTCTCAATGTCTTTCCATGAAAATGGCGTTTTGGAAGGTAAAAATTCATAGTTCACTCTATATTTATATGATACTTCCCCAGTTCGCACGTCATACATTGACCCACCTGAAATACATAAGTCAGCATTATCTTCTTTACTCTTTTTATACATTTCTTCAAGCATCGTTGGTTCGAAAAAATCATCTGCATCTAAAAACGCCAAGTATTCACCTTTTGCAATCTCCATGCCCTTATTTCTAGCAACTCCAGCAAACTGATTCTGCTGTGTTAAATATTTAAACCTTAAATCTTTTTGAACATATGCATCCAAAATTGAACGTGTGTTATCAGTTGAACCATCGTCCACACAAATAATTTCGATGCCTTTTAGAGTCTGATTTAACAAGCTATCTAGGCATTCTCCTAAGAATCTCTCAGCATTATAGCAAGGAATGATAACTGAAACTTTCAACTCTCTTTCAAGAACACCAATCTCATGATTAAACTCCACCTCTTCTAACATTTCGGTAGGTGTTTCCATAATGAAAAATGCATTTTTCGTTGAATTAGCTCCTTTAGGTAGCTTCTCAAAGTATTTTTTAAAGCCGAATTCTGGCAAACAGATCTCTTTTATAAATTTCAATACCTCTGTTAATTTTTCCTTTGTTTTAAGTTTTGATATAACATGGACACTGGAATAAATACATCTTTTTAAAAGTTCAAATTCATATTCTTCATACATTTCTTTCTCTATAAAGTACTGCTTTGTTTGTTTAAGTGATTCATAAAAAGGATACGGATTATCATCCATTGTTTCAACCAAACTTGTACCGGAATTGGTAGTCCTCGTATATAGCCACTCATCAACAACAGTTATGCGCTCAGCTTCTATCATCGTTGTTTGACAAAAAAAGCTATCATTACTTCTTTGTAATTCCTGGTATTTTAATCCACTCATATCAATAAAAGATTTTTTATAAAGTCTATTCCAAGGAGCTAAATGACAAATAATCATAATTTGCTTGCCAACATTTTCAATTGAAAATGGTAACTTTTTCGGAACAATATCCTTTATTGGATATGCATAATTAAGTACTTCAGTCTCTAAATCTAATGTTCCAGCACCAAAGATACATACATCAGCACCATCTTTCTCACTTTTAAGGTAAACCTTTTCCAACGCTTCCCTTTCAAGAAAATCATCAGAATCCATAAAATATATATACTTACCTTTTGCTATTGTCATTCCATTATTCCTTGCAACACCAGCATACATATTCTCTTGTATTAATACTGTCACTCGAGCATCTTTTTCTTCATATTTCTTTAGAATAGATAATGTATGGTCTTCAGAACCGTCATCTACACAAATAACTTCAATCTCTTGCAATGTTTGATTAAGCACGCTATCTAAACACTTTTCTATAAATGGCTCTGAATTATAACAAGGTAAAACAACCGAAACTTTAACTTCTTTTTCCAGTAATTTCGTTACAGCGTTATATCTAACATATGTTAGTTCTTCAAGTGGTGTTTCTATAATAAAATTTACATTTTTATACCCATTATAATTCCATTTCCTAATAACTTCATTTTTTTCGATTCCCAACCCTGGAAAAAATTCTTCTTTTAAATATTGTAGTACTTCAAGAAATTTTTCTTGTGTTTTAAGCATGGTTAAAACATGCAATGCTGGAAAAATACTTCTGTTAATTATTTGAATTTCATAGCGCTCATACAATCCAAGCTCTACATAATGAGCCTTTAATAGTCTACTAAAATCAACGAATGTATAAGGATTGCCATCCATTGTTTGAGTCAGACTAGTTCCTGTGTTAATTGTTCTTGTATACAACCATTCATCTACGGCAGTGATCCTTTTAGCTTCAATAATTGTTGCTAGTGAAAAAAAAGCATCTTCATTTCGTTGAATTGATGGAAATCTCACACCAGAAGCTTCAATAAAAGATTTTTTATATAATTTATCTACAACTCGACTGTGTAAAACCGAGAATATGTTATCTCCAATATCTTTATGCGAAAAAGGTAATTCTTTAGGAAATCCTTTTCGTAATGGGGAAGTATACGCCAATTCTCCAGTTTGAACATCAATTGCTCCCATTCCAAATGTACAAATATCAGCATTATCTTCTTCAATTCTAATATATAGTTTCTCTAATGCATCCAAAGCTAGATAATCATCAGAATCCATAAAATATAAATATTTACCCCTGGCTTTAGACATGCCATTATTTCGAGCCACACCTGCAAATTGGTTTTCTTGGTTTAATATTGTAATACGACTATCTTTTTGAGCATAGTCATTTAAAATGTTTAATATCTGATCAGTTGAACCATCATCCACACAAATAATTTCTATCTCTTTTAATGTTTGCTCTGAAATACTATCTAAACATTTTGATATCATGGTTTCTGAATTATAACATGGAATTATGATTGAAATTTTTAAATCCATTTTTAAGCACCTCAAATTATAAATATCCCATTAGGGGTTCTATTCGCTATTAAAATTACGTTAGAATATTAATTACTAACTATAGTATTAACTAAATAAAGTAGAACTCACACGATTTTCAATAAGCTCTGATAGTTTTGGCTACACTGATGTTTAGCTTATAAAAATAAAGTTCTATGTTGTTCTGGCGTTACATATACTTTCAAAATCTGAATTTGCTCCAATCTCAAAAGAACGCTTGAACCATCAAGGCTTTAATGCTTTACAGTTAATTTTTTTCAAAATTTTATCAATATCTATATAATTATTACCATCTGCGATTAGAAAATCAAAGAACATTTGATTGATAGTAGCCCCTAAATAAAACTCAGGATAAATGAGATCCTCTCGGAATATAGAAATTAATCGTGTACCTTTTTGCATAAACAAAATATTTGCTAATCCTGCCCCATGACTAGACACTAATACCTCTGTTTCAGAAAATAATTTTATTTGCTCATCAAAATTTAAGTCTTCTGCATATATAATTTCAAACCCCTGTTCTTTTAGCTTATTTTCTAGTTCTGTTTCGTTTTCTAGTGAACGTTTAGTCTTACCACGTGATATGTAGACTTTTCTAAAAGGTTTCACTTGATCATCAGCAAATTGCCTAAAGAAATCAAATTGATCGCGAGTCCAAATATATGATTTAGTATGTAAAAAAATAGCTTTCTTTACAATTGTATCTTCTAATATTTGAATAGGAAAAAGTCGATCTAAGCTTATACCTAGTTTTTTAGCATAAAATGGTACCATATTAAACTTATCTTCACGATAGTATATTGGAATATTTTGTGGAAATTGTTCAATAAACCTTAATCCAAAAACTTTTTCAGATAAAACATGATAATAATTACCAGATGCCATTTCAAGTGGCAAGAAAATCGCAGCATCAATCGTTTTTTTATCTCCAATTCTTTCAGCATTGAAATCAATATTAAGTCGCGAAGTAAGCCTAGCATCTATTTTTCTAATACCATCTTGAACAAAAGAGACTGTTAAGGCTTCATCACGAAAAGCATGAATTTGTGCATTTTCAACAACTCTAAAATAATCTTCTGAATAAGTTCTTAAATTTCTATTAAATCCAGAAGCTTTAAATTTTTGACGGATAACTGCATCACAACTAACAAAGTCTTTTTCAAAATAATTTTGTATATGTGATTTGTTATGTAATGGTAATTGGTATAAGGAGTAATCAAGCTCTTTTAAGCTAAATGGTGTTTTTATAACCCTAGCATCAACATGATCATTCTCTATTCTTTCAAAGTTGATCATTCTATAATTATTATTCTGTTCAACCGCTTTAACAAACTCTAAGATTGCATTTAACTTTGATTTATAGATATTGATGCTTCCATCAATATTAAAACTGAGCTTATCCTTTACTTCTTCAATTTTCGATATAATATACTGTGTTTTTTGAATTCCTTTTGAGTTTGCTAAGCTTTTTTGAAGTGATGCATTTAAGCTAAATCTACAAATATTGCCATCCGTATCAAACAACTTCTCATCATATAAAGCTGTTCCTAAGAATAATTCTCTATCATTTTGAGGCAACATATCTTCGAGAGGTGTAGTAATTACATCTTTGACTCTATAAGAGATTTTCTCTAACATTTCATTAATATTAATATAATTTTTCTTATCAGCAAAAACACAGTCATATAGCATATCATTAGCACGACTTCTATAGTAAAATTCAGGTCTTATCATGATATCTGGAAAAAGTTCTACTAAATAAGTACCTTTTTTCATAAAAACGATATTTGCAAGCCCTGCGCCATGAGCACTAACTAATACTTTAGTTTCAGAAAAAAGTGTTATTTGTTCATCAAATTTGAGTTCTTCAGCATATACAATTTCAAATCCATTTTCTGAAAGTTTCTTCTCTAGTTCATGCTCATTTGCCATTGCTCGAGCAGATTTTCTTCTTGAAACATACACCTTGCGAAATGGTATACTTTTTTGGTTTGTAAATTTACCAAAAAATTCAAACCACCTAGTTGTACCAACACCCTGTACTCGATGTAAAAGTATAGCTTTTTTTATTTTTTTATTATCTGTTGCTTTAAGTGGAATTAATCTTTCAGCATTTATTCCAAGTTTTTTTGCAAAAAATGAAACTAAGTCAAACTTACTTTCTTGATAAATAATTGGAATGTTTTCTGGAAACCAATGTACAAAAGCTAGTCCAAATACTGTTTCACATAAAACATGATAATAATTGTTAGATGCTATATTAAATGGTAATACGATTGCATAATCTACGATCTCTTTTTCACCTTTAAGAGTAGCATTGAATGGGACACTTAATTTTGATTTCATACCAAAATCAAATTTTCTAGTTCCATTAGTTTCAAAAGTTGCCCCTAACAACTGCGGTCTGAATTGGTGAAGTTCTACATTTTTGGCAATCCTTAAAGATTGATGTGGTATTTTAGGAGTTTTAGTTGAAAAGCCAACATTGATCATTTTTTCTTTCATTTCATTATTATAGTGTGAGAAAACTTCATGAAAATTAGGCATTTTTCCATCACTACCATTGATTCTATAATGTCCATATGCAAGTTTATCAAATTCAAAAGGGTGCTTCAGCTCTTTTGGAGCCTCTTTTGCAAATTCTAGTTTAACCAAATCATATTTATCATCAGCTTCAATTTCATTAATACTTTTTAAAATACTATTTAATCCGTTTTTTTGTTGATTAAGGAAGATGTCATGCTTTACTTTTAACTTTTCATTTTTTTCAATTAGTACATCTATAATCTCTTCTGCTATTTCATATTCAGCACCCATATACATATTCGTTAAAATTCGAGCGACTTTTGATCTTGATAACAGGACATTATCTTGGGATTCGTCAAACACATCAAAGTTATACAGGATTGTTCCTGAAAATAATTCTCTTTCATTAATCATATAGATACCTCACCTTTTCGCTAAATCTCTAAAATTTAGAATAACTATTCAAATGAAATGCTACAATTACACTTCCATAAAATAAGTATCCGGATTTTCAGGTTCAAAAACTTCATTTACCCACATAACAGTTACCATATCTATGTCACCTAGATTTTCAATATTATGTGTATACCCAATTGGAATATCTACAACTTCAAGCTTATCACCATTTACAAAGTATTCAATAATATTATCAGCACCTATTTTTCTAAACCGAATGACACCTGTTCCACTTACTACTAAAAATTTCTCATTTTTAGTATGATGCCAATGCTGACCCTTTGTAATTCCCGGCTTTGAGATATTGACAGATACTTGTCCACGGTCCGGAGTTTTAATAAATTCAGTAAATGATCCTCTATTATCTTTATGCATCTTTAAAAGATAACTGAACTTATCCTCAGGTAAATAACTTAGATATGTACTGTATAGCTTTTTCACGAATTCATTTGACATATTAGGAATATTAAGATTTTCCCGGCTTTGCTTAAACTCATTAATCAATTCAACAATTTTACCCAAAGTGATTTGATGAACAGGAGAAACTTCACAATAATCGTCAATTTGATTTTCTCTTCCTTCCAGCGCACCAATCAATTCATTTACTAAATCATCAATATAAACCAAATTCATTTCAACAGATGGATCATTTACTGTAATTGGCGTGTCATTCGCAATATTATGACAAAATGTTGCAACTGCACTATTATAATTAGGCTTACACCATTTTCCAAAGACATTCGGGAATCTGTAAACCAATACCTTAGCAGCTACTTCTTTACTATATTCAAATAATAACTGTTCGCCTGCTCTTTTACTTTCTCCATACGGATTACTAAGTGCTGCTTGCGTTGAAGATGAAATCATGATGGGGCAATTATTCTTACACTCTTTCAACTTATTAAGCAATTTAGTTGTAAAGCCAAAATTCTCTTTCATGAATTCTGCTTCTGTTTCTGGCCGATTTACACCTGCTAAGTGGAACACAAAATCAGCCTGATTACAATAATCCGCAAGCAAATTTTCTTTTGTATCAAGATCAAATTCAAAAATCTCTGTATAATTTCTATTTCTCAATTCGGTAATGAGATTCTTTCCTATAAAACCTTTTGCACCTGTAACTAATATTTTCATTGACTATTCCACCTTTCAAGTTCATGACGGATATAATCTAATTCTAATAATTTTTCTTTAACGCCTTCAACATTTAATCGCATTGTATTATGAGAATTATATTCTTTCTGCGTTGAGAGTTTCGCATTTCCATCAACCAAATATTTATCGTAGTTTAAATCACGATTGTCAGCTGGGACACGGAAGAAGTTACCCATATCTTGAGCGACTAAATGTTCTTCTTTTGTTAATAGTGTCTCATATACTTTTTCGCCATGACGCGTTCCAATGATTTTAATCTCATTATCCGCATTAAATAGTTCCTTAAGTGCCTGTGCTAAATCCCGTACTGTAGATGCTGGAGATTTTTGTACCATAATATCACCTGCATTTGCATTTTGGAAAGCAAATACGACTAACTCTACTGCATCTTCTAAACTCATTAAAAATCTTGTCATATCTGGATCGGTTACTGTGATTGGTTTTCCATTCTTGATTTGTTCCACGAATACTGGAATAACTGAGCCACGTGAAGCCATTACATTTCCATAGCGTGTTCCACAAATAAGTGTCTTGGTTTCATCTATAGACTTCGCTTTGGCTACATAAACTTTCTCCATCATTGCTTTAGAAATCCCCATAGCATTGATAGGATAAGCGGCCTTATCCGTTGAAAGACAAATTACTTTCTCTACCTCCGTTGCGACCGCTGCCGTCAAAACATTGTCTGTTCCTAAGACATTTGTTTTTACAGCTTCAAGTGGAAAAAATTCACAAGAAGGCACTTGCTTAAGTGCTGCCGCATGAAAAACATAATCAACCCCATACATTGCAGTCTTAATACTTGCTAAATCTCGAACATCGCCGATATGAAACTTTAATTTATCATTTTTATATTTTTTACGCATATCATCTTGTTTCTTTTCATCACGAGAAAATATACGTATTTCCTTAATATCACTTTCTAAAAACCGATTCATTACAGCATTTCCAAATGATCCTGTTCCACCTGTTATTAATAGTGTTTTACCTTTAAACATAAGACATCCATCCTTTTTTTATACATTTTTGGCCATTTTTTAAAATGCTCAAAAATTCAAATCTTAGAACTTAATGAAGCTTTATTAAGTTAATTAAACCAGACAGACTATTTTTCAACAATAATCTCTAATCCTTTGAAAAGAGCGTCAACTCGCTCTTGTAATTCCTTTGTAATTGTAAAAGCTTGAGCTGAGTCTAATTGCCGCTTTCCTTCTTTAAAACAATTCACCACATATGAAACAGGTTGTTTCTCAATTAAAACCTTTACTCCTAATCTAGGCAGGTCTTTTTCAGTTGTGAAATCTCTAGCTGCTTGCAAAACATTCCTATTTTTACTAAATATCCATAATGTTTCATCCACACATGGATCGATTGAATCATCTCTTAGTCTAACTTTTTCAATTCTAATTGGAACAAAATATTCTCGCAATTTATGCATCTTTTTCGTATAAAAACACATATCCTCAGTAGAATTCAAAATCGCAACAACAGAATCAGAAGTCAAATCATTTAAAATATTTTCCCAAAACTCTTGCTTCACATGCTTCGTAATATTAAGAAAAACGAAAGATTTTGATTTCTTATTCATTTTCGTTTTAGCATCAATTTTAGTTATATCTTTATCAATTTTCACTAATCGCTGATTCAAATTCATTACTTGCTCATAGTTAGAATCTGTGGTGAAAATTTCAGCTATATTCTCACCTATAGCTTTGGCAAATATCAAACCTGTATACATTCTATTATAATTATAATAACTCTGCCAATAATTTCTAGAAAGAAAATTCATATCATTTGTTATTGCCTTACATGTATTTTCACTTGCACTTTGATACCCAAGTATAGATTTAAACATGACTTTTTCAAAATGAAAATGAGCAGCTAAAAATTCCATTGGACAACTTCCCATATTTACAGTGTTTGCACCATAATACATCTTCATCATTTCATCTGTAAAATGCAGTTTAGGATGTGGTTTAACATACAATTTAGTTTCTGGAGAAACATAATAATCCAACGCAATTAAATCCGTGTATATATTTTTTAATCTACTTCGCTGAAGGTCAGCATACAAACCTAGCTCAGTCTTTTTATCATGCAAACTTGCCCAAGCTGCACTTGCTCGAAGCAAAAAAACCGAATCATCGTTAATCTTATGAGAAATACTCCAAACTTTAAGAACAGATTCAACATAATTAGACTTTAACTGCTTTTGTATTTCATCTGGATTCCAAATCAAATATTCTTTATAGCTGTAAAATTCTTTCGATTTTTCACTGATATCCAATAAGATTGGCGTTGCAAACTTTGCATCTGGAGATACAGCAAGATGTTTTTTCGCAACACCTGCATATGTCGGTGATGTTTCTTTCAATTTTTTAATAGGATACCCTTCTGTTCGTATTCCTATTGCACGATTTTCCATTGTTTCAAACCAAAAATAGGGGATTTCTAATAGTGATAAATATATTGTAAATCCAACATAAGACCAATCTGTTTGGAGATATATCTCGTCAAAATCACTCACTTTAAATCCACTTTCAGCAAAGGATTTATCAAATTCCAAAACAATTTGCTTTTCTATAGTCGTTATAGACTTGTTTTTATATTTCCTTGCAACGAAAAAGTCAGCAAAAATAACCTCAGTAAATATTCCATCCTCGACTAGCTTCAAAAGATCTAGTGTTTCGAACTCTTTTCTATCTACAATCAAAATCGCTTGTTGTTGTTCATATGTTGTCGAACGGTGTATTAGTGCGATTCCTAAATCTGTTGTTTTCGTACAGCTGTATAAAATCATTTCAAATTCCTCCTACCTGAATATCTCACAGGTGAAATTATTAGTGCAAGCTTTTCTTGCTGAGTGCAAACAATGCGCGTGCCATTTCCAAGTCTTTAGGTGAATCTACAGCTACTGTATCTGCATCAACTTCAATCATTTTAAATGGTTTTTTATGCTCAATAAATCTTAAAAATTCAATTTTTTCAATAGATTCATAAGTGCTTTTCGGAGTTTCAGCATAAAAATCCAATGCTTCTTTTGAATAAGCAATGACACCTAAATGTTTATAGTATTTAAAATCTAAACTTGCTTTTGGATAGGGAATCGGTGCACGACTCATATAAATTGCATTTTTATCCTTGCCAAATAAAATTTTAACATTAGTGGCATCAATTGCCTCAGAAGCGTGTTTAATTGATGTCATCAGATTTTGTGCATAGAATCCTTCTAAAGTGGTTGGAATCACTTTAGAAATCATATTAGGATCTATGAGCGGTTCGTCCCCACTGATTACAATATAGCTGTCTGCTTCAAGCATATTTGAAACTTCGCATATTCTGTTGGTCATAGTTAGATGAGCCTCAGTTTTTAAGACTTTCATGTCGTATTTTAAACAAACATCTATAATGCGCTGATCATCCGTTGCGACATAGACTTCAGATAAACTTTCTACTTTCATAGCTTGTTGATAGACATACCAAATCATCGGCTTTCCATGTATATCCGCTAAAGGTTTTCCTTGAAATTGTGTTGAGTTATAAGTTGCTGGTATAATTCCTATATTTTTCATCTACATCAAATCCTCTAAATTTTATATAGTTTTTAAATCAAAATGATACTTTCTTCTCTAATCCATATTATAAATTGATCGAGCTATCATCATATCAAGTTCATCATCAATATCTATACTTTCTTTTTGGCTTATCATATACTTATAGGGTCTTACTCCATGAAAATAATTCCACTCAATCATTTTCTGCCGTGGAGCAAGAGTGACTCCAAAGGTAGGCAAATATACAGCAGGCAGCTGCTGTGAAGGAATATGTGCAGTACCGAGCTGATAATTTATTGGTCCATTTTCATCCCACATATATCTTTTAATCATTTCAAAACTAACTAGACTATCAGCTCCATTCTCAAGTTCTTCAAAATAAATTTTTATTGCATCTGAATAAGTCTCTGGTTTTACTAACGGTGACGTACATGTTGCCCACAAGATGTGATCGCCTTCTACACTTTCTGCCACATGAGCAACAACTTCACCAAAGCTCTTCGTTTTCTCATCACAGTATTCCCATGACCTCTTATGAACCTCAACGCCAGATTCAATAGCCATTTCTAGCATGATATCTGAATCAGAGGACACCACGATACGACTTACTTCTTTGACTTGTTTTAGTTGTTCAATTTTATGAGTTAGTAAATTTTCTCCTTCATTTCCAAAAGGAAGTATATTCTTATTTTTTAGTCGTTGACTCCCGCCCCTTACTGGAATTACAGCTGTTATGTTGTTCATAAACATCCTCCTTAAAACGCCAATTACTGGGACGTATCTTTTTGATTTACGATTGCCATTTGATAATAAAGTGAAAGTATTTTATTTGTAAAAATGGCATAGTGATTATAAAATGCTTTATATTCTGGGGTATTTTTTCTATAAATGAACTTATAAAATTCGAAGCCAGCATCTCTAAACTCTGGTATTTTCTCAATAATCATCTTAAGCCCCCTTAGCAAAGCGTCATCCGAATCATAAAGCCAATTGTACATTTTTTCTTTTTCCTCTGCTAGAAGCAAATTTTCAGTATAAGTATCCTTATCTGGAAGATATTCTTTAGGCACATTCCTCAATGCCACATCATAACGTTCACGATCATAATTAGGAACTATTTCAAAATTCCAATTTGAAAAAAGAGCCAAATCATTATCTCTCACAAGCTGTACTCGCTTTCTTTGCTTAACATCTGTGTGTGGAAATCGACTTAGTAACGGATTTAAAATATAGATCAAATCCTGTTGAAATGCAAATGAAGCTTTTTTTCCTAAAGACATTTTTTTTGCTCTGTGAGCAGAGTATGACTGCAATGGTGAAATTGCTGGGGTGACCCTATACTTGGTCTTGAAATGTAATCTATTCCTAAATAACTGATAATATTTGTCAGCAGTAAATGCATCCGAAACACTTGCATTTTTATTGAATGCTTTCATTGTTATTTGAAAAAACTTCTCTCCCATTTCTTCAAATTCCATCGGAATTCTTGGATTTTTTATTTGCTTCATTGTATATTGATCTAATGGCAACTCATGAGAACCAAATTGGTCCAAAACCCCGACGCCGCCTGCGCCATTACCACCCATCAATTGAATTGCATTCCTGAGTTTTCTATGAACAACGGTAGGTTTATTATTGCCCAGATAGTACGTTCCTAAATCCGAAGAAATACGACTATTGGTTACACCTTCTGCGTTGTCCATGACTTGAAAATCTCGCACAATATCGTCCCATTCTAAATCAAACATGTTGGCAATTCCACAAGCCGTTTTTAAATCATCAGTGTGTCTTTGCCAAGAATGCAATCTTATCTTCTTCTGTAAATTTTTGGGAAGATTAAGTGCGATTGCTAATACATTTCTCGAATCATGTCCATCTGTCATATCTAGTTGAATGTGTTCGAATCTTGGATGCTGGAAGATTGCTCTCATATTTTCAATAAGTTCATCTTTTGCTTTGTAAAGCAACACTTCGTAGCGTTCTTCATCATACTTCTCCGGAAAGTTAACCTCATCAGAAAATTTTGTCAAGGGAAATGCTGCAATTTCAGTTTGCATATCGTACACAATCTTCTTATCTGGCAATAAAAGATGGACATCTTTTATTTCTAATTCCTCTGAAAAAAGTTGCTCACTCATCCACTTAAAATTACCCGCATTTGCAATTATCAAATCTGTATTGAAATCAAGTTGCTCTTCTGCTTCAGTCAACAGCAATAAAAGCATGTGATAAGATGTTGCCACTGCAAATATGCCATTTTTTTGATAATAAAACCATCTACCAAAACCAAAGAAGTCATTTCCAAATTCAACTTTGGATTCTTCTATCGTAAGTAATTCGAATTCTCCCATGCATTCTTTAACTGTATTTATATCCACTTCATGATTAAGATCTTCTTCACCAAATATAAATGTCCCCTTATAAAAAGCATTGCCAGAAAAAACATAGTCAATCCCTTTTATATCTGTTTTGGGTATTAAAGTTGATATCACATACCCATTCTTATTTTGCGACGATATCTTTTTAAAATTAAAGCTTCCTTCATCAGAAAAGCATTCATTAATATTTTTAAATGCTTCAGCAGATATCCCAGCTATAAAGGCTGTCTCTCCAAATGGATGTTGTGGTTTGGCCAATTTAAGTTTTGGCAAAGCTTCTGCATTAAAATTGAGTATGAACTCATGATATTCATTCTGAAAAGCTTCTTCTTTTTTCCTATCAGCTTCAATCTTTGCAAGTTCGGCTCGAATATCTAAATATACACGTAATGGTGCGTCAGGCGAATGAGTATCAAACGTAAAACTCTCTAATACTTCGCGACTTTCTTTATCAATAATAACAAGATTTAATCCTCTTTTATTTGGTATATAGTTAAATTTGTCATCGTTGATGTAGACGTGAGCGGGGTCACATTTATTCTTTTTATAAACTGTACTTAAGAGATCATATTGCTCATCTTTATAAACTGCTTCTTTCCAGTTTTTAGCTAAAATTTCTATCGTATTCAAACCGCCGTCAATAATGGCAATAAAACCTCTATGACATTGCCCACCTAATCCTCGTTGTGCAGATAAATCTGTTCTAATACCTAGTTCTTGTAGAAGTTCTGCATGGTGTTCAGTTAACGATCTTCCTATATTATCTTTTGCACAAATTATGACGATATATTTTTTCTTTTTTTTTACCAATTCCGTTAAGTAGTCTACAAAGTAACTTCCTACTTCCATTTGATATCATCCTTTTTTACTCTGTCCATTAATCAAACAAAATATTGTTATTTGAATAGTTAATCTCTACCAAATAAATCTCTTGTATACAACTTTTCACGAACATCTTCTAGTGTTTCTTCAATTCGATTCGTAACAATCACATCGCTAATGTTTTTAAATTCATTAAAATCAGTAATAACACGAGAATTTTTAAACTCCGCTTCTTTAAAACTCGGCTCATAGATCACAATTTCAATCCCCTCTGACTTTAAGCGTTTCATAATCCCTTGAATAGCTGAATATCTAAAATTATCACTTCCTGCTTTCATGGTTAAGCGATAAATCCCAACCACTTTTGGATTTCTACTAGCAATTTGCTCAGCAATAAAATCTTTTCGCGTTGTGTTTGAAGCGACAATGGCAGAAATGATATTTTCTGGCACATCACTGTAGTTGGCTTTCAATTGCTTCGTGTCCTTTGGTAAGCAGTATCCACCGTATCCAAATGACGGATTGTTATAATGAGAACCAATTCTTGGATCAAATCCAACACCTTCGATAATTTGCCCAGCATCTAGTCCTTTTGACTCCGCGTAGGTATCTAACTCATTAAAGTAGGAAACTCTTAAAGCCAGGTAGGTATTTGAAAAGAGTTTAATCGCCTCTGCTTCAGTAGCATTGGTTAGTAGAACCGGTGTTTGATTTTGTAAAGTTCCTTTTTTAAGTAGGTCTGCAACTTCTTGCCCTCTATCGCTAACCTCACCAACAACAATACGTGATGGATATAAGTTATCGTACAATGCTTTTCCCTCTCGCAAGAATTCTGGAGAGAAAATGATATTCTCAGTATTAAATTCTTTTTTGATTCTTTCTGTGTAACCAACAGGAATTGTTGACTTAATCACGAACACAGCATCAGGTTTAACTGCTAACGCTTTTTTAATCACAGTTTCAATGGTACTCGTATCAAATTTATTCACTTTTTCATTGTAATCAGTTGGTGTTGCAATAACCAAATAATCACCATACAACACTGCTTTTTCAAAATCTGTTGTAAATTCAACCTTTGATTTTTTATTTGTCAAGAAATCAATAATTTCTATATCTTCCAAAGGAGAATTCCCATTCTTTAATGCCTCAATTTTTTCATCAACAATATCATAAGCCATTACCTCTTCATTTTGTCCTAATAATAATGCATTAGCAAGTCCTACATATCCTAATCCAAATACTGAAATTTTACTCATTTTCAATTCCTCCAAAACTTTCTTTTTTTAATTATATCATAAACATCAGCACGAAACCACTTATCCCGACAAATCAGTCAAAAGTTTTTGCCAATCTTTGGCAATTATCGTACTACAATACATTTTCGATTTCTTCATCGCATACTCCGAACATTGGGATAATTGTTCTGTTGAATTAATCATTTCCTTAATAGCAGATGCCAATTCATCCACATTTTCTTCTGAAACCAACAAGCCTTCTTTACCATGCTCAATGATTTCTTTTGGACCAATGCAAGCAAAACTCACAATAGGCAACCCGACTTCCATAGCTTCGATAATGCTTAACCCAAAAGCTTCATTCCGAGAACTCATCACATATAAAGACGCTT
>Ga0131853_10003346_pt1 | contig 28773 bp, 21 predicted proteins | sample TergutLab28metaG_FD_92764 | JGI IMG/M metagenome (GOLD analysis project Ga0131853, IMG submission 92764) | Labiotermes labralis P1 segment gut microbial communities from Petit-Saut dam, French Guiana - Lab288 P1 (version 2) (version 2) | ecosystem: Host-associated > Arthropoda: Insects >... | reverse complement strand
CATCTTGGGCATCTATATCATTGGTGCCATGTTGGCAGGAAATGGAACATGAATCCATATATCAATTTTAAAGCTGTCTGAACATATTTCCCTCACTCTTAAGACCAAACCAACCCACCAAATCAAATGATACTAAAACTGGGATTTCCCCCCTGCCCCTCCCCCCCCCCCACAAAAAAAAACTTAAATTCCTAGCCCCAAGTTCAATCAAGCACCCTGAAACTTGTCCTTTGGAAAACCAGCAAACTTCTATGTAGTATACAAAAAGCTCATATTCTGCTCCCATTTCAAGACAAAATCCCTTAAAAAGCTGTAGACTCAAGGTGATGTCTCTGACACAGTTGAAAAATTTGACAAGTGCACACAAGACTTCATGAAGGACTGTTGGCAGAATATTTGACAACAGCACTTGCTGGTGCAGAAGCCACAGAGTGACGACAACGTTTGGGGCATCTTTCTTCTCCAAAGCGGCATAATCAGATGTGATGTTAGGCATGGACGGCGCTCCCTCTGTACAGTGTTTCAATGTCTTCCTCCCACTCACAGTTTTGCTTGGCAAAGAAGCTCTCACCATTGAGAAAATGTAGACATCATAGTTTCCAGATGCAATTCAAAGCACAGAATTCTTCATTACTGGCATCAGATGACAACAAGAGAAATGGCACAGCTGCCCATGCCTTCCTGCACTGGTTTAAAAGTACAATGTTTTACCAACATTACTGGACATTCAACAACAGGTGTTCCACACACAGACAATTTTCAAAGTCACTGGATGTAAATGAACAAGAAAATCATTAGTTTGGTGTCCAGTTCAAGGGTCCCCTATAGGTCTTAGGATCACCAGCTAACAACCCCGACTCTAACAAATGGCCTTACCTCAAACCAAGATTATGTAATGGAAATAAAGGTAACCTTGCTTTCAATACTGTACAAAAAAAACAGTCTATAGTTTTAAGAGTGGAAATTAGCTGTCACTGTACTGGCATAAGCAGTACCAGACTTTGACTATGTTGTTGGCCGAAATTTCTGTGCTGCTGACATGTTTCAGCATTAGTCAAGTTGTAGTTGTGTCCTGTTTTGAACCTTCAATTTTCTTACATTAAAATCACTAATCAGCGAATGCACTTGATGGCAAAGGAACACAAAGGTAAAGAAGGCTCATTTTCATGTCTCCAGTTGTTGCATTTATAGACACTATACAACCTAATTAGCTAAACTGATCCTAACATTCATTAAAAAATGGCTACACAAGGCAGTGGATAGAGAAGAATGGGCATCTGCAATTAAACGGGCCAAGGCTGTTACAGGGCTGTACAGCCAAGCTTGTAAGATCTATGGCCTTCCAACTGAAAGCTTATTCACTCATGGCATTCATTAATTTCAATACTCATTTCTGCCGCTGTTCCCTGAGCCCCTAAGATCTGTTTCCCTGCATTTACTGGACCAAATTTGGAGGAGGAAATATGCAAACATTCCACACACTTAACAGGAATCACATCTGTTGATGAATTTGCCAACAGAAAATGGTCATCTTGCTCATTATCCAAGCTCCTGGGCATGAACTCTGAACTGCCAATAACAGACAGCTACCACAGTTTATTTACATTCATAATAGCAAAAATTGCAATTGTTCACAATGTGCACAAAATCAACAGTGCACTATTTTCAAAGTTATTTGTATTCTTTGCAATTAAGTATGGTATATTTTTAATTATATCATTTATTACCTTGCACTGCTGCCAGCATGTCAGTGATCAATGATAGATTCACAGTAATTGTCAGAATATCAAGGTTACAGGTCTATTCACAATTACCGGGCTGTTCAAATTATTCTGCAATGCCCACCTGTGTTGCTAAAAAAATGCATATCCTGATGATGTTCACACCTCTGAAAGGTTTAGTGTCTCTCCATTCCACACTGACACTGCAATTCTAGCCAAAGAGACAGAATTTCAGGATGGTGGTGAAGACAACATCCATAAATTTTTGGAATCTCATTCTGTGCCCTTAATGAATGATGAACTAGTACAGCTGGACATGTAATTGTTTAAAGAAGCATACAGTGATGATCATAAAAAAGACAGCGACATTTCAGATGAAAAGACATCAACACTTTCAGTGCCTTCAACAGAACTGATGAAACAATCCTCTCTATCACTATTCTGAGAAGATGCGATGTCACAGAACACAGCAATTTCAAGGGTCCTGAAGCATAACAAGCCACAGCAGTTAACCGAATAGGAGTGAAGAAAATTCCTCGAAACTTTGACACACTGTTTGCGGCATCTTTATAAGTTGTTCGGCGTTAAAGAGTTAAGTATGATGAACTCATTGCAAGCAAAAGTGTAATGTCGACATCGATAAACGTTAACTCTTACGGTGCACAGTTTAAACTCATGTGTAAAATGTTCCCTCACCCCCCAAAAAACTCCGATATTTAAAAACATAACTCACTCCCATATAACCATTCTCACAACACAAATCCTGCCACAGTCCTTACACAAAGCAATTCTGTACAAATTGGGGCAATTATATTATACAGTACATCCATGAAGATGGAAATGGAACGGTGGGTTTTGCTGAAGTGCCCACTCGATATAAGTTGTGCTTCTGGCAATCAGGCATTATCATATATCAATTAACATACAACTCAATCCAGCCAACCTATTCCAAAAACAAAATAAGCAACTACAATTTTTCAAGTCAAAATAGACACACACTAAGTAATACTCACTCTCTGTGTTTCTGGGGACTGTGATCTTAGTATGCTACTGCTACTACTTGTGCCTGTGGAGTCATCAACAGATAGAGAAATGTCACTATGACGACCACTATAAATAGGTCCATCAGAAAGAAAGTCAGGAAGGCTCTTAGCCACCCCCACTTCGCCAACCTGTATTCCACTCCTAACTCCAGACAAAGATGCACTTGCAGCCCCATCAACAGAATCAGTAACAAGAGGGAGATCAAATGGCAGACCACCATCATGAATGGCTGAAATCCCTGTGTTTTCAGTAGGACCTCTGTCACAACTAGGTAAATCTAGGGGAACAGATTCTAAGCCATTCCTAAAATTTCTTTGCAAATTCTGAGTTCTTGTGGTGCCTGTTAGATCAAATGGAATGTCACTTGGTAGCACATCTGAATGCGCTCTCTTTGATTCGCTCCACTGACTATTATTTCCAATGAAGTCACCATCTGTTGTTTCACAAGCTGGTGTGGTGCTGTTTATGGTAAAGTCAGGCAAATTTTCAAGATCCACTGAAACTGGAGGTGTGTTTGAATCCTCAGTATGGTTAAGATAACACTGTTCTACAACTAGATGATCCTGAACAAAATCTGGAAGTACTGATGTCATTTCTGGGTTGCCTATGTGATGAGTCGCAGCAATCCTACTATGCAATCCCAAGTCTGATGATTCTGGCAATAAATGCCCAAAACCTTCACTGGCTGGTTTAGAATAAACCTTTGGTCTTGCACCAGTACTGATGCAACTGTTTCCTGCATCACATTTCAGGAAATGTTTAAATGAAAATGGATTTTCCTCTTTCTTTGGCATGTTAATACCTGTGGAAAAAGAGAAAATGGTACCTTAAAATGCCTAAATAATGAAAAAATAATGCTAGCTCTAAAAATTTAATCCTTCAGGCTCACATACATTAAAAGATTGTTTGTCCCCAGTGGGTGAAGAACACAATACCTGTAAAAATATATTATCTAGACCCACAAAGTTTGGAAACAATCACTTCCATTTTACACTTCTCAGCATTTCACACATCTTTTTAATATAGAAGCTGTTTCTGCTTACCTAATTTGTGTAAGGTAAAATACACTTTCCACTATCAACTCTTTTCTTAGATACGTAACACACGCCTCTAAATAATGTTACATGGTTATTTATAAATAAATGAACACATAAGTAAAAAACGCAAATTACAACCCAATTCGTGTCATAAACACAACTACATAAAGTCAACAAAACATTTATAGTGCTGAAGCCAAGCACAGATTTAAATTAAATGTGCTCTGTACGCGTATGTCTACAAAAGAGCCGAGAAAACGGAAAGCTGCACTCATGTAACGTTAACACACCGCGATGCCACTCACGGAAGAATACATTAAAATTGTGCTGTATACACTGAAACAATCCACTTGTACTTATGTGCGTTATCTCAGACGAAATAAAATGCTGGCTTGCTTAAACTCTCTAATGAACGAAAATCATGCACGAACGAAACATGTAGTTAACAAGTTGATGGAATGAATACCTGAGCCATGATTCTCTACAACCTCTTTTTTCTCAGCAGTGTGTGTTTTACCAAGACCAAATGATGGTTTGAAACCATTTTTTTCTGCATCATCACTATCATCTTCAAATTTGCGTTCATCTTTTCGTGAATAACTGTGAAAAGAAAACGCATTTTCTTCTTCGCCACTGCCTTCCGCCATACTAAAACCGGATCTGACCTTTAGGTATGCAGTTAATTTTCGTTCAAATTCGATCGTACGTCATAAGTTGTACTCCGAAAAAACAACTCAACGTTAAAACCGAAAAAACCACTGTGTGGGAAACAGACAACCGAATAGCATGACAACCATCGCTCACGGTTGCCACAACACATTCATGATCTGTTCACTGCGCTGTCACCAACTTCAGCAACGTAATTTATGTTGGTACCCAGGGTTCCGTAGCGGAAACTTAAAAAAATACTTGTATCTGTTACAAGGTATAATGACTATAGCACTTGATAACAGAGTCAACCACAGTCACACAACAAAACGTTACTACACCGCTTTGAGTTCAAAACAGCACAGCGCCCACTTGCATCATGGTTCATGATACTTGGTACGGACCGTGCGTATCTGGTGTTGCGGAGACGTGTGGCTACTTGTTGGCAAATCATAGGAGCTGAACCAGCACCAGTGCTTGATTAGTGATTTGTTAGCGCATATAACAAACGGCAACACCCAAAGCCACATAAGAGATCAGCTGAAAAAGTTTCGAGTGAGGTCCCCTGGGATCATATAGTTCTGCCTGTCAGTTTCGGTTGTCATGCTTGGGTTCAAAAAGAAAAATACACGATTCCTTCGATGCGTGAACGGTTATACCATGATGCCGCAGAAGTTCACTGATGGTCGCACTATGTAACGTGTATACGGATGCGTAATCTATTATCCGTGTCCCGGCCTACTCTTAGCATGGATCAGGGACTACCATGGGTCAAAGTAGGGACTACGGCCACTTCTGCTGCGTGTCACGCTGTCGTCTGCAGCCACTACATGTAGTCCTGCACGTAGTGTTTATGCAGGGATAGTACTCGAAAATTGTGCACGGAGCAATACAATGAGTTTATATCGACTAAATCATGCTTATTTACGTTCGTCGTGTAATCCAGGTGAAGTAGTAATGCATATTATTATTTAATTCGTATTCAATAACAAAACTGAATTGACTTTGCTGAGTTGAAATATGCAAAGTTAGTGGGAAGCATGGATAGGTGCTCCGATTAAGTTTACAGTAATCACATTCGCTCCATGTTTCATTGAGGCGACACTCGCGTGATATTGTAATCAACAGATTTTGAGATACTATTTGTGCCACCAACGGATTCATATTAACAGTAGCGTCAATAACAGAGGCTATGGATTGTAAAGTATTTATTGCTAAGGACGCGGCCGTCCATCGGTGGGATGGGCTGTAGAGCAGCTAGGCTATTTTGATTTCCAGAGTGAGCATTAAAAATGGCCGTCACTGACAACTAACGTCAACAATCACAATTATTTATTTAATTTGCCTTTATTTTTCTTAATAATTTGAAAATTGAGCGAAGGAAATAAAATTTTCTACATTAAAAATATTCGTTTTGAATCTGCTTGCCGGGGTGGCCGCACCACTCGCTCCTGGAGGGTGGCTCAGGGCAAAGTATCCTCTACGGAGTGTGCCTAAAATGTAAATAAAAGCAAAGCAAAAGCTGGTAAATCGCACGTTCGGCCAGTTTGTGGTAGGTATTTGCTCTAGAGCAGTGGTTCCCAAAGTGTGCTCCGCAGATACCAAGGGATCCACGGATACATTTCTATGATAACGAGTTTAAAGTTTACTTATTTTTTTTTTTAATTAAAGGAATAATGATTTTTAAAAATTACCGAGGAACTTACTGAATGGGCGATGTGTTTATTTCGTATGACCGGTAGAAAATCTAATTAAGGAACTTCCAGTACACTCAATGAGAGTTTCAGTCCATGTAGTTAAGGTCAAATCATGCAATGCATTGTTACCTATGCTACTGGTATGTATTGGTAGCTATCTAAACGCAGTTCTGAGATGAAAATTTTAAATTTTGGATAACTATCATCCGGACATCTATATTTATGTGAGCAAGGGTGTAAGGGTCCATGGTTATTTTCGAAGCCGAAAGGGGCCCACAAGCAAAAAAGTTTGGGAAACACTGTTCTATAGAGAATGTACATGTCTGTCCTGGAATTATGATGGAATTAAATACCTTAAAATACAAGTCATTGAAATTATGGGCCTAGATTCGAGATGAAGATACTTTTGTATGAAGTAAGACATAAGAGATGGGATTTGCCATGACATATGTGCCAATGTATGGACTTTTCATACATCCATTAGAAGACCTCAGTGTGCACACAGTTCGTAGACCTACAAACAATCTAGATGTTACTCAGCTTCTTGCCATGTTTGGTTAAGCATTTAGGGAGTGACTGCCACTACTCTTGCATTTATTCTATCTCAGCTGTAGCAAATCTCGGATTTTCTTCGTGTAAGCGACACTTTTTATAAGTCTTCCACATTAAATACAGTGGTGAGAGGTGTGGACTTGATGGGGCCATGGTTCTGGTTCTCTTCTTCCATTCCTTCGGTTAGGAAATCGGACATTCATGACATTCCGTACTTCCTAACCAAAGTAGGTGGAGAAATATCTGGGAGAATAAAATGGCACCTTATATTTATTCTCGTTAAATGCGGTCAGACTGTGGAAAGCCAAAACTGTAACATGTACAGGTAATTGTTTGTTGCGATGCTGTCTTGAGCACACAAGAAAGGCTGTAGCCTAAAACAAGATAATGCATTATGCCACAGAACACATTAACTTCTGAGAAGTCTCAGTCATGCTTCTAAATTTCATGTGACTGTTCCTGTCCCCAGATGCGAGTGATTCATTTGAAGTTTACGTCTATGTACATCATTCGCTTAAGGAAATTCCATCATCAACAATTGTTCAACATCAGATCTGCACATTCAGCTCTTATGTACTGACTTCATGAACAATTTGAAGTTCGAACGTATGCAGCCTTTGTCCCTCTGTACAAGACACTTTGGATCACCATTTTAGGTACACGAAGCTGCAAACTCCGACAAGCAGTAGCACACTTTGAAACTGCATTGACATGAAAGCTTAATCCTGTTCTGAAGCCCACGGTTGGCCAGGTGTTTGGTGCTTGTCCACACTATACTTGCCGTATGGTGGTTGAACCAGTATCAGATGGTTTAGCTCCATATGTGTGGTGGAAATAGCGCTGCAGTGCTACAATGGATTTGCTTGGGCCACCCAAATGACAGAGTGCTTTGTGTTGCATGTTCGTTAAGCGTATTATTCTTGTGCATGAAGCATGAGAAAACAGATGTGTACGTGGGTGTTGAAGAGTTCTTTGAATTTATGAACACGTTACAGGTAATCCCATCTCTATATCTCTCTTCTCATAATGTTATTATGCCTCGAAGCTAGGTCGATTATTTTCGAAGAATCCGCACAACTCACCAGCCACGGTCTCTGTTTCTAGCAGAAATTCACCTTCCTCAAGCTTTACCCTGCACTCTCTGCTATGGGATTGCTGTAGTCAGTATTGGGCGCTGCTTCCCGCTTTAAGTAAGATGAAGATATGTGGAACTGCCACCTTGACAGCCTTGTGTTGATCAGATAGCAGTTCCATAAGTTATGTTTGGGGGGGTCATAAATATCTGACTTTTCTTGAAATAAAAAGTTAGTAAGCTAAAAGGCTCTGTTTGGCATCAAATTACACATGGTTCCTAAAGTAATGTAACATTAGATTTGACCATCAGCATTTGCAAATTGTATTTTACTTCCTTCGCCACCTACGCACTTCTAAATATGGCCTGGCCGAAGAGGCCTTACATGTCTCAGCAAGTCGTTAGGTGTGCTTTCAATGCACTGCTGAATTCACTGTTTTAAATCAGGGATGCTGGCAGGACATGTCTCACACACTTTGTCCTTCTGGCAGTCCCACGAGAAAAATATCTGTTGCTGTGAAATCAAAGGACCAAGTAGGCCAGTTAATTTGTATGCAACCAGAAGTGGGTCACTGTAGAAATACTGCTGCGTTGCTTGCTCTCCTGCAGTTTTCACTGGAATTAAGTCGACATCGAACATTGGTTGTTTCAAGAGTCACTTGTATCTGCGCAGTTGTTTAATAAAATAATGTCAGGTGCAGTAAAGCCACAAGGTTTCCACAGTAACTGATTTTTTGCTACAGAAACAAAATGGCCTCATCGCTCATCAGATCCAGTGGCAGTAGATCTTTTTTTCTGTGGGACCAGCTGAAGGACAAAGTGTGTGAGATGTACTCTACCAGCCTTATTGACTTAAAGTAGAGAATTTCGCAGTATAATGAAGCCACCTGTAATGGCTTGCTGTAATGTGCAATGGACCCTGTTCTTGGCCAAATGTAAGGGCGTGAACAAACCACATCAGACTTGTCAAGACAGCTCCAGTCTGATTAATTTGAACCTGGGCACCAGGTTTCAGTGGTGGCTATCTGACTGCTTAAGTCACTGTCAGACAAAACAGACTAAGGTTAACTAGAGCGTGATGCAACATGCGCCATTTTTCTTGTTAATAGTCAATCAGGAACCCTTGAGCCTATCTATAGTCAGGGGAGCAGTTTTATATGGTCAGGAGGACTTTGGAGCAGAAAATATGGCCGGTGTCGATATTGAAAACCTCATTGATTCAATGTGTGTACACGCAACTGCAAACTGCCGCGAGTCCTCTCGAGAGTATTTATCCAGTATGTTGAGACGTGAGAGTAATTCCTGTCAGCTGGCTTTCAGCGAGTGCTGTGAGAACGCTGGACCAGTGAGAATTCTAAAAGTGCTAAACATACGTTTACATGTGTGAGTGAACTGCTGCTAGTTGTGAGAGCAAGAGCATGGCGGCGGCCGAGTCAGCTGTTCGTAAACATGCTGGAGGGTTAATAGAATGTATATAATTTTATAGTCTGACACAGCCTTTATTATGTAAAATATAATTTAAAAAATCATGGTAGCGACATGTTTCGGCTTTTCATAAAGCCATATTGAGGCTGTAACTTAAAGGGGTTTTAATATAAACTTGGCAGTGTCTTCAAAATACGAGATCTTGTTTACATGTCATGATTACTATCGTATATTATAAAAGAGATCTCGTATTTTGAAGACATTGCCAATTGTATATTAAAGCCCTTTTAAGTTACAACCTGAAGACGGTTTTATGAAAAGCCGAAACATGTCACTGCTATGATCTTTTAATTATATTTTGTTTAATAAAGTTAGTGTTAGACTGCAAAATTACATATATTCTATTGATTATTGAAAACACAATGGGGATGCCTCACCTGAAAAAGAAATGCTTGAGGGTACTGAGCAAGTTGAGGATTCTTCAGTCACCACATGATGAGGCTCGTCTTCGCCAGTGGCGTACTGGGGGGTGGGGGGGTTGAACCCCTCCCCCTCCCGAAATGCCGTAGGCCCTAAAAAATCATGCCAAACTCAACCAGATTGTGAAAACTGTTAAAAATTGTTGAATTTAGGATGACAACACCCCAAGATGTTTGGAAAAAAGGCAGTAAAATTCTAGAACTACCTAGGTTCGCAATTGTTTTACATTAGCAATGACAAATAATTTTGTTGTCATCATAAATAGTCTTAAAGTACCAAACATTAAGAAATTTTTACTATATGAATTGAAATTTCTTGTACCAAATTACAGCTGCCTCCAGAACCCTTGACTAGGGGGGCAAGCGCCCCCAGATCCCCTTCTCTCTGTCCTCAGTTGAATTTGTTGAACCCCCCCCCCCCCAAACAAAATTCCTGGGTACGCCACTGGTCTTCCCAAAACAAAGCTTGCGGCTTCGGTTGTTAATAAGGGAAGAAATAGGAAGAGAACATGTTGGAATAAAGTTCACTATGTTGCGAGCACATTATTTAAGTATATACAGTTCATGTGATTTAATAAATATGAACTACGTAAACTTGTAGATGTGTACATCACACGTTCACATCCCATTTAAGGGTACTCGCTGTATTATTTAGTTGTTTATTTAATGATGTTCATGGTATTTGAACTATGAATAATGAATGTGAAAGGATGTAGAAATGAAGGTAGGCCTGCTATCCTGTAATATGCCTGCAAGTAACGACGAAATGCCTAAGGCCTCAAGATAGGCAGTGTCCAGGTACAGATTCAAACCGGCAGCCTCCCAAATACTGCTGTGGCAGATTTGGGTGGTAAGACTATGTAGGGTTACTTTACCATTAATGCTGTGTGTAGGTTCGCATACATAATGCATTCTGTTTACAAGTTACAAGTCTATTTTACACTAAGCATTTCATTAATGCCGTGTCTGCAGCACAATACAATTAACTGATTTTGAGAGCTGTGAGTGTTCTGCTGCACTTAATTTGAAGTAGTGTTTAATGCCTCACCTATTTAAATAGAGCTAGTTTCTTTTTCCTTTTTCCGTGATCTTTTCCCAAACTTCTGGTCGCGCCACATATAAAAATTACCGTCGTCGTCTCTTCCTCTGTCAGTACTATCTAAGTCACCATTTATGCAGGTCCTCACAGTGTGGTCTAGTTTACATTTGAAAGGAAGCATGGTGCTACTATACATGGACAAATGAAGTGCTCCCAAGCTGACTTCCTGTGAGGTTACCATGACTTCAAGAGTCGGTTCTCGAAGGCGGTTACACATGTGAGAGCGCCTCTCATGGGTAGCTGAGAGAGGCTCTTGCGAATTTTACTCGCATGTGATAAAATGTAGAATATTACGTATATTTACATTAACCCTTGAAAAAAAGTATTTCTTGAAATTTGCTGCTATCCATTACTGTAAATATATATTATTACAACCTGTATTGGGAGGAAGTAGTTATAACTTAATTTGCACTTTGCTAAATGAATACAAGTCATGCATTAATCACTCTAATTTTTGTACATTGAAACATTATATTTTTTGGGACATGTCCCCTCTGGCCCCCTTCAAGGGCAGGCTGCCGGTTGTAAGGAATTAGCCTCACTCTCCACTGTCAAGTCCCTGAATTTCTCAGCAACCATAAGCAATCAATTTTTGTTGTCACTTGTCTGGAAAGAGATGGCTTGCACATTTGGCGTTGCCGTATGGTGTGAGAGAGAGAGATTCTGGAGTTGAAAATAAATTCTGTTTGTCCTTAATAACAACCATATGTTCATTTAAACTGCAAATGTGTAGATGGTGTAAGATTCTAAATATATATTTACAGGGCCTTATAGCTACAGACGGCTTATCTCAAAACATCAGGTTTCAAAAGTAATTTCGCCTGCATTTAGTTTTGGTGGTGTTGCGTGTATTGTAACGTCTTTGTTTTCAGCATTCCAATTATGGGTGAAGAAGTGCTGGGTTTCCTCAGAAGCAGTCCCTCAGTTGCCAAATTATGCATATAAACCCAAGAAGTATGCGGTATGTAAACAATGTACATGTAGTGGTGTAAGAAGGAACATTGCACTAAATTACTCCCTGAGCTTTGTTTACATAACAAGGATATGTCTGCAGGACCATCTATGTACAAAAGGGTCCTTTAAAATTTCACATATTTTGGACAGTGATTTTAACTTCAATCTTGAATAGTACTTTCATTATTGATTTTGGTATCTTTATACGAAATGACAGCTGTATGTATTCTTGAAATGGTAAACCCCGAAGAGGAAGACATCATTCATACAAAAAAATGTGAAGAGTGTGCCATGTAAATGTACTAGCAAAAAAAAAAACCTGCGTGGACCACCTGTGTAATGCCTGATGACTGTTTAAGGGCTTTGGACACCAAGGTTCGAAGCAAAAACGAACAGTGAGTGGTGCTTTTTGACCACTGGCTTGCTAGTCCTTAAGAGCTGACCACTTTAATAAATGTCTTAATAGAGCTTCTGCCATCTACTGCAGGTAGTCTTTAAAAAGCCCATGGATCAAGGCATAATTAGTGCTATTCAGCAGCAATTTAGTTTCAGTTTGGTGTGTGGGCTGCTTCAACAGCTAAACCCAGAATCCAGCAAATGTAAGCTCTTAAATTTGGACGCCCTATAATTCCTGACTTCACTCTGGAAAAGAGGGGACTTCTCCATAATTTGGAGCTGTTACAAAAATGCGGGCTTTGGCTATGGAGTTGCTGAGGATTAGAATCTAAAAGGAGACAGATCTCAGTGCCTGGGAAAACATGAAGTAAACAGCATTGTTTCTTTCACGCCTACAAATTTGCGAATATAGATGATAGACTTCTGATTTTTGAGGGACAAAGTACCGCAAAATTCCTTCAATTCGACTTCCCATAATTTGGAAATCGTGGTAATCCGGCCCTTTAGTCCCAAGACCAGAAGTTTTTCTGACCTAATTTCCAGTATGCGAATGCTTTCTGTGACTTTATCTTTGGTTGTCTGGACGTTACGTCGCTAGCCCACACTTTCCTAATATGGTTCGTTCCGTGCATTGTCGATAAGCAGTTCACAACAATCAAACAACAAAATGCACTATGTTCATCCTTAGATATTTGTTTTATAATATCACACTGTTTATTCCTACAAATTTTCAATCAACATGGAATAGTCATTTGGGAACCATTATCGAGCAATACTGCATAAAACCAAGTGAGCCACTTCTACGCATTACTAACATGATGTAAAAGAGTTGATTGGTAAATAGTAGACATTTTTTTGTAGAATAGTTATGTAAGTGAACTGGAATATTGATATATGGGAAATTAATGCTATTGGACATTGACATCCTTTAAATGTGAACATAAATAAGCATTTAGAATGTAAGGGTACAAATATATATACAACATGAAACATAGAAGGATAGTTGCCATAACCAGTAGTACAGTAAATGCCAGTATCTCCATGGCAGCCTATGTACGTAACGAAAGGGGACACTACTAAAACACAGAAGGCTCGGTAAGAACACATGAATGAAGGTCATGTGCAATCATGACGCAATTGAAGGTCTTATTTAAGTTGGTAAAGTGGGTTGCATTGTTGCGTTCATTGTTTCGGGACCAGTTTGTTATTGTAGGAATATAATTCAATGTAAACTGTTTGAAGGAATTCATAGTGGGGTCCTTTGCTCACTTGTTTGTTTAGTGATGAAGTTTTGTTACTGGGTCCGTAGTTGTGTATGTATTTAAAATATGTGCCCCATACGCCGATTGTGGATCATTATTTCTTATATACCTAACATGCTCCTTATATCTTTGTTTCAATTTACAACTAGTCTCTTCAGTGTAATGCTTACACATAGAACAAGTAAGTTTGCAAATCCAACTACTTATGATTCATTAATTGTGTTAGGTGCCTTTAATTTCAAAATATCATATACAGTGTTTGTACTAAGGAATGCAGCAATACATTAGTCTGTCTAAACAAATTAGTAATTTTTTGTATAAGTGAGCTATAATGTGTAAACATTGTCCATTTCTTGGGTTTATTTGATGTATTGTTATGTGGGTTAGTATTATTCATTTTACACTGCATTTGAAGGTTTAGTATCTGAATGAGTGTTTATGGAAAGTTGTAAGCCTTGGCTGGTAAGCAATTCTTTTTGTTTATGTTCTGATGAAAAGGGAAGTGAATTCTACATGTGAGGAAGTATCTGTGTAGTTCTTTTTTATGTTCTGTGAGATGATGAAAAGAAAATTGGTGGTTGTATCTGTGGTGCATAAATATCAACTTCAACAGAGAACTATTTCCATATGAGGAGTAAATCAAGGAAGTTTATTTGTTCATTATTCTCGGGTGTTGGTCTAGAGACGATAGATTGAAACATGTGGGAATACTCAGTGTGATATTATAATATAAATATCTAGGAAATAACACTGAACATTTTGTTGGTTAAGTGTTGTGAGTCATGAACATTCTCTCCAAGCGTGACATTTTAAATTTTCGTAAGTTGATTTTGTCCCACACCTTGGTGGCATCACAAGTAACCACCAGGTCACAACAATCATCTGTTTGCACTTTGTTACATTCAGCATGTGTTAACTTCATGTACTAGGTATTTTAATGGATTCCAAGCCTTCGAAGATGAATAAACAAAGTACTACTGGCAAAAGGAAACATGGAACTTTGATTCCTCACAAAAATTGAAATAATTAGGAGGCTTGAAATTAGCAAAAACTGTAAAGAGGCAATGACTTCATCCAACATGGGAGCATCAACTGTGTATGATATAAAGAAAGAGAAGAAGTGTAATACCCCCCTGATTAGTTGTACAGACCAAGTACAGGAGCAGTAGTACAGTTACCTGTAAGAACTCTGGTCATTATAGGTACCGTCTGATATTCTGGAACATCCTATATTCCAGCAATTGTCCGGCCCCTGTTCATGTCAGTTAAACAAAATTTCGCTCTTTTAATATTAATTCAGCATCAAATGAATCACGTACCAGGCAAAGGTAAGGAGGAAGGTGGAACATAATGAAACTTTCAGGCAGAAGCTAACATGCAAGGAGGTAACTGAACGTTCAAATACACTCTTGTCATTTTTTTGGATGGCACCTCAGAGGTGCATGAACAAGTATGGACAATGTTTTGGACATGAAGAATTACTTCAACAAACAGAAATAAAAGGCCACACTTGATAAAATCTTCAAAACTCTGCGAACATTTTTGTGTAGTGAGTGTGTTTTGGGCTAAGGCAGTGTCAGTGTTTGACTCTGTATGACATTTGTGTTACACTAATTTTAACTTGAATTGTAGTGCAAAAATTTCTTTGTTCACTGCTACATGCTTCTTGTATCCAACATTTTTCATGACAATCCATTTGTTTCCTCCACAACAGAATAATAGTAGTTTTAACCAGACCTTGTAATATACTCATACATCATAATAGAAATCTGTTGACCTAGTTATAGACTAGATATAGAGATGGGATTACCTGTAATGTGTTCATCAACTCAAAGAATCCTTCGGTACCCACGTACACATCTGTTATCTCATGCTTCATGCACAAGAACAATTCGCTTCACAACATACAACACAAAGCATTGTGTGTCATTTGGGTGGACATGGTAAATCCACTATAGCACTGCGGCACTATTTCTACCGTACATATGGAGCTAAGCCTTCTAACACTAGTTTAACCATCATAAGGTAAATAGAAGTGTGGACAAGTGCCAAACACCTAGCCAACTGGAACGTCACAATAGAATAAGGCTGTCATGTCAACGTAGTTCGAGGTATGCTACTGCTTTTTGGAGTTTGCAGCCTCGTGTACCTAAAATGGTGATCCAAAGTTTCTTGCACAGAGGGACGAAGGCTGTGTACTTTCGAACTTCAAATTGTTCATGAAGTCAACGGTAACAGTGTGGTATGTAAAAGCTGAATGTGCAGATTTGATGTTGGATAAAAATGATGAGGATGGAATTTCCTTAGGCGAATGATGTACACAGATGAGATTAACTTCACATGAATCACTCGCATCTGGGGACAGGAACGGCCACATGAAATTTAGCAGCATGATTGAGACTTCTCAGAAGTTAATGTGTCCTTTGGCGTAATGCATGATCTTGTTTTAGGCTACAGCCTTTCTTATCAACATCACAAAAACCAATTACCTGTATATGTTACAATGTTTGACTCTCAACATATTGATGGCCCTGAGTATGTGGGAGGACTGAGGAGGAGCACAAGAACAAGACAGTCGTCCACTTGAGTTGCCACTGAAGTATGGAATACCATGGATGTTAGAGTTCCTAATCGGTGGCTTACAACAGGCAACCAATACAGCTGCCCCACGGAGGCCAGACCTCTCACCACAGGTTTTTTCTGTGGGATTAATTTTAAAAAAATCGCTTATTCAGAGTAGGTCTAAGAATTGTGTCATTAGAGAAAAGGTGAACTAACGCAACTGTAGCGGCCTTAGCTGTAGAAATGCATGCACAAAAATTGCATGAAAATTGAGTACCACACGAGTGTTGCATTGCTACGAACTGTGCGCACACTGGGTCTTGTAAAAGGTGTATGAAAATTTTGATTAATTGGACATGTTACAGCAAATCTCATTTCTATGTGATAGACATTACTGCTTCTCGTAACTAATTCCACCATTTTCGATTACCTGTATATTTTATTTTTCATAATATATGTGGAATAACTGAACCCTCTTAAGAAGTTTCCCCTGTTAAGAAGTTTTTAGGAATAAGTCCTTGAAAACTGTCTGAACAGAGGTTTATTGTATTTACTAGTTCTCAAGGTATAATATCCTCGAAGACACAAGTCTTCACATTTTTGTTTTGAAACCAAAGCCAGGGGTTCTATAAGAGGGTGCTGAGAAAAAGGTTTGGACCCAAAAGGCAGAAAGTAGCAGGAAGCAGGTGAAAATTCATGTAATGAGGAACTTTATAGCTTGTATTCTTGACCAGACATTAGAATAATGAAATTAATGAGCTTTCAATGAGTGGGGCATGATTGAGAAGATAAAAAATGCATAATGGTATAGTAAAGGGACCTAAAGCAAATAAGTCTCTTGGGAGACCAAATGTAGACAGGAGGACAATAAAAGTGACAGAACTTGTGTCAGTGTAGCGGCATTGACACCAGCACCACAGCACCACGACACAAAATGAAACTGTGCTCTACCCATACAGACAACAAAAATAAGGCAGCAAAATGCAACATATACACAAGATGGTGAAAAAACTGTTCATCACAAATGAAAATGAAACTTTGTGGTAAATAATAAGCAATAAATAAATATACATGAAAGTAAGCATTTATCCAACAGTTATATCACATATATGGTAGATGTGATGACTTTATATTAACAATGCAAAAGGACAGTAACAATGACTATGAAAATTTATTTTACAGTTGTATATCATGGCACATATGGGTGAGGAGAGGGGGGTGTATAGGGTCTTGGTGGGGAAACCAGAGGGAAAGAGACCACTGGGGAGACCTAGGCGTAGATGGGTGGATAATACTAGGATGGATCTCCAGGAGGTGGGATGTGGGTATGTGGACTGGATTGGGCTGGCCCAGGATAGAGACAGGTGGCGGACGCTCGTGAATGCGGTAATGAACCTTCGGGTTCCATGAAATGCGGGGAATTTCTTGACTAGCTGCAAACCAGTTAGCTTCTCAGGAAGGACTCTGCACCATGGAGTAAGTAAGTATGTCATGGGATCATAAATATACAGGGTGATTCGGAAAGATGGACTCAGTTGAACAGTAAAGGGTGCCTCAACACATGCCAGACGGTTGCGGTATTCCAAGTTCTCTGCTCACTCTACGGGTTGACTTGCATGGGCTATGCTCAAAACTCTCTTGAATTCGTTTCGCGTTCTCCTCTGGTACACACAAAAAATCTTTGTGCTGCCTAGTAGCCATTTTGCTCCAAACTGACGCTGCTGCATGGCTGTGCACTAGGCGAGCGCTCTAGCAGTGGTATTTGAAAATTTAGGACTTCATCTTTCACATGTTATGTAGATCACATACCATGTATAGTTCAGGAAATATAGACATATGAAATTGAGTCCATCTCTTTGAATCACCCTGTACTATGGTTTTAACTTAGTATGTTTCATTACTAGTTCAAAAAACCAGCGTAATTTCAGTGTCCAACCTCAGTGGTTAGTGAAATAAATCTGAAATCTCTGAAGTTAATACTACCAGACTGAAATGTGTTGGGTTCATTTACACAGATAAATGTATCGTAATAGTATTGGATAGTTGTCTGTTGATCAACTGTGTACCAGAATGTTACTTTCTGCAACATAAATATAATGTATAGATATTTCATAGTTGCTGTGAGATGTGAATGTTGTCACACTTCTTATACAAAAAGAGTGTTGCTTTTCGTGCTGTATTATATTTGTAAATGCCACTGTTTTTTTTTTTTGCAGGGTCCAAGCTATGAGCAATTGAAAAATATAAGAGCAACAAACATTCTGACTCCCTTTGCGCCAGATTTTAAGGAGCCACTTCTTATACACGATGGAAAAATGCAATGGTTGTTTGATCATACTGGAAGAAGATACCTTGATATGTTTGGTGGCATTCTCACTGTTAGTGTGGGGCACTGTCATCCGTAAGATTGCACCATTAATATAAAGTACAAATACATTAAAATTTCAGTAACTCTTCACTGTAGGTGTGTAACTAATTTACAACAGAAGAGGTGAGTATTTGTCTAGGAACGTAATGTAACGTTCTCTGATTAACCATTGTGCTGTAAGGTTCATATTTATTGGTGCATACACAAGCATTATGCTGTGAGGGTCATATCTATTGGTGCATACACCTGCATTGTGCTGTGAGGTTTCTGCTGATCAATACATACACAGGGAATGTGAGTGCAATGTACAGGGTGAGTTCTGTAAGCTGACTTCAGTTCATTCTTTCTCTCAGCTCACTTATATGAAATCCAATCAACTCCCTGACTTGCTTCAACACCCATTATTGGTGAGGGGTCAGGTCTCTGCGCATCAACTACAGTTGCTATGTGCATACCATTGTTGAATTGTGTGTTTTTGTACCATGCATCATTAAACACAATTTGTGCAAGAGATACTGCAAATTAATTTGCTGGCACACCTGTTCCAAACAGAAAACAATTTACAAATATGTGAGAAGGTTTCAAGAAACATTTTACATTTTATACAGTGAGAAAACTTGAATGAGACACTTACTGACTCAGGGAAAACAGGTCAAGATTGGTGCTTGATAGAAGATATGAACAAGAAAATTGTCTGAACTTGCCCAATAAACAGGTCTTGAATGGTATAGCAGTGGCACTTAGGGTAAGACAGTCAAGCATAGAAGCAATATGCCAACTCAATAATAAGTATGTTTTTTCTTTTAGTTACTAGAAATGAAATATTTGGTCTGGATACAAACTGGGCTGGGTTTGAAACGTGTGAAATTGAGGGTTAAAAGAGTTAGGGCAGTGTATGAAGGAAGATTACAAAATTTGGGGGAAACTCTGGAGGTCTAGCATTGTATATCATAATAATGTGATGGAAATCTGAACATAAATACAGGGAATAATATGGATAGAATTTAAAAATGAGATTAGCACATGTGTCAGTTATTTTGTATAATGGACCCCAAAACGTGAGGTGGTATAATTCCACTGTTACAAAAGAACTATAGTACATGGGTCTCAAACTCAAATAGTACATGGGCCAAATGATTAATTTTGTAGTTTAAGGTTTTATGAAAAGAAAAAGGTAGGGTCTTTAATGAAAGTTACACTTAAAATTCCAAAAAATGCACATACTTTTAACAAATGTATGATTGTACTATTTTATGATATATGCTGTACTACATGTTTCGGTTTGGTTTAGCCATCTTCAGGGAGATTCAGACAAATGAACAAACATAAAAGTATATCGTCTAGTATGTAGCACATACAAGAACTTGCAACCAAATGACTGCAATTTAAGCAAATCTGGATGCTATGTTGGTGATTTTAGCATAGTTAACTAGATTAAAATTATTAAAAATTACTATGGATATTGATATCTTCCATTACTGTTCACATGTGTTGCACTATTGCATGCAAACATCTATTCATAGTATCTTTGATCCATGGATCTGGTCCTGTGAAGGTATTAAAATTAAGCTGTATAATGTCACAATAAATAAACATCTAAATTAGTGTAGAATTGATGAGCATTAGTGTAAAGATCATATAATAAATACGTACCTACTCTGTAATCAGTAGCGTGATGCACACCATAAGAGAGTGCTATGCACCGATGCTAACTTCGCTACATAAACCAGATGGTCAGCAAGTGCCCACCACTTGTCACTGTCTTCATCCAAATTACCTACTATTCTACCTCTTTAAGATTCATTTTAATATTGTCCTCCCTTCTAAGCTTGGGCCCTGGTCTCTTTTCCTCAAATTTCACCATAAAACCTTGTAGGCACTTCTCCTCACCATCATATGTGTTATATACCCCACCCACTTTTATTCTACATGATGTTCTCACCCAAATAATATATGGTGAGGAGTACAGATCAAGAAGCTGTCAACTGTGTGATTGCTTCCAGTCTCCTGTGACCTCCTCCCTCTTCATACCAAATATCTTCCTAAGCACTCTAACTTTAACACTGTCAGCCTATGACATTCCTCGAATGTGAGGGACCAAGTTTCGAACCAGTATACAACAGCAGGCTAAATTATTGTTCTGTGTAGTTTAATTTTTTATATTTCCAGATAGCAAATGGGAAGACAAAGAGTTCTGGATCAAATGTTGGCAGTTATTGCCTGAGTTACAGTCTGCTCTTAATTTCTTCATGAATTCAATTTTGATTTGTTAAGAGATGTTTCCAAATATCTGAACTTCACCATAGTTCACAGAATTTGCTGTGTACCTTCACATTGTGATTTTGTACTGCATTTTGTTCATGAGACATGAACATATACTTAGTTCCAGCATTTACTTCTAAACCAGTCTCCTTAACAAGGGACTAATAAAACTTCAGTTTGCAGTATGTATGTTTTTGCCCCATAAATTTCCATCAGTGTATATATGTATGTTACATCCCCCAGTCTATTTCAATCCCACCAGGTTTGCTCAGACCTAACGACATATTTTAAAGGAAAGTTGATAATTAGTCCTTGTTTTAGGCAATTCATAAGAGGAAATGTATAAGGCAGATACTTTCCTAACCAAACTTTACTAAAGGTTTCAGTCAAACACACTTCTTATTAACCAAACTAATTATATGGGGATGCCAAACTCATTGGGAATATTATATAAAACCACCCTGATAACTGGATCAAAGGCTGTCTTGAGATCTATAAATAGCTGATGCATTGCTCTGTTTCATTCTTCTTTTCCTTTGTGTATTTGACAAATGCACAATATATTATCAATAGTCATTCTGTTACATCAAAACACACACTGACTGCCCCCAATAGTTATGTCCTCATATGAAATTAATCTTGAAAGAAGAATGTTGGATAAAATTTTGTACATAATTTTTTAATTGATATGCCTCAGTAATTACTATAGTCTGCTTTATCACCCTTCTCCAAAAGAAGTAAAATCATCGACTCCTTCCACTGTTAAAGTAACGCTTCCTTGTTCCATATCCAATTAATAAGCTTCTGTATTAAAGAACTACTACTTTTTGTTAATAATATTCTGAATTAAACGAAAATGGTGAAGAATAGTGTATACCTAGATATATATATATATATATATTTACTTATATGCATGTATATACATAGCTGTGTGTGTGTAATTAAATTAATTTATTACAGAATGAACACATTATGTAATAAGATTTTGAGTAAAACAGGAAACATGAGTAATAGGTTAAGCTCAGTGACAATTGTTATGCAAGCTATATTCGCGATGACTTACTCTGTATCTGCCAAAGATTTATTGGAGAAATAAAATTACATTACATTACGTAAGATGTTAATTCTGTCGGTCTCAATATGAGTAGTGTTTTAAAATTCAACATAAGGGGCCTGTTCTTCCATTTCTTAACCGTTAAAAGTTATTTGTAGCTTTTCTAAAATAGAGATTACACATTACTTTGAAATTGTGCTAAGAGAGAAGTTCTTTTTCTTCTAAAATTGAACACAAAAGTGTTAATATTAATTACTGTGATTGGTGCTGTTCTTTTCAGGAGGTTATTTTATTTTATAGGAAGGTCACAGAAGCAGCAGTACAACAAATGCATACAGTATGGCACACTTCAAATCTTTACCTAAACCCAAAATTCCATGAATATGCTGAGAAACTGACATCTAAACTTCCTGCTGATTTAAAGGTATTACAATCACTTTAACTCTGATTACTTTTAAGTATTATCAATTAAATGTTAATGTTACATCTTCTTTACAATTCACTGACATCCCTTTGTATTTGTAGGTTGTTTATTTTGTGAACAGTGGATCAGAAGCAAATGATTTTGCTATATTTCTGGCTCGATTACACACTGGAAACTTTGATATAATCTCTTTCCGTAATGGTTATCATGGAATGAGTTCTTTAGCAATGGCCCTCACTGCACAATCTTCTTGGCGAAATAATCTTCCTATGCCTGCTGGCTTCCATCACGTAAGTAATACCTTAAAGTTTCATGCATGTTTCAGTCTTGTTCATCCTCACAGTCTGCCTGCAGCCTTTTATCATCTTCAGTGCTGTGGAATGCTGATGGTGTCCACAACAGGAAGCTGGAACTGGATTTTCATTCATGATAATGAATTGGGTTAGAAGAAAATGGTGGTGACAGATAAGGTCAGACTCACCCAGCTCCAAATATAAATAAGTTGTATAGGTATTATAGGTATAGAAAATTCGGTTTCTTTAAACCTGTCTGTGGTTACTGTCTACCTTCAACCCCAGGTTTCTGAAGGGAAACTTTTTTTAAGTAGATAATAAAATTGACGTTGATCTCATGCACTCAAGGTGAAACTATAAAACTTGCGTGTCCTGATGGCACGCTGTAAAAGTTCAGACCTCGACTTCAGAATGAAAGCTCGAATTTCCCCAAACTACTACAACCCTGTTCGATTCCCGTAGGTGTCATTGGAATTTTTCACTGACACGATCCTTCCAGCCGCACTATGGCCTTGGGTTCAACTCAGCCTCTAACAGAAATAAGTACCAGGTATGTTTCCTAGGGAGTAAAGGTGGTCGGTGCATTGAGCTGACAACCTTACCACCTTCATGTGCCAACTGGTTGAAATCTGGGAGCCTCAACCTACTGAAACCCTCAGGGCCTGTCCAGGCCTGTAATGGGATTGCTTTACCTATGCCCCTGACATCCCATACTTGAGTGGCTTCCTCAGTGGCATAGCAACTTCAAACTTCAGCTACTTTCATGATTCAGGTATTCTGGGGTGTTATGCCATGTTCAGTGGTAAATAGTTACTGATATTTCAAAGGATTATTTTACCTTCATATTCACGATGCAGCAGTCCAAGGACTCTTCTTTAGACTGCACCTTGATTGGTAAAGTGTTACAATTACAATTAAAGCCTCTACATTAATTTGAAACATCAGCAACTGTTTACTAATTGACACAACATAACATAGTACAAGACTTGAATCTTCCACAACACAGATCTTGTGTCCATTACCTTGTTCGTGACAGTCCAGCCAGTGGCGTACCGAAGGGGGGGGTTTCAACCCCCCCCCCCCCCGAAATTCCGAAGCCCCTCTAAAATCATGCCAAACTCAACCTCATTGTGAAAACTGTTAAAAATTGCTGAATTTAGGATGCAAACACCCCAAGATGTTCAGGAAAAAGGCAGTAGAATTTTAAAACTACCTAGGTTCGCAGTTGTTTTACATTAGCAATAACAAATAAATTGATTGTCATCATAAATAGTCTTAAAGTACCAAAAATTAAGAAAATTTTACAATATGAAATGAAATTTCTTGTACCAAATTACAGCTGCCTCCAGAACCTCTGACTAGATGGCTACCGTCCCCAGATCCTCGCTCTCTCTGTCCTCAACTGAATTTGTTGAACCCCCCCCCCCCAAACAAAATTCATGGGTTCACCACTGAGTCCAGCACTGGCTTCATTCCCAAACCACCAATGATGCTGGCACATTCTGTTTCCATAAGGTACATGTTAACCTGCCTGTGCTTAATATTTCCAAGTGATCTCTTCCCATCAAGCACTTATTTGTATTATATATACTCTGTGTTTCATCTTGAGTTGAATTTTCATGTACATGAATACTAAATTTTGGTTATACGTTGTTCCTGTGGACTCGAGTTCGGATGGAATATGTGAAAGTCGAACTATAGTGCTGCTTATTCTCAGCCTTGGCGTTAGATGGAGGTGAGTAATCAGCAGTTCAAAGCATACTTACAATGGGTAAGAAGTAAAGGTAAAGGTAAACTTCACCCTAGAACAGGCCATGAAGGCCCAGAGGGAGAACAGATGTACAGCTACTCTTTCTCTAACCTTGGCACTAAATGGAGGTGGGAGGTCAGACTGTGCCTCAGGAATGCTAAAATTATGCTAGATGTGTATATTTATACAAGTGGACTGTGTATGTTGCATACTTTTGCACTACATCTAGTAAAATTTTAGCATTTCTATGGTGAATATGTTTTAACTGCTTGGTACTGTAATTTTTTATTCACATATGCACATCGACCACGACATTTTACATTAAAAATGTATTTCTTTATTTTAGTGTTCACCCTGAAGATGGTTTCTGCAGGCCGAAAGACATAGGAGAAATTAGTACAACATAAATAAATGGTGATTAATGAATATATGAGTAGTTAGTTAGAATAAGGAAAGTGTTTTTACAGGCTATGAACCCAGATTCAATGAATGTCAAGGAGTACAGCTTTAATGAATAACCTGTATGACTGATTATTACCAACATGCTGACTTGTATCTTTCAGGCCATGAACCCAGATGTGTATCAAGGATTGTGGGGGGGATCACATTGTCGTGACTCACCTGTCCAAACGAACCGTCAGTGTGACTGCAAACCAAATGAGTGTCATGCTTGTGACATGTACTTTGGCCAACTGGAGGAAGTCTTCAAGTATTCTGTCCCGACTGGTAAAGTTGCTGGTCTGTTTGCAGAATCTATACAGGCAGGTATCTGTCTGTCTGTCTTTTGCATTTGCTGCCTTTGTGTCATAAAAACTGTGGAAAATTTTGATAGTATTTTTCTTTTTTGAACAGGGTAATGGTGGCGTTGTTCAATTTCCAAAGGAATTTTTGAAAAAGGCCTATCAGCTTGTGAGGATGAATGGTGGAATTTGCATCGCTGATGAGGTATTTGTGTGTTTCTGTCACATTTACTGACAATGAAAATACCGTCATTGGCACCAGCCAGTATTTTTACTTGTGCAGGTTGCCAGCCTTACTTTGTTAGTGACATCATTAAAGGAGAGAGAGAGAGAGAGAGAGAGAGAGAGAAGCATTTTATTCAGTGACACTGTCAGTTTCCGAGATTGTTTTGATGGTGTAAGAATGACACATGAATATGCAGCATTGAGGGACTGATACTGAACAGAGGAAAACTAAAGTACTCTGAGTAGCTCCTGTCACAGTGCCACTTTGTTCACCACAAATCCTACATGGACTGGCCTGGGATCAATCCTAGGCCTCCTTAGTGGGAGGCTAGTGTCCAGCTGGTTCAGCCATAGTGTGGCCTAAACAACTGCCTGATGGAGAATAAAGAATGTGTTGGTTGTCAGCCATTAGCACTGTGCATGATCAACACACAGTACTGATTGTTCAACAATGGAGGACATTAAAATGGAAACCTAAGTGTGGACACAGGAGTTTTGAATGCTTCTCACCAAAGCTGCGGTAGGTCATGAAATTGTTGTAAGTGCTAAGGAATGAGCGATTCAAAGCAAAAATTTAACAGTCTAATTGGGAAGGTATGCGCATACAAAACACACACACACACACACATATTACAAAAGTTTCAGTTACGAGTTCTGTACATGTTGTCAGTAAGTGCAATATATTGCTAAAATTACTGTAAAATCAAATTATTGGAGAAGTTAAAAGTGAAAACCTAATACTGTATTCAGGAAAGACTAAAGAACTTGATTATAAATGGTGCACAATTATTTCTTCACAGAGGCGCTAGCAATAAGAAGTGCTACAACAGTGTCTGTGTCCACAAATTTGCAGTTAAGATAATTTGAAACATCGTAGCATTCCATTCCCATACTTACTGTAGTTACATTAGCAGCCTGTTGACCCAAAGCCACATAATGTAAATTCAGAATTCGGCCTAGCTTGCTGTGGTATTTCCGCAAGGTACACCAGCAACCTGTTTACTCAAGACTCACGTTGTGTTAACTTCAAAATCATGGCATTGCAGTGAACTAGCACACATGCAGAGTTCACAGCACTGTGACTTATGCATGTATACAGTTTCAAGACATGCTGGGAAAGTTACATATAAGATAATATTTTGACCCATGTGCATCATGTTTTTACCTCCTCGGCTATCTTGAGTCTGCTTTTCCATGAGCAGGTTTAGTAATGCTGCCTGGAGATTTTGTCACAGTTTAAATGGACATATTACCATGAGCATATGCTGCTGAAACGCCAGCATTGCTAATGCTGTCTGTAGCGAAGACTGACATTGTCTCTGCTGTTGGCAGTGGCCGATTATGCAGCGCTGCTACTTGAGACGCGCTGGGAACAATTGTACCTTTTCAATGAGCAGCCATGTCATGTGTTGCCCTTAGCAGTAAGAGGGTGATTGTGCAGCGCTGTTGAAAATGATTTGTGTAAAAGAAGCCTAGCAGCCCGATACCGTTTCAGTCGAAGAGAGCGGAGGTTAAATGTCATGAACAACAACAAAATGCAAGTCTTCACGTAAAGTGCCCAAGTATAACCAAATTTAGATTTTCTCAAAAGACTTGCATGAAAGGCACAAGTATCAAATTTCACTTAAATCTGTCCAGTGGGAGCTGCACTGATACATGCAGATGGACAGACATCACAAAATTAATAGGCAATTTTCGTGATTATATGAAAGCACCTCCAAAACATAACAATTATTTAAGCATCCAATACATTTTATAAAGGGCAAAGCAGTCCCTGTGTCAGGTCTGGACAGGCATTGAGGTTCCAGGAGTATGAGAGTCCCAGATTTCATGACAATCAGCATATGAAGGTGAAAGTCAACATGATGGAGCCAGGTACTCGATAATCCCTCCCAAAAGTCAAAGTCAAAATAGCATAAAGATCGCTGAAAATGCTGCGCTTTTGTATGATAAGTTACTCGACATAGTGGAGCTAACACATATCAATTCTGCTGGTATTGTGGGTAGCAGCAGGAGCTGCTGCCCCTAGCCCGCCAGGTTGTCAGCCATATGCACCGGCCACCTTTACACCCAAGGAAATACTCCTGGTACTCATTTCCGTTATAGGTTGAGTGGACCCCAGGGTCATAGTGTGGCCAGAATGATTATATGACTGAAAAATATTAATAAAACCTTCGGGAATCAAACCCGCGACCTTCAGGCTTTTAGCTCAGTGCCTCAAACAATTGCACCACCACGTGCCCCAGTATATTTTATACTAATATAAATTAAGAAGCAAAGAATCGAAATTAATCCTATAATCCTGTCAGGATGTCCTATACTGCCTTAGAAAGAAGATTTGTATACTAGACTACAAGACACAGTCTGCCTACGCACTGCAGGAAGCAAAATCTCATATCATTCTTTCTACCCTGTTTTGCATATACCATGCATCTCATCTGTGTTGTGGGTTCTGTGCTATCACCACTATTGTTACTTCTATTATCACTAGTTAGTCACTTATGTGAATCATTCTGCATGTCCAGAGCTTCCTTGGAGCTTTAAACTCTGAGGCGGCCGTGACACTGAAAATTAATATTCTTTTGTGACATTGTGTAGTTTATTAGGCGGTTATGAAAATTTTGCAAGAACTTCAAGGTGGAAAACACCATTATCAGTACTTCTTTATCCCAGAAATACAACATTTTTCATTTAGGACACTGGATTGCACTATGAAAACAATCCTGGACATCATAAAAGAATGTTCAGTCATTATGTGTATATGTTTTATTACCTAGGTACAGACAGGTTTTGCAAGGACTGGAGAACACTTCTGGGGATTTGAAATGCATGGTGTGAAGCCAGATATTGTTACTATGGCAAAAGGAATGTGCAATGGCCTTCCAATGGCTGCTGTTATCACAACACCTGCTGTAGCGGAGTCACTGAAGCAGGCACGTTACTTCAACACATTTGGAGGAAATCCGGTATCATGTGCTGCTGGGTTGGCCGTGTTAAATGTAAGTTAAAACCACCAACACTTTGCACCCAGTGTATTTAGTTTTGTCACAACTGTTTGTTTTTACTTTGAGTTCTTACACTCTCTTCCTCCTTTCTCCTCCTCATGCATGGCACTTTATCCTGTTTTTGGGCCATGGCCTCCCAGATCTTCATCCTCAAACCTATGCTCTCCTTGTTGCCTTCCAGTTCCAGGAATGGAGCAACTCTACATATACCTCCACACCACATCCTCCCACCTACTTGTAGGATTCATCCCAGTTTTACTCTTCTGTAGGGCCCACCTCAAATTAGTGTAAAATCATTGAAAATTATGTAGAATTAAAAAAAAAAAACTGGATTGCTGTATAACAGAACTTCAGAAAGTAATTTAAAATGTGAATTTTTGGACACTTATAATATAAATATGACATGGTAAAAAAAAAGGTAAAGTGCACCCTTGTACAGGCACTGAGGCTCTGTACAGGCCATACAGTCCATAGGGGGAGTAGAGGTATAGCTGTACTGTACAGGCACTGAGGCTCTGTGCAGGCCATACGGCCAATAGGGGGAGTAGAGGTATAGCTGTACTGTACAGGCACTGGTGCTATGTACAGGCCATACGGCCAATAGGGGGAGTAGAGGTATAGCTGTACTGTACAGGCACTGAGGTTCTGTACAGGCCATACGGCCAATAGGGGGAGTAGAGGTATAACTCTACTGTACAGGCACT
>Ga0131853_10003345_pt1 | contig 28775 bp, 31 predicted proteins | sample TergutLab28metaG_FD_92764 | JGI IMG/M metagenome (GOLD analysis project Ga0131853, IMG submission 92764) | Labiotermes labralis P1 segment gut microbial communities from Petit-Saut dam, French Guiana - Lab288 P1 (version 2) (version 2) | ecosystem: Host-associated > Arthropoda: Insects >... | reverse complement strand
TGCCTACTGCCATGTTTACGGTGAGGCTATCCGTGACGAAAACGGTCAGGCCATTTACGTTGCAGGCTCACTGATGGATGTTACAGAAATTAAAAACCTCATACTTGAAGCAGAAGACCAGAGAATGGAGGCAGAAGCGGCCAACAAAGCAAAGTCTGCCTTCCTTAGTACAATGAGCCATGAAATCCGCACTCCCATGAACGCAATACTGGGCATAACAGAGATTCAGCTGCAAAATGAAGGCCTTGCACCAAATGTTAAAGAGGCTTTTGAAAAAGTTTACGCTTCCGGTGACATGCTACTGGGTATTATAAATGACATATTGGACCTTTCAAAAATAGAGGCCGGCAAATTAGAGCTGCAATTTGATACATATGAAACTGCAAGCTTTATAAGCGACACTGCCCAATTAAATATGATGCGCATAGGCAGCAAACCTATCGAGTTCGAGCTTGTAATTGATGAAAATATGCCTGCATATCTGCTTGGCGATGAGCTTAGAGTAAAGCAAATTTTAAATAACCTGCTATCTAATGCTTTTAAGTATACTAAAGCGGGCACTGTTACACTATCAGTAACCTCGGAAAAATGTGAAAGTGAAGATGAGGTGATGTTAGTTATAAGTGTCAGCGATACAGGGCAAGGAATGACCCGGGAGCAAATAGCCAAGCTCTTTGATGCCTACTCCCGCTTTAATATGAAGGCTAACCGCACCACTGAAGGCACCGGGCTTGGTATGAACATAACAGACCAATTGATACGCTTGATGAACGGGCACATTAGCGTGGAAAGCGAACCGGACAAAGGCTCTAAATTTACCATAAAATTGCCTCAGGGAAATATTAAGCCCGATATCTTAGGCAGAGAAATGGCCGAAAACCTTCAACAGTTCCGCACACGCAGCAGAGCACAAATGAAGCGGGTTCAAATCACACGTGAGCCTATGCCATATGGCAGCGTATTAATCGTGGATGATGTAGAGACAAATATATATGTCGCTAAAGGGCTAATGGCACCCTATGGCCTTACTATTGACTCAGCAGACAGCGGTTTTGCCGCTATTGAAAAAGTCAAAAGCGGCAAAACATATGACATTATATTTATGGACCATATGATGCCGCAGATGGATGGTATAGAGACAACAAAACACCTGCGCGAAATGGGCTATACCCAGCCTATTGTGGCGCTTACCGCTAATGCCGTGGCAGGCCAAGCCAGCATATTTTTAGGAAATGGGTTTGATGATTTTGTATCAAAACCCATAGACATCCGCCAGCTTAACACCGTACTTAATAAACTGATACGGGACAGAAAACCGCCCGAGGTTATTAAGGCTGCAAGACAGAACGCAGAAGCTAAAAATAAACAGCCTGAGGAAAAAAATGAAACCGGCCCGGTTATTGACCCGCACTTTGCCGAGATATTTGTAAGAGATGCCCTAAAGTCTTTGGTTGTGCTGGAAGAGATTATGGAAAAAGGCAGCCCTGAAAGTGAAGAACAATGGCGCACATATGTAATACATATACACGGCATGAAAAGCGCCCTGGCAAATATTGGTAACATGGAGCTTAGTGCCATTGCCCTTAAACTGGAAGAGTTGGGCCGTGAGGTTAATGCCATGGTTGTGTCGGCTGAGACGCCCCCATTTCTCCGCTCTTTGCGCTCCTTTGTTGAGGGGCTTTTGCCGGATGAAACCGCCCAAGACTCAGCCGCCGAAACAGAGGACGATGCAGAGCTTTTACATGAAAAATTACTTGCAGTAAAAGCCGCCTGTGAGGAGTATGACGAAAGCACAGCCGAAGAAATTCTTAAAGAGCTTAAAAGTAAAACCTGGTCAAAAACAGTTAAGGAACTGCTGAGCAACCTCTCCGCGCACCTGCTGCACAGTGATTTTGATGAAGTTGTAGAGGAGATTAATAAGTTTTTAGTAAAAAGCTGAGAAAATAGAGGAGGTTATTATGAGTATAGACGTTAAGTATATGGTTGACTTATTTTTGGACTATGTTACGCTAGACACCCAAGCCAACGCCGAAATTGGTGTAATTCCTTCAACTAAAGGCCAGTGGGAAATGGCAGAGATAATTGCAAAAGAGTGCGAAAAAATTGGCCTTAATGATGTAAAAGTGCACAAAACCGGTTATGTTACAGCGGCACTTAAATCAAACTCGGACAAGAAAGTACCCGTTATAGGTTTTCTGGCTCATATTGACACCGCTCTTGATGCTTCGGGCAAAAATATTAAACCACGAAAAATTGAAAATTATGACGGGGAAGATATAACGCTGGGCAGCGGCCGCATAATGTCTACAAACGAATTTCCCAGATTAAAACAATGTAAAGGTAAAACACTGATTGTAACCGACGGAACAACCCTTTTAGGCGGCGACGATAAAGCCGGCGTAGTTGAGATTTTGGCCGCTATGAAATATTTAATAGAAAACCCTGAAATAAAACACGGTGACATAAAAATAGCCTTCACCCCCGATGAAGAAATAGGAACGGGTATGGATGGCTTTGACGCTAAAGAATTTGCCGTGGATTTCGCTTATACAATAGACGGCGGCCCCGAAAGCGTGTTTAACTACGAAACCTTTAACGCCGCCGGCTCAACTATAGAAGTGACAGGCAAAAGCATACACACAGGCATGGCTAAGGGCATAATGGTTAATGCGGCGCTAATAGCCGCCGAAATAGCAGCTATGTTCCCTGTGGAAGAAACACCGCAAAACACAGAAAACTATGAAGGTTTTTACCATCTTTCCTCCATATCCGGCGGGGTTGAGAGCGCAATACTAAAACATATCATACGCGACCATAATATGGATAAATTTTTGGCAAAAAAGGCTTTTGTTACAGATGTTGTTAACAAAATTAACGAAAAATACGGTGATGTAGCCAAACTGACCGTGAAAGATACTTATTATAACATGGCTGAAAAGGTTAATGAAAATAAGGCCATTGTTAACTATGCTTTGACCGCTTACAAAAATGTGGGCATAGAGCCTACCATTATCCCTATAAGAGGCGGCACTGACGGCGCAAGGTTATCTTTTATGGGCATCCCCTGCCCTAATATATTTTACGGCGGTGATAACGCTCACGGCCCCTATGAGTTTGTTGTGGTAGAGTCGATGGAAAAGGCGGCAAAGGTAATTTTGGAAGTTGTTAAGCTAGTGGCTCAGTAAAAAGCAATGTATAGCAAGAGAGCAATTGCCCGATGGTAATTGTTCTCTTTTTTAGTCTTAATGAGCCTTATGATATGCATAAGAAAGAAAACTTGTCCACCTGAATGACTCCATTATAAAGGAAAAAGCCTGTAATTTCAAGGGAAAATCACCGCTTGCTTTAGTATCCCGCCCACTGCTTCATAACGATATACCCATCGTCATATGCTATAATATAATTGCGCTGCACAGAGCGTAGAAAGTTAAAAGAGAGAATAATTCTGTAGCAATTATGTTGCAACGGCACAGTCTACTTGCGTCCAGCGCAGTACGGTAACGGACATGCTAACAGTAGTAGCACAACATTGAAAAGGGGTGAAAAACAAGCCTCCGTAGGTTTGTGGTTCCGAAGGTCGTGGGTTCAAGACCCATCATTCGCCCCAGAATTATTATTAAAATTACTGCTGTTAAGTGGAACCCTCCGAGCATTTGTGCTTCGGAGGATTTTATTGTATGGAGGGGTTTTGCGGCTAATTTGTTGTTTATAAGTTGCAACCATTATAAATTCAATATGATTTTTGGCTATAAGAAGTAAGATTATCTTTGAGCTTATCGGGTGTAGGACGGCTAAAATGATGGCTCGAAATTAATGACCCTTTGCCACGAAAGCCGAAGGTTGAGGATGTGCTTAAATCATAATATTTCTGTATTTTATCCCTAGAATACCATAAGAAATTCGGGGGTTGTGTAGTATGACGAGGATGCCCTTTATTTTTTTGCCGTTGTAATACTGTGGTATAATGTAAGAAGATATGGATGAAAGACTGAAATTAATTCTGGAGGTGCCAGAAGAAACACAGACTATCGAGTTCAAGAGGCTTGATGGCGACAGGGTCGTCTCGAAAGTAATTGAAACGATAGTGGCAATGGCGAATACGGATGGCGGCAGTATAATACTAGGTATTGACGACCCGGAGAAGACGAAATTCAAGGACTTAGAGCGTGTTTTCGGCATAGAAGAAAATAAAGAGCTGTATGATGAGATAGTTCGAGAATCCCAAAGAATTACACCTCCGGTGATAATAAATTTGCTAGAATTTCCAGTTGAAAAGACTAGTAAGACTGTGGCTATTATTCATGTCCCCAAAGCCACAACAGGTTTTCATGCTATAAATAACCAAGTTTTTGTGCGTCTCAAAAAGGGCAACAAAAGGCTCAATCCTGCAGAAATAATTAAGATGAATTATGCTAAGGGATTTGAAAAAGCTGACCGAGAACTTGTGGATATTGACTTTGATTTATTAAATACAACTTACTTCAATGAGTGGAGAAGCGCACGTAATTTATCTGGTTCGATTGAAAGTATTATGTTGAAAACCGGGCTTGCGAGGAGAAAAGATGGCGACCCGAAGCCAGCTCGTGCAGCAGCTCTTTTGTTTGCAGAGTATCCAACAGACTTAATGGAAACGAAGTGTGCTATAAAAGTCATGCAATATACTGGTCGGATCGAAAATTTTCAAGAGACACCAAACATGGTTGGTACGCCAAAAATACTGAGTGGACCACTCGTGAAGCTCATTCAGGATACACAAGAGTATGTTTTAACCCTGCTGCGAGCAGGGATTGAGATGCATGCAGGGTTCATCACGAAGTATCTAATACCAGAACGAGCCGTGAAAGAGGCAATAACGAATGCCGTTATACATAGAGATTATTTTATAAAACGAGATATTGAGATAAAAATATTCGAGGATAGGGTGGAGGTGGATAGTCCTGGTTTGTTCTCATATAATATTACTGCGCAGAACATAGGGTATGTGCGGGCGGATGGATATAGAAACGACTTAATGGTTAAACATATGCGAGAGTTCCCTAACCCACCAAACATTGACCAAAATGAGGGTATAAGAGCGATGCGGAACGAGATGGCAGCAAGTGGTCTATACCCACCAATTTTTATAACATACCCGGTACTTCCCGACTCTGTCAAAGTAGTTCTCTTCAATGAGCATATGGCGACCGAGTGGGAAAAGGTGAAAATTTACCTTGAGAGAAATAGGTATATAACAAACCAAATAGCGAGAGATATAACTGGCGTGGTACAAAAAGATAAAATGTATAAAATGTTAAAGAAGTGGACAGGGCAGGGCTTGCTTTTGAAAATCGACCCGACGGGTAGCAAGAAAGATGTGAAATATAAATTGTTGGCAAAGGATGACCTTAATGGAGAAGAATAGTGTCATCCGCTAAGAGAAGAGGCGGATGAAGGTAGTTGGTGCGAGATAACAGTAGTAGTATAGTGGTTTTCATTCGCTAATGACTGTGTAGATGTGGAGTACGAGTGTTTCTATATGGTAATTTTTGCAGGAGTGCTTGGCTAATTTATAACTGTGATATAATTAAGCTACGTGGCATATGCGGCGTAGAATGTTAAAAAATAAAAGATAATTCTGTAGCAATAATGTAGCAACCGCACAGTATGTGTATGTCCAGTGCAATATGGTAACGAACGCTTTGACAGTAGTAGTCCAATACTTTATAGGGGTGAAAAACAAGCTTCCGTAGAGTTGTGGTTCCGAAGGTCGTGGGTTCAAGACCCATCATTCGCCCCAGAGTTATTATTAAGATTACTACTGTAAAATAGAACCCTCCGAGCATTTGCGCTTCGGAGGATTCATTATATAATTCGTTTTTGTTGCAAAATGTTGCAGTTTTGTTGCAATTATACCGTCTTCGGGCGAACGAGCAAGCGGTTTCCCATGGCGGAAATAGCAGAACGGTGTGTGTCTACCGAACCGTGCTGATAGATATTAAGGGTAGTGGTAATGTCAGCGTGTCCAAGAATCAGTTGGGCATCTTTGACCGGTACATTAAGGTCTTTTAGGGCAGTTGCTGCCATATGGCGCATGGCGTGGATTTTAATGCGTGGTAGCCCGGCTTTCTTTGTTAAGAGGTGGAAGCATCGTTCGAGGTTTCTCGGCTCCAAAGGCGTTCCAACATTGCTCACCACGACTGTGCCGCATGTAGATAACTCGATATAAGACTTAAACGGCGGAATCGTTACGCCTCTCTTTTCGGCATGCTCAAGTAAAGCAGTTCGTATTGCAGGAATCAGCGGTAGTGTGCGGCGGCTATTTCTGGTTTTTAGGTCTGCTGCTACGATTCTACCGTTTATGCGGTTAATCTGTTGTCGAACATGGATTGTTCCGTTGTCAAAATCTATATCCTGGTAGCGAAGTCCTAAAACTTCGCCTCGGCGCATTCCATAGGCTAAAAGCATCAGAAACGCCACAAATTGGGGATGGTCTTTAATCACTCGGAGGAATGTCGCCGCCTGTTCCGGTGTCCACATTACGGTCTCTCTTGGTATGTACTTAGGTCGTTCTACTAACTGTGCGACATTACGCTGTACCAATTCTTCACGCATTGCACTTTTCAAGCAAGATACCAGCACTTGCAGGCATTTTTGCTGCGTTCGGCCGGAGCATCCCTTCTGCTCCAAAATGTCCAGCGCATTACGGACATCAGCTACGCTTAATGTCTTTAATCCATGCCCACCAACCACTGGCTTGAGATGCTTATTCGCTATACTGTCATACATTATCATGGTAGTTTCACGGACACGCTTCTTTTGGAAACTTAGCCAATAGTCAAGGTACTCTTTAACTTTCCATTCCTTTTCTGTATGAGGCAGACTACGGTTTTCTTGATTTATTAATTCACGAAGTTTTGCTCTTGCCCCTTCATAACTTTTAGCTGAAACATAAACTCTCTTTTTTTCACCGTTCACAAGCGTAACATAGACTTGACCTGCCCAACTGCCGTTAGCTCGCTTGTAAATTGAACCTTCGCCATTAACCCTACGCCCCATATTGCTCCTGACTGGCAATAAATTCATCAATAGCCTTAGTGCTGATTAGCCTTCGCTTGCCGATTTTCACTGTCTTGAGCTTGTTTTTGTGAATCTGCTGATACACAGTATAATGGCCAATGCCCAGTCTTTTGCATGTTTCTTTTACGCTCAACAGGCATACATCTGTTTCTTTAGATTTCTGCTCCATAATAGTCTCCTTTCGTCATGAAACCAAAAAGGACGGCCTGGGTGTACAAACATCGATGCATCAGCACTTCTGCTTCCAGACCGCCCTTTGATGGGCAGAAATATATCGCTGACGCAATAATTCAATGTTTGTACATTATAATTATATCACACTTTTATTTACATACAGCCTCCTTTCCGCCGCGAATCAACGTGTCCAGACTGTCCAGTGTGATAACAACAAACAGTTTAGCGTATTCCGCCAGATATTCACTAATATACCGCTTGAGTGTTGCTTGGCGTTTCTTATCAGGAACAAGCCAAACCACTTGAGGAAATACCTCTGTACGCTCTTGTTCCGCACCGGTTAGGCAGTATCGGCCGTATTGCTCACACTTTCGCATGACTCGCAAGGGAGTCTCTGTGTCCATATCCACTTCAAAGAACCAATAGTCCTCGTAGCCACCTGTGGCTGTCACAGCGTACAGATCGGGCTTCAAGGTGACACTTGCGCCATTTATTGTGGTGTATCCCCTCCAACAGCTAGGCTCAAGTTCAGCTGTGATGAGATTGGTTTTTGTCCGCAGGTAGGTATAAAGCTCTGCTATAGCCAGCGAATGTTTGAGAAAAATATATGATGGTTCTTCTACTTGCTTCCGATAGGATGGTTTTTCAGATGATGATTCTCCGTTTAGGCGCAGAAGATCAATGCCTGCAGCTTTAATCGCCCACACAAAAGATGAAGTTCCTGCTCGCTCTCCAACAATACGCTTCTCAATAGTTTGCACAAGACCCATGGTGCGCAACTTGGCAAGCGTGCGAGAAGCCGCCCGTAGAGCCGCATCCGAGGTTGTCGCACTGTTAAAAAACAGCCGGCTCGCCTGATTGGTTTGCAGAAAGCGGCATTGCTTCAGTGTAAGAAGCAGTGCCTTGTCACGTTCGTTTAATGTTTGATTGTATTCGCGCAGCTTGCGTTTTCCTATAATTGTTGCCATATTTTATGCTCCTTGCCGGGCGGTGACACGCTCGATAGAGCGTGTCAGTCACCTCTTTGGTTTACTTGATAGAGCCGTATTTTTAGATATTTGAGTGGCATGGGTGGTCGCTCGAATCGTCAATGATACGGCGTGAAATAAAGATTATTTCGCTACGAAACTTTCTTTCTGCCAATAGGGGAAAGGGAGGACAGCGCCTCCGCCGGGGCGATGTGCTTCGGTTCTTCCGCCACGCCGCCGTAACGCTCCATGCTGGCCGCTTTCAACTCAAAAGGCGTGCTAACTTCATCAGGCGGGGGCAGGGTCTGTCCGCTAATCCAACCAGTATTTTTGCCATTGTTCTGCATCTGGGCGTATATGTGGTATCTTGGAAGCGTTTGAAAATCCACGGCTTCAAGTTCCGGTGACATGGCTGCCATTTCTTTTGCATCAGAGGAATTAAGTCCGAAGATAATTTTATTCCTGGCATTGGTGTCGATAGCGGCTTTAATCTCCGGCGGTAGCTGCGCCCGGTATTGATGGGCTAAAGTGAATCCGAGCCCGAGTCCTCTGGCTTGAGCCAAACTGCTCTCAAAATCATTAGAAATACCGTGGATAAAATCTTGAAGCTCATCTATATATACACTTACCGGATTGCGCTCTTCCTTGGGAATATTAGCACGAGATAAAGCCAGAGACCAAGTTAGTCCGACAACCATAGAGCCTAGTAATTTAGCCGCCTCTGCGCCAATAATCCCTTTGTTAAGCTGCAAAAGGATGATCTTATTTTTATCGAAAATATCGGATAAGTTGAACTTGGGCTTCACCTGCCCAAGCATGTTCCGAAGTGCAGGACGCATCGTAAATTGCCGGAGTTTATTCATCACCGGGGCAATGGTGCGCCGCTTTTCCGAGTGGCTCATGGTCTCAAAAGCCTCCCAGAACGGTTCTAAGCCGTGTTTATCCTTGATTTTGCTAGTGATACGCCTTCTAAAGCCTTCATCGCTTAGAAGTGCCGGTAGGCTTAATAGCGTGGCATTTGGGGTTTGGGCTAACGTTAAGAGTGCCGCGGACAGCACATCCTGTGAATATACTCCCCAAGAATCGCTGAAGATTTGTTTGAAAACCGCCAAAATGGTGTCAGCTATCAGGCTTGGTGAGGCTTCTGCGCTGAACTGAAAAGGGTTAATGCCCACTGGGGTAATATCGCTTGGATCGATAACAACAATATCCTCTATGCGATTTTCCGGAACTCTGCTCAAAATATCATTAATAAGATCCGCTTTCGGATCGATTACGAGCGTTCCGAGACCGTTTTTAATGTCTTGCAGAATTAACGACAACATCACGCTACTCTTGCCGGAGCCAGTTGCGCCGAGGATGATTGTGTGTTCCAACGAATCTTTTATTGGAATATGTAAATCCACGCTGCCCGCGCCAAGGCTTTTCGCAAAACTACGTTTACTGCTGTCTTCAAACCATTCCGGAGGCCGCAGTAGCTTAGGATGCAAGCCTTCAACACCAAAGAGAATCGCATCAGTGCAGGGTAATAGAGTAAAGCCAGCCAATTCAGCAATGGACAATCTAAGTGGCAGAAACCAAGGGATTTTTGCTTCATTAAATTGAGTGGGTTCTGATTCAGAAAAGATGAGTTTTACTCCAGATGTTTCATATTGCCTAAGTGCGCTCATCAAACTAAGCAGAAGCATCCCCGCGCGATTCCGATTTTCTGCATCAGCCCCGATGCGAATTAAACTGTGAAATCCATGCTGTGAGTGTTTGACTTTTATAGATGACAGGCTTTCTTTAGAGGCTGTACCGATATTTCCGCACATTTTGTCAAACAAGGTCGCATGAGGATCAATGGCTTTGTCTGGTGCAGGGGATGGAGAGTATGATTCGCCGAGTGCAATCTGCATGACCAGCGTTTCGTCATCTTTGGTGTTTGCAAGTGCCGCCAGCGCAGTTTTCAGCACAAGCAGAGTATTTTCAGTTTTTAATGATAGCACGGATTTTGTCCGCTTGACTTGTTTGGCAACGGTTACTGCTTTTCGCTCTGCTAGTGGTGCGTCAGCAAATGTTATATCACCATGCGCCATTATAGCTGCCTTGAGTGGTTTCAAGTACCTCCGACCGGTAGCGATAAAGTAGCGTACTTTGCCGCCAGAGCCACGAATTTCCCATACCACGTTTTTTCGCGGGGATAGAGTCGCAAGATGGGTTAGCAATTCCATCACATCATTTTGACCAAAAGGACGGCTCCACAAAATCTCCTGCCAGGTTAAATCAGAGGCACTGCGTTTCATTTTGCCTCTCTTTCTATCTGAGGATAGGCTTTAGCAGAGTAGCGAGGTACGGGATAGCCAGGTATTTCGACATCACTGTCAATCTCATTGCCCCAGTAGCTCCAATCTCCGGGCGGTCGTCTGCGAGCGAAAAGCTCTAAGTATGGTCCTGGTGAACATCTTTCAATAATTTTATGTACTTCTTCAGGTTTGTGGCTATGGTCTTGCAGTGGTGCGAATATCCAGTTCGGTTGCGCTTTGTGTAAAATCGGAGCTTTACCTTTTGTGCCGAGGATGATGAACTCCGCACAGTTTCTCAAATACACACCAAGACCAAGGCGCGGCTTAATCCAAATGAAGATTGACCGTGGTGTAAATCCCCACTCCCGCAGGACATCATAGCCATGTTCAAGAGTTGCGGCTGTCACCCAAAGCCAGCAGTGAGCGTTTTCTTCACATAAATCTGCTACAGGCATGGATTTTATCTGCTTCAAATTCATCAAATTGTAATGATTGATTGCTCCGTATCGCCCATTTTGTTGTGCTTCGGCACCTCCCCAGGGCGGGTCAGCCAAAACCGTCCGCCATTTCTTTGGCGGTTTTATTGTGCTTTCATTGACTTTTATCATATATTCTCCTTGCTTTTGCTTGACAGAAATGATTATGTATTATGTGTTAATCAAATGCAAAGAAATACAAAGCACGAGAAATCAACCTCGACATGAGCTAACAGAGGTAGAAATGTAGTCCGATAGGTTAAAATAAAGGTGTTGTAATTTTTATAAGTTTTTCATATTTCTCAAATTTTTCACAGTATAAAAGCCCCCGAAAAGCGGAGGCCGGATGACATGCATGAGAGGTATATAGGCAATAGCCCACCCATTTAATTGTGCAGTAAGACAACATACGATTCATGTATGCTACACCTCTTCATTATAGCATAAACATCATAAAATGTCAATATATGTCAATTTCTTGACTTTTTGTACAAAGTGTGCTATAATAAGGGTGTTAATCTGTAATATTTCAGTATACAGACAGCAATTTATACAGTTCATCTAACCTATAGTACAGAAGTAGCATCAGTCATAAACTACACTCATTTCGAGTAGGCTTCTTAATATCTCCAAGGCGGACAAAAGCCCACAGCTAGGGTTTCTGTCCGTTTTGGACACCGACCATCTGGATATGGCGGTGAAAAATAAGAGGTGTTTGTTATGCCTAATTTTGATATACCAAACTCTGTTACCTTGCTAATCGCTATCATCGGTTGCGTGTCCATGTGGGCATCGATTCGAGCCTCAACGAAAAACAACCGTACTAAATCTCAAGTAAAGGAGATTGTTGAGGATTTACTGTTACAAACAGTAAGATTTGATAAAGTGCTAACAGCGGTTAATAGCCCCGATTACCAAGATGATTGCACGCTATCTATTGAAGCGATTAAAGAAGATTTACAGGCAAACATGGTGAAATTAGAGAAGATAGGTGAAAAACCAGACAAAAAGCCCGATGAAAAGTAAAAATAGGCTACGCCATATGCGTAGCCTTATTTTCATCATAAATCATAGACACACATGAAGAATCCCAATATAATTTTAGCTAGGCGGACATCTCTTGTCATTGATGAGAGTCTGGTTGCGGTTATAAAAAACAAGGGGGTATCTACACATTGGTTAAAAATAAGGAATAGTGTAACTTATCCACTGATTCTTTTTTGACGGTTCGCTGAATAACATATATGTGCATATAAAATTAGTGGTGTGAGCATGTACTTCAGAAGAAAGTTAAGAGAAAGGTATTACATGTTAAATAGAATATTAAGACCCAGGTTTGAGTTGGGAGACATTATAATGTCCCCGGAAGGCGCGCTGATGATTCCAAGGTCGAGCCTAGCTACGGCTTTGGATAGGCACAAGCGCTGGGATTGGGGTGAGTGCGAAGTGTTCAAGGATGATGATGCTGCTTTGGAGATTGAACGCGATCTGATCCTGTCAATCGTCCGTAGCACTCTAAGCGGAACACGGTTTTGTATAGCCACAGAAGCCAACCGCCGTTCTTGTTCTGTCAATTTGCCCGCCGAGTTCATTATTCCGACCAAACAAAAATTATAAGAAACAAAATTGTTGCAAGCCCACGAAATTTTATATGCAACAAAGCTCATTTCACGTCCGCCTCGCTAGGTGGACGTTTTCTATTGCAGAAATTTTTATGCTAGTACAGCCTTTTGCAATTGAGTGTGCAAAGTAAAGCCGTATTTTTAGCGGGTTTTACAGAAACCGTTTTCCGTCGTAGGGGCGAGGCTTGCCCCGCCCGAGCGGGACGGGCAAGCCCATCCCCTACGGTTTGTGGAATTTTTTAGTTTCACAAGTGTATTACACGCCTATTTGCAAAAGGCTGTACTAGTGGTCTATATCGGACACGCCTGAATATATTTGTAAACGCTGGACGTGCAGTTTGTCATGCCGTCCAGCAAAAAATATTTTGAGGAGAATGTGAAATGAAAAAACAAGTTTTTAGGGCGTTTGCCCTCGCAATGACGCTGGCATTGCTGGTGACTACTATGCTAGGGAGCGTAACAGTCGCCGCCGCCCCTATCCCAGATACTACTTCACCGTCCGCACTTACGGTAACGACCAAGCCTACTTATCCCGCAATAACCCGGCAAGTATGGGATAACCACACCGATAGTTGGGCAACCACGACATCTACACATTTCGGCGGCGATATAGTTCACAGAGTAACTTCAATCGTGCCTAATATGGCCGGTCACGGGTCATACATATTCACATTTCATGAACGATTGGCCCCAGCGATGACTATGGACTTTGATAGCATCGTTGTCAGGGTTGGTGGAGTTCAAGTAAGCAGGGGATTCCATTACACTTTGAACATACTCCCGGCAGGCAATGGGATTCCCTTTAATATTGCGTTTAGCCCGGCCATTTTCGTAGGCTTCACTCCCGGCGATATTATTGAAATAACATACTCTGGAACCATTACCGGGGCTGCTGCAGTTGGCGCCCCAGGGAATATCAGCGAAACAGTTTTGGAGTTCAGCGACAACTCTTTGGATGTGAGCAGCACCGCAAGAACCGCACCGGCTACAACGAATGTTTTTACGTTCAGATTTGAAGTTTATAAATACACAGGCGTATTGGGTGATGATGATAGACCGTTGGCGGATGCTGAATTTCAACTCCGTACAGACCCTAGCGATCCGGCAACCACTATTTCGTTTGCGCGTCCAGATGGTGGAAGTAACACGAGGCCAGCCGTTTATAGCCATGTTTTGCCCATCGCATCCAATGCAAGAACAACACTGCTCACCCCTGAATCTGGCCGACTGCTTATTTCAGGGCTTGATGTTGGCGTGTATTACCTCATAGAAACTAAAGCTCCAGACGGCTTCAATATATTGGAACACCCTGTGCAAATTGAGATTACTCACCCTAACGGCGATGGCGAATCGGTCGTGACGGCTGACGGCAATGCCATACTTCACAGAAGAGTCAATGTGTTGAATAATGCCGGCACTAATTTGCCCGGAACCGGTGGCATTGGCAGAACTATCTTCAATATAACAGGCTTGACTATGATGTTTGGTGCAGTTGCCTTGCTTCTGTGGCAAAGAAAAAGAACAGTCGCTCAATAATCTGCATATAGCATGGAGGCGCTGCAATGAAACTGATGATAAAACATAAGTTTACAATTCTAGCTGTACTTATATTCCTTGTGGGGCTTTTCGTACTTCTGTACCCGGTCGTCGGCAGTGCAATTAACGCACGAAACCAAACTCGTGTCATTACGGAGTATAATGCTCAATTAGTAGAAACCCCCAACGAGGACATTATTGAAATGCTAGAGGCGGCGCGCGAGTGGAACAGAACGCTCCCCGCAAGACTGAATCGCTACGCTCTTTCAGCCGAAGAATGGACGAAATATCGTGAATTGCTGGATTTTACGGGTACAGGTGTCATGGGGCATGTTGAAATTGCTTCAATCGGTGTAAACTTGCCTATATACCACGGTACTGACGAAAGCGTTTTACAGATTGGCGTTGGACATATTGAGTGGTCGTCGCTTCTGGTTGGCGGCGAGGGAACACATGCGGTCTTGACCGCCCACACAGGCTTGCCAACTGCTGAATTATTTACTAGGCTGGATAGGCTAACTTATGGCAATACTTTTTCGGTGCGTGTCCTTGGCGAGATCCTAACATATGAGGTAGACCAGATTCTTGTGGTTTATCCAAACGACACAAGTGCCTTGGCTATAGTAGAGGGCATGGATTACGCCACACTTGTTACTTGCACACCCTACGGTATCAACAGCCACCGCTTACTTGTTCGCGGGGTTCGTGTGCCAAACGCAGAAGTAGCGACGCATGTACCTGTTGTGATTGAATGTGGGTGTAGGTGCTGGGTCGCAATATTAGCATTAGCAGCATTACAGCTTGTATCATTGGCATTGATAGTCCTGATTTTAATCAGGCAGCAACGAAAAAATAAATAAATCTATCCCCGAATGTCCGCCGCCGCGAAGTTATTTTTGCGCTTGACGTACATTCGCTGTTGTAATCATGAACAAGCTATCTTGCATATCATGGAACAGTAACCCAAGTTCCCGGAGCTAAGCATTGGTTGTACCTAGTATTAGCCATGCTCGTCGAAACGTTCCGGTTGATATAGATGACCAAAGTGCAAGACCTGAAATGACTGATCCTAGATCCAGCCATTCCCAGAGATGCACATAGCAAAATCAAGTGTGAACCATAGCGTATTCCCCATTATGACTACTTCTAAAGTTAGCCGTAAAAAAGGATGCGCCGACCCCTAACTCTGATTTATCTTGCCATGAATATGCCAATCCGACCTTTGTCCACCCACCAGCTAGTGCTGGTGGGTACTTGTGCTGTAATCGAGTAATCATCATCGGCACTTTTTTTGAAGCTTTTTTACCTTGCTGTTATTTTTATGGTTGTCCGCAACATAAACATAGAGGGCATATAGATATGGTGAGCAATCAGAAAGATTGGTATCGGTTACGAAAGAAAATCAAACGAAAGGCAAGAATGGCAAAGAAATCAGAGTTAGAATCAAAAACAATACAAACAACCTGGAGAAAGATTTTTGAGAACAGAGATATGATGCTCTTTCTTAAATATCCAGAGGTAATGTGTAGGCTGGAGGCTTATGATGATGAACCGATTCGGCTAGGCTCGCAAGAGGAAGTCAAAACAGTGGAACATGCAGAGCAAGCTGGCTTAGAGATCGGTGATTACGAAGATCTGGATGTCTACCAATGGTACGTCATAGATGTGCAGACGGCAGAATGGTTAGAGGAATACACAGATATTAAGGCTTATTGGTCGGATGAGCTTGAACTGTGGATTTTACCGGTGCGTCACTTTGGTAATCCTTGGAACGGTGTAAGGGCAACCATAACAATCCCTAAAGGTGCTGATCAATGGCTTAAAACATCGCTCGAATTTTATGAAGTAAAGGGCGACATATAGAATGAGAACAACTTTAGGAACACATAAGTTTCATGCTCCGTTCGGCGGTAAAGCCAATGAGCAAAGACAAATCGCAGCTAGATGCCGAATGGCAATCAAATGGAAATACGATAGGTACGACTGGCTGACCGGCAAATGGATAAAAGTTATACAAAGGCGCGATATCTGGTTCTTTTACCTACAAGACACCGAGGGCACCGGCGACTATAATTACAAGTATAAAATAACAAAAGGTGCTACACTAGAGCTAGAGGAGCATTAAATCTCCTCACCACTTTCTACATGCGCAGCATCGGCTTATATGCAAAGTTCTATGTCCGCCTTAAACAAGCGGACATAATTTTTGCTCCAGACAAGGACAAGCTGTGAACGCATTGAGCGACCATTACACATGTCTAGCGGCTCTGGCCAACATTGTCTAATTGACAGGTTGGCTTCCTTCCGCTGGACGAACATACATCTCGTAGTTGACATGCTCCAAAAGTGTTCTTATCAGATGGGCCACGAGAATGACGGCACCCATCCGCACAATCCTCTATTTCCCAGCACTCACAAGCAAGGGGTCTCGACTTTTCAAGTCGAGACCCCTTGCTTGCTACGTGGGGAGGAGAAGATGAGGAAAGAGGGTGCGGATGGGTGCTTTTTTTTTGAGATGTGGAATATGTATATTTTAGATGAATTATGAGAGGGCTTGTCTGATTTAGTTAAGTAGTAGGAATTAGTATAGATATTATCATTATATTTTATTACTTTTTTCTACAGACAGGCAGGCAGTCTTTCGAGCAAGGAGGCCGGTACTTATGAACGAGCTTATGACAATCAACAAGTTACATGCGGCAAAACTGGCTGTGCAGGAAGTCAAGGAACTTGACGAGATTAAGCGCCTGATAGACCAGTCCGAGGCACTGAGAAACTACGCCAGAGCGCAGAAATTAGGCCAAGAGATACAAGACGATGTTATAGAGTATACGCTGTACGCCACTCGGCAGATGGGGCTTATTAGCATAAAACTGGAAACGGCGCAGGGAGCAAGGTCAGATTTACAACTTAGTGCGGAAGGCGCACAAAGTAAAACGGACGCTTTGACCAGCGCGGGGATAGAGCCAAGACGGGCATACGAAGCGGAGAAGTTGGCCGCCGCTAGTGATGAAGAGTTTGCAGAAATACTGGCCGAAAAGAGAGAATCCGGCACACTAACAAAAACAGCGGTGATGGAGGCTCTTAGCAAGCCAGAGTCCCAAAGAGGTAGCAACAACGAGTGCAACTCGCCAATAGCGTACATAGAATCAGCCCGCTTGGTCATGGGCGAGATAGACTTGGATCCGGCCAGTAGCGAAGAGGCAAACAAAATCATTGGCGCCGGAGCGTACTACACGAAAGAAAATGACGGTTTGGCAAAAGATTGGCGCGGGCGGGTGTGGCTGCATCCGCCGAGTTCCGTGAAATTGATGCACCAGTTTGTCAAGAAGTTAATCACGCATTACCGCTCGGGGGAGGTAGTGGAAGCGATTGTTTTAACCAACAACTCCACGGAAACGAAATGGTTTAGTGTTTTAGCTGGTTCGGCATCGGCCATGGTGTTTCCGAAAGGCCGGGGAGCGCTTAAAAACGCAACCGGGCTTGATAATAATAAGCCGGTGCAAGGGCAGGCCATTACCTATTTTGGTGAAAATCCGGATAAATTCTTGATGGAGTTTTCGAAGTATGGCTTTGGGGTTCGTTTGTGGAGTGTGCGCATGGGCAATGGGGGTGACAGCAGTGCGACTGGTTGAAAGAGATTATATTGTTATTCGTGAGCTGAACCGCTGGAGGTTCATGCTTGGGCGACAGATATGGCTACTTTGTGGGTTTTCGAGCAAAAGAACCTGTGATAGAAGGCTAAAGCAGCTGACAGAAGCCGGGTACATAGAGTGGCAGTATAAATTGTATGGAGTTCCGAGGCTGTATGTTATCACGGGTAATGGCAAGAAGTTGATCGGTGTCACCACAAAGCCGGGCAAAGTAAGACTGGAGCAGATAGCCCATGATATTGCCGTCTTGGACACGGTGATTTACTATCATCTCAAGTGCAAGGTTGGACTTGATAAGATAACAAGCGAGAAGCAGCTGCACGGCATACAAGACTTCGAGGCGCCGCGCCGCCATGAACCTGACTTTATTTTTTATAGGGGTGACAAAAAAAGCTGCGTTGAAGTGGAACTGACACCGAAGAATAAAAAGCGCATGATTGCCAATATGCAGGGGAATTATCTGCCTTATTCACAGCAGATATGGATTGTGCCGAATGATCAGAAGAAGATCATGCGGATATTGCAGGCTCACAAGAAAGATTACAGTAATATTGGTATTTTGCCGCTTGAGATGGTGCAGGAGTATGTGAAGGGGTTTGGGTAGTAAGATACTATTTCTCAAACATAGCCATATTACGAGTCTTCCGGGTGGTCGGGGGCAGATGATATAGCTACGCATGAAACTTGGTCATGGTTTGGCAGAGGGGGCAGGGCTAATCATCCAGTTCCTGAGGTTCCGGGGCTTGAAGCTATAGCTCCTCATGCTGGCGGCACTAGCTCTAATGTTGGTTTCCGTGGGGTGGTAATCCATATATACCATACAACCATCCTTCGAGTATCTCTGGGTGGTCGGGGGCAGATAGCAGGTCTGTACATAGCACTCCTCCATGGTTCACGCGCGGAGGGCGTGTGGTTATACTTGCAGAGAATGGTGTAGAAGCTATTGGTCGCCATACGGGTGCTTCACAGGGCTTCTATGGTTTTCGTGGGGAGATGATTATTGCTTAATATCGTACAACCATTCTTCGAGTCTTCCGGGTGGTCGGGGGCGTGGCAAGATTCTGTGCAGGCAACTCAGCCATGGTTCATCCGTGGTGGTCAGGGTCCTAATCTTACTCAGGCCGGAGTCGAGTCCATCGGTGTCACGTCTGGCAATGCCTGGTACGCTATCGGTTTCCGTGGGGGAAGCAAAAATCCCCTGGTCGGGGGATGGTGTTAAAATGGTTTTCTATGGTTAGATCATACAGGTGGTCCCATCGCACGACTCGGGGCATGACTTATCTGCACGTAGTTTTTTTGTGCGGTTGTTCTTGTCAAGAAACTCTAAGGCTATAGCCCTGGCGTGGCGGTTATCGCAATTTTTTGCCACAAGCGGATAGAAATGTACGCTACAAGACCACATCAGTATGAGGTCGCATTCATCGTACTCCTTGTCTTTCAGCATTTCAAAGATTTCATCGATAGTCAGCTCATGGCGAGGTTTTGCTGGTTTATAAGGTTTGATTAGTGATTCGGCGGCCGATATGGCATTTGGATTGGGTGATTTATAAGCAATGTGAAGAATATCTCGCGCGCGGCAAAATTGAAGCAGTTCAAGGCACTCATCGTAAGGTTTGCCTTCGAGAGCATTGCACAGGTTGATTTGGCGCAGCGATCGGAGATCCTGCCGAAGCAGCATGGGTTCAATGTGTTCCTTGAAGTATTCGGTTTCTGTGGGCTTGCAAAGCTCTTTGTCACTTCTGATTACTCTGGTAGCCATCTGCTTTCCTCCAAGCAATATAATATTTGTTGGACGGAAAACAAATGATGGTGTTTTCGTCCTAATTACCAACGATATTCTTACTCGTTAGCAATTAGGACAAAAACACCAGTATAAAACCACTTTGTAAGGTGCAATATGTGTATATTTTATCACAAATGTCGTAAAATGTCAAACATTACCAAACATGCGGTTGATTTTCTTTATACCTGGCACTACTTACCATAAAGGGCATATTCTGTGGGATAGTTTTCCTTGTAATACTCCATTTCCTCGTAATGATTATCCATATTTGTTCTGCCTACGCAGTCGCTACAGCATACGTCGCAGTAACGACAGGCTTCGTTTTGGATTTCGATTTCTCTGTTCAGACGCTGTATATTTTCAGTAGCTTGGGTACTGGTTAGCGCAGGAAACTTGGAGCGAAGCTGTTTATTAAAGTACGAGCGGTTTTCGTGAGAAGAATCGTGCCTCCAAACAATACTATCCAGGTCAATGGCAATATTGCCGTTATCGTCATAACACCACTCATCGTCATCAAGGGTATAATCTATTCCGTCTTTGGTGATGACAATATCAAAATCCGGTTGTGTGGATGCCTGACGGAACGATTGGTGTATTCCACAGCCGAAGGGCGAAACAATGTACCTGTAATCATCAGGATCACCTATAACATGAGAATTGCTATGCTTGACGCGAACAACGTCCATCTTGGTATGCAATTTTAAGGCTTCGGTGTAATCTTCGGCGGCGCAAGCAAAGTTGTCTATACGCATTTTTCGGTTTTTCAAGGCTTTCATTTTTTGTGAGTTGTTAGAATACTCCTCTTTCAGTATGTGCTTCCTTTTCTTGCCCTGATATACAATGCTATATACTCCGCTGGGATAAAAAAGAGGCGGTCCACTAATGCAGAATTTTTCATGATCTCCGGCACCGGCCTTCAACTCTTTGTATTTATCCAAAGAAATAAATCTGATGCCATTGGGGGAAAGTTCCCCATGCAGTTCCAATATCCTGTTATTTTCATCACGCAGAGTTACGGTGTCGTATACCCCGTAAGCAGATTTTTTCATTGGCCATCGGCTAACCACTCGAAACCCGAGAGCATCACAATAAAACGCCGTACTCCTGATAATGTCAGACACTCTAAGTATTGGATTTTCAATTCTAAAATTCATGACACTCCTCGCTTCCGCTGTATTCCAAGTTGGATTAGTGATAGATAATTTTGCAGATACCAGATAATTTTACTTCGTTTTGCCTCAAGCGGCAATATTCATCAATTTCTAAACAGCCAATAGTTGTGGCGCTCCGAGCGAGCGCCTTTTTTGATGCTTTCTGTTTGTCCGGCCTGTAAAGTATGACATACGAAAAAAGCAATTTATAAACAGGCTTTCGCGGCATAAATATTTATTCCACGGTCCTGTTGAAAATTGCTTTTTCGCATGTCGCTTTACAGTTACCGGACCAACGGTAAGCTGATGGACCGGAGAAAGGATAACTAAAATGGAAAAGAGGATAAGGGTAAAAAGAGGGAGGTTGAATGCTTTCAGCGAAGAGCGGTTGAGGGAAAAACTGCAGGAGTTCAATCCTAGTATAGTCTTACCTGATGACATCAGCGTAAACAAGTACATGGAGCTGATAGAGGAAACCAATAGTCGGATTCGTGATGTTCACGCTAAGATACGGCCAGTTGAGTATGGCATAGGAGATTACAAGAGTGCCGAGGAATACAACAGGATTTGTGATACCACTTACGCCTTTGATTGCCCAAAATGCAAGCGTGTGGCTTTTGAAAGTGTTACTTGCTCGGAATGCAACGACTTGGTTTGTGAGGATTGCATATTTATCTGCAAGGGGTGTAGCACAAGATTGTGCGATGATTGCTCAAAGGTTGATAGTTTAGGAGATACCTATTGCAAGCCATGTTACAGGGTAAGAATGTCGGGAGAAATGGAGTGCAACATGTGTGATGGTACGATTGAGTACACTTACTACGAACATAGAACCCACATATGGGTATGCACCAAGTGTCCTAACGTGCAACTTGAGTTTATAGAAGATAGTAATGCTGAAGATTTGGTTGATTTTTTGACAAAAGCTAAAAGAAAGGCGGAAAATGAAAGATAAGATTTATGAGGCGATAAAGAAGCACAGCGACAGCTTATACAGCACAGACGAGGATATAATGGGGCTTGCCTTGGCTATCTCCCTAGCAATCAATCCATATGACGAGGTGGTGCGTGATAGCTTGGAAGTAGCACTGACCAACCTGTGCGATGACAACCTAGATGGGGCGCAGGGAGACAACTTGGAGCCGACAGAAGAGGAGTTGGAGCAGTGGATTCGGGATATACGAGATAATGACGGTGCGGACAATACTATTGGTATATTTGGGGATGTGCAGGAACACTGCAATAGCTATGTTTACGCCCAACAGAAAGAAGCCAGTAGAAAAAAAGAGGCACGAACCATTGAAGTGCCAGTAACATCCGTAGAAGTATCCTCCGTTGATTTCAAAGCAATATTGGGCGACCCACAGAGAGGAACTATACATATGGGTGGAGGCGACATTGACCTGCATGTGGTGGAAAAAAACGAGAGCGTGATTGAATATTACACTTTAAGCGATGGCGGTTTTGGGATTTTTAAGATTGTAAGAAAGGGATAAAATGGTTAAGCAAGAAAGTAAAATGAACAGCAGGAACGTAGAAAATGCGATGTTCTTCCTATCCAAGTTTTCAGGGGTGCAGAAAGCCAAGTTCAAACCGGTTGATAAGAACGACCTAGAAAAAGGGTGGAATGTACATATAAATGGGGGCAAGGTAACTTTTCGCATAAGTGCAGTTGACAAGCCCGAGGACATTTGTCTCGAGTACCTACTCGCCTCAAAACACTTCGACCCTTACGATATGGTGGTGCATAAATGCTTGAACAAGGAGCTATATCTCAACGGTGGCTCATTAAAGCCAAGTAAAGAAGAAATGAAAAAATGGGTGGCGAATATACGAGAGGAATGGGATTTGTTCAAGTCTGTCGAAGAATCTTGCAACCTTTTTGTTTCTTTGGAGATGAGGGAAAATGGCAACGGGTAATTTTTACAGCAAGGGTGGCGAGTATTTTGTAGTTGAGCAAAGTGAGCACAACCATGATAATTTATTCTACTTCGCATTAGATTCGATTGAGGACAGATTGCAAGAATTAGGGTATAAAATGGAAAAAGACGAGCGGTTTCATGATAGAATCTTTGCATACAGCGGACAAGCCTATAGCGTAAGCAAGGACAGCAAGTTGGTCGCCATAATATGGAAGCGATACGGTTATTACGCCCATGGAAACTTGGACATCATAACCGATGATAAATTGGTCGAACACCTACTCGAAGAGCCTTATGGATTTTACATAGAACGCAATGAGGACGGCGATGAAGTTTTAGAGATGGACGAAATCAGCGTTGATAAGTCGCACGGCGAAAAAATCCGAAAAATCTTGCGGAGTGTTACAACAGAAGTCAGAAAGGTTGCTACTTTCAGCAACGGCGAAACGACATACGAAAAGGTAGAAAATAAGGAGATGGCGTGAAAACAACAGATGTAACTACAGGGTGTATTATCCCTGTGCGGACGCTTGAAGTGGATAGTAAAGTTTATGCTGATGAAACGGACGGCGAGTTGATGTATGATGAACTGGAGAAAATAGGGGTTGACCTTAATAATTGCTCATGGGTGACAGTTAGTGTTGAACGGAAACTTAGCGATATGGGCTTTGTTGACACCGAGTTTGATGAAAAATACAGCGATTGGTACGCAATCAATCTGATACATGATAGTGATGGGCGGATGGAGCGAGTTGTGGTGTTGGAGCTTAAGGCAGACAGGAGTTAGGTAAACTGCACGGAGGCGAGGAAACTTGCCTCCGTGGGTGGGGAAACAGGTTGGTAGTTATATGAAATTAAGGATTTTATCCAAAGGAGAAGTATGAGTAAAAAACACGAAATTGCAGAAGAACGTTCAAAATGGTTGGAAGTGCCAGTTAAGCGAGTTACAGTTGATACCGAAATGTGGGAAAGGATTAGAGGGGAAACTAATGATTATGTCCGATGTATACCACAGATACTCGAAGATATTGGGGAGTATCAAGATTGTTGGCAGGTAGTCGGAATGGACATGGCTATCCCAATGGAAGTATACACACTTTACGATGGGGGCATTTCCATTATTGAGATAATGCTAGTTGAAGATAGAAATGAGGTGTCATGAACGAAGGCGACAATACCATTACCAATGATGAAATCAAGATGGTCTTAAAGAGAGGTTCTGGAGTCGAGGACGGCAAGTATCGAATATACTCTCACTTTTTGAGAAATAAGAGTAACAAGGAACGTGTGCAGTTTTTGCGTGACGAATACGGTATGGGAGGCAGAAGCCACGCCATTCCGAATGTTGACCGAAGCTATGAAGACCACGACAGCAAGGGGATAGCCATTACAAAAGGTAGCTTGCTGGAGCCGTCCGCGAAAATTACACTATCGTGGGCGGAAGTGGCCAAGCGAATAGACGGTCTTATTGAAGACGGCGAATATATGACGGAGGCCGAGCTTGGTCATTTACAATCATATGAGCGGAAAATGCTCGGCGCAGGTGTGGTTGTGTTTTATGAACGAGAACCCACCGACACACTGCCTATTCATATATCACACTCCGTTCATTTCTGGGATGATGCCCGACAAGTCGGTAATCTGCTCAGAAATGCGGATATACTATCCAAGCTCCTCTTGTCTATGGCCGAGATAATGCGAGAAACCGCCCCCGAACACAGGTCATATGACAGTCGCCGTGAAACCCTTAATGACTTGAAGGCTTTTGAACGAGGCGAGTTTACACTGTTCCCCAAACCGCAGAAGAGCGAACAGATGAGCATATTTAGCGTTCTAAGTAACAGCATGGTCTGATGGCAAGCAACCCATCTTGGGGCGAAGTACAGACAAAATCCTTACGTTCTATGGCAAAATGTGGTATAATGCGGATAGAATATATGACTGATAAAATTAGCCGTCTTCGCCCTAAGAATCAAGTGAAAAGTTGGTAGAAAGTAAATTAAAGCTCGAATGAGCAGTAAGGAATGAGATGACAGCAGTAATGGTATATGAAGTTTGTATAAACGGACGGTCTGTCAAGACAATGAGTACCGAAACAAATAGCGAGGCGTGTTGGCTGATGCACAGTCTAGCCGATGACTTAAACAAGAAAAACAAATGCGATGACTACTATGTATCATCGTACCAGAGGTAGAATATCCGTATCCTCTTCGATAACAACAGATAATTAACGCCCGAAAGGGCAGTAAGGAACAAAATGACAATTAGTAAAACCAATAAAAACGCTTCAGTCACATACGTCCCCAAGGACGGCGCATCACTAACACTTTCCATGCTTTTAGCAAGCTGTTTCCAAGGCGAAACCTTTTGCTACGCTTTTGAGGAGTTTGTTGGCGGAGAAGTAGACCCATCAGATATTAACAAGTTTAAGAGATTTATCAAGGCGACTAAGGACGATCCTTGTGTTGACAGGGTGGAATGCGAAATCTACTCTTACTACTTGCCGGGGCCTGCCCTCTTGGAGAGAAAGGCAAGGAAGAAAGAGATTGGCTTAATTGTTGACGATGATTTTCCCAATAGTCCTATCTATCCCGATTTAAGGGTTCTCGGTGACGAGGATTTCACCTACTACCCACATGGTACGAAAGTAGTAAAAAAATGAACAGCACCGATAACATCAACCCGAAACTGCTGAAAATCGTTGCTTTAGCCAAACAAGGCGTGGGGGGCGAGCGGGAAACCGCCATAAAATTAGTAAAGAAAATCTGCACAGAGCAAAATATAGACTTTGGTGAGGTCATGAATTGGAGCGGTTTGAAGAAATATGAACCCAGAATCGCTATCAAAACTAAGAGTGAATTGCAGATAATCATCCAGATAGCGTCAAAATACTGCACCTCGAAAGAACATCACGACATCAGAGGGGGATACTATCACAGCCGACGTTTTGTGTGGGTGGAGTATTGGGCGACACCGGGGTTGCATATAGAGGTGCTAAACGCTTGCCGAGTTTATCTTGAAGCTTACCGAAAAGAGCGAAAGCAACTGCTATCTGATATGAATATGGCGTTCGTGCATAAACATAAACTTTGGCCGGCATACTCATCGGAAAATGACACCGCCCCAACCGAAGAAGAAATAGCTTTAGGGCGTCGGGCGCAAAAACTAGGGGAAAGTATGCAGGAAAGTGTAAATCTCAATAAAGAATTGGACGCAGGTCTTAGCCGGGCGCGCAAGGGCAAGAACGGTAAGTGCAGAGAAGCTTAAACTGTGATAAAATAGTAATATGTCCAATAATAAAAAGCAACTAAACTTTTCCGATTGTGTCGAGCTGTGCTTGTCGCAAGAAGATTTTGTCGAACAGTACAATCGCCTAACAGGTTCGAGATTAAACCAAAAGGGTAGCAGAACGGCTTTGGAATATCTGATAGACACATCCTGCGGTTACACGCCGGGGCTTGACGAGCAGGAGTATTTTAAGTTTTTTGCGTTTGTTTGGGATGAGGTTTGGATGCGATTGCCCGAGAATGCTTTCTCGGGCTAAGTTCTGACCAACTCAATCGCTGACATCACCGATGGCAATTTCGGCTTTGGTTCAGCTGCCATCTCAAATAATCCCTCTTGGGGCATCTATGCCGGAAGTCTCGGTCTCGGACAAGCCATCTTCGAGTCTTCCGGGTGGTCGGGGGCATTTCAAGGCTCCGTTGAAGAACCTCATCCATGGTTCATACGGGGTGGTAGCGCCTTCAATCTTGCCTCTGCCGGAGTCGAGCCAATCGCTCGCAACGCTGGCCTTGCCGACGCCAGTAGCGGTTTCCGTGGGGAAGCAATTTATGATTTCGATTTGACAGGATAAAACCCCCTGATAGCTCAAGAGGTTTTGGTAAATATGTTGTTAAGTGGTTTGTAGCTGTTATTCCCCCACCGCGACCCGAAGTCCGCTGTTGGAGCAAGCGTCGCCATACGACCCGCTGAGCGCGAACTGACCACCGCCAAAGACGCCTGCGTCCGGCACGCCCCGGTCATCAGCGGTCTCGATGAAACCGTCTTCAGAAAACTGTGGGAAGCGAGTGAATGTCCAGTCGCCGTTATTGTAGTCAAGCAGACCTTTAGTACCGTTTTCACTTTCCTCAGCTCGGAGTATCTGTACACAGACATAAGCCGCAGGCGACAGGTAATCCGTGTTGGCATTCGCCGCAAAGTATTCTTTGGCTTTAGCAATCTGCTCGGCAATAGCCATGTCCGTGAAGAACAAGCCGTCTTCGCCGCCGCCTCGGGGCAGAACTTGAAGCCGCGCTTCGTCTTTCAGCCCGTAGTCGCCGAATACTCCAGCTTTGTCTTTCCAAAGCGGATCCCATTGCCAGTGCGTATTGCCTTTGTATCCTTTGGCCTCGCGAACTTCGTGAAACTTGTTTACAAGGTCGTAAAAACTATATTCGTTTTTAGCGGGAATGTAAATCAGCTCCAAAAACTTGGGGTCGTCGCCAAGTTCTATAGCATTGTCGAGCAAAGCTAAGGCTCTCGAACGGTACATTTCGGCAAAGTTGGCTTCTTCCCCGGGCTTATCCCAGATTTTAGCCAAAACAGCTAAAGTTTCGCTTACCAGTTTCGGTTCTTGTTCACGCGTATCCTCTTTCATTCTCATCATCATGAAAATCGCCCCTTTGATATAAGAAATATTTGGTTTTCACTCAAAATTTATTCCCCCACCACGAACCGAGGTCCGCCGCAAGGGTCTGCAATGCCACTCGAACTGTCGAGAGAAATCTGGCCGCCGTGGTCAACACATGCGACTGGCACACCTTGACCACCAGCCATTTCAATAAAACCGCCTTCGTCGCCATACCATAAAAAACGAGTCTCTGTATAGCCGTCATGCGAAAAAGAATCAGTTTCTATACAGTCAAGCAGATTTTTCCTTTCATAAGCCCGGATTATCTGCGTACAGATATAGGCCGCAGGTGACAACCAAGTAGTTCCTTCATTGCGATTAAAAAGCTCCTTAGACTTCTTAACTTGTTCGTGACTATCCATATTTGTACAGAATAGTCCGTTTATGCTGTCGCCTTGTAGTAATGTAAACAGTTGCACTTCATTTTCAAGACCATAGCCTCCGTGTACATCGGCTTTATTGCCCCATAACGGCTCCCATTTCCAATGCCCAGAGCCTTTGTAGCCTGAAGCTACTCGGACTTCATGCAACTTCCCCAGCAACGTCTCAAAGCCGTAATCTTTTGCCGCAGGAACATAAACCAGTTCCAGAAACCCAGCATCAAAGCCGAACTTCATTGCTTTGTCAAACAAAGCAATAGCTCGCTTTTGGTACATACTTGTGAAATCTTCACCATCTTTGGCAAATACTCTTGCGATTGTGGATAGTTGATCACTTACCGATACAAGCTTAGTGTCTGTCATTTCAATCTCTCCTTAGGAATACTATTAAGGCATCAGGTAATTTAGGATACAAAAATAAGCCCATAGTCATGTAGACCTACGGACTTTAACTAACAACATGTTAATGTACTAGGGATAGATTTATAGCTCCCTTAAATCTGCACAGTTTATATTTAACTGTACATTGTCATTATATCACATATTGTATAAAATGTCAAGATTTATGTAGCATTTTGTGTAATTTACGAGTATTTTTGAGTATTTTGGGACTGTTGAATCGAAAAATTGTATTTTACAGTAGTTTTGTTAGCTTTGTGTATTATTCTGATTTAGTGGAAAACCAAGCAAAATAGGATGTTCTGACTAAAATCTATTCTAAGTTCATCTATACTGGTAGTCTCGGTCTCGGACAAGGCATACAACGAGATCCTCCGGGTGGTCGGAGACGAGATATAGCTCTGCCTTTGAGACTCAGCCATGGTTCAGCCGTGGAGGTCATGCAAACAATGTTGATGGTGGAGTCAATCTTCTCATCGCTACTGCCTCGGCTGGTGCTTCTGGTACTACCGTTGGTTTCCGTGGGGTGGAATTGTATAAGTCTCTTTTGGGGCATCTATGTAAGTCGCCTCGGTCTCGGACAAGGCATCTTCGAGTCTTCCGGCTGGTCGGGGGCGTTCGCTCATTCTGTCGAGGCTGTCGTCCCATGGTTCATACGTGGTGGCCAGGCTCCCAATCTGACCGAGGCCGGAGTCGAG
>Ga0131853_10003344_pt1 | contig 28775 bp, 12 predicted proteins | sample TergutLab28metaG_FD_92764 | JGI IMG/M metagenome (GOLD analysis project Ga0131853, IMG submission 92764) | Labiotermes labralis P1 segment gut microbial communities from Petit-Saut dam, French Guiana - Lab288 P1 (version 2) (version 2) | ecosystem: Host-associated > Arthropoda: Insects >... | reverse complement strand
TTTAAACAGAACAACGAGGCCACAGGGGAAAACCGGGATAGTTCTACCCACCCCTAACCCTGGCGCTAGAAGAGTGGGGGGGGGGGGGTGGTGGTCAGCATCACGCTCCGGCCGCTTTATTCCCGGGAAAGAGCCCCGGTACCCATTGTACAGGAGGTCAGGTGGACCCCAGGGCCACTCTGGGCGGGAATGGAGAAGAGAAGAAACTCTTATGCGAACCGGTGTTCGAACCCCGGACGTCCGAGTTGTAGCAAGTCGCTATACCCACTGAGCTATCCCGGCCCACAAAACCCGGTACACGGTAAAGAATTTGCAAAGTTCCACAGAATTCGTGAAATTTGAGTAGTTGCGCGACTATCAGTTTCTCAAGAATCTCTGCTATATGTAGAACTATTATTATTATTATTATTATTATTACCTTTATGTAGGGTATTTAAAATTACACACCTGCAACAAACCATGTTTCCAGGGTATATATTGTTGCAGCTGTTCTGTATTTACAATTTGTGCTACATGTTACGTTATTTCGCACATGTAATATGTTTTGTACTTTCACATTAGTACTTTCCGCAGTTTGTGTGCAGTGCCCAATGTGGCTGTTTTTTGCAGTCCTTAATTTCGTGCTTTCCTGGTATGTTGATCAGGTATTGTCTGAGCGATTTTGAAATGATTCCAATAACCCTTGTTATTAATGGTATCACTTTTGATTTCACATTCCACATGCGCTGAATTTCCATTATGAGGTCTTGATATTTTAAAATCTTCTCGGCTTCTTTCTTGATCACATTTCTGTCTCCAGGAATTGCAACACACATTAACATGCATTTTCCCTGTTTATTATCACGGATTATTATGTCCGGTTTATTATTAGGAATAGTTCTGTGGTTCGCACTTGTTGGTTCCAAAATATGGTAATCTTACCTTCGTGACTCGTTTCGGCTTATTTTGGTACGTGGTCATACCAATGTTTGTTTTCTAATTTTACTCCTAATTCCTTGCATATGTTAAAGTGTAATTGAGCACACACTCTATCATGCCTCTTCATGCATTGTTCTTTTGCCAATATTGGGCATGCTGATATGACGTGTTGCACGTCTCGTCAAATTGTATACAGAGTCTGCATTTGTTGTCTATTTCTGTTTGTAATGTTTTTGTCGCATGATATCTGGGTTGTAATTTATTATTATTATTATTATTATTATTATTATTATTATTAGGCTGAAACACGTCTATCAAAGCCTAATTCGTGACGTATTATTATTATTATTATTATTATTGGCTGTTTAGTGCGATAACTTATAATCAGAATCTCTTGCTTAAAGTTGCCTTATGACGGTCGATTTTTTAAAATTAAGTCTGGGACAATACTGATATTAGTTTCCACCAAGTATTTCTGTTAACACAGTCTTTTCGTCGCCGGAATATCGTAGGGAGTGTAGAGCCTAGGCTACAAACTAGACGGTCCTGGTTTCCTATGAAATCTCTCCTCCACAACGTCCAGAACGCCTCCAGGGCCCCACTCACCTTCCTAGTCAATGGGTAACGAGTTCTTTCCTGGGGGTTGTGCGGCCGGAGCGTGATGTTGACCACTTATCTTCTTCTAGCGTCAAGGTAAAGAATAAGTGCAGCTATACTTCTACTCCCTCTATACGCCTTCACGGCGCAGACAGGGACAATTTTACCACTGTACCTTTACGTTAGCGCCCATTTAGTTTCTGACAGGCACTGGGTTACGTCCAAGTACCAGACAGGTTGCATCATGCTACACGTGTTAGGGGGTATTAATGAGCGAATACGAAGTGACCTTTGACACGTCGGTCTGCTGTACGTACTTCCCTAATAGCATTCGTCATCTTATTACCACGCTACATTAAAACAGAAAGACTGCAATACTCGTATTTGTGCTACCGTATTGCGACGGACGATTCCCAAGATCGACGTTTCCGAGCACAGCTACGTGCTGCTGCCTCTAGAATTTGACGTTCCGTGTCCTGCACAGAACTAAAACCGCGAAATAGTTTTTTTTTTTTGTTTTGCATCTTGCGGTTGATTGCAAGTCCACTGGTTCGACTTCTTTCCCTGATTCTTCTGTTGCTCTCGTTCAAAAGCACATAACAAAAAGGATGAGCAAGAGATTACAGACAAGTTCATTAACAGGGCAGTTCTGCCCAGATGGTTGTTCCGTTCGATGCCCTGGGCCTGTAAAGTACTCCGAACCCAGTCTGCAACTAACAACCTGACCCTTAACCCTTCAGTGTGTCACTACAAAGTTGTCCCAGCGCTTAATGAAACGCCACACAATTAAGGCACATGGGGGAGTGGAAGCACAGATCCACGAATTCTTAACCGTAGAACCAGATGGAGATAAGTGGTCACTTTCATGCCCTCCCGCTTTATTAGAGGCAAACACTTCACACTATCCACTGGACAGGAGGGTGGGTGAGCCTCAAGGACTGTCCTGATTCCATGGAGAACATAAAAATCTCTTGCTCATTCCGGAAATTGAATATCGAGTCACTGGCCATCCATCCCGTAGGCTAGTTAGAACGTCGCCTGAGGTACCCGTCACACTCATGATGCCAGTGATGATCTGGTAACACAGAAACTGTAAAACAAAGTAACTGGGCGGTCATTTTTTGTGAGTCTGACATACTGAGAAATGTAAATACAAGATATCGGATTGTGTTCTACTGGCATGGGACATCGTGAACCCGAGGTAGCGGAGTCTTAACATTTCGGTGGAACATGCCACCTCCATCTTCAGGGTCCAGCCTGAAAAAATCCACCTCTAATGCTGCATGGTGCCGCAACCAACAAGAACACTCTCAGTTCCAACCATAGCCGTATAAACCCAAAGACTTATCGTATTATAAGACACAATAAACACTTTTCTGACATTTCAGTAGGATTTATGGGCATTCAAGGGTTTTATTTGACCACTGCCTCCTGTACGCAGTTTCATAGGATGATCAAACGCAGTGTCTAACTACCCTAAAAAAAAGGCACTTTTTCCCTCAACTCGAAAAATGAACTTCCAGAACTCGGAGGTTCACTGCCATGCTAACACAAACTAGTCCTTGGATCTATTCTGACAAATCCAAATGAGCCATTCTCTCTCAATTATATCATCAAATTCCATTTCAATATTATTCTCTCACCCATATACACATCTACGTGCTCTCTTCGGTTCAGATTTTCCGACGTTGCAAGCATTTCTCAGAGTTCTCATGCGTGCTGCATGCCCTGTCCTCGCTCTCCCTTTCATCACTGTAATAGTGTTTGGAACACACTATGAAGCTCTTCAATATGCACTTATCTCTATCGTCCAGTTACTTCCCTTCTCTTAGATGTTATCCTGAGCATTTTGTCGCAGTTCAACTTCCTTCAGGTATTGTCGCTATACGGTGTTTGCCTTTGTTTTCAGAACTGAAATGCCATCACCTTGATGCATAGCTGCAGCCTTACAGCTGATTATCGTCACAGCCACACATATTCAGGCACTTGCTGCCACGTATGGCGAGAGAATGGGGATGATTATGTGTTACGAGACAGCTGGCTTTCATGATTGTAATATTCACTGACGTGTTGATGTTAGGAAGTGGAAAGTATCACAAAAGTAGCCGGCAGTCTCTTCCAAATTATATACGCACGGTTAGCCACTCACATGCTAATAATTCATCATGACAAAGAATTTCATTGGTATGTAAAGTAAGTAGGTACCTGAATCATTCAGACCAGTTAAGGATACTGGCACACTAACCGAATCGAGTCCAGTCAAGTCGAATCGAGTCTCACACACTAACACAGTACAAAGTCAGAATGCCTGTACATCGCTCTTATACTGTATGGACAAGTCGAACTGGGTGAAGGTGAGGGTTTGGTTTTGCAGGATTTAGTGAGTCACCGAGTCGATTCACTCGGCTGCACTTGACTTGGTTAAGAGTTCCGGCGGTCAAAGGAGCAGCCTCAGCTCCATTCAAATCACGTTTATTCAAACAGCTCGACACTGTACATATAGACAGGCCTATGGAAATGTTCTGAAAAAAACGTTATGCCTTAGCAGAGCGGGTCAGACTGCATTTTTTAGCGTGTTTAAAGTCTAACTGCTTCACCTTGTGCGTTGGGTGATCTACCGACCTGAGCTTTCCGATTCACACAATCTTAGCTCGCAAACATGGACACAAATTCATTGCTATTTTACGACATGCCTCATCACTGTGATATTGTACATAAATTTGGAACAAAAATAGACGGTCCTAAAACATGGGGGAAAAAAGCATTTTAGTAATTAAAGTCCTTAAAGAGCAATTTGTGTCAATTACTTAGCGTGGACCATTTTATTCCACCACTTCATCAGAGCTAACAAGCCATGAATTGCAAACTACTTCCAGCTACACGTAATTTCAATTATCCGTTACTCCCTTCAGTGTGAAGAATTTCCTGTGTAGGTTGAGTTGAACCTGGAAATGCTGCGACATCTCTCTTCGCTACCAGAAAGGAAACCCCCCCCCCTGGTCTGTACTCTAGGGGTTGTTGTTCTTACCTTTACACAAGAACACCTGTGAATTACTGATCTCGACAATGAGGATGGGAACTTGAGTGACCGGAATATAAAAATGGAAGGCCTTCGTCACAAATCATCAAAAGAAGACGTCGGCATAAACATTAAACCAAAAGTAACTAACAACTAAATGGTCATTTGGTTAATGATTTCACTGAATGAATTGAGAGACTTCGAGTCCCTTGGTACTGTGGCTTATTGTACCATATGTAACAGGGAGGTGAGACCGAGTACCGTGGCACTGCGACCTACTGTACCATCTGTAACAGTGGGATAAGACCGAGTACCGTGGCACTGCAACCTACTGTACCATCTGTAACAGTGAGGTGAGACCGAATATCGTGGCACTGCGACCGACTGTACCATCTGTAACAGTGGGGTGAGACCGAGTACTGTGGTACTGTGACCTACTGTACCATCTGTAAGAGTGGGGTAAGACCGAGTACCGTGGCACTGCGTCCTACTGCACCATATGTAACAGCGGGGTGAGACCTAGTACCGTGGTACTGCGACCTATTGTACCATATGTAACAGTGGGGTAAGACCGAGTACTGTGGTACTACGACCAACTGTACCATATGTAACAGTGAGGCGAGAGCGAGTACCATGGCACTGCGACCTACTGTAACATCTGTAACAGTGGGGTAAGACCGAGCACCGTGGTACTGCGACATACTGTACCATCTGTAACAGTGGGGTAAAACCGAGTACAGTGGCACTGTACCAACTGTACCATCTCTAACAGTGGGCTGAGACCGAGTACCGTGGCACTGCGACCTACTGTACCATATGTAACAGTGGGGTGAGACCGAGTACTCTGGTACTGCGACCTACTGCACCATCTGTAACAGTAAGGTGAGACCGAATACCGTGGCACTGCGACCTACTATACCATCTGTAACACTGGGGTAAGACCGAGTACCGTGGCACTGCGTCCTACTGCACCATCTGTAACAGTGGGGTGAGACCGAGTACCGTGGCACTGCGACCTACTGTACTATCTGTAACAGTGAGGTGAGACCGAGTACCGTGGCACTGCGACCTACTGTACCATATGTAACAGCGGGGTGAGACCTAGTACCGTGGTACTGCGACCTATTGTACCATATGTAACAGTGAGGTGAGACCGAGTACCGTGGTACTGCGAACTACTGTACCATCTGTAACAGTGGGGTAAGAATGAGTACCGTGGCACTGCGACCTACTGTACCATATGTAACAGCGGGGTGAGACCGAGTACCGTGGTACTGCGACCTATTGTACCATATGTAACAGTGAGGGGAGAGCGAGTACCGTGGTACTGCGACCTATTGTACCATCTGTAACAGTGAAGTGAGACCGCGTACCGTGGCACTGCGACCTAATGTACCATCTGTAACAGTGAGGTGAGACCGAGTACTGTGGAACTGCGACCTACTGTAGCATATGTAACAGTGGGGTGAGACCGAGTACCGTGGTACTGCGACCTACTGTACCATCTGTAACAGTGAGGTGAGATCGAGTACCGTGGCACTGCGACCTACTGCACCATCTGTAACAGTGGGGTAAGACCGAGTACTGTGGTACTGCGACCTACTGTACCATCTGTAACAGTGAGGTGAGACCGAGTACCGGGCTACTGCGACCTACTGTACCATCTGTAACAGTGGGGTAAAACCGAGTACCGTGGCACTGCGACTTACTGTACCATCTGTAACAGTGGGGTGAGACCCAGTACCGTGGCACTGCGACCTACTGTACCATATGTAACAGTGGGGTGAGACCGAGTACCGTGGTACTGCGACCTACTGCACCATCTGTAACAGTGAGGTGAGACCGAATACCGTGGCACTGCGACCTACTGTACCATCTGTAACAGTGAGGTGAGACCGAGTACCGTGGTACTGCGATTTACTGTACTAACTGTAACAGTGGGGAGAGACCGAGTACCGTGGTACTGCGACCTACTGTAACATCTGTAACAGTGAGGTGAGACCGAGTACCGTGGCACTGCGAACTACTGTACCATATGTAACAGTGAGGTGAGACCGAGTACTGTGGCACTGCGACCTACTGTACCATATGTAGCAGAGAGGTAAGACCGAGTACCGTGGCACTGCGACCTACTGAACCATCAGTAACAGTGGGGTGAGACCGAGTACCGTGGTATTGCGACCTACTGTACCATCTGTAACAGTGAGGTGAGACCGAGTACCGTGGCACTGCGACGTATTGTACCATCTGTAACAGTGGGGTGAGACCGAGTACCGTGGTACTGCGACCTACTGTACCATACGTAACAGCGAGGTAAGACCGAGTACCGTGGTACTGCGACCTAGTGTACCATATGTAACAGTGAGGTAAGACCGAGGACCGTGGTACTGCGACCTATTGTACCATCTGTAACAGTGGGGTAAGACCGAGTACCGTGGCATTGCGACCTACTGTACCGTCTGTAACATTGAGGTCAGACCGAGTACCGTGGTACTGTGACCTAATGTACCATCTGTAACAGTGGGGTAATACCGAGTACCGTGGCAATACGACCTACTGTACCATCTGTAACAGTGAAGTGAGACCAAGAACCGTGGCACTGCGACCTACTGTACCATCTGTAACAGTGAGGTGAGACCGAGTACCGTGGCACTGCGACCTAATGTACCATATGTAACAGTGGGGTGAGACCGAGTACCGTGGTACTGCAACCTACTGTACCATATGTAACAGTGAGGTAAGCCCGAGTACCGTGGTACTGCGACCTACGGTACCATCTGTAACAGTGGGGTAAGACCGAGTACCCTGGCATTGCGACCTATTGCACCATCTGTAACAGTGAGGTGAGACCGAGTACCGTGGCACTGCGACCTACCCTACCATATGTAACAGTGAGGTGAGACCGAGTACCGTGGCACTGCGACCTACTGTACCATATGTAACAGTAAGGTAAGAGCGAGTACCGTGGCACTGCGACCTACTGTACCATCTGTAACTGTGGGGTGAGACTGAGTACCGTGGTACTGCGACCTACTGTACCATCTGTACAGTGGGGTAAGACCGAGTACCGTGGCACTGCGACCTACTGTACCATCTGTAACAGTGGGGTGAGACCGAGTACTGTGGTACTGCGACCTACTGTACCATCTGTAACAGTGAGGTGAGACCGAGTACCGTGGCACTGCGACCTACTGTACCATATGTAACAGTGGGGTGAGACCGAGTACCGTGGTACTGCGACCTACTGTACCATCTGTAACTGTGAGGTAAGACCGAGTACCGTGGCACTGCGACCTACTGCACCATCTGTAAGAGTGGGGTGAGACCGAGTACCGTGGTACTGCGAACTACTGTACCATCTGTAACAGTGAGGTGAGACCGAGTACCGTGGCACTGCGACCTACTGTACCATATGTAACAGTGGGGTGAGACCGAGTACCGTGGTACTGCGACCTACTGTACCATATGTAACAGTGAGATAAAACCGAGTACCGTGGTACTGCGACCTACTGTACCATATGTAACAATGAGGTAAGCCCGAGTACCGTGGTACTGCGACCTACGGTACCATCTGTAACAGTGGGGTGAGACCGAGTACCGTGGTACTGCGACCTACTGTACCATATGTAACAGTGAGGTAAGACCGAGTACCGTGGTACTGCGACCTACTGTACCAACTGTAACAGTGAGGTGAGACCGAGTACCGTGGCACTGCGACCTACTGTACCATCTGTAACAGTGGGGTGAGACCGAGTACCGTGGTACTGCGACCTACTGCACCATATGTAACAGTGAGGTAAGACCGAGTACCGTGGTACTGCGAACTACTGTACCATATGTAACAGTGAGGTAAGACCGAATACCGTGGTACTGCGACCTATTGTACCATATGTAACAGTGAGGTAAGACTGAGTACCGTGGCACTGCGACCTACTGTGCCCGCTGTAGCAGTGGGGCAAGACAGAGTCCCTTGGTACTACTTTCCCTTAAAAGTGTGGAGTACAATATGTATTTCGCCGGTAATTAGCAGGGTGTACCTATCAGCGAGTCGTAGGTAACCCATTACAGGTTATCGATGCCACTGGGCGACAATATTTAATTAAAAGACAAGTTTAAATCTGCTACGTGTTCAGTTAATTGACTGCTTCATTTCCTCCTCAATTCTTCGGCACAGTGCGCCAGGCCTTTGACACTAAGCTTATAGCCTATTTACGTATGCATATAAGCATGGTGGCATCTTGATTTACCGTTTACATTAATATGCCTGCATTTATGCAAGTCATTTCATCACTGGCATCAGCAGCTGACACAATTTCACTTCCACAGTATGTACATTAAACATTAAGATTCAAAGCGGTACATCGGCTTTATAGGTTCGTCTTCGTTTCCTGCATTTTCTAGTACACGTTACTAAAAGTGACACTCAAAGCGAAAACCAGAGTCTAACTGTTGTTCACGTAATTATGTTGAGACACACACACGCACGCACGCACAACAAACTAAAAAACCAACTAATTATCTTTGATATACAATCCGAAGGGTCCTGGTCTCTGCAGTTAAAGTACTCCAGTGGACCCTAACAGGAGCGCAATCAACAAAGACCACATCGACACAACCAGGTACTAGTTGATCCGTCTTAATAACACAGGCCAATCACCGGCTTAGTCTTACACGAGGCTTCCCGCCAGGAAGTTCCACGCTAAAATACTGAATCAGAATCCCGTTTCCCCAGCCGCAGCGTTTTTCTGACGTGTCGTAATCTCGTTTAGGCCAAAAAAACTAATAAATTAATACCAATGTAATTTAGTCAGATAAGTTTATAGGCCAAATATTATTCGAACACTTACCTGCTATAAACTTGAATTAACTGGAAATAAAATGCAACGTATATCAGACTCGTAGATCAAGAACATTATGTCGGGCAATATTTACTGAGATACATTTAACCCTTCAAAGCCCAGTGATTAGTGCGTATATGCAGTAACATGTATAACTTGTACGTTCTGCCCACGGAGTACATTTATCCGTTGTGTATGGAACTCAAAATAAACAGCGATTATTTCCCTGTATTGCTTTAACCGATTGGGTTCTATAAGCGAGACGGGCTGTGTTTACTGCTCGGTATGGACTGAATCTTTACATATAATTCAGATTAATCTTAGTTCCTAAAGGTTTAATACACATAACGCGGAGTGTGGCGTTGACCACCCCTTTCCATCTAATGTCGAGGTTAAAGAAAGAGTACAGTGATACCCCTACTCCCCCTTTGGGCCTTCATGGCCTGTTCTAGGGTGAAATTTACTTACTGTTCCTTAATAAACCTAACATTTCAGAATTTCGTTCTACTACCGAAAAATTCGTACATACTTTCCTTTCTAGTTACGGATTACAAACGTGCCTTTCCATATTTTTTTACTGCACAGTGTCGAAAGACATGACGGTTAGTGAATAACGAATTGCAAAGGGTGTGCAAGGATGCGGTTGTAGCCTATTTTGTGGTACAGCTGCAACTTTTATTTGGACGGACTAATAAAAAACACGAAAAACCTATGTCACGATCTTTGCTCACGAGAGGTACTTTAACGCGGGGCCTCCCAGTCGACTGCAGTGTTTCATGGCGTGTATATGCACCAAATATTACTCCAGACAACACACAATATCTAACACGATATCAGTGTTTGGAAGTAAATTTAACTTTATCCTAGTGTCAGAATTTCGTAACACAAGTGTCACGCCTCCCCCAGACTAACCTTTGCCGCGGTAGTTCACCGAATTATCTATTCCTGCATTAGACCTAATTAAATCACTGGAATAGTGTAACATTAGAACTTGAAATACACGCAGCTTTTCAAGTAAAGATAAAGGTGACGCTGGCCCAGTGCACACAGTGAAGGCATAACACGGGAGGCAGAGGTTCAGCTCTACCCATTCTTAACTCTGGCACTAGATGGACAAGAGTGGTGAGCTTCACTTGCCAGCCGCTTTATTCCAGGGGGAAGAATACCCCACTTCCCACTGAGTTGCAGGCCATCTTCGATCCACAGCCGGTCTTGAAGTTCTGTGAAGTATAAAATCTCTTGCCCCGGTTAAGAATCGAAGTCCGGATCCTTCAACCTGCAGTCTAAACACTATGCACGCTCCCTGACTCCTTCTGCTTTTCAAGCAGATTAATTAAAACCGCAACATCATAAATAAATTCGAAATAACAACAACAAGCCTACAGAAACTGCATCCTCGTGTTGCTATACTGAACGATCATAAGCGATGATACCCACATATCTGGTGGCCAAAACACATGATTAGACTGAACACATGTGTGACTACAGTGTCACTATATTTCACGCTCTTTCGGGATTTATTCAAGACATGCAAAGGAAATGACCGCATAGTTAGACAGTCAAGTAACACAGTCTGTGGCAAAAAAAAAAGTGAGGATGTATTTAGTGACGTTGAGTCATACCGCCTCTACAAATGACTTCGACCTAGAGAAATAAAAACCGTAGTGGCAATGTACAGGGTGATTCAAAAGTCTCCAAACATAGGGATTAATCTACTTTTCTTTCAGCAACGTCCTGACATCTCTTTGTCTAAAGAAGAGCGAATAGCCAATATTATCCTGCCTGGATGCCCATGGTGCCCATACACAGCAATTTTGTAAATAAACAGACCACTTTCTCCATGTACGGCGAATTTCTAATCACCGTCTATACAGGGGTGCTGATAAGTCCTTAGCCCGACCAGGAAGGAAACTAGCTACAATCCACGCATTTTATGGAACTTGGAGGTTCATGACCACATTCACAAGAGTCCACCACCTGTCTCTACCCTAGCCAAATCAATCCATTCCTCTGCCCATCACACTTTTGACAGGCGCAGCTTGTTTCTTTCCTGGTTGGGCTAAGGACTTATTAGCACCTCGGTAATGCACAGGATATGGCTGAAAGTGCTGAGGTGTTTTACATTTCCATAAAACATGAAGTAATTCCACAGGCAATGCTACATCAAAACACATAACACTGCAAATTCAGTACAAATACACAAACGCCCATTTTCTTGAAAACTGCGTCAGCCAAGTGACCTCCTTCAATCAACACTTTGTTCAACCCAGAAAGTAGGGCAGACAACGCCTTCAGTAAGTTTTCTTGGGAATTAACGGGAATCTCTTCCAGAACTCTTATCTTCAGTTTCTCAAACATTGTTGAACGTGTCCGGAAAAACACGACCGTTTAGCTTATCAGAGACCGCGAGGTCCGGGGATCGTGAAGACCAAACATTTCTTCGAATCGAGAAATAAGCGGTCCTGGGTAAATGCCCCGTAGCATATTCAGGAAAATGCTAGCTGTGTAAGATGTGGCAACATTCTTGCTCGAACCATATATTTCGGGAGCACCGACGGCGCATTTCAGCGGTCGCTAAGTTCCCATGCATGCCCCAAGAACTTTCGGCGCTCCCTGCTAATGTTTCGCGTCGTTCGTTCTCGAACATGTGCAGTGTGACGGCGGTGGTTTACGTTACACCGTTACACAAAATCTCCTCAGCACACTGAATGGGAGACTCAAGCATTTCAGAAGAATTTTCTTGCTACTAAATGCAATCTTTTTGCAAGTTCACATATACCCACAGTTGAAAATAGGTTTCAACATATATAATCGCAACGTTCACGATGTCAGTATTCGTGTTGTGTACCTCTAAAAACCGGACACAAGCAACAGGCATCTGCACTGACCACTCTTTCATCCAAGACCGGTGTGCCATCCACATACAAATTGCAACAACCCGTTTTGACCTTGAGACGTGGCGGGCGTGCTGAAATTTAAATACATAAACATTACGGCGATTTGAAACGTGTCAGCACTTTCTGCTGAATGTCCAACAAAGAAGGAGAAACGGAAGACAAGAATATTGGAAGATACTGCGCAATTACACAGGAACAATTGCAGAAAGCAATGGCAAACCTACTTTCTCAGTAAACTAATGTACTGCTTTTGATGAAGGTCACATGACTGATATTGTTTTCCATATACAGGAAATTCGTGTATCTGTACTGAATTTTCAAAGCCTTTTGGCTATATTGACATTACCTTAACTATTACTAAAATACACAGTGTCAGCATTTTCTGCAGCACCCTATGTGAGTCACTACGATCAGTATGTGGGGATTATGCCGTATGGGAGAAGAAAATCTGGGCAGAATTGAAGACCTATTTTCCTCCCATTATAGCTATATCAACATCATTAATATTATAATCTTATTTTCCTTTGTTGTTATTAAGTATATCCACTAAATAAATTAAATCCGGAGAATAAAACTTCGAAGGCATTGTCGCCATTATCAGTAACTTCTAACATACAACACTTAATAAAAATATGTAAATACGTTTATGAACGATCATCGAACCAAATTTCATAACCAACCCTACCTCGAATGGTTAATTAGATATACCCATCGAACCAAAATATCAAGCAAGTTTTCGCAAGGATAACAGCTTCTTTTTAAAGTGCGTTACACCGCGCAATAGATAGCGTCGATGATAAACACAGTAAACGATAAATATGGAACAATGGTGGAATTGTACTGAGAAGAGAAACCCGAAGTACTCGGAGAAAACCTGCCCCACTGCCACTCTGTCCACCACAAAAACCACATGTATTGGCCTGGAATTAAACCCAGGCCTCTGAGGTGAAAGGCCAGCTTAACCTGCCAGCTCCTTATCTTGGGTTAAATCACCTCAACCAGAGTTACATATTCCCCCACGGTATACTGCTGTACGTCAGTTCCATACCTAAGAATTGGCAATAGCGCTACTCTCGCCTGTAAGTTCGCGCTTCCGCCATGTTGATATTACTGATAGTTCGAAAAAAAAAAGGCACAGTTAAGGTTTTTTCAATGGCATAATGTCCATACCAAATTTCGTGAAAGCAGATCAAATGGTTAAAAAGTTGGAATGGGGGACATGCAGAAAGAAATACAGCATAATTTCAAATACTAACTGTACACTGGAATTAAACACGAGGTACCAGATGTAACCCGAGACACAGAACGAGAAAGCGAGCGAGGCAGAGAACTGTCTTTGTCTTTACACAGAAAATCTAAATTACAGCATCACCTAAAACAGTTTAATCAAACATGCAACAAACGTCATGCCGGAGATCTGTGCAGCAACCAACTTCCTCGCGGCAAAGCGGGAGACAAGAACACTTCAGTACTGCTGGTACTTACAATACGCGCACTGCTCACTTGTTGGCCCATTTTCCTCTCTTAAGGAAAAAGATTATCTGATGTGATCATCACGCTGTCAGTGTGATTGTCTGTGACTGCCATCTTCAACACCTTAATCAAATCAGCGATTTAGTCAAACTGGCACGAACTTGTTATCACTGGAGGCCAAGTTGTAAATGTAAAAAGTAAAGTGTTTGATAAAGCACAACGCAACGCAGCCACAAGTATGGGGAAGCAGAGGTACTGAAGCACGCACCCTTAACTTCGACACAAGATGGAGGTGAGGTGAGGTCACCATTACACACCGGCTGCTTTCTGACAGCAAAAAGAGTCGTCAGTGCTTCTTTCATGGAGCGAAGAGGGACAACTTTACCTAAGTTGCTCCAGCCAAATTCCAGGGCGGTAAATTAAATAAGGAGATGACCGATTTGTCCTACACCCCATGCAACTCATTACTCACTCTAATCCAACCAATCGACGCCTTGTTGTCAGAGTTAGTGACAGTGCCGTTAAATAAAAAAAACACACGTGCCAATCATATTTTAAGTCAGGGCTGGTCAACTTAAACGCACGGGTGGGCCACATAATTCGTACGGATTCGACCGATGGCCACGCTTGTGTATACGAAATACATCGAAAAGCACAAACAAAGATTTGTTTACCGTGTGCTGGCATAAAAGTGATGTGCTGTAGTTTCCAAATATTTTCTCTGCTAATACGTTGCATTACTGCGGTCTGTAGACCTATTATGTCATGTTTGTTAAACTGTGTTACTGAACCTATTCACGGGACAGAAAGCCGCATATCTTTTCCTCGAGGGCCGCATGGGACCCGCGGGCAGCTTTGCGGTCAGCCCTGTTTTCAATAATATTCAGACTAAGTTATTTCAGTAATACATGATTCACCAACTCTGATGTCAAATTTCGAATCAGAGGTTCATATATATTGATAAGTGTTTAACATACGACGTGGTACTCCGATCAAACAGTGATACAGATTTTACACCCATCATTCTTGTCATTTGACATCAAATATCAAATACGCGATTACTGATGCAGATACGATATTTTTAACCCACTTAGGAGTCACAGACATTTTAAACTTACAAATTCAGCAACGATTGATTTATGTCCAGTGCACGAACCGAGAAGAATATTCACAAAGGAAGTAACGTGACGTGATGTGACGAAGCACGTAATGTGTCACATTTGCTACCATTACAGTTACCTTGTTCTTTACACCGTTCGCATTCCTTGGTAAAGATGGAGTGAAATTCTTGCCCTTAATGAATCCGCATGACGTATCAATGGACGTCAAGGCCTGGTCAACAAAGGTCATACAGTGGACCACCTCGACTAATCCACCGACACGTGAATTAAAGGTTTAGAGAGACTTGCGTTTCTCCTTAGAACTGTGGCGGCGCAACGAGTTCGACTGATCTTGCTTGTGTTCATCACAAACGATGCTCGTTACCAAAACATTTTGGAACATAACCACGCTTTTGACAGCCGTAGCACTAGCGGTGCTGGCAAACGATACCATAAGTGACAGCGGGCCAACCTGTACATCATGCCAATCTACTAAACGCATATAATTCCCATTCTGAACTACACACGGTCTAATTAATTACATATATATGAATATGTAACTTTGACACAAATTTATTCACAAAATTACACAGGTATCCCATGTATCTTGGACGACGTGTGTCGGGCTACGCGTGATTTCAGATTTCCACCGCGAAGCAGATGACACCTGCGATCTTCGCGGACCATTTTTAAGCCTTTTAACAGCAACGCTGAACTTCTTACTTAAATAAACCCAAAAAAAGAAATGTCGATGAAGGCCGAAGCGTGACGTCAAAGACAAAACTTTTATAAGTACACGAAGAATAAGTCGCCTCACTAGAATGTATATATTTGTTGTTATCACACAACACGACAGAATGCATGTGATTAAGAAATAGAGGTTCTGTATACAAATACTCAGATTTGTACAGGTACTTCATATTCACACAATATATTAGCATTAACCGATGTGACGGAGACGGACAGTGTTGTCTGTGAGGTAGAAATTATGTGTAATAAGAGCGGGGAAACGAGAAGTTACATTTTGTGCACGATCACGATAGTTCCCTACCTAATTAGAACATTCACACGACATTACACAGCTGTTTGTATAACGGACTGGCTCTTACTTTTGTGGTGATGATCCAAGTTTAACGCAATGCAACGCGGATGTACGCAATGATAGTCGAAATATCGTGTTTTCATCGGGCATCAGGCTGAAGTTTACTCTCGTCAGTCAGAAGTGTAAGCTACTTCGTGACATTAGCACAACCATACAGGTGACCACGCCTGACCGCTACAAATCAGCGTGACAAATAAGGCACGGGACGTACTCAAATCATGATTGATTGTAGCCAAGATTAAATTCGGTAAATATTCTAGCAAATTTCTCTTTCCCAAAATTGGAAAGGGTATATGCGCGTTTGTTGCGTGCATGCGTCAGTGCGCGCCCGTTTCAATTTCTGAATCAACTGACAGACTTTATAAGAACATCGTGCCACTGGATAACACAGCCCACAAGGGATCTTTGATTTCCTACAATCAGTAATCACAATATGGTGGATGCGCGAACTTTCGAGGCGGGAAAGACATTTGGGCCCATATTGCAGAGACCTAAAATAAAGCATGATAAAGGCGTTTTCAAAGGCACTGCAGTTTTGGTATAGCAATATGAGCATTTTGGGAATATCAGTTACTAACTGAATGGAAAGTAATAAGCCAGAGCTTTTACTAGAAGCCTTTCTTTCTTTCTCTTTTTTTCTTTCTTCTATCCATAGCCTTGAGCTGTTTCTACTACTTATTGTAGGTGTAGAGGTTTGTTGTACCTGATCACACTCAATGACACAAACACACTCGTTAGGACTCCTCTGCACGAGGGATCGGACCGATGCAGAGAGCTGTATGTGACAAAACACAACATTCACAACAGACAGACATCCATGCTCCTGGCGGAATTCGAACCCGTAATCCCAGCATGCGAGCAGTCGCAGACCCACGCCTGAGACCGCGCGGCCACCGGGATAGGATTTAAGAGAAATCTTCCCATCTCATATTGAATAAATCAATTTGTGAGAACGATAGGACAAAAAATACATTCGGATTCATACAGCGTACGTCACAAAACTGCTATTATCTTTCCCGAAACTGTGAAACCTCCATTATGCCGTTCATCTTTTATTACGTTCTTAAGACAAAGCAGCAGAGTAACCAAACTCTCTCACTTAGTACTCAGGTGTCAAATTACTTCGATTAATTTAATCCCCAACAAAACACTTGCATCACGACGGTGAGGAAGAAACATGTTGTGCAGCAAACAGCACGTAACACAGGCATATACTGAGTCAACTTTGAGAAATGAAAATTTTGTAATTGGTAGGATAAAACACATACTCGACGTAACCAGCGGTCGGGAGTTCTTTACTAGAAGGGACAAGACAGGTTATGTTATGTACCTATAAACGGAACACTGAAGCACATTCGCGTAACCACTGTCGCATTAGAAAATCAGTAAGTGCTAAATATTGTGTATGTGTGTGTGTGTGTGTGTGTGTGTGTATGTATGTATGTGTGTGTATATGTGTGTGCATGTATGTATGTATGTCTGTGTGTGTGTGTGTGTATGTATGTGTGTGTGTGTATGTATGTGTATGTCTGTGTGTGTATTCTTGCTTTAGTTATCAGGCATTAAAATCTAATCTTTGCTCCGTCGTATTATTTGACATCTGTGCCTTGTCTGGCTCTACCATACCTCTTCCGTATTACATCATAAATGGCACAATTTTTGGAAAAACGTTATTGAATATAAATTACGTGTTTTGATTTTCTTTACAACTTTGGTCTGAAACATCTCATTCTAAGACGAATTCAGGGACATATGATCATAAACGCACATAAGTCTTCAAGTGAAGTACCCTACCCTTTATTCTTGTAAGATTTTAATCAAACTTGAATGTTCTACACAGATATTCGAAAAACACAGAAATATCAAATTTAATGAAAATCCTTCCAGTGGAAGCCGGGTTGTTCCATGCGGACAGACGGACAGACATAACGAAGCCAAATGCCACTTTTCGAAATTTTGCGAACGCGGCTGTAAAACAGCGGTACAAATACGTCTCAATGTTCTGCACACGTTTTGCTTGTTATTATGGCAGAACCAATGAGGCAAACGCAGCTCAACGTGAGATGCACAGAAGCACTCGCTCGCTCGCTTGTAAGAAATGTAATACCGCATCTTACTGCAAGAACCAGAAAATCACCTGAAAAAAACAACAGAATGAATGTCTAACAAGGGGAGGGAAAAAAAGAACAATCCGAGTCCGGCAGACACAGGGCGTCCTAACATCCAAGTCATAGCTTCAGAAGCTGCTCTACCCAAAACAAAACAAAACAAAACAAAACAGTATATGCGTCATAAAGCAATCAGTAACGTTTCTACTCTGTTCCAGCAAAGAAGGAAGTCACGGCGTAGGAAATGGACAGATGGAAAGCAGAAGACGGCACGACCACAGCTCCATTACGGTAGCCTGTTTCCCTCTTGCATCTCCCGTATGTTTCGCCCAACCCATGCCATTGTTTCCGATTGCCCACACTCTCAAATTCTTCTTTTTTAACAACGCTCAAAATTGCAAGCAGGAAGAAATTAAGAGCAGATTAAATTCGAGAAATGTCTGCCACCATTTGGTCCACAATCTTTTATCTTCCCGTTTGTTGTCTACATGCATAACATCAGAATACACAAACCTATAACTTGGCCTGTTTTTAGTGTGGAATTTGCCTCCCACACTAATGAAAGAAGACAGAGGATGGTGCAGAATAAGGTGCTGACGAAGATATCTGAGCCTAAGACGAGGAATTTAAGGGGCTCGTGACAGACACAACATGATGAGGAGATCCATCATTTGTACTTCTCATCTAATATGATTAGGGTGATAAAGCCAAAGAGTAAGAGAAGGGGAAGGGGCATATGGCAGGTATGGAGGATAAACGAAATGCACACAGTGTTTTGGTGGAGACATCTCAAGACAAGAAATCACTAGGAATACCTAGGTCTATATGCGAAGATAATATTTAAACGTATCTTTAAAAAATAGGACGAGAGGACGTGGCCTGTGTTCATCTGGCTCACAATGGGGACATGTGGTGCGATCTTTAGAACAGGGTAATGAACCTTAGAGATCAATAAATACGCAGAATTTCTAACTAGCTTGGAGGCGACTAGCTTCTTAAGAACCATGTTCCATGGAGTAAGTAATTTAAGAATGTTTTCAAATAGTAATAAGCACCGCCAGATTATGAATAATAAATAATGGATAAGAAATAATATGGAAAAAGCGAAACTGGTCGAATTTAGTGTAGATCTATTAATCACTTCTTCAGTACTCCAACCAAACGCACATTGTTTCCTACACACATATTTTTTTCCAAATCTCTCCTACATGTTTCGGTGAGTTATGCACCATCTTCAGGAATAACGTCGTATACTTGCTCAAAACTGTCATCTTCTTACAATGTTGTTACATAAGATGTGTTGTAAAGTATTAAGTATAGAACATACCATTTTTGTAGCTTAACCATGTTTTGTACTATGATTAAAAACAATATACAGTTAGTTACACCGTATCTTAGAACCAAAAAATACTTAAAATCCCTATTAGCAGCACGGTACTGTATGTTGGCTCTGAAGGGCTACCATTTTTATATTATGTATGGTGTTATGACAGTACACAGTATGTTATATTCACTGTGCTTCCAGCTATGCTTGGGTCCGTAGGGTGTACAGATCTTGAGAAGACCCCGTCTCTATAAGCATATATGACCATATCAATTTTTGTGCTATTCCTTCGTCTTGGTAGGATGGGCAATGGCTAGTTTGTGTCTGGTACATACTGTACTTTGTAACACATCTTATGTAACAACCTTGTAAAAAGACGGCAGTTTTGAGCAAGTAGACGAAGTTCTCCCTCCGGATGGTGTACAATACACCGAAACATGTGGGAGAGATTTGGTAAAAAAAAATATATGTAGCAAATATATAATGTGCATTTGGTTAAAGTATTGCAGAAGTTATTCATATATAAGAATGCACGGAATGGAAAATTTCACAATTAGTGTAGACCTAACCTCTACGGCAACTAAGTGGAGGAACTGAAAAAAAGCATGACAAAAATGATTCAGACCTTGGACCTTCCGAATTTGAAGCAGGAGTGATGACTACTGGAGTGCGACGTTCGGCTAACTAGTAGAATCGTTGAAATCCCAGGGTGTTGATAAGTTCTTAGCCCGATCAGGAAGGAAACATGCTCGTAAGCATGTCAGCGACGAGCGCGATTTGAACAACATGGAGACGCGAGCTGTCATAAAGTTTTTTTTTCCTGCAAGGCAAGGCGCCGAAGGAAATTCGCGCCATTCTGACAGAAACATTAGCTTCTTTCCTTCCTGGCCGGGCTAAAGACTTATCAGCACCCCTTAAATTCTAGTAATAGCATGTGGGGCAGTCAAATCCTATAACCAAACCAAATGACTTACCTCCCAAAATGCAAAATATTCCATAAGACAGGAGTTCTCCAAATCTTTCCTGGCCTATGACTACCTGAAATTGAACAATTTCCGTGTACCGCGAACACTTCTTTGAATTTAAATAGACAGGCTAAAATTGGAATGACTGGCTGACAACGGGGAAGAGTAACATAATGTTGTGTGCTGTACGACATGGGAAATATACTGTATACCAGTAAAAAGTTTAACAATGTGATAGCACGGGTGCCATGGTTTGATGAACCGTTTCCTGCGCAAAAATGGGTAATAAAACGTTCAAGAATTTTTTTTATGATACGAAACATGACATTAACTGAAGCCAGTTCAATCCATTTCGCGTTATTACAGAAAGCTGAATCTTTCGATGTGGCTCATTCCACGTATCTTTACAACATTCAGCGGAAAAGAAAAACCAATTTTTAGGAGCCTTCGCAAAATTGCGAAAAGCGATTAGCTTAATCATTTCTGCCCATCCGTCCGTCCACATGGAACTCGGCTCCCACTAAACGAACTTTCATGAAATTTGATATTTGAGTATTTTTCGAAAATCTCTCCAGAAAACACCAGTTTCATCAAAATCTGACAAGAATAACGAGTACTTTACATGAAGTCCAATACACATTTTTATAATATTTCACTCTCTTCTTCTTAGATTGAGAAATGTTTCAGGCAAAAGCTGCAGTGAAAATCAAAACACACATTTTGTGTTACATAACTTTTTTCGAAAATCGTGCCGTTTATGAGATAATGTTGAAGGAATACTGTACAGCTGGGTAGGCCACAGACGACAATGAGGCCCACGCGCATTGCTTGATGGATAACCAAGGATAAAGACACACACCCAGAATATGTAGTATTTATTGCTTTTCCACTGCAACAATGGTTGCACGAATGCAGCTCAATGTTACGTTATACCGACACTGACTGTCTCCTTTTATATAACATGCAAAATGTTTGATACCAGCCGAATATTTCTGACCTTATTTTAAAAGTTATAAATTTTGTCTTCGTCTATAACGGATTAGGCCCTTTGGCACGTGTCAATAGAGAATTAACTGCCGAAACAACAAACATTTTAAATATTTAATTGAACTCCTCGGACGCGGTTTATTGCAAGGCTTTTATCCATGCAGAACACAGAACGCAGAAAATTCGCGATTCAGATTCGGACCAAAAGTCTCAGCCACTGGTCACTACCGCGCATGTCTGACCATGCAAAACAAATTAACACCACGAGAATTGCACACATTGGCTAACAAATATGCGGTGTACTGCCAGCACGGGAAAATATAAAATAATAAATGTGTTTGCATGAGACTGGATGATGTGCCACAGGCAAAGTCACGCAATTTACGAACAGATATAACTTCAAGTACCATTACGTATGGAAAATTAAAAAGTAATTTAACACTTCACTTGCACCAACAGGTCGTTTTAAATAAAGTACACTTCATTATGTTTCACAACTTTAATTGTTTCGTGAGCAGCAGGTGACAAGAGGTGCCAGTGGAGTATCGCGCCGTCCTTCCGTGTTCCCTGAAAGCCAATGATCGAGCTCGCCATGAAATGAAGAGCGAGCAGACGAGTGCTACGGTAGCAACGTTCACACCTGTGTCTCCGTTTTTACATGACGCTGTTAACACAAGTATCCGGGATGACGCAGTCGGTGTACTGCTTATTTCTGATTCCTTCTCTCTGTTGTCTCGAGCTACGTTTTTAACACCAAACATCATTTCAGTGTTCCCACATTTCGAAGGAATTGATGGCCAGAAGCAGCGCAGGAGGAGACAGCGCTGCCCTCATTTCCCACAAAATAAGAGGCCGTAGCATACATGAGGGCACATCCGTAAGAAACAGGAACAAGACACACGAACATTGCGCTTGACGGTGAAGGGCCTTCGGTTATATTCATGTTAACATCATGGACCTGTTCAGGTTACTAAACAAAGAACATCAGATGCTATTCAAGTACGAAAATTAAAAAAAAAAATTATTCTGGCTTACTAAAAGCGTTGAAACACAAAATGGTACCTGGCTAACCCCTCTCTATATCTACGTGCGCGAGAATATTTACCTTAACGCCCATAAATCAAGTAATGACTTGAAGCAGGTTGTGGTGGTGGTGGTGGTGGTGGTGGTGGTAGTAGCAGTAGTAGTAGTGGTGGTGGTGGTGGTGGCTGCAGTAGCAGTAGTATCCATTGCCTATTTAAGGACGCTGTCAATAGCTCAGATTATCGCGCCGAATAGCAGTATGATCAGTATACAAAGAGCTAGAAAAGACGTGGAAAGAAGACGTCGCGACCTTTGAAGCACTTGGGCTCTGAAGAATCTGCCACCGCATTTGGACCTGGGACTTTCTGCATACGAAGCAGTAATGTTAGCGTCCGGATGGCAACTTCCCCTACTACTACCACCACCACTACTTCTACGACTACTACTACTACTACTACTGCCACATAGTAGTAGTAGTAGTATTCAGAGCAGTAATTTGCAATGATAACAACTATGGAGTGTGGGGACACATCTTGCTACTGGAGGTATGCAACGGGCGCAATGGTCCACTCGCTGATAATCGGCACGTACGCAGCATGTGGAATAATAACTGTAAGCAGAATGTGGAGTGTTGGAGTAGAATCTGGCGTAGTGTCACTTTGTCCACCAAAAATGCTACGTGGACTAACTTGGGAACGAACCGGGACCTCGACACCGCGAAAGTACTGAAAGAAAACTGATCGCCCGAGCCACAGCACTGCCACTACAACAACACCGAGTGTCTGAGATACAGCATGGCCGCTGAAACAAACACTGACAGTCTGAGCTACAGCACGGCCACTGACAGTCTACGGCACGGCCGCTGAAACAACACTGACCGTCTGAGCTACAGCATAGTCGCCGCAAAATACTGATTTCTGATGCAAAGCTGAACACTTATAGTCATGCATTCTCTGAGCTAGTCAGATTCATTTTACACCACTGAAGCTAATTTCTGCAGCAAAAATTCCATCTTCACCTTCCTAAGCCCCACGACAGACTATCATTTGTTGCAAGATAAATGTCGTTTAATTTTCATAAACATAAGATGCGAAGAGAAGAGTACACAGCCTAAAATCCTCGTTATAAAGTAAAAATGAGAAAGATAAGCGGTATCGGAAAGAAACACGACAGAAAGAGACACAAAAAATTAAAGAAAAGAAAGGGAGGGTGGGATAAGATACGAAAGAAACAATTTTCTGCGTCACGATTGACGGATCATACAGCACATGCGCACAGCCATCTGTACTAAACACAGACCTGTGATTAATTTTTAGCATAAGACATTTGGTTCATTAGTACTGTACACCTGTATCTTCTTTTTGTGTTCACACTGCAACAAGACACGCAATGTACTGTTCGTATTACGTAACACTGCGCCGCGTTCGTGTAACGTGTATATCTCCTCCATTATCACAACAGCTTGATGCCATTTCACTCAAAGAAAACGTTTTTATTGTCATTTAATGTCGCCAGAAACAATAAAACCTACTTACGTTTCCACATAAAGCACCTGACGTGTTTGCCCGATTTTAACCAAATTCGGATTTTCGTGACAGAAGTCCCCGATATCAAACTTGACGGATATCCTCCCAATTGAAGCCGTGGTCATGGGTGTACGTGTGGAGAGAAGGACGGAAATGACGGAGCTAACGGGTGCTTTATGCGAATATGCGAACGCGCCTAAAAACGAGCGGTTTCGTAATGGTTCGTGCATACTGTAGGCCTACTGTCTTCACGAGCAATGTATTTTGTTTCGATATGAAATGTTCTTAAATGAAATAATGAAACAGCAATTTGGATCCTATTTCTGTTTCATGAAACCTGCAAATTTAGGGCGTGTTGTCGACGTTTCGGAGAACCTGTTCCAGTCTAAAAGACGCAGTCTTAGCGGTGCCCTCACTCACAAGCGCGATCCATATCAAACTGAATAGCTGTGATACATGAAATATTTTAAAACTGACAGTTACTGGCTAACATATGAATTGTCACAGGGCGTACAAATATCATACTTCATTTGTCATGTGAACAAAGCCATTGAAATAAATGACATTAATTTTTATTTTTGTGTACAAACCGTGCATTTTTATTATTTACTATTAATTTGTACCAACAAATAAGCATATATGTGCATTTGTTGGTACAAATTAATAATAAACTGACAATAACTTTAAACTTACTCCTCTATCTCTTTTCAATAAACATATAAAACGACAGAAGAAGTCCGAGAAATTTCAGCAACACACATGTAAATCCTAACCGCTGTTATTTCATAGTGTGTAACGTAACGGCAAACCGGCAGGAAATCAACCGTGTCTTGTGTGCGTTAGTGGACGCAGTGGTCAACATTTGAAGTAAAAAAAGTTGTCCACCATCTCTGAAATAAATACTATAACATATTTACTTTCCTCCCATCTTACTTCCTTATACAAGAAGAAAAAAGGAACACGACGGTGACTTGCGTAGTTTCAACCATTACATGCGTATGTTCCGCTGTCTCATTTGTTTTCCTCCCATGGCGCAATTACCACAGGCCACACGAGCCACCGGAGAAATAGCAATTTCAGATTACCAACTGTATTGTAGCAACCTCATGACGTCGTCCGCTATGTTTTGCACAGAACTGGCGGTCTCATACTGACCTCGCACTGCGACCAAGAGCGCATCAGCCTCAAGCAAGCAGTACTGTTCTGTTAGGAAGGCAGTCTTCAAACATCTCTGATTTTATAGCGCTGACGGAGGATAAAGAGACAGGATCTGGAATGAAGCAGCCGTGGCCTAATTTTGATAATCCTACTTAAAAGGCAAGCTTTTCGTTCTTTACGTCATGAATGCATAAAGGGAAAACTCCACTCATTCTCAACCTTCGCACTTGATGGAGGCGCGTGGTTAACTTCAGGCCCCGGCCGTTCTACCGCCGGGGAAAGAAACAAAGGTACCCATTGAATAGGAGGCTGGGTGGGACACACAGACAGTCTGGATACTTTGAAGAACAGTAAACCCCTGGCCTATTGAGATTCGAACCCCGGATCGTCCATCCCCTAGCTCAGTCTTTATACTGAGTACATTATCCCGGCTCGGTAACCTTAATGACCGGCATTTATGTGGATGGACTGACGAAAACCAGGAAAGGCCAGGATTTCGGACCTTCTGTCCGAAAATAGAAACAGGTACTTCCCGAATCGCAGTCAAGAGTCACCGCTACACTAACCTGCTAGGCCAATAGTTCCCAAACTATGCTCAGCGGCTCCCAGTGGATCCGCGACCAGTTCGCAAGGGATCCGAGGATACATTTGACGTCTCCTTTTTTTTAATTAAAATAATGACTTTTGTAAAAATAATCGCGGAATCTCTTTAATTGGAGATGTGCTTAGTTCGTATGATCGTTAATCGGTTTAATTAAGGTCAAATAATTAAATGCATTGTTACGTATGCTGCTGGCATGTAATTGTAGCTATCGCAAATCAATTCTGAGATAAATATCCTTAATGAACGATACCTCTCAACCGGACACCCTAAATTTACGTGAGAAAGGATGTGAGGATCCGTGGTTATTTTTCACAGCTGAAAGGGGTCGACTAGCAAAAAGTATGGAAAACCCTGTGCTAGGTTGTTTATTTCACAACGCTGTTAATAGATGAGGTTACATAACACCAAACAGTAAGACGACCAAAACATAATGTACTGGACAGCATGTGTAAATATGTAGTCATGGTCTAATTTGAAGTGAAGTGCCATGTCAGTATCTTGCCTGAAAAGGCTAACGAAGACTGGAAAAGTTAAAAATATCCCGCAGCGGCATATTTAAATCATCCGTGTTTTTAAATTTGTATCCAGGTTTACCAGCTGCAGCAACTGGCTTCAGGGTACGTATCCGCAGGTTTTGTGCACACACAGAAAAATCGCCGGCACCTGCAATAAACCTGCTGGACAAGGGTTGTAACGGCACCACAAACCAGAGTGCAGCTTGATGAATGGAAATGCAATGGGATGCTTCGGTACACACAACGTTTGGCGTTATTACGCACTGTTGTGGTAGTAGGGAGCAGGCTTTGGTTATTGTTAAAAAAAGTTCGCGGTTCCCCTAACACCAATCGTCAGTGCTTTCTGGGATTGTGGCCCCCAAGGTTTGTGGAGACTGCTGAACAAAAAATAGCCAACAGCTGATAGAAGTCGTGACCCACTTCGAAGTCGTTACAGCTTGTTGATTCGGAAGGAAATCAATGGAAATCTGAACCAAATTAGCCAGTCACAACATATGTAACACGGACCTCGTTATTATGATGAGCCACAAGTACTGTTACAAATGTCAGTCAAGCATATAATCAAGACACAAAAAATCCCTCCCAGGCAAGCCCGAAGAGCAGATACAAGGTAACCGGAAATAACGTTGGCATTCACTTCGTAATACATTACCTTCTGAAGGTTCATCTTCTGAGATGTTACACGGCGTAAATTGGTAAACTGTGGCCGACGTTTCGAAAGATCGAGGTACCTGCATTCGCAGGGTCCAATTCAACAATTCCGACAAATCTTGGACTGCTTGACTGTAAAAATTAGGGCAATACGACCCTCCGCGACGTCGGTAATTGTTTACCAGTCGACATGGTGTCACATCCCACAAGAGTTATATCTTCGGCAACACCGTTGTGAGAACCTGCAATCTCAAAGATCATATTCTCCGAATTCTAGGTAAACAATGTGGCAAGCCAAATTAGTTTTATGCTCCTTTTGTGTAGTGGCGAAGCTTTCCTTAAGAATAAAATATAAAAATTATAGGATGAGGAAAATTAAACTAAGTCCACCTCTTGAGGAAAACAATTCTGTACGTTAAAAGAGGAATGAGAGAGGTTATATAATGAGAAATGCTCTTTGCATATCACTAGCCTGGCATTATCACGGTAAATTAAATGTGGCACAGACGGCAGCAATCGGTAAAACAACAACAACACGCATGAAGGTAACAAGGCACGCGCTAAGCTTGGTGGAAAAAAGCAACATTTAGGGTCAAAATATACACAAGAAACGTTAATAATATTAACATAAATGTTAGAGGAACGGAGTGTGATAATGTGCACAATAGGTTAGGACACATGCATACAGTAATGTTACTGGCGACTTACTTTTAATATTGTTTTAAATATTTCAAAACCGCAAGACTAAGGCGGCATAAAAATCCGTTTCATTCCCTCGTACGCTGTTTCTTTGCTCCAGGCATTTTGGGGTCTGATAAATAATTCGCCAGTTACGCTAAAGACGCGCGCAGCAAAACCTCGGAGCATTATTGTTGATTACGTAGTTGTGTTGGCATTTTCATGCAGTTGGTCATGCAGACAACCGATATTATATTATATTATATTCCGATTTCAAAGAAGGTTGGAAGGGGTCGACAATTTCAATTAAAGAGTATTGGTGGTTGGAATCATTTTGAATTGGAAACTCAGGGAGAACAGCACTACCGATAGTGTCTCAAATGTCTCATAATGACTATTACAAACATACACAAAAAATTACACACAGTGGCGCAAAAATCCCTTGAAAATCGATGTTTAACCAAAGAGAGGCTGAGTTATGTAACTTTTGCGCCACCTTGTACTTGTACAAGAAATTTGAGGGCTTCAGCACTCGTTACTTTCCAGATGCATTAACACAAAACCCTACACCTAGCAACGTTCCACAACAATCGCGTGTGCTGTCCGACAATACTGACATAGTGGTAATGCCTTTAACTCGCAATTAGAAAATGCCCGGTACGAATCGCGGCCGGGACACCGGCAATCCTGAAGTCTGATACTCGTGGGTTTACCTCACTTGCTCCACACAACTGGCGAGACAGTATCTGGAGTAGACTACGACCACTTTCTTTCATATATACTTATTCACCAATCGTCAGTCTCTCAGATAAGGATAGCGACTTGAAATAAAGCACACGCAACCCCCTGTGCCCTGACGACAGACCGATATAAGATCAGTTTTCCAGACAGCACCGCCGTAAAGCCAATTAATCCGCTGTAAGTCGCCTGGACTTGACATGATAAGAGCCCGAGCGTGTAGTATACAGAATGTAGTATTACAATTATACAGCACCGTCATTACTACGTTCTGTATGGGTGTGAAACTTGGTTTCTCACGCTGAGAGAGGAACATAGGCTTAGGGTTTTAAAAAATAGAACCTTAGAAAGACGAGGTAAAAGGGGAGTAGAGAAGGCAATATAATGGCACGCTTTATGATCTGTACTTCACCAAATATTATTCGGGTGATCATATTAGGAAGAATGAGATGGGGAGGGCACGTGGGGGGGGGGGGGAAAAGGGGGGGGCAAGGGGGTTTGGGGGAAAAGCCGGGGGGAAAGGTGAACACTTTAAAAGCCTAGACGTAAATGGG
>Ga0131853_10003343_pt1 | contig 28778 bp, 20 predicted proteins | sample TergutLab28metaG_FD_92764 | JGI IMG/M metagenome (GOLD analysis project Ga0131853, IMG submission 92764) | Labiotermes labralis P1 segment gut microbial communities from Petit-Saut dam, French Guiana - Lab288 P1 (version 2) (version 2) | ecosystem: Host-associated > Arthropoda: Insects >... | reverse complement strand
TAGACAACCTGATGATGGCCAACACAGGCCGAAACATGTAGTTGTTTCCATCACAGTAATTAAATACACCTCAGTGATTAAGTTGTGTTTGACTACATACCTTCTCCTAGTTTCACACACACAACGGGGATGACACACTTCCGAGATTAAGTATAGGATTTCCGTCTGACGGTTCGAAGGACCTGTTGTCCGCAGTTCAAGGTCTGTGAAGCATTTGTTTAAACTGTTTCCCCTCCGTTTCGTGGGGAAAATGTTACTAAGCCGGCCCCATTAACGTGGATAGCATTAACTTCCGTATAAATTTTTAATGTGCACATACTATCTTATATGTTACAGATGAAAAGTTCTATCAACATCGTTCTTATATATTTGTTCGGAGAGGATCGTCAAAGAGTTCTGACGATCCTCGCTGCTGGGCCACGAGCGGAGTCCGTTGTGACTACACCGCCCTGAGGAAAGTCCCCGGATCGTGGACAGAGAGTGTCGCGTTCTAATTACGCTAGCACCAACCAACGTTCCACGAAAGGTGGGATCGTGCAAACGTGATCGGTGGAATGGGTTAGGTGTGTTGGTCATAGCACAGTAATGCAAGGGTTATGGAAATAACATAATGGGGCTCAGTCTGTCAGAACTTACATTTTATACGTTACATAAAATAAATGGAGTCACCCCCGAAGTCGAAAGTCGTTCCGAGACCAGCGACGTCAGTTAGTCGATTTGGATGGTCCCATTTTTACCACAAAAAAAATATATTCATACTTACAATAATTTTATGAAAAATGTGAAATTACAAATGTCAGTTTAAGGGGGTGGTACTTCCTCTTGTACTGTGGGCAGGTCATCTGCTTCACCATTGTTCATCAATACAGCTGGGATGCACATGTCTCTCTGAAAGTGACTTGAAGAAGCTGAACACTTAAGTCTAGTGAGACAAAGACCTCTTCTTCTCCTTCCAAACCTCCTCATAGAAAGCATCCTCATAATTCCATGTCTCGTTTCTGCTCCTCACTGCTCCAAATCAAGGCCTTACAACTCTTGGTGTGCTTTACTTCTGATTCTCAAAAAGATCATCAAGTGTGAGTTCCTGATCATGGGAGTTCAGTTGCTCAAATACATATTGCCATTATACACACAAATTTTTGTGCATGTCTTAATATACTGCAACTGGGTGCAATGACATGTGCAGAACAATGTAAGTTGAGACAGCATAAGTTAGGGAATGACTATAATTTTAAATCATATTCATTCACACACTTTGTTTCCAAACCACTCAACATACTTCTGTAGCACTTGCTTTTAATTGCCTATGGACAGTTGTCAGGCATAGAAAACTTCAGGATGTTACTGTATCACTAATTTTTTTTGAAATGTTATATTAATATTAGCCTGATCATTGAATTTTACATCACCATGAGAATTTTAATGTTTCAAGATATGTAAAATACTGTATGGTGTAGGTTCTTACAAACCAGTTTCACATGTACTCCCACTCCCTCATTCCTCCTGCTAATCCTCTATGGTATTTATAAATATGATGACTGCAGCTGAGTTAACAGTTTATCTGCCAATCCACGTAGTACCATGGAAGCTCACTTTCAGCACCAATTTTCTGTGAATATTTGGTGCTGTATCATTGGGAATCTCCAGATTGGACCATTTGTCATCATAAAATGTATGACTGTGGCTTATCTGAATTCTTTCAGAACCCACAGCCACTTTTGCTAAAAGACATCCATCTACAGCAAAGTTAAAAATGTTGTTTCAACATGATGGTGAGTCAGCTAATTTCGGCCAACACATAATACAATACTGTAATGACAAATTATCCTCTTTGCTGGATTAGTTGTTTTCATCCTTGTAGTACCTGGCCTGCAAGGTCACCAGATCTCATGCTGCTTGATCACTTCTTGTGGGGGTACTGGCAAAAATCACAGATAAGAATTCCTGCAATAAATTATAGATTCCAAAAACAGCATAAGAGGAAGCTATTGAATTCTCTGAAAGGCAATAAATTCCCCTTTGAAGAGTGAAGAATTGTGCATACAGAATGTTGGTCATTTTTAAGAGTAATCAATGTAACATAATTGAAAACCTGTATCTTTGGTATTATCTAATCCAAATTAATTTTTTCTTCAAGTGTAATAATATGCCTATGTAAACTAAAATAACTAACCCAGTAACATAAATAAAAATTGATGTATCTTTGTCTTATTTTATGGCACATGATTTTTTTAATGATGTGCATAAGTAGGATAAGACTTAATGGCTGCTGTTTTGTGGTGTTGACACATTGTTTTCCTTTCTGTATGTGCAGTATGATAAAATGTGTATTTTAACATTTTTTGTTACATCTATGTATGAACATTAAAATGCTCATAGTGGTTCAACAGTTAATAATAATAATAATAATAATATGTTGACATAGCATTTTGTTCTCAAAATGACACATAAAATGACATTCTGAAGTTTGACACACCTTTCAGAACACTCTGTGTAGGTACCAACATTTCAAAGGTACTTGATGTTTCCATCTTTTCAGGATGGCCCAAGAAGAGTCTTTGGTGAACTTAACTTGCTTCCTGAGGGTTACAGTGTCTAGTTTATGTGAAACTAAACAGGATCAACTTCAAGGAGCAGATTTCTTCATAATTACAATCGGTTTCTGATGTTTGTACCATGATAATGAAATATATTTTCACCAAGTGCCCCATTAGCTAGTTCACACATTACCTGTTATTCATTGCTCTTTAACATTATGCTAAAAACTTGACTAAATGTAGTATTTGCGATCTTTTCATTCCTCTCACATTACCTGCACAGTAAACTGACAACAAGAATCTGAGGATGGGGTACCTCCACAATGCAGTATTTCTATGTCACAGAAACAAGTAATAACCCTTGTCCACTAATGCACTTTTATATGACTTCTGATCCACCGATGAACCAAAAGAAACTGCTGTTACAAAGGGGCAGATATCAGCCTTCATATCAAGTTCCTTTATTAGTAAACAAACCCACTTGTCCCTTTCACCCAATGGCTCCATCTCTTAATGCACAGCATGGCAAAGACATTTGAAAATAGTTTTAACATGGCATTTCTAATATTTTATGATCTCAAACATTCATTTCCACGCTCACCGGAGTGCACTCTGAATCAGATCCACACTCACATATATTATGTCTTTCAAATACACTTTATGTTGATTTCTTCTTTTAAAACCTGCTGAAGTATACTGTTCTTAAGCGTATTGGACCATGCATCATCTTGATATTTGAATAAAGGTTGACCAACTAGATGACACTTGCTTTATTATCTACTGCTCAACATGTTTCAGACGTTAATACGTCCATCCTCAGGAGCTTGCAACTATTTGTTGCATTGTGTAGGCTGACTTGAGGCGTGCTGGTGTTATGTAGCGGGATTGTCTGTTGGTGATGTGGTATCCGAGTGTAGGCTGAACCACTAGTAGTAGTAGTAGTAGTAGCCTACACTCGGATACCACATCACCAACAGACAATCCCGCTACATAACACCAGCACACCTCAAGTCAGCCTACACAACGCAACAAATAGTCGCAAGCTCCTGAAGATGGATGTATTAACGTCTGAAACATGTTGAGCAGTAGACAATAAAGCAAGTGTCATCTAGTTGGTCAACCTTTATTCAAGTATACTCTTGTTTAGATATTACTACAAACTGTATTTTTCACCAAAGAGTCACATAAAAGATGATATGTAACGAGTAGGGCATGTGACACTTATGGGGGAAAAGAGAAATGCATACAGGTCTTTGTTGAGGAACCTGAAGCAAAGAGACTGCTTGGAAGGTGCAGGCATAGATGGATCTTAAAAGAAAGAGGATGGGAGGGCATGGACTGGATTCATCTGCTTCAGTATAGAAACATTTGTTGGGTTCCTGTAAACACGGTAACAAAACTTCAGTTCCCACAAAATTTGGGAAAATTTTTTACTACCTTAATAACTACCAGCTTCTCAAGAACAACTCTGCTCCATGGAATTAGTCCATCTGATATGCTTATGCATGTCGTTCTTCATGTCTGTCATATTAATGTTTTTATAACTGAAAAATTAATATGTATATGATATATGTAATTATGTATGTGAAACTTCACACATAAGTTCATGAAATCACATGATGTTGGTGAGATTACCAACGATAATTAATCCAGTATAGGGCTACTCTGTATAGTGCCATCACACATAACGTTTGTTTTAAATTAATTATGAACACCTAAAAGACAACAAATATCAATTAAAGTAACATGGTTGTGTCATTGAATATTCTCCAAAGATATCCAAAATGGCACTGTATGTAGATGCTGTGCCACCAACAAGCCCTATAAATATCATTTCCCATAAGTAGATACGGGTGTATGTAGGGATGTTTCTGAAAAAAAAAATTACAACATTTCAGGTTCTGCTCAAGGCCTAAGAATTATACAGTAATGCCTTGTTAATTCAAAATGTCATTCATTTCACAATAAATGTCAACTCCTGACCAAAAATATATTCATTATAATACAGATAATTCATAACTAAATATGTATGTAATTAAAAGTAGCAACTAAGCCCTATAAATAGTCAAACCTGAATACTTTGAAACTATCATTACTTAAAAAGTAGCTTTAGTTCTTAGGAGTTTGTGACCCTTATGATTTCATGAATGACAAAGAAACAACTCAATTCTTCAAGCTAGGAGGTAGGTAAAATCATGTCCCAGGTCTGCATCTCCTGTCCTTAAAAAAATCATTGGATGGGAGACAGTGAGGTACATTGCACACCATGCAAGGAAAGAGAGACCAAGCCTGTTACAAAACATCACAAGTCCTTTAATTTTAAGGTTAGACATTCCAATGTGTTATTATACAATTACTATGTAAATAAACACTCAACACAACTATGTGTAAACAATTTAATGCTGGTATATTGTACAAATGGAGACAAATTTAGAATGCAAAATTTCCACATAGTTGGGGATGAGATCTCTTCTGAGACATTGTTGATTGAAGAAGATGTTTGCATTACAATTAAGTCTCTCCTTTTTATGCTCTTGTATATGTGGGTGGTTTGTCTTGACTAGCAGTGACAATTTTGAGGTTAGACATACCTTAGTGCTATCACATAATTATTATGTACATAAACAGCAACACAGCTAAGTACATATACTTAGTTGTGTTGATTGTTTATTTACATAATAATTACAGGTTCTTTAGTTTTCTGTGATAATCTATGAGTGATACTAGAGGTTCTCATATCAATGACTAGATGTGATGTCACATGTGTTCCTTTCAGGGATGTAATATGTAGTCCTTTAGGTAAATAAATATCTACTGATATGTATGTATGTATCTACCAGATAACATGGCATCACATCTCATGAGTTGGTTGTATTCAGCTATGAATAATTCAAATGCAAAAAGGACGTATAATGGAAAGGCACTTTCTGGTAGGAAAATATATTAGTACACATTTATTTTTGTTTAAAAAAGGATCCATTCATTCATTCATCCATCCATTTCTGCAGGGTTAGGCTAATTTCTTCCATGGCACAGCAGTCCATCATGGGCCAGGGCCTCCTTGTTATCAAGACTTCACAATCACACTCAAAAACACAACGCTCAGTAGGACTCCTCTGGATGAGTAATCAGTCCAGCGCAGAGACCTCTAACTGACAACACGAACATTCATAAGGGACACATCCATGCCCCTGGTGGGGTTCAAACCCACAATTCCAGCAAGTGAACAACCAGCCACAGGACCATGCCTTAGACCACACGGCCACCAGGATGAGCATGTTAGGCTAAAAGCCTTGTATAACCTCACTGCCTACATGAATTAAGTGAAGATTCCTAGGTAGGAAGCAAAATGAAAGTGTACTGGAAGGGCACTCTCAAGTAGGAAATTACATCAGTGCAAATGTATTTTTATTTTAAAAATACCCATTCATCCATCCATCCATTCATTTGTGCAAGGTTAGGCAAACAGCTTTTTGTAACCTCACTACCTTTGAATTTATTGAAGACTCCTAGGTAGCTAGGTAGGTACATAGGTAGGTGGGTACCAGAATTCTATTGTGAAAGGTGATATTACACATATGCTAAGAAAAAAATACCTCTCAGGCCAATCTTGCTGCTTGTCTTGATCGCACAGTCTCATATAGAAGAAAGGTGGAAACACAAATGTAAGGAGAGTGATAGTAGAACCACCAACCAGTGACAGTATTTTCCCAAATTTTGGGATACTCTCACCAACAAATACCATTATGCACACCATTCCAGTCCGTACCAAGCACCGCTTCCAATGGAATTCTGTACAACAGAAAAACAGTGTTAACAAAAAAAAAAAAAACTATGAACAGTGTAATAATTATGAAAGAAAGTACAAAATACTTTATATTTCACATACATGTCATCATACTGCATTGTTTCTGTGAATTACATTCTCAAGATTTTATTACACGTCTTCAGGAAATTAGAAAATCAAGTATTAGGATCATGTTGGAAAGTGTAAACTGGGGACAAATGTGGGACAGTTGAAAAAATATAATGTTAAGAGCTCTCCCAGCATACATATGGAAGAAATGAAATGATGAAACTGCTATAACAATAGTATAGACATGTGCATATTGCAGGAGATTTATCTACATTTAATATAACATTGGCAGCTAGTTATAGAAAGTCAATTGAACAGTGTCATTCAAGATATGAGATATATAATAGACCTTGTCGCTTTGCAGCATGCATAAATACTCATACTTACGATGTGGAACTTGAAAAATCTCTTCTAGTTCTTGACACACTGGATTGATGATAATCAGGAAGGCCAAGATCAAATGCACAGCAAGAAGCATGTTTGCCATTGTCACCAAAGTTGTGTTTTTCACTGTCAACACAATGTTTGTATCTACTGCTTCCCCATACACAAAGAAGCCAGCTGCAGCCACTGGCAGGTACAGAATTAGTATAGCTGAAGAAATAAAAACTCCTTTACTGTCTCATTAACCACTACCATTTCATATGGAACAGCTGCATGTCTGTGTCACAAAAATTACAAAAAATGCAAAATCCTGTTTGTTTTAAATAGCCAGGATTTTGCAAATCATATCTGTCCAGTATCGTATAACACTCCTGGCATCTAGTCTAATAAATGTTACAGCATGATAACTCTGTGGTCAGACTTACAAGTATGTTCACTAACATCTAATCAAAATATATTTTTTTATTTATTTTGTTGACTTGTTCTATATCCAATAGGCTTTTTAAACTTTCGTGGATTTGTAGAATGTATGACAAATAAATAAATAAAGAAATTTCATTGTGAAACAGTTTCATAATTCATTACAAATTTATGTGCTTTCAAAACTACATGAGCTGATGCAGCATTATTTAAATAATCAACACTGTAGCAGTAACAATTTTATGACCACTTTTAGTTTTATCTTATCCTTAGGCATACGACAGGCAATATAATAAAATACCTTCACTAATTACAGTTACACCAATAATCAAATATTTTACACAAACTCCAATTAAGATACTCAAAATTCAGTTTCAAAATTGTCATTCAGCACTTACCAGAAAAACCAATGACAACACTAGTAGAGAATTTTCTCTTCTGTATCATGTCATTTTGGATGGTTGGAAATGTAGAAGCTCCACCAAATGAAAACAGAATTGTTCCAAAGGCAAGGAAGAAACTTGTGAAACCATGGGAGTCATGTTTCACAGATTGAGTTAAATCCAACCCATCCATGACTATTTGTGCAAAGATGAATATACAGGCAAATGCAGTTGTCAGGATTGCACCTATACCCACTGCTCTGAAATAACATAAGGTTACATAATGAACATAAAGAACCTGACACACTGACTACACATGAGAAAACATCAGTCTGTTTTTACCATCACAGTACATAATGGACATAAACTCCCTGCAATTCAACTTCACACGGATTTCAATTTCAAAACACTGCCACATATTGCTGTAGGACTAGTAGAATTAACCCATCTCCATGTGGTCATGGCCACAGTGAAAATCCTGTAAATTCATCTCCTGCTTGTAGAGCAGTAAGTCTTAACTCACTAGGAACTGATGACCATTGTGGGTTGTGACAAGTAAACATATCTGGTATTAGCAGCAAAAGGAAGTTTTGCATAGATGGAGAATACTATTTTCTTGGATGTGATGCAATGCAGTCTGGTAGAAATTTACTGGCATTTCGATGGAATGTGTTGCCTCTTTCTTCAGGGCAAATACTAAGCTAAGAAAATCAGGCTAACATAGTGAGAGTAGAAGCAAATACATGTAGAGTGGGAGGGGGGGTTGCAAGCAACTGTGTGTGGTGTTCTCAAGTCATCACCTACACCAGTACCACATATCTCTACATATCTATCAAATTACAAGGCATCACAGCACAGAAAATCATATTCTTCATTCACCACTGTGAGATCCTCAAGCCCCATTCTTACAGTGACTGTAAGAGTATAAGAAATTCCACCCTAACAGCACTGATTAAAAAACAGGTAAAAAACAAAAAGAATAATAAGAATAAAACAATAAAAAAATTATAAGTGAACACAGAGTGAAGGTAAATTTACTTCTGTACCAAGAACAAAGAGCGTATGAGACCTGGAAAAGACTAGTATTAATACTCATACTGTAGTAGTGCTTTTCAAACAGTGGTACGTGTACCAGTGGTGGTATGTGAAGATATGTAGGAATTTTTTTTGTTAAATAATTAAACTTGAGAAATGTTAACTGCACCATTAAAACTGTTTTTCATGTGTTAAAATGCAGGAAAAAACTTGGACACAAACAAAGAGAGATAGAAAGCAACTGAACATTTTTGAAAGGAAAGTATATAGAAGAATGTTAGGCCTAGTATATGACAATAAAAAAGAAAACTGGAGGATATTAACCAATAAAGAAATGTATGCAAGTGTTAAAAAACCTACTACAATAGAGACAATAAGGTTAAACAGATTATGTTGGTTTGGGCAAGTACAGAGAATGGAAGAAAATAGAATTCCCAAAACGGTATTATATATGAATTTGGGAACAACAAGATTGAGAGGTAGACCAAGAAATGGATGGCAAGATGAGGTGAGAGAGGATGGAAGAATAGTTGGTGGAGAAGGGAGGCAGGAAAAAGTACACAACACAGAGGAATGGAAGAAGCTCCTTAGAACGGCAAGGAATCGTCACATTCTGCACATTCCAAAGGAATGAATGAATTATTAAAATAACCACATTTGTCACTGCCACTTTCTGTTTAAAAAAAAAAACAGAAATCTGCAGACATTCTGAATCACGCAACTATCCATGTTGTTCTTCTGTTGTATATGCTAAGCACATCCTTGACAAACAACACAGTCATCACTTCAATTACACACACAAAGAACGGCATGATTTGGCACATTTAACATACCTGAAATCTTTGGGTGTTCCCAACCACATGGCAGGACAGAGCAATGCAGCAATTATTAAAAACCAAATGCAAAATCCAACATTTGGTATTATATATTCAAGAAGTTCTTGTATTATTTGTGATGAAAGAAGTAGGTACACTGTTCCTGCCCCAAAGAGTGTGAACTGGATGCATCCTGACACCATTATACTGAAGGTAGGGAGAGAAATTTGTATCACATTTAGTGAAATTACAGACAACTTTAAAAATAAGTTCATAATAATTAAATACCATATACTCCCTTACAAATTATACAAACATCATATGCATTGTTAGTCACATCATGATTCAACATGCATTATGTCAGATGGCTGATATTTGTGAAATTATCTGATAGACAGTGCTGCAAATCAAATTCCAACTGCTGTGTTACAATTACATGAAATTTTCCTTAATGCCCATAAAAGTTTCTCTTATTGCTAATCTCTGTGTCTGTGGAATTATGCATTAAAATTATGTGTAATGTGTCAAATACATACAATTACATACATTATCATGGTTTACATTAAAACAAAGCAAAAAAAAAGTTACTGAAGTCACAGTGTTCAATAATAACAATAACACAACACAGAACTATTATACCTGCCCCATTTGCCCACTGCTCTATAAGCAATTGTAGCATATGGATTTCTAACAGGGCTTCTATATTCTTGGTACCGTTCCTCTAAAATGGCCCAACATGCTCCCAACCTTGTTCCTCCATAGCCTGCACTAATGCAGAAATACACAATCAACACCAGTCCAATCCAGCCTAGAAACACACAAGTAAGACAGGTTAACTGTTGAATGATAAACAGTCTATCTGAAATAATAAGACAGTGAATAGACAGATAACAAGTGCAGAAATATAAAGTGGAGTAATTTACAACTGGAGATGCTGCTTTTCAAATTCTGGATCTCTGAATATGCACATCATTTTGATTGAGATGTTAAACATAAAAAATAACAAATACATTATGCTTCAGAGTTACATACAATAAATATTTATTTGCTCTGAAATTTTTCATTTATGTAGGGTGCAGATATATGTCCCTCCTTTTATCCCTTTTACACCACCTGTTACACAAAATTATCAGGAATATAACTCCCATCACATTAATAACATGCTCCCCCCCATACACAATTCTTTTTGGTCTTTGTATTTACTTCTATTTGCCACAGTCTAACTCAATTCTTATGTTTAAACGCATCTAGAACTTCATAATATTAAGAATTTTCTAAAACTAAAAACCCCTAGTCTTTCTGTTAACTTATACATCATGTGCAGCAGAAAACAACAATACCCAAATTCTTCTAGGACCTGGCCACCCTCTAAGATGAAAATGCTCCATTCCTTCAAAACTTTGGGGTATGGTAAATTACCAGCAACACAGTGTAACATCCCAGAACACCAGAATCTTCAACACATTTCTGCTGAAAACCACAGGCATCTTCAGGGAGTCACAATTGTTGAAGACATGTACAGCATGTAATAATGGTTGTCAATTACAAATGGTAAAATGTTTACATATCAGTGTCATTCATAAATACAGTATTTTTAAAACTGAATTAAAATTAAAACACAAATGAAATATTAAAATTACATAAAATGTAGTATCCAGACATCTGGTGACTGATTATTTTTCTCCAGTTTTTAGTAGAGTGAAGACCTCAGAGTTGGTAAACAGTGTGCACTCCATGAATGATAATACCATTCATTCAACATCTGTAGCTCCCGGAAGATGGCTGTAGTTTCAGCCAAAATATGTAAGAGCAATAAAACCATTTATTTATGTTGTTTATTTATTTATTTAGTACGTTGTTACATCCCATGAGATCCATAGGGGTTGAAACAACACACTGGATATAGAATTAGTCGAAGGGGATATAATATACATTAACATTTAAGACAAAAATTTACACAGAATAAAATTCATACAGAAATATTGACAGCCAAAGCAAGATTACATAATAATGCATCGAACCTATTCTGAATAATACAAGAAAAAATGTTTAATTAAAATACATGATAAAATAAATAGTAAAGACAATATTTAAAATTACAGTAAGATAAGAACAAGATAGCATAGCGTAAAGTTATACGCAAATTTGGTTACCTAACCACATGTATTATCTACTGAAGTATTCCTCTAATGTATAGCACAAACAAGTAGTTAAAAAATGTCGTAGGGTTCTTTTAAATTTCTTCAGACAGTCTGACATATTTCTAAAATCTGAGGGACAGTTATTAAAGATTTTAATACCTGAGAAGTGAACTACTCTTTGATAGATGGTCAAATTTCCCTGAGGTAGATGAATGTTGTTACTTTATCTAGGATGTATAATTTGATTTTCTGAATTTGTCATGAAATGATCTTTGTTATTAACTACAAATAAAAGTAAAGAAAATTTATACTGTGATTTAAGTGGTAGAATTTTTAATTCCTTGAATAAGCTTCTGCAAAAGTATCTACTCCTACATCCCATAATAATTCTAATTGTCCCTATTTTGCATCTTAAAAACTGTGGGACTATGGGAAGGATTCCCCCCAAAATATAATACCACAAGTCATAAAATAGTGAAAAAGAGAATAATAAACCATTATCAATGTTGAGTGGGGCACGAATGATTTAACGGAATGAATTACATAGGAAGCAATGTTCAACTTATTTATAAGTTGTTCAATATGATTTCTCCCACATAATGTACTGTCAACAATTATAACAAGAAACTTTGTATGAGATGCATTATGAATTGTTTTATTATCATAACCAATCAGCATGTAAAGAGGCATGTTATTCTTAATTATGCAATAAGTATAATGTGTTTTTCAAAGACACATGGAAAGTGGGTTTCCTTGAAACCATTTATTTGAGGTTTCAAAGAGAGTGCTACTATTATTCTTATAAGCTATGAAATCAGAATGGATAAATACTATGCTGGTATCAGTAGCAAATAATGCAGGTATGGAGTCATTATTTATAATCATAGGTAAATCATTCCTGTACAGAAGAGAAAGCAAGTGTCCTACCATGTTTAATTTTAGGCAAGTTAGAAAGGGCAATGCAGTTGTTGTTTATTGTGTATGTATATTCTTTGATGTCTGTTATCCAGGTAAGGATTATATTATATTACCAGTTATCCCATAAAATTCTAATTTAGACTGTATTGTATTGTAATTAACACAATCAAAATTTTTCTAAATCACAGAAAATAGCCCCCACTATTAAAATACTATTCATAGCATTTAGGACTTCATTACTTGATTTGTAAGTTGCGTTTTCTGTTGTTAGGTTTGTTCTACATCCATACTATACTTTAGTAAAAGTAATATATTTAGTTAAATGTTCCAAAAATCTAATTTGAATTACTTCCAAAAATATTTGAAAAATAGTTTGAAAGAGATACTGGTCTATAATTATACACCTTAATGCTTATTATCTATTTTTGTATAATTGCTTTATTATTGAGTATTTCAATCTTTTAGGGAAAACACCCATAGAGAAAGATGTATTACATATAGAGTTTAATAATAAACTTACAAAGGGGGAGCTTATTTTTTAGTATTGTTGTAGATGTTTCATCATATCCATGTGAATTATGCAGATAATTGGAGAAAGACTTGTGCATATAAGCCAACTGTATAGAAAACGTACATTGTCCAAAAGCAGTGCTTGTTAATGCGCTGATGTGAAACACACTCTATCCCTGCTCTTACTGTAAGTGCATCTACATTTAATCTAAAAGTGCAATATTCAACACACACAAATAACCAAAGAATATGCACATGTATACAAATGCAACAGTTACTACTGCTTGAAAGAAATATTGTGACATTTGAATTAAATCAATGATTGCGAATGTGTGTCAATATCAAGTGGATGGATTGCCCCATGATGTACATGGTTGCTGTGGAGGTCAGGTAGGTCAATTGTAAGTCAAAGTTCAGTAGATCAGAGGGCAGGGAGAAGGTTCACTAGAAGTCTGTCTTTATTTCCTGAGTGAGAGTAGAAAGACTGAATTCTTTAAAACTTTTGAACATCACTAAGTCCTTTGAGTAGAGTCCTTTGTGAGATGATGGGCACACAGCATTTCATGAAATTTGCTACCTCTCATGGAACTTATAGGTTTGCAGCAGCCTGCCAATGGACCCTACCCTGAAGCAGACGCATCCTGTCCACACCCTCATATCCACACATGTCCAATGGTCTCTTTCTGTCAGGGTCCAGACTAAAATTTAATATGCATTTTTTAACTGTCCCAAGAGAAATAATACATGTCCTGCCCATACCATATTCCTTGATTTGTTTAATCGAAAAACACTTGGAAAGGAATATAAATTTCGTAGCTCTTCAGTGTGCGATTTTTCTTCATCATGTAACTTCCTCCCACTTCAGTTCAAGTATTCTGCTTGGCAGTTTGTTATCAGAGTGAGCACAAAATGTTCCATACAACGCAAAAATCTGTTGTAAGACTTGAGGTTCACACAGCTGTAGATAGCAATAATCTTCAGGAATATGACAGCATGTAGTTTTTCAAATACCAATGTTTTGGAGGAACTGGCTGCCTTCGTCTTTATCCTGAATACCATTACACACCAAAACAAAATACGCCAGACATGCACACCTTGAGTGGGGGGGGGGCTTCTAGTTGCAGTCCTAAACAAAGAGGAATTTTAAAAAACACAGATTTTGTAGACACAATAATGTCAAAGGTTTTACAAGATTTATACTCCAGGCTCAACCAGTCACTGAACACAACTGATGGTTAGTACACTGGAATATTGAAAAATATTAAATTATGAATAAGTGACTATTTTTTTATTTTCCTGTTAGTTTTAATTTTCCCTGTAATGTAACTAGATGTCAACTAGAAGATTTTGACATGACTTTCATAACACAGTTTTTAAAATCAAACATAAATTATACAAAGCTTCAGGGTCAGTCCACCACCCCTGCCCCTCCCCCCTCCCTTCATATAAAAATTCTGGGTGCGCCTATGAGGACCCCCACCAACAAAATGAACGTCATTAAGTCTACTAACCCTCTACAGAGACAAAGCATGTAGATAAGCATATGGACAATGACTCAATTATACATTCATTTCAAATATTATGTGTAGTGTATAAAAATTAATAAACTACTGACAAGAGTGTTGTGAAGAAGAAAAGGAATGAAAAACATGTACAGCTCCGAATGTTGAAACTTCCCTAAATTATTTATTTATCACGTTAATATACAGTAATAATTATGTACAGGTCATAAAGAGTTATGGGAAGCTGATGGTGACAAACCACTATAGCAGGACAAAGGCATGATAAGATATGGAGTGAGAACAAAACCTCTCGCAGCTGCTCTTGAATTGAGCAACAGGATTACAAATGTTCTGTGCTAATAGGAACAAAGGTCAAGGATAAAAAACTTTCTGGCCACATGAAGTATTCAGGAGTCTGTAAGTCTAACAGTTCTTAATAGCAACTGGTCAGTGACCCACGACAATTTCTGATAACAGCTAGGAAGTATCATGTCTTATTGGACCATATGACGTAAGTGTTGTATATATCCTTCATGTACTTTGTACATATTGCTTCATTAAACTATTCCCTCATAAATCTCTTAGCTTTTCTTCACTAAAAACAACAGCTACCTGTCATATTTATACAAGACACGACAGTTAAGTTCCAGGAATACCCACACAAAGATGTATTTACTGATACACTGATAGTTCCTATCAACTTTAAAGTTCTCTCCTGGTGCAGCAAAATGCTTTGTGAATCAGTGTTTCCACCATTCAAAACACTGTGGGAATCCCTCTTCTGAAATTTTCTTCAGGATGGTCATAACATATTCTTTAATGCTGAAAATGTCTGATAATTGTGGCCCCTGAAAGCAGTTTTCTATCTTGGGAATAGTCAAAAGTTATGCAGGGCCAAATATAGCATATATAGTCAATAGCTTAAATTTGTTATCAATTTGGCAACAAAAAAATTCCCAGGGCACTATCATGATAGAAAATCCAAGCATTAGGCTGAAGGTCAGGTCCCCCTAACAAATAGCCTCAAGTAACTTTCTCAATATTTCTAAGTAATAACAGTGATTCACTGTTCAACCTTGTTCAAGAAAATCAAGGTTCACAAAGACCTTGTGATCAGAAACCAACACTGTCTACACTAGGGTTTGTAACATGTGTGCCTTTTTAAGTCTTGGTGATGTTTATAATTTTCATTGCATGCTTTGGCATTTAATATATAGATCATACTGAAAGCACCATGATTCATCGCTTGTGATAACTCTATCTAAAAAGTTGTTTCTTTTGGACAGCTGACAAGACAGACCATAACAAACAGCATTCAAGGATATGCATTGGCCATTCTAAAGAGCACTCCAAAAGATGTATTCCAGCAATGTTTTGAACAGTGAAAACTATTGTGAAGGTAATAGGAACTAACAATGTGTAAGTAACTACAGCTTTTTATGCAGGCATTCGGGGAATGTAATTGTCACACAGCAAAAATTGGCACAGTTTTCTAACAGTGGCATTCAAACACACAGCCTTCATTGCCCTACTCCCTTCTAGACAATATAACGCATAATAATCATCTTTCAGAGCACCCACTACAAAAACGGTATGTGTAGAAAAAAAGGTTCTCAAAGATTCCTTGTTTTTAATGACTGTGATGAGTAATGGCCTCTAAGTTATGTATCCACACAATTTACAAGACTCTAAGTACACAACAAGCTGCTCTTTACATTTTTCTCTACCTCCACAATTTTTCTTTAATGTACAGTACAGTTACCACCTATGTACTAGAGTCCCAAAGTATGATCCTCAACATAAGCAGGAATTTTTCTCTGGGCACAAGGAGCTGTTTTGCTAGGGATAAAATGAGAGGAGCATGGAGTTAACCACTCACTTCCATCCAGCATTAAAATTAAAAATGTGTGGACCTGAAAATCGACTCTTCCGTATGTCTTCAAAGTGTGTTACACAGGCACAAAGACATGTTCATGTTTACCCTTTGATTGCATTGTGTACTGTGCACTTTACACTGTATAATGATACATAGTTGACTTAACTAATAAATATTGATATTTACATTCACATTCTCTTCTTACTGTAAGGCCATATTAAATGTCACACATGAACATCTGGAGTTACTCTAAACAACAATGATCCTAACACACACATCCTGACACAAGTCGAATGTAAAGGGTTTGATAGTGATGTTTACACACAAGATTACTTGGTTTATGGACTCAGTCAATTAAGAATAGCTCTTTCTATTATACTCAAGTGATCAGATGCCCTTCTACCCTTTCACCAAGGGATACAAACAGTTCTGTTTTGTAAAACACTGTGTTTCTCTTGGAACACCAAACAATCCACAAAGTCCGGAACCTAAGTAGTGCTATATATTCTGATATTTGTACTAGTAAATGTCTGTTATTCTCTAAAATGTCTGCATGTTTCTCTTGTGAACACTGTACTATTTTCCTGTATTTATAATCAATGTGCCACCTCTGATATAAGTCTCTTCCTTAATTGTCAGTAACACACACTATATATGGTGGTGACTTCTGGAACTAAAATTTTGTTTTGCATTATACTTTTCATCAGCATACTGTCATTCAATATGTTTTCATTACATACATCTGAGAGTACGATAGAAGGTCAGTGGCTTATCAGACTGTTCACAGCCTAACAGCTACATTGGTCAGCTCTAGTATACACCGCATAATGCACAGCAGTTTCAAAGTTCCACCACATTTTAGAGCAATCATAATTTCTGTGGCCTGCAATGTGTCAATACATGTCACATACACATACCATTCTATTCAAGGATATAAGGATATTTTCAGGGTGCTGAACCAGGAGGAAAAATACTTCCTTAAATTCAGGTCAAACGTTATCAGCGTTTCATACAGCAAGAAGTTCATTTACTTGGATCAGATCTTGTCTAGTTAAGCATATCTGCATGTGTGCCAAAAGACATGTCAACCATGCATAAAAAATGCAAACCACGGCTGGGTTGTCAGTGATGTCCCAACACAACTCCTTCTGCTGGCCTTCATCATGAGAATTATTTCTTGGTCTTCAATAAATATACGAAACCACTTACCAGAATCAACAACAGCTCGAGGTAAAGCCAATACACCACTCCCAGCCATTTCTCCAGCAATAAAAACTGCTGCTGATAGGACATTAAGTCCTTTAGGACTCTTTGTAGAAATGTAAGTGGATGCATTGTTTCTATTTATCAGGCCAACTGATTCCTGAAATAGAAATTAACTTACATATGGCAACAACTATCATTAAGTTACAAAGATCACTGCTCGCAGATAATAACTTTGAAGTCCTAATATCTTGTTTACAACTGCTTTCATTCTTCAAAATATATATTGTTATATACTAGACAATATTTTTTAATCCTTTTAAAATTAGTAGTTACTTCATGTACCACCCAGTTTACTATTAAACAATTCTATATTCTTACCACAGAGTGTATTTATATGTTTCTTATGGATGTCCAAACAAACGGCAATCATTTCCAACACAGAATTAACTGACAGGTTTTCATAACAGACCCAGACAGTGCTACAGTATACTATAGCTTAAGCTTTAAATATAATTCAGGTTATTTTTCATCTTAATGGAATAAGGCAAGAGAATTTTTGTATTATCGACTATGGTGTAAACATGGCTGCATAAGTAGTATAAAGCTCATGATATCTAAATGGAGAGACCTGTCGAACATTAGTCATACCATTGTATTATTATTCAACGTGAATTTCATAACCATCCAATACAACAAAAATATATACTTCTAACAGCACAATGTGTTTCAAAACCGAAGTTCCATCATCAGGGGCCATCTTACAATACATTGGCCAGAAGGTGGCATTGATCTTATTTACAATATGTCACAAATTATTAAATAATCCTAAAATACAATGCTTAAAATTCTGTAACTTTCCAACTTAAAATAAATCACACTTTTGCTAATTTTGTGTTTGTTGCATCTGTTTAATTACATGCCACTTCTATTGCTCCTCAGTCAGGAACTGCATTCTTATTTATGACTGTTCAATAACTCTGAAATTGATACACTAAAAGTTACATACTTATGTCCCTTAAGTTTTGTCTCTTAAATCTCATTAGTAAATAAATTCAGATCATTTAATGTTTTGTGGACCACGCATCACGATATATTTGTGCAATAAGAACCAACAGGATGCACTATTTTACTCTCAATATATTTTGATAATTGACCACTATGTGTTTCAAGCAGGTTTACTGCTCATCATCAGGAGGTTCTTTTGTGTATATACAGCAATTGGTATGTGTCATGCATTTAAGTTGGCTGGCTGCTAGCAGGATCGGGGTGGAACTCTGCTAGCAGCCAGCCAACATAAACGCATGACACATACCAACTGCTGTATATACAGAAAAGTACCTCCTGATGACGAGCAGTAAACCTGCTCGAAATATGTAGTTTAATTACTGAAATATATTGAGAGTAAAATAGTGCATCCTGTTGGTTCTTATGTTGCAAATTCAAATCACTTTATAATTTATTACTTGCATAAAATTTAACTCCAAACTGCATTTGTTTGTGTGTCTTTAACCCTTTAAACGCCGAATTAAATCCCATCTGCCATTTGCTGGCATTATTAGGAGCTCACCATATTCTCCACGTTAGCAGGATAAGGGTTAATATTTTCATATTCAATCATTACGTTAGAATGTGCAGGATATAAATCTTGGTAAATAATATTCTACGATTCACTAAAATTATGTTTCAACTCATGGTACCAACGTGTGTCAGCACGTTTTTTGAACATTTTACTTTCAGACATTTTAATATATTCCCTTATAATAATTTGTTGTACAGTCAATAACATTAATAAACATAAATAACATTAAACTCCTTGGCTTGTATATTGTAAGACTGCCCCTAATGATGAGACTTGAAGTTCAAAATATATTGAGCAATAATAATATATATTTGATTGTATTTACATAATACATATAAGCATTATATTAAAGCTTACTGTTATAAAGAAATTTCAGTGAAAGCATTAATGGAAGTAACAATGTATGAAGCAAGTAGCCTACAAGTAAAGCAAAGCTATTGTTATGTTTAGCAACAGAAGACATGTTGGGTCAAACTGCTGTATACTGGCAACTGTTACCTCATATACTATTGTAATGCCGTTTCGGAGGTTGTGTCGTCCTATCGAAATTGGTACTCTGATATACTGATTAAAACTGCTAGATTTTACTAACGTTTTCCTCTCAGTGTCACTGGATGTGGGTAGCGAACTATTAGCACTGGTTTACGTTAAACACATCGGTAGTAACTCCCACCAGTTAGAAAGCTTCTGACATATGCAAAGTTTGACTAATTGAACTCTGGGTTAAATAAAACAATCACTTAATCAATTCTACAAATAAACCAACTACAATTATAAAAGTAAGTCCGTATCCTACTCTATCTAGTAATTCACTACAACAAATATAAATAATACCCTAACAATTTCAAAGTGTCATAGTAAAATAAGTATCTTGCCGGTTTTTTATAATTTTGCAAATTGTATAAATTTAGAATTTCTAGTTAAGTTGCCAAATTAGTTTCAAAATCTTCGCTTTACTCGAACAACGTAAATTTTAAAGCTTCTAATTTATTAATTTCAGTCAGCACAACTTACCTTTTAGTAACAGGAAACAGTACAGCATGGCCAACACAATAAAATCGCTTTAACAATGCACTGCTTTCAATATGTAACGGCGGAGATACGTAGCGACCGGTAAATGTTCGAGCCTCGAGTGAGCGCTGAATCGTCCTTAATTTTTCAGTTATATAGGGGCAAGATGCTAAATAAACATTCTTTCTAGTACAGCGAACTATCACGTCACCGCCGGGGTTCGATACACCTAAAGCGTATTGAAAGTAGTAGTATTTGCTGACCCGGTAACAGCGAGTGACTATTCGCTTCCGTTACATAGTAGTTAATAAAATTTGAAAAGTATCTAGTTTTACAGAAAAAAAACCCAAATTTGTCATATACATTACACTGTCACTGTTATATTGGCAACCAAAATGGACTGTAATTTCCAGTTTGTCGAAAATAAAAACATGGGTACATATTTTGATTACCTTAAGATTTTCTCAAAACTCCTGCTCCAGTTTCAGACATATAAGTATTTGGAATTGTTAGGGAATGAGAAATGTTAGTCAGCTATTCTATTCCTTCTCACACTACACACTGAACTAAATTAAACTAAACTAAATACACAAATGTAATCACTTCAAAGCTTGTGTTCGTATAGATTTCTGCGTGGAATCAATCTTTCGCAACGTTCACCCTGACATATTCTTTCAATGCAACAAATTCCAACCAATCGAAATGTGGTCAGCAATTGACATCAGAACGGACTGATTTTGGCATATAATCTATAATTTGTAATGCAATTCCTTTTAAACGCATACGGGTAATATTACAAAAATAAATTTTGCTACCGACCTCTTCAGAAGTACAAGTTAATTCACTAGAGATTTTTTTCTTCTTATCGAAATCTACAGAATTATCCAATTTATAGTAATCTGTAAACTTTTTTTCCCCACTCATAATAAAACTTTCGAATTACACACTGAACTTCTAACAACACACACTCGCCGTACACAAATGACTGAACTTCCGTCGCCGTGCACCCGAATGTCGTATAACCCTCCACTTTCAATGACTCAACACGCAAAGATATTCCACTATTGCTTCCGACATCTATCTCTCCGAATACAAATTAGTATACATGCTAAATGGTCTGCGACTACATGAAACTATACACCAGGATATGCTTGCAGTGTAATACCAGCAATGGTCTGGATGCTCGATATCGGGAACATTTACTACTGTGGTCCAAATTGACTCACGAAAGCGCGAATGATTATTACAAATCAATCATTTAAGCCCAAAACACCACCAACACGGAGGTCACCAACATGTCCCACACGCACGTGTATTTATGATATATATATAATATTTCTTATTTATTAATTTGTGACTACTATAATAAAACAAAACTGGGAACACTTGATAGGCAAAGTTAGTTCATGGAATATATATTCGTCAAATGGTGCTTGACCCTTGAAGACAATACTGATAGGTTTCCCTGAAACGCCGGTACAGGACTGCCATTCTGCGCTGCGTCAAATCCCAAAACAGCGCACATCTCATTTACATCGTGGCGGAAGCCTGAAATTACGTAAATGGCATGTTTTAACCACTTGCGTAATTTTGTACCACATTCCCACTGACGATGTTTACCCAACAATTAAGTCTGTTCGCAGCATACCTGATACATTATGTTTAGTACTTTTAGGCGGTTTGTACAACACGTCGAAGTAACACGAACCGGTTTCGAGGACTGTCATTTTCTTAATTTCGTATCCCGTCTCAAAAATAGCTTTGTATAAAAACACACTGAAATCAGATTGCCTTTTCTGACACACTTTGCCAGTTTGGTTAATTAATATAACCGAAGTCGAACAGACAGAGCTTGCTCTTTTTTGACTCGAAAAAACAGCACAAGTCAAGCTGGATTTAAGATGCACACTTCCTTCTTCGCTTTTGAAGTCATGCGATACACATTACGAGTATCGACACGTACTGATAAAACCGAAATTCCAAAGACGTTAATTCCGGAAGACCTGACAAATATTTCGTTTTTAACGTTACTGTCGTTTTGTTATAGTTAGTTATAAACTGTGGTTATATGTAACCTGCAGCACGAAGAGACTTCAAAAGCAAAAATGCCACAGGGTCGTAGAAAAGTTCCTTTCAGTGGAAAGGCAAAGAAAGCACAGCTTCAGTCTAAGAAAAAGCAGAAGCCACTGGAAGTTGCTCGTGAGAAAGGTTAGTTTGGTTATGTCGTGCACAGATATAGTTGTTGACTGTGCAAAGTGACATCAAACGGGTATATGGCATGGGTCAGCATTTAATTGGGCTCATACTTTTCTGTTTTTAAAAACTCCTAGTGTTTGTTCCCAGTATTTATGACTATTGATGTAAACGAAATTACATACATACCTACATGCGTTCCATGGATCCATAAGTGTGTGACAAAGACTAGGTTGTGGAACAAGCCAAATACTTATTTATAACCCGTGTTGTCGCATGTAGCCTTCCAGAATAAAATTCTCTGCATATTTATCTGCTCCCATTTTTTAAATACAAGACGCAATAAATGCATTAATTATGCCTTTGAGGAGTAGAACGAATGATTTAGGGTAAATAATTAGTTTGCTTTATATCTTGAGATGGGTTATCTTTTGGAGAAATTGAAGTCAGGAAGAGTATTCACACTCCATTAGACAATAAGTCCAATGACAGCTGTATAAAAGCCTGTCCAGTATGGAGTTATGTAAGGAATTTAATGTACTTCTCCTTGCCAGCGAATACTGTTTCTCATTACTACCTTTTCATTGCATACAGTATGGGAAAGTCACAAATTCAGAAATACACAGTATATATATTGAGACATTAACCTGACCTTGGTGTGCCAAATGGTAACCTCACACATTGCTGGCCAAACCCAAGATACGCAATGCTTCCATCTAACATTAAAGCCATGATGTGAAAGTATACATGCCAGCATTAGATGATTATGTCATAGATCGCTCTTTTATACTGTACAAGGATTGTTTTCAACTGAAAGCCTGTAAGTAGAAGATGATTTACATCTTCTGGGTTGCTGTACCACATTATAAACAGTTCCCAGTTTAACAATCAGCATGTCACAACAATCCAGGAAACTTGAATCTTCACTGACACTGCTGTAAGAACAATTCACACATCTTGTAAGTAGTAAATATTCTGTAGTTCTTGATGCTGGTGCCACACTATATACTTTTGGTCCTTGTAATACATTATTACAGGATGCCCATAAATCACCTATACATATTTGTATTGGAAAAGTAAAGTTGTACCTTTACCTGCCATGAAGGCAGATGGGGAAATGGAGGTACTCAATCTCAGTACCAGATGGAGGTGAGTTGTCAGCAGCACCCACTGAATAGGGGACTTCGTGGGCACAGGAATCAGTCTTGGATGCTTTGGAATAAGAGGAAAATCTCTTGTCTTTGGCAGCAATCAGATTTCTCAGTTGACCAGTAAGAAGCCTTGCAACTATGCCAGTTTTGCTATCTACTCTCCTCACATTTGTATTGTATTCTATTATGTTCATACTGCGACATGTTCAACATTCTGCACTATAAAGATTTAAGGATTGTGAATAAATTCAGATCTTTTCTGACTGTGGAAACCCTATTTGTGACTGTATAGTAGGATCTTAGTTCATCTAGGTTGTGTCACAAGATAATTTTAAAATAACCAATGCAGTGCAGTGAAGTGAAACAAACGTCATTTCCAATTCCATCTTATGTTAGTAACTGTGTTTTAAGCTGAAATATTTTTCCACTTTCTTAAAAAATGGTCTGTAATTTAGCATAGCTACACATTATCTCACATGCTTGCATTGTGTTCTATTACATTTTATTTTGTGTTTACAGGAAATCCATCCTTTCAAGTTACAGGTGAATCATCCTATAATGAAGGTAATGAAGTTCTGAAGCTGAATCAGCAGCCGATGGTACGAGGCAGTAAAGCAAATCCTAACCGGTGAGTCATTTTTATACACTGATGTGTAAGAAGTCTGTTGAATGTGATGTCATATTGTTGCCACAGTCTAGGTTATATGAAATGTTTTATTTTGACCTTTCACCAAAGGTATGCCTTGCATTTCCACCGTGAGACTGAGACAGAAATACGTGAACGCAAAGAAGCAGCTCACAGAGCGATTAACACTGTGTCACCTTCTGGACTGGAGATAGCTACTGAGAACTTTTTCATGAGGGAACTTGATTTCCCCAAGCGACCACCATGGAAATATGACATGAGTGTCAAGCAGCTGGAAGATAGGGAACACAGGTACTTTACAGTAGGTATTATGTTTAATCTTGAGTTTGTATTGGTTGATACAAAAGAATGTGTGACAGTAGCATATAAAGAAGCGAAACATCAATGTACATTACATTATTACATTTTCTTCTGCTCTCTGATTTTTATTGTTATATAGGGGGTACCTCTAATTGTGTCCATTGGTGCAGCAGCTATAATGGGAGCTTTATCACATACAAAGCCTACATACACTGTGGACTCAAGAGTTAGTCTTTATGCTAGAGTTCAACTTTATTTCATAGAACAGTCTTCAAATGCCAATGTACAGCTTCTAATCAGGCCTCATGCCTTCTTAAGGTACATATTTAGTGACACACAATAGAGGCCATCTTGATATATTATCAGACTTTTTTCAAACGGTATATTTGAATAACTGTGAAGACTGGATCGTTCACATAAGCTCAATATTTCAGTTTCCTCCACAAATAATGTTGCATGGATTCAAAGGTGGAAATCTAGGTTGGCCACAATCCACAAATTATTTATTGGTTCTTCAAAAAACATAGGCCATGTGATTTTTTACATGCCATACTCTGATGTTAGTCATATAAAGTAACTCGTGACATGCACGGGAACTTTTAGGACACTAGTATCTGTCATACTGGTTGTTACATTCCCACTTAATATAGACCATGTCCTATCCAGGAAAACATGAGTTCCAGGTCAAGAAATCCATTGACTTCTGATTCTTGAAACCACCTGTAATACCAGCTTCTTGCTTCAAAGTCTAGAGGAAGAATTATTCAACTCCATTTTTATATACATGTTGTTTTAAAAGGATTATTGCCCAGTGAACTGAGAATTTTGACACCTCACTTTGAACAGCCAACTGGCATAAAGACTTTTCTGGGGCTAGTTTCAATTTCAGCAACAGTATCATCCAGTTTCTCTTCAGTTGGAATGTATTGTTCTCATATTTTTTTTCTGTTCAGAACTGAACCTGTCATTCACAATGTTCCCACTGTTCTGTGTATTATTCTTTCATGTGGCACTGTTAATGTTGGATTCTTTTTGCAGAACGTTTGGTAACATTTTTTCCATGATGTACTTTACAGAGGTACTGTAGATGAAAACACTTTAATAGAATGCATTTCCCACACACAGTCTTCCTACTCAATACATGATTCAGCAACCATCACACATTCCACACATGATATTTATAAAACCCACTTGGGCTGGTTCCTTTAAGCAATTGAACCCTGTATTTTCCTGCACTTGGGGGGACATGATTAGAGGTACTTTCTGTACTTCACTAATTGTGCATCAGTTTTCACCCCAGGAGAACTTCTAGAATGTGTTGATAAATTAATTGTGTAATAAAATGTATTTCTCTTTCATTTACTGACTGGCAGTATTTCCTTTGTCTTGAATCTTGACATTTTTCCTTTTCCAGTTGAATGGTGGGAAACAAATTTAAACAAGGGCTCTTTCCTTCCCATATCCTTGTGAACTCCTAATTTATAAGCTTTGTTGTACTTCTTTCATAGCACATAAGCTGAAGCTGTGCACTTGATACAGCATTATTAAATAATGCAAGTATCACATTTACACACTTGCTTTCTTGTTTTAAGCCCCTGTGCAGTATAATGTACAAATCCAGTCAGACACACAGATGAAATTATCTTATGTTGCAGGAGTATATCTCAGAATTAGAGAAGAAATTTGGTTGTAAAGAGCTGAGTTATTTCGAGCTGAACCTGGAGACATGGAGGCAGTTATGGAGGGTTCTAGAGATGTCTGATATTGTTCTTATTATTGTGGATATACGTTACTGTGTAAGTGCTTGCTTGTGAAATTACCGCTATGAATACTGCAGGGAATATGTAAGGTGTTCTTATTCTGCTGTAGTAATTTTTGTGATAACTTATAATGTGGAAGAAAAATACAAGAATGGAAGTACAAACAGCATGGATATGTGTGAATGAGTCCAAGTAGTATATCACAGAAAAAGACTGGATGACTATTACTGACTCAGAATGTGCTAGTATTATGGAAAAGATATAGTAGATTTAAGAGTGGCACACCAACTTTATGTATTGGTATTTTGCAGTTAACAAATCTGATTTGCAGTCTAGGTGTAGAATCTCCCAAGTTTCTTCCTGTTTTTATGTCCTTTCAGCCCATTTCTAGGGGGGGGAAGTTTCTACTGTCTCCATTCCCCCCTTCAGAAATTCAGTTTTCAAATTCATCCTCTCATTTTATACACTACAGTATAGTTACTAGCACCAGTAAATAACGTTTCTATAAAATGAATGGATGCAAACCACACACAAAGCTACTACTGATACATGTTTCCCAAACATAACTGTTCCACCTACATCCCCAGTTCTGGATTTTCTTTCCTCTGTTAAAACCAATTTTCTGTGTTCAGTTTACTCTTCTGTTCTGAAGATGAAGACAGCATATTCCTCTGACATTTAAGTACTTATCTACTAGACCACTGGCATCATATTCCAGAAGACAGCAATATTCAAAATTAAACTCTTCAACAACTGTAGTGCATACATCTGCAACTTCAGATTTCATTAAAATTCATTCACTAGTATCAGAGATGACATATAGATGAAAAGATGAATGGTAATGGGCTACCTATTATGTAATAATTTTACATGCTCCCTGCTGTGAATACATACTACAGTATTATTACCTGTTTGTGATTTATGTGTATAATAAGGTGGCAACCATTGCAGGCACTCATGTTTCCGCCATCAGTTTACAACTATGTGACAGAGACACTACACAAGGATATGATCCTGGTTTTGAATAAGATCGACTTAGCACCAGCTCCACTGGTTGTTGCTTGGAAGCACTACTTTCAGGAGAAATACCCTGCTCTTCACATTCTCACTTTCACTTCTTTCCCCACGTACAACCTGAGAGGCAATCAAGAGAACAAGGCTGGTATGTGACTCAGTTGTGATGGCTAAGAGACCAGGAAATAGCCTGATGAATACGACTGCATTATTCATATAACTCTGCTGTTATTTTCTTTAGTTACCAATATTATATATCTGTAATTTCATGTTATAATATATATAATTTTCATTTAAGTAAAATTTTTGTAACCTCACTAATATGGTTTACAAAAATATTTTCTACATGTGCAGTAAAAATGCTTGTACTGGGTCTTTTCGTGATTTTTTTAGGCCTACAAATTCGTCGTAGACGAGGGAAGCTTCGAATGGCAGCTGAAGGGGCGAAGATGCTGCTTGAGGCATGCAAGAGTATTGTCAACAATGAAGGTTCTATTTGTATTAAATTCAAATTAATGTAACACTTCGTATTGTATTAAATTAAAATTGGTGAAACACACTCACATATTCTATGATTATTGTCCATGTACATTGACTAGCCATATTTGAATGAATGCTTAGGCATGTTCACATTAGTCACTAAAAGTGCCCATTAGTGTCATCATGTCTCTCTGTGTACATGTATCAGCAAGGCTTCCACTGGATGAATTTCCTTGAAATTTTATATTGAATACCTATATAAAAATCTGTCAAGAATAAACATATTTTTTTATAATGAACCAAAAATGTTGGGTGCTTTACATGAAGACACAGTACGTTGTGGCACTGTTGTGTTTCCAATGCAACAAGCCACAATGTTGCATTATACATACAATGCCTATCTTGTTTTCTTGTGAAGCAGAAACAGTCAATTTCCCAGGCCATAAGACACTTGAAGAATTTAGATGGCAATTTTCAGGAAAGAATAGTGTAAACACATATAAAGCTCAAATTTGAAACATTTAGCAAAATGGTGGTGCAGTATGAAGTTAATACTGGTCATACCACCTCTTTAAGCCTTCATCACTATCATCATTACTGTTGTTAATTCTGAACCTTCACTTCCTTCAAATAGTACAGCACCTTCATTACCAACAGGGACATTGCTGATCCCACATTTCTTAAAAGACTTCACTTATCTCATGTTGCATGGTCCATGCCTTCCCATAAATGAGTAACATGAAATCACAACGAAATAGTGATGCAGCGTGCTTCTCACTTGTGAAAGTTATTAATTCTGTAGACCTAGGAGGGACAAGGTAACGAGGGAATGGAGGAGTTTGCATAATGAGGAGCTAAATGATTTGCACACCTCACCCAATGTTGTGCGGGTGATAAAATTGAGAAGAATGAGATGGACTGGGCATGTGGCGTGTACAGGTGAGGAGAGGGGGGTGTATAGGGTCTTGGTGGGGAAACCAGAGGGAAAGAGACCACTGGGGAGACCTAGGCGTAGATGGGTGGATAATATTAGGATGGATCTCCAGGAGGTGGGATGTGGG
>Ga0131853_10003341_pt1 | contig 28786 bp, 17 predicted proteins | sample TergutLab28metaG_FD_92764 | JGI IMG/M metagenome (GOLD analysis project Ga0131853, IMG submission 92764) | Labiotermes labralis P1 segment gut microbial communities from Petit-Saut dam, French Guiana - Lab288 P1 (version 2) (version 2) | ecosystem: Host-associated > Arthropoda: Insects >... | reverse complement strand
AGGCTGAGTGGACCCCGTTCCAGACCCACTACTACTTAGAAAATCTGGTAGCGCCGGGGATCGAACCCGGGACCTCTGTACCTGTAGCCAGAAACTCCGACCACTAGACCACAGAGGCGGTCGAAGTGGGTGGCCAAACATGCTTTAAATCTTGAACACTGAAGGTCACAAACTTTTGACTCTACTGCACTCTTAATAATTTTCACTGCATTCCTGCAGTGCAGCCAGAGACTGTATTTCTCTTGGGCAAACAAAATCAGTTTTTCTTGATTCTCTTCAGATAATGTGTTCACCTTTATTAGTACTAGACTCAACAGCACAAATGTATGAACCACACTCATAACAGGTCAACAACTCTGTTGGACATCATACCAAGTTTCGAATTCTGGACAATGTCAGCCAGAATGTCCACAGCCTTAGAGACATCTTCACTCAAACACTTGGCGTAATACACTGTCTGCTCCCTAGATGTATATGCATTCAAGTGGGCACCCATGTTCTCAATCTCCAACTCCAAGTCAGTCTGTGAACGACTTGCTGTCCCCTGCACAGTACATTGTCATAACATTAAACATCCACCAAATGTGTCAGTCACTTCACAGTGTTATGTGCACACTAATACACACGTGATACACTTCCTCTGAGCAGCCTACTCCATGCGGAAATGTCAGAAAGAATTGCAGATCTTAAAATACCAATGATCAGGCTCAACCACAGTATCAAACAGCAATACAAGTATCAGCACCTCGATTGTGGTGACCATATTCTAGACGTCACCCAATTTATGTACAAATTTACTTTCCTCTACCCTCTACAGACGAAACAACTCTTTCCCCAACATCCTCCATAATATCTCATTTTGGTTAAAGTGAAATGTACATTGGCTGTACTGCCATTGACTGCTCCACTAAGTATGCCTGTCAGTACAAAAAAAATGACTTTTTGAACATGCTGTGTAAACAACACAGTGTGTTAATCTCACCTTGAAAGCCATATGTTCCAGAAAATGAGCAACTCCGTTGTTCCTATCATCCTCGTATCTTGAGCCAGCATCAATCCAAATTCCTACTGTGGCAGTTGGTGCACCACTGTCTTCAGATGCTACACGCAGTCCACTTTCCAAAACAGTCATTTGTGTTGCAGGTACATTTATCAGCTTCTGTTTATACGCTTCAGCAGCTGTAGACTGCCACTTCCGGCCGCCCTTACCAAGAGAGAGAAACATTTTTTTTTAATGCATATTATATCTGCATTATTCCAACGCTACGCTTTACTTGTCGAAAACAAAATATCCGTGCCATATGTACGTATAATACCACGAGTCACAAAATATAATTATGAGGTACATGTCCAGTCTTACTTATAATGCTGTTGTATAAAATTATTGGGAAGATGGATTATGCAGTGGAAATATGAGAACAATCGTATACCCTGTAACAATATGTAAAATAACTACAGATTTAACCCATTACTACAAAGCTCTGATAAAAATGCACATAAGCTAGTAAATACAAGGTATGTACTTTAATTAGCCCAGCGTTATACCGCACCGCAGCACCAATCCTTAATAGTCTTGTCGCCATTTTGTGCAGACAATATTTCAATTGTATAAAACAATACCACTAGGGTGCAGGTCTGCTGGAACCACGGACATATGTTTCGTTTATGGTCCGTGATTTTAGCTGTCCACAGGTCACGGTTGCGCTTGTTTTGGCGTGAGCTTCAAATCCCAGAGAGTTTGCTCTGACCCCCGTCGCTAAGAAAAATTAAGAGATCATCCGTGTGAATTTCAAATTGTTTAGCAGAAATTTTTCCTAATTCATCAGCTGATAAGAAGACTTGTCACCTTATAATGAAACACAGCAAAACACATTTGGTGTAGGCATTTACCTGAAAATTGGAATTATGAAAGGGGTATTATATATTTGGGTAAATATGGAATGTGCGAACTGTACGATGTCTAATACTTCTGCGGTAAATGGCAAAGTCAACAGCTACAGGAATGCACCAGATAATTTGAATTGTATGCGGCTGACTCATCTTACCACTGAGAACAGTTTATCTGTAAGCCAGTTGACTCCACCTAATAAAGGCCGTTATTGGTCTAGGAGTGATCTAAAGGAGGATTTTGGGAATCAAGTTTTAGGCTCGATTGCGTTAGGTGTTGGATTAATGAAGATAAAATAACATTACGTCCATCGCGCTCCCTCCAAAGGTGTTTTACAATACACGTAATGGAATGTAATAATAATAATGAAATAAAATGTAGCCTACTGATGCAATTATAGATTGGAATTTTTTTAAGAGATATAAAAAGTATGCTATCAAACTAAATACCTTACTTCGTCACAGTATTAATAAAAATTGCTGAGAATTGAACATAATTGCAATATCCCGCAGACACTAGCTTACATTATTGTGGCTACGACGATGAACCTGCAGCTGAATCCCGGCTTAGGGGTTGGATTATGACGCGCGAAATCGTAACTCGGTTGACGGCAGTCGCCTGGAGTGCTTGGAAGTTTCGAACCAAACCGGCCATGTGGCCATATGTGACAACCACAATACGGTACTGGTAGCATCTTTGACAAATATATTAAGTTGTTTGCAATTATTTTTCAATTTACATAAGCTAAAAATTAATATTGTTCATTTCTGCATTAATATAAATTAACAACAATAATGTGACGGTCATTCAGAATGTAGGGGCCGGGTAGTAAAAAAAAAAACAAGTGCTGTAAACAAATTTTCTTAGAGCCAGGTCCTGTCACAACATGGTGGCGCACCATGTTGCGGATTATAGAGAAGGTCCCCTGACATGGAGGTTAGCTGCTAGCATATTTCATGAACAATAACGGTCAGGCAATAAGGGGTGATACTCCTGCTTGGAGGTTCAGCAAGATAGAAACAACTCCTCACCATAAAAGAACTTAATGTTACGAAGCAATCTCAGTAATTACATCAGCAAATAAAATATACTGTGGATCAGCCCCTTGCTGCCTACAGTTTACCTCCTACATGTTTTGGCTCTGCCTGGGCCATTAGCAAGAAGTGCCAGTTAATCACAAGAAGTTGCACAGATACGATGTTTCATGTATCAAGTGAATTATTAATTTATGGATGTAGAATACAAAGACATAAAAATGTGGAGAGCAGGCATCAAGAGTCCAGTCAGGCAACTTCAAAGTACAAATATGGAGTACAATTGTGTTTGGAAACATGTTCATCAGACACGATAGTGAAATTTGCAGTTTAAGAAATGCTCCATGCATCTGTTGATTGTGCTTCTCCATTATGATAGAAATAAGTGTTAACTTTTTTAAACATGTAACTTGCCATCACTGATCCACAATAGGAACTTTTGCCTGGCTAATCATGTCACTAGGCTACACTACAGGAAAACTTTTTCTTTGGTGAGATTCATTTACAAGTGTACCAAAAAACACACTTCACTAGAGTATAAGAATCATGTGTACACATCACCCCTAAAATGCTTAAGTATTCTAAAATCTTCTAAACAATGAAGAGCTACACACTAAGGTGTACTAAATATGCTTATCACCTTTCCTTCAGTACAGTATGAGAACAGTACATCCGTCTAACACACAAGACTTGTTCGGACACTTATATCCACCATGACCTGTTCATTTCTTCTCCAAGCACTTTTACCCTGAAGATGCTGGTATCATGCTCATCTCAAACAATGGTACCAACATACCACAGTATACATTCACACAACTATCATGGCAATAATATAAATAAAACAACAAGTTTCCTTGCACTTTTGTTTTATTTCTTGATACATTTACTTCATGTAGCATGCTGTTTACACTTCAGTCAACTGATACCATCACTACAGTATTAAGTTGCATTATGCAACATTCACTCATCAATTTCATTATGAGAGTACTGTTGTACAAATTGTATTTACAACACTAACACATTCCATTGCTGAAGACTGTTTTACCCCCTCTTTCCCCCTACCCCTTCCAACAGGAAAAGAAACTTTATATGTACAACCCATCAGTTCTTTTGGAGAGAATATAAAGGCTAGGCTCTGCACTTCTCACACTACTTTGAAATCAAAAATTACACAATATAGGATCAAATGGCTTGTCTTACAAGGACACTGTGTTTGATGGGTGAAAAATGAACATTTGACACATTTTCACTTTAAATAAAAAGATCTGGGGGATTATATGGAATATTTTAATAGAATCCAGGCAAGAAATTTAAGGTATTCAATGACTGGACAAAATTTGTTGTGAAACTGAAAACAAGAGCAACATTACTTTCGCGAATTGGACCTGGATCATGGGCCACCATAAACTTTTTACTTTTCTGTTATACTGTTAAACAGCTGTACATTTTGTAGTTACATAAAGACAAAGAATAGCAGCTATTAGTCCTGCTTAATTACACTGATTGTCCACAGAGTTCACCTTAAATAAAAAATAAACAACCAGTTACTATTTTTACTTCAGTTTTTTCACACAAAATACAATAAAATTAAAGTACATTTCCAGTTTGAAATGTAAACTAAACTCCATGAATACAACACACTTAAACGTTACTAAAACAATTTTTAATACACACACCAACAAAAATATGGTAATTACATGTCCTGGAAATAACTGATATATGTATACATTGAACAAACAGGCATAATTTGTTAAACTATCAATCACAACTTTTAATACAGTCCATGCACCCTCAACTGTAAGACATTCAGATTTTTTTTCAAGGTTTATTAAGCTCTATTTATGTACATTCCAGGCAACACATAAGTGAAGAGTTCAGCCCCATTCCTCCTCTCATCAGTAACATACATATGACTTGCAGTATTTAAGACACATTAAGGATGGATGGACTTTGATTTTAAAGATAACACAAGGTGGAACAGAATGTTTTTGAAATCTGTTCGATTATAGTATTACATGCCAACTGTTGGCATATAGTAAGCAAGCTGGTAATTTAATTCCTTAAATTATGTAGCTTCTGCTCTTCACACACAAACAGAAAACTGGTATTCATTATGACACAGTCACAAATGCTTCCAAAATCATAACTAACTTTCACTCTTCAATACCATCTTTATCATCAGAGTGCAGCCTCAATGGTGGTGACAGCACCGCCACACTGAGTTTCCAACAGGTCTGTGTTTAGGTGTTGTCACATCTCTGCAAATCACGTACTAAAATCACAAAAAATTTACCCATTTATATGCATATAACAAGTTCTAAGCAGCTGAACGTATTTTTGTGAAATCTCGACACTGCAGAATTTTACAACCCCCTCCACCCCCCCCAAAAGTCAAGGCATTTCATGTTTTGCTGACCGTGCATCCTGGTACAACTCTGGGTAAATGACCAACTTGATGCATAATTATGTCGTATAAAAGTTTATTATTGTAATCCTCTACATGTTTCGAGCAACACCATATTAATACAATTCGACCTCCTGATGATGAGCACAGTGTTGTTCGAAACATGTAGAGGAATACAATAATAAACGTTTTATACAACGTAATTGTGCATCAAGTTGGTGATTTACCCAGAGTCAAGACATTTCAGTTTTCATCAAGAACAGACACTTTTAATGACAATGTTATGTTAAGACCTGTGCGCGTTTCTTGGCAAATGAGCAATCACACCAATACTCTGCATATGTGCAGTTTCCATTGTGTTATGGATTCCAATGTAAGAAAGAAAAAGAGACTTTGTATTAAATTCCATTTTACAAAAAGGAACATCTAATGCTCCAGATTATCTGTGTATTCCCCATATTCTTTTAACAGCATCATAATAGTAATGTTATGTATACATTTTGAACAATTTTAATATCTCCAACTGATTATATCCAATTGAACATTTCATTCCGTTTATTCTACAGCTTGCCATGGTATCAGAATCTTGTGAATTTGTAAGTTATTGCTTCTCCTTTTGTTTGCATCTTGCACTTGTAAAAAATGACACACACATCCTTGCATAAACATACATACATATTCATCTAAACTGGTATGACCGCAATTTAAAAAATCTGGATGCTGAATGACGGTGGGTTACAATTACCACAAATACTGTCTTTGCCTAAAACCAAATTTTCTGAATGTAGGAACCACAACAAACTTGTGTTTCATCAGTCCATACTGAGAATAGTAACCTGGTATTTGAACAGCACTGCTACATTACAGAGCACATTAATTTTCAGAGTGCTGACATGTTTGGCAGCATCCTTTTGTGCTTCAGCAAAAGTGTGCGAAAGAAAAAAAAAACTGCCTCCTTTGACACATCCTCTTAAAGTTGGCTGCAAGACATCCATCCACATGTTCCACCCTATGCATAAGCAGTTATCAGATATTAACCACCACTCGAAAACAAATTATTATAACACAAGTCCTACCTGTAAGTATGTAAATTATTAAGTATCAAAGTTACACAAGTTTCAGCATACATTTTTTATGATGGGATTGCCACGTCAGAGATTCAAAGGCATGGCCAGATGTTTAACAAAAAAGTGTCACATGTGACAAGACAATGCTTGAAATGTCATAGTGAAACAACCTTTCACACCTGCACGAACTACCCAAGGTTTGGCAAAGCAGAACTGCTTACAACTCTTTCTACAGATTTCTTTCACGGGTGAAATTAATGGTGTCAGTTCAGTATGACTCTATACAAGTTTTGAGGCTTATACAGTGGCTGTTGCTCATATGGCACATTTTGGGTTCTTTCATCATGCAGTATCCTACATGATGTAAGAACCCTGAAGGCAACAATGTATGACTTCTCATAAGAGGGACAAGTGCAACGTGCTCACAAGCCATGGCTCTTTCCTCTGCAGTGTACGGAAAACTTTCACATCTACATCACCACGTTTTCACAACCTTAAAAACATATGTACACATATACACACACACACACACCTCTTTGGTTGTAGCATGGCTTCAACATGCTTAGAAGAAAAATCCAACATTATTTTCCCCCTTTGAACCACATTTTGTTGTACAGTGAAATCACAATTCAGCATTCTACAAGATAACTGCAAAGAGGGATAACGAAATGCAAGATGGTGTTTTATGAACCCGAGGTTCTCATGGTGATCATTGATGACTACTGTCTCTTGAAATGTGACACACTGTACTCTGGAAGCAAGGTACCATTTCAGAGGAAGACTGGTACCTCATCTTCCATACCACCCACATCCCAAAAGAGAGCAGTTTTTCGGTGCAGAATATGTCTGAAAATAACAAGAATATGTGTAATCTGTACACACTGAATGTAACGGGAGAAGGTGGAGCTACTAGAAAAGTAGTACCAAGAGTCATAACATACTGTTGCCTTCTCCCATACCACCTACCTGAATTAATGGATATTGTACTGATACAAAACAAAGTAATTAGGGATAAGTAAAATATACAATTCACAAGACCTAACTACATGACTGACAAACCAGTTATAGTAATGTCTTGATGTACGAGCCTAACTGAGACCGATAAAACCATCATAAACAATGGAATTCATTCTAAATGCCCATCTGGTTTAACAGTTTATGAAATATGGGTAATTAAAATACAAAATACCCTCAAAAATCATAAATACATTAAATGATTGAAGGAGGCTCTCGTTTTTAAAGCACAAAACCTCAATAAAATATGGAGCTTCACTGCACTGAGAGTGATCTGCACAATAGCAGAAGCATGGGAGAAGTCAACTCAATGGCCACTTAGTCTCATCCCAGTTTGCTGGAAATGTCGTGGAAGGTCAACATGGTGGTATCAAAACGGTGATAGCACAAGGTTGAAATAATGAACAATAGGATTCTGCTGTACATAAAGTTAAAAAAAAAAGCAACACAGCTTCAATTTCTACACATAAGAAGTATCTTCAGCAGTAATTTTTAATACGGCCTTGTATTTTTGGAAAATTCTGTCAAGATTTAACATTTAATGGCAGTACAGAAAGCTTAGCTGATGCAATTCGGGAACAAGAGAGAGATGCAGAATTATATTCTGTGTCATGAGAAAATGAGGGATATAAAAATGTATAATTCAAAAGAAGAATAAGAAAAGCTGTTATTTTTAATGGAAATCAATGTGCAGCATAAAAAAACAATGGCAATTTCTGTCTATTATTTAAAAATCTTAAATTTTTAAGGTAGACGCATATATCTGAATCACATGTTAAGAGATACATGTTCACATAATTACTCTTTTTTTAGACCATTTCACTGTTCAAGTGACCCTTATACTGTCCTGTCCAAGTAATTACTACAGGTCAGGTTACATGAACAGTGCTGAGCCTCTGAAGCAATATCTCTGATTTCTGTATTGCATGCATATGTGGGCCAACAGCATGTACGGTTATATTTGCAGCAACGATTAGTGGTGGAATTAAACAATTCTTTTCTCAAATGAGATGACCAGGTGAAACAGTTCTGCCATTTTCACAAAATTAACACAACATGCTGTAAACTGAAACAAATGAAAGAAATATAAAGGGAAACAGAATATCCGTTTCAGCACACTGACTACAACAAATTCTTAACGGTTACATTAAGTCCTTGCTCCTGATGACCAATACAACATTAATCCTATATACTGACACATCCACATAACTGTGTACCCTCATAAAGATGTCAATAAAGACAAAGTTAAAGCATATAAAATGGATAAATATTGTAAATTTTAACATAAACATGGTTATACCAACTGCGGAGCAGGAAGGCTGTCTAATGGCCCAGGCAGGCTTGTGTATGCTGCAGTGCCACTGAAGAACACTGGAAAATTTTGAATATGGGAAATCACCATGAATATACCACACACAACAAGTAGAGCAAAATGTACAAAATGACACATACACCAAACACTTGTTTTATGCCCTGGTTTTGTTCCTTAAAAAGTGGGTGTAAATCAAGAAGGAATAAATCACAAATGATATGCCTGTTAAGAAATAATGGACCAGGCAGGGGTTTGTGTAATACAGCACAGCCAGCCATTGTGTTAAAGCAAAAATGAGAGGGTGTAAATAAGTGATGCACATTAGCAAGGGGCATTACAGCAAAAAGGCACAAAACAAGGGCTACATGTATATAGAGGTGCTCTTGCTGCAGGTGTCATTGACAAAAATTTGATAATGCCTTTGAACACTTACGTTTGTAGCTCAGTTGCTTGGCTTATCACAGTGATCAGTATATGAAAATGCTAGCAGTGACAAGGACAACAGTCCTGAATCCAAGATGAAAACTAACAGCAAATGTTAAAAGCCAGTATGTGTACTCAACTACACACAGCATTGCCAATGTGTCAATTATTTGTGGAATTTGAGATTTTCATCGGGATGTTGCTGAGGATTCATGTCTTCTGGGGTGTGACATTGTGTTTTAGGTGAGTAGTTCTGACAGCCTGAAGGATCATTGTACCTTCACCTTCAGGGTCAGGTAGTCCAAGATGACTCTCAATATGAAGGCGATCAATCCTTCAACAAGATGGGAACTACTCACTCATTTACATGGTGCCGCATCCCTCAAGACTTGAATTTTTCGTCAATTATTTGTTGAATGAGAAACATGCTGAAGCAGTGGACGAAACTTCGGTTTGATAGCCGCAAATATCCCCGCTGAAATGCTACATATGGTATGCCATTCATGAGAAGAAAGACTAAAGCTGCAGACATGCCAAATTAATGTGAAATTAGTAAAGTAAAGTAAAAGTAAAGCAGCTCCGTTACAGGCCTGGTGTGGCCCAGAGGGTTCCGTGAAGTTAAGGTTCACAGATTTCATGACAACGGCACAGGATGGTGGTAAGGTTGTCAGTCTTATGCACTGGCCACCTTTACCCCCAAGAAATGCTCCTGGTACTCATTTCTGTTACAGGCTGAGTCAACCCCAGGGCGATAGTGTGATCAGAAGGATTATGTCAATGAAAAATTCCAAAGACACCATCTGGAATCGAACCAGCGACCTTCTGATTTGTAGCATAGCACCTCAACCACTGTGCCACCGTGGCCCGCCATCTGAAATTAGTGCATAATAATAATAATAATAATAATAATAATAATGAGGGACAGAACTCATCCAGGGTTAGCAAAAGGGGAAGAAATATTGAACAGAAGTCACTTCATCTGTCATCATGGAAACCAGAAACACAACGGTGTACTACAATTCACTCTGGAAGGTACAATACTTTGGTTAGGTTTCAGGGCCTAATTAATGCTCTCCTGACTGGCGCTGCCACACAGTTAAAATTAACTTCTCATTACTTCCTAATAAATTTCTTACAAATACAGAGGCAAGTCAAATAAAAACCTTAAAAATTTGTTACCATCTAATTTAGTGGAAACAGGTCTGGTAAAGCTTTGTAATTTTTCACCATACTGTGATATCTACCATTAGCAGTATAGTCTAAATTTATTTAATTTTTTTTTTTTATCAGATGCCCACATGGTTTCAGAAATTCTCAAAAATGTTATAACTGTAGAAAGTTAAGCATGAAACCATCAGGGTAAAGTTTCTATGTAGTTAAAATCTGAGTGTCCATGGTAGTGACCAAACTACTTGCTTGTTGAAGAATGAGAGACCAACTTGATGTCACTAGTTATTAAGTTTTATTTCACTTCTTCTATGCCCAACATGTTTCAGACATTAACCTTTAGGCACCATGCATCCTATATATAGGACAGACGTACCGCTACTCCCCAGAGTACACTTTTTATATATTTAGTCAACAAATATATTTAATTATATTTTTAGACTTTCTCTCGCCATCTTCACTTATTCCTCCACAAAATGTCGTGTATTTCCTAATGTTACCCTTCTTCATTCATAAAATATTCACAATTTGCACAAATTGTATGCTAAACTGTAAATGTACAGCTCCAGGGCCAAAGGGTTAATACATCCATCATCAGGAGCTTGCGACTTTTCTAATGTATCACCACATTAGTCGTGTGTTCTTGTTTCGGTGTGGCTGGGTTGGGGTGGTATCCATGTAGCAGGCTGAAGCCTACTACACGGATACCACCCCAACCCAGCTACACCGAAACTCCAACACACATCAAAACAAGAACACACGACTAATGTGGTGATACATTAGAAAAGTCGCAGGCTCCTGATGATGGATGTATTAATGTCCGAAACATGTTGAGCAGAGAAGTGAAATAAAACTTAATAACTAGTGACATCAAGTTGGTCTCTTATTCTTCAACTATCACAATGATGCACGGTCCAATATACATAAGATTTACTTGCTTCTTGTTGTTGCTGCTGGAGTGAAGACGCATGCAGTAAGAATGACAGCACTGTACAAACAGCATAAAGTGTTTACTGTTTCAAAAATCTCCACAGTAACTGAAGGTATGACTGTACTCCCAGAGGAGTAAATGTTATTGAAGAAGGTACAACACTGCCTGGAAGTACCTTGATGAGCCTAACAGTAACCATGCCATCCAAACTGCAGCTATGAAGAGTGCTGAGAACCATCGCCAGCAAGTTATCTGGTCACTACTATACACATACACTGCCCACTACGAACAGGACCATGTTAAATACAAGAGTATGTCGAAGTTTTTAGTCCTCCAGAATGCATGGGAGCTAAGTAAAAAATAACTGTCACAACACAGAACACACTGCTTTCAATTTTATCACCAATAATCACTAAGGGTGGCCACTGAGGCACGCACGCAGGCACACACACACAGACACATATATACACACAACCCAGCACTTCATACATTAGTACATTTTACCTGCTTAAGGTCACTGGCTGTGTCACCTTACTTTATAGGTTCACGGTTCACTTCTATGCCTACAACCACCAACACTTTCATCTCATTCTCAAAAATGTCTCATCAGTTTGACCAACTGTTATCTAACATTTCCAGTCCACTACTGTCTCAAACGCTGTACATGTATGTCCACCATAAGTATCGAACGCACATTATACCAACCAAAGTAATCTAGAGCAGTTGAAGCTTTCTGAGTACCAACAAGCAAAAATATGTTGCATGTCCTTAATTCCAGTACGTTACAGATTATGTTAACAAAACTAGAGTGTAGCAATACTACCAACCTGAATACTCAGAGCAAGTCACAGCTTTATGCCTTGTTATAGAGTAACCAGGCATACAGGGGTTGGTAGTAAAAAATACTGTACTAGAGATTATGCCAACTCACACCAACTACAGCTTTGGTTCAAATGACGTTGAGCTCCTTCTACAGGAACCAAATTATGCCACTGTGCTGTGCACAAGTGACATCTAGCAGCAAAATGCCACACTACAAAACTTGTACAGTTAATGAGGTCATGTAATTCAATCTAATGTACATGTATTTTTTTTAACTAATTAACATTCCTTACAATTTAATTCAGTTCACAGAGACATCAACCATGTGCTTTAGCACCGGAACTTCAACAATTTAATTCTTCATGCTTAGCACAGGTCTAAAGAAACATTAGGAGAGCAAGATATAACATGAAACGGCATGTTTAAGAAACACATTGGTATTACAACCCTAATTACTGTTACATCACTAGCTGTTAGGTAGTACAGAGTAAAATGCAGAGCTATTAAGGATAAATTGTATGGGGGATGTGGCCCACATCAGAGCAATGCATTGCACAGGGCATATGGCACACATGGAGGGATGAGATGTGCACATACATAGAGCACATAGGAGCGATGACATATGTAAAGAGCACAGAGCAAACAATTGAACAAGAGGATGTATGGGGCATGGAGCAAACATCAGAATGATGAAATGTACATGACCTAGAGGACACAATGGAACAATGAATGTACAAAAGTATGGGCCACACATGAAAAGGGGGAAAGAAATGCAGAGGAAACCTGAAGCAGATGACTCAAGAGAGAGAGAAAAAAATGAGAAGAGTTGTGAGGTCAGACATGTGGCTCAGGATGGTCTAGCAGTGGGACGTGAAGCTTTTCTTGACTAGCCGAGCAATCACCGCTCCACGGAGGTAGATAACGCACAATTAAGCGAAAAAAATGTATATGTACCTGCATAAGATTTCTGAGAGAAAACCAACATATTTAGAGCAACTTGCACTCTTTTTGTTAATTTCTTGTAAAACATTTTTGACTTATCAGACAGCTACATTTGAATTACTCTTAGCTGGCACAAACTCAAACATTAAAGCTGGCCTTGAACATTACGGAACTCACTATTATAGTCAAGAATAAATGAGGCTTCTAAGATAAACATGTTATAATAACCACAACATATTTTTAAACTGGTGCTTCCTCAGTCCAAAATAAACATTTAGTTGGCCACATGTGGAAAATATTTACCACCTGGCCATCTTCATAAACAAGTATTTTACAAACTGCACAAATCAAACAGAACTACAAAATACCCACTTAGCAGCAGTAATATTTTGTGGCATTTCATATGCACATAGATAGATATAACGCTTTCTATTGTATATTTTGTTGTATATCAATTTGGTAATTATGGTTCGGGGAACTAAGAGTTCACATACTTTATTAACTACATTACCAGCAATTTCCTCCCATGGATATAAAATGACAAAGCAAATACAATTAGTAAAAATCCTGTGTATCTTTCAGAGTTTCATAAATCATTGCGTGCAACCCTGCCATAAGAGCCTGCACAATCATTTCTGTTGCATCCATGTGCTATTAAAATTAACTGTATTTATAAATAGATGCAAAGCTTTTAAAAACAAAGGAGCATCTCCTACTTTCTTCCTATATTTAATTACTGACATTTGGTGGTTAAGTTTACACATGAGGTCTTTGATCTTCTGGTAAGTATTGCAGCATACGATGGTAGTTGTTACAAATACCAATACATGCTGTGTAACATTCCATAACAGCAAAAACCTGAACTACACCATGGCAGAAGCCTGGACTCTCTCAGTGCACACGTTACATACACTGAGGTGAGCATCTGAGTCACTCATAGTTCAGGTGGCTAGTCACCAGCCTTGTACCATGGGAGGCCCAGCTTCAATACCAGCACATTCCACATGATATTTGTGGTAGGTGTAATGGCACTAGGTTTTGTGTCTCTTGAGTACTTTGGTTTATAATCTCAGCATCATGCCACCAGTGATCTGCACTCATTCACCACCATAGATATACAATCGTGGTAACTAACAGAATTGCTTAATAGCATGAACTGAACACTTTCAAGATCAAGTTAATAATCTTACACCCGTTGAATACGTCAGGGTTTTAGGAGCCGCTCACTGTCGTAACCCAACAGAGGTGAATGTTAGTACTGAATCATTATTCAGGAAACCATTACTGTGTCAGGGTCAAATGACAGCATTCTGTATACTGTTTATGTTCTGCATACTGTGTGGTAAAAAAAAAACTTCATATACTTTGACCACATACAAACAACCTTTGATCACAACCGTGAGTCACAAGAATTATGACATACATGTCTTAATGCTCACACTACCATCAATTTCAATGTCATTTACACTAAAATGTTTTACATATGTTTGGCAAATAGCTTCATGAATCTACTGGCTTTGTTATGGTTCCTACCAATGCATCACATGTACTTTCAATTTTATATCAGTTCAAATTCTGTGCATTTGTCTCCTAGCTCCAGTAACAAGTACATACTGTCCTATTTGCCTCAGTACAAACCCACTGTTTCCACTGTTCACCTAAAACCTTTTGACTTCTTTTTGTTCCCTCTGTCACTATGACACTCACTGATGCCTGTAGATTGCACCTGCTATTCCACTGAGTTTGGTATTAGCAATGGATCTGTCTCCACTTCTGCTGCCTCATGATACTGCAAGCAGCAGTCTGTTATACACTTCCTTGTATTTCTAGTGTATTAGTACTATCATTAAAGTGTTACATTATCCGATAAACACAACCATACAGATCTAATACAGTGATACCTTGGCTAACGAGTGACCCTGGTAACGAATTTTTCGGCTAACGAAGATTTTTTTAGCTGTTTTTCGGACTCGGGTAACGAATGTCTTAGTGGATGCGCACGCTAACATAAAGCAGCAAACATGAATGGTCGGGCCATTCCAGGAGCTTATCTTTTCTGTCTGTATGTGTGTTTCAGATAACGAAGATTTCGGCTAATGAATGTGATTCCGGAGCGAATTATCTTCATTAGCCGAGATATCACTGTATACTGGTTTTTATTCAGCACTGTTACATGTTTTGGCTGTCCACATCAGCCAGTATCAGCGTCTTCTTGATGATGGCTGATGTGGACAGCCGAATGATGTAACAATTTAAGGATAAGAACTACACAACATCACAATGTCACCTAAGGTTGCAATGGTCCTATGTCGGATCTAGGAGGTTGGTACTGGTAACTTTAAAAAATTTGTTCCCTTAGTGTTTAGACTGTGTACTACTATTTACATTGTGACATTCTTCAAAATAATTTAGTGACGATTATACAAAAGATTTCAAAGGAAGTTTGTAATTAATAATTACAGAGTAAATTTTAATTCACGCACTATCGAAGTGATGTGATACAGTAGCAGGAACCACACTGGATCTAACAGACTATTGTCATTCATCATATATATACACAAAACTGACTGTGGAATAGATGAAACAGAAGACATGCCACTGTAATCGTGGGAAAGTGTATATCATAACTTCCGTGACATACAGTTATGTTAAAATACTATTGGTATTGGATCAAAATATATTAAATTTTACATAATGTTCAAATACAAACACACTAAAACACAATGATAAACAAAACTGTTCTTAAAACTACATAACAGAAAAAGTTCTTCACTTTATCCTTTCCCATGCTTTTCTTTTCAAACGCCCACCAGCTACAACTTAATATGCACAAAAATTACGCTAGAAAGAAAAGAAACACTTTGGTATACGAAAATACAAAACTCTTGTCATCAGTTGTTCCAATACATGTACTACTAAAAAAAAGATGTCCAAGAATGTAAAACAGTGAATGACACTGACACACAACCACAAATGCGTCAAACAGCATAACTATATAGTGAAGTTGCTACATCAGAAGCATTCTGATGGACAAGAGAGTGGTTAATCTGACATGTCGGTTTTATCACTCATACCACGAACTGCACTTTTTTTTTATTCAAATAAGGATCAAGCCATTTAACATTCATAGGCCTGTGCATCGCTAATATATTCGTACAGTACAACCAACAACATATGCGTTTCTCAATTTATTTATTTCTGTAAGATACTCTACGTTTCAGATGGGTTTTCCATCCACCAGCAGGAGCTCAAAACTGCACACAGAGCGTCAGGTATCTGTCAGACAAATAACGATGCCTGCTGCAAGCCTGGCCAGGCTAGCAGAGGTAGCAGTAACGGTCTGTAGAGCGTCTTACAGAAATAAATAAATTGAGAAACGTAGCACCTTGTTGGTTGTACTCTGCGAAGGACCAAGCCATCAACTGTTGGGTGTAAAATATATGACTCATTCAATTTCCACTGCTCTGTGAAAGAATGATGAAATGCTTTACAAAGACATATTTCAGTGACTGACAGTTACTCACTTCCCATCTTGGTCGCACCCATTTCAATACGTTTGTCCATATGCTAATTTTTTAATCTTACATTCAAAAGAAAATGTGCAAGAGCAAAGGTTGGCATTCAGTGACATCAAATCTTTAGTGGAAGGGCAGTTCGCACTCACGATCATACACACCAGCCAACCATTACGCAGGCAGTCCATGTTTAACGCTGCGCTATACAACACTGTTTCATTTCAACATTGACAAAATTTTGGTGAACATCTGATGAACAACCCCAAACTCAGACTACCATTTTCATTCACTGGCAGTTGGCAGGACCTTCAACAGCTCAAATTTTCTCCCTTGCTGCATGCAGTGTATTACAGTGCCCTAATACAGCATATTTCATTTGCTTTATCATGGCTTACAATCACACTTGATCTTCACTGGTAACGTTACAGAGAGATGTGTGAACAGCACCTGGAGTAAACTTTGAACCAAGCACATTCATAACGTCAAAAGATTCATATGCCACTTGTATCATCAATATGGAAATCTTGAATACATCTAAGACATGCTGAGTCTCATAAACTGGAGCCCAATAGTGTACACATTTATTCACAATATGTACATCACTTTAATTATGTTGCAATTATGTAAATGTTAAAAACAGAAGTCAATATGTTTAACACGTATCCATGTAACAGTGAGGTAAGAGGCAGACCACATACGTTGAGGATCATATCTTGGGTACTTAATTAATTCTTATGAGAAAAAATTATCTGTTTTATGTTGTTTCACTCCACATTGTGACTTTCAGAAACAAAGGGATCAATGTTAAATGAGGACCTTCACTATCGGTTCCAAATGCAGTTATATAATGAGTTCCAACAACATACAATAGGTTCCACACAGTGAAGTATGGACTAAATGCTAATTGAATGATGGGTGGCTGGGGGGGGGGGGTGAATTTCTGAAAATCAAAACACTATCAGAACACAGAACAGAGCATTTTCCCACATAAGAATTAAAATAACTCAACAGTTAGGCATCTGAAGATCCTGCTAGCAAAGACATTAACCTGAGTCTGTGCAAAATTCATAACATCTTTGGTCACTAAATTTTGTCAACATTAAAGAGAAACATTGTTCAGGGCTAGGCTAAGCAAGGAATGTCTGTACATAACTACAAACATGCCAACAATTATTTACATTCTTAAATAACAAAAATAAGTTCTTATATTGTCACTGGATGTTTGAAGAGTTTAACACACTAAATACTGATATAGTATTATGCCTTAACCTAGGTTACATTATCAATAAATAAAATACTGTATATGGGTACCAGTAACAACATTTGCACTGTCCACAGACTCAATATTAAAGCTGCATTATCTTATTATCATGCTGGAGTCCCACGGGTCAACATATGAAAGTAACTGCCCGTCACATAGTGTAACCTGTAGGTCATGCTCAGACAAAAGCTACACGGCTGCAAGGTGAAACGTAAAATAAAAGGTTATCTGCGCTTTTTATGGCAGAATTTGACTCTAAACACCAATTTAACTACCTGTCAATGTAATTAAACTTAAAAAGAAGCAAGTGGCCTGGGTCCACTCGAAATAAAGCACTTTACAATAAACCACACTTATTAAGGACATTTCACACAGCAATGTTGGTACTTCTGAAGTTAATTTTTTTACTGCTCTGAAACCCTGTTCAATAAATTACAAGGAGTATTTTTCAAAATGCTCAATTTCCAAGCAAGAAAATGGCTTCTCTGCCCAAGAGACACAAATTTCTTGACTAAAGCACTGCTGAGTTATCAACCAATGGTGACAATGGACTGATACCATCATGTTTCTTGCTATGTTGCACTTCATACTGTAACTCCATCGACAGACCTGTGGGCAAGAGACACAAACATGACACTCCACTGCTCTGATGAACCAGTGTCATCCATTTATTATTATTAAAGACTGAGAGAGAGAGAGAGAGGGAGGGTGGGAGGGAGAGATCCTAAATCCCTTGTGAATCAAGAGTACTCTGCAGTATCAAAATATGCTATGAAGCAAACAAGAGATACAACACAACATGAGATTATATGAATAATGAAAACTGCATTACACTTGCCGAATTTCTTAAACTGTTTCTCAGTCTACAGCTATACACCATTAAGAGCATGCACATCATCAACACTCCCAAGGAAATTATACACGTGCATCACTGAACATTCCGACCATTTTGTTCACTTCCATGACTCCAAGTTGTAATATGGTTTGAATCTATAGGATTCAGACAGACTACCAGACTATCTACCTTACCCACCTAACTACTAAATCCCTCACTCCATGGAGCAGCTGTCTTCTTGACAAGCTAACAGTTCTTCAGCTAATCAGGAAATACCATGCATTTTATGCGATGCAAGGGTTCATGAATGTGTTCACAACAATCCACCACTATGTCTTAAACTTGGCCACCTGAATACAGTCCACATCCTCCCACCCCCAATTCTTAGACCATCTACTTAATAGTATTGTCCCATCTATGTTTAGGTCATGTTAACATTCAATACTATGCAAATCATTTGCCCTGATTTATGATTCAGTTGGTCTTAAGACTATTCTGGCAATACTCACCGTAAAAAGAGATCAGGGCATGTATCTAACTGGACAACACAAATATAACATGCGCACAAAAAAAAAACCATACTCTGTCATCTGGTCATATCTTCTGCATTCTGACACACAGGGACACAACAATTAACATTACTACATGGAGTAAACACCCAAAAGATGCCCATCACCTTGTATCCACACCTTGAAATTTGATTAAAAACCACAAGTGCAGCATTACAGCAACCACAGACAGTAAAAGTCGGAGAATGCGCAGTCTCTGTGCGAGTTTGGGTGGGTCAAAATGTATATATTCTGTTGTAAATAAATAAGTTCATAAAATCTCAACAACTCTTCTTCCTGTGCTGAATATTTCTGGCCAATTTACTTTTATGAATATCAATATACACATACGTGTGTGCGTGTGTGTTTTGTGTGTGTGTCCACAACATAATGTAACCTGACCTGTCAAATGTCATACATGAAGAGTGTTCAGCCACAGATACTTTCATCACAATGAACAACAAGATATGGTGAAGATCCCTTGGGAAATTTTTGAAAAACTTCAATAAAAACCAAGGTGATTAGGAAGGAAAGTTTCTTACTAAACAGGAAAACCTCTTGCTGTTATTTTCTCATTCTGTACATAAAACTGACATTTGCCTTACTAAAATACACACATTAATCCAAATATTTCACCATCAGACCACATCTTGAGTCTTCCATTCTTCAGCGATTTAAACACATTGTTGAACACATGCCGACCAAGTGTTCAATAATTAAATGATCTACATGACAAAATGTGTATGTACACAATGTGAACAATTACACAGTTACAACACAAACTGCTAACACACATTCTTCACACTGCTGACTGTCCACAATTGTATATGAGGCTGTGTCTCTCAAACTTTCAGGTTTCATTACGATACACTAACCCTTTCGTCTGAAAGTTGACCGTTCGTGTGTTTAAAAAAAACCAAAGCTGCCTAAAGTCATTGACAGTAACATGCAAAGTAATAACAGCCATTTAAGTTCTCATCCCTCTCAGATTTACACCAGGCATTTCATTTCAGCTAGCAGAAGCTAACAATGTCATGGAAATGAGTTTCCTTACTTGTCAACAGCAAAATGTTAAGAAGAGTTCACAGCAGTTTACAGCGACTTGAACATCCATTATAAGCCTTGTAATAATAATTGGTCTCAAACACTAGCAGGCATCACAAACACAGTCCACCCACTCACCAATACAACACATGACACACATCACAAGCAAGCTACATATGTCGTCATGTACAACGCACATGTGTGGAGTGACCTTGGAGATTACCTATTAGGAACTAAGAGGTCATTTTCTCACTATAAACCTGGGAAATCTGTTTTAAGATCTGAAGTGAAAAATGAATTAAACGGGTGATACACTCATTGCATAAGCTGTTCATGGTCCTTAGATGGGAAAACCTTGCATATGCGAAATGTAAAAAAAGGAAAAATTATATGTTAATCATATGGGAAGAACAGGTATTATAGAGCCCTAGTATCTAATTAGGAAAACATCGTAACTGGCATCATCTTAAACAAGTCTCACAATACTTTCACATGACTTGAGACTCAAGCTTTTCAACAGAGAATTTTTAACAATTACTTTTGTTTCTGAACATGATTAGCAGAACTGAGAACTAAAGCCATACCATCTTTATGACATACAGCAATCACTACACATTCATTCAACTGTCAGCAGTAATCTCCTAATAAGCTAACACCTCCTGCACGCGGAATGACACTGCCATCTGAAAACAGACACAGCATTCCTGTAATTAAATAGCATCATATAAGCGTGTTTTTGTATTTATGAAAATGTGTGACACAAATATTCACACCAGTTACAAAATGGCATCTACGAACGGAGCTCAATCTGACACTAACAACATGAATGGTGAGAACAGTTCTTGAGCAGGTCAATAAATCCTCTCTTCTATGGCCTGAAGGAACAAAACTAGCTTCTCTCAAAAATAAAAGAGTTACTGTAGACTCATATATTCTGTGATGTAACAATGCTTGTTGGGTGAGTAGGTCCTGATGTGCTGTTCACAGTGCCTTCACCTGCAGGCTCAGGCACTTGAAACACTTCTTGGGCTGCCTGACCCTGTAGATGAAGGCACTATGACCCCTCAAAATGTTGGAAAACTACTTCACCAATGACAAAGCATAACATCACAGAAGAAGGGAATCTTCAGCAACAATGCCATGAGCACCTAAAACCCCACGAACCAGTTATTTCTTACTGACATGACACTCCTCTGCATGGCAGTAATAAGGCCAATACTCCCCATACAACAGTCCAGAGTAGTCATGACCACAGCTCTTTTCTCAGTCCCTTGTTCACTGTCCCTACTGGCCGGTTCTAATGCCTCTCTGCCTCTCCTAAATGTTCTTAACGATCCATCCACATACCCATTTACAGTACTCTACTCCTGGTCATCCTGACGATGGAGGTAGCACGTACTTTCAACATCATTTGCTGTTACAATCCTGAAGACCATAAAACTGAATACTAAATAGTGAAAAAACCTACAATGTTTTATAAATAATTAACTGCAAGATTTGAGATTCTCACAGAACTGATTCTGATTCAGATCTTCTGGGAGATCATGCTACATGGTTGTGTATGAGGCTCCAAAAATTTTGAAGAAAAGCTATGCGTTCAGCTACAGAGATGAACAGGTCCCAGAAAAATGCCAAACGCAGGGTGAATAGATGAGACAGACAGATGCAGTATTACTGGGTAGTAGCTGGACAGAAATGTTGTCAGCCAGTCAGGAAGGTGTGGGAGGTGTCAAGGTGTATGACCATGGCCTTCAAAGGGGCACTGTTCACCATCAAGTGAGGCTGATCACTCACCAGTGACCACCCACAAAGGGTTCAAAATCAGCACAGCGGAGAGGAGATAACACAAGACAGGCAATGAGAAGGATTGATAAGCTGCATGGTGGGCAACACCCACTACCAGTTCAAGCACTGCAGCAAGAGTGGTAACCTCGGTCATCACGCAACATTGATGTAGCCCTCCTCACAGCGAGTGGTCCAGGGAAAAGCAACCGTCACAACTGCATATAGGTGAGAGAGTCACCAGGTTGTGTGGACACTATGTTCCTTCAAAATGTCAGAAACCACTGAGTCAGTGACACAGTGTCATGTCCCAAAAAGAGCCGAGTCTTACAATATGAGTACCTGCAAACTCACTCTTTAATGACAGCTGACAATCATCACGTGAAAGCCCAGCTCAGTCCACTATGCATCAGGAATATGCAAGTACAGCCACGCGACTCACTGCCACCAAGGCTACGCACGCGATTACAAGTGTCCTGGATTGTGACGCTGTGTTGGGCCAGTGTCAGATCCTAAAGAACTGCTGCCGTCAGCAACACTGCTTTGAGTATCCTACCAGAGTGGGCATTTACATTTTTGTGCATGATTTGTAAAATAAGAAGTACTATTTGAAGAGAAAAAGATAACAGTACAAAAACTGCATTTTGTGGAGAATACAACAGAAATTACAGAGCATGTTTTAAAAATGCAATAAATCTTACTGTTGCCTAAATATATAAAAAGAATTTATAGGGGTGTTTTCCTACATGTGTTCACATATGCGAACACAGGTCTTTAAATTTTGAATCTCGCATGCAAGACACAGCAATATCACAGCACCTTGCAGTCTCAGCTTGGGACGGTGGAACCATGCGGCGTCATCTCCCACGTCATCATCAGGACTGTCTCTTCTCCTAGCTGCAGAACTGCTTGCATCTACAGGATACATAACAAGCCTCAGCAGGCACAACTGCTCTAACTACACATTATGCACTGTTCATGCAATCACAACACAACTTCACATGCCAACAGCTGAGAATGATGCAATAAATCAGGACTGTGAACTACAGAACATTTACACCACTCATTCACTCAATTTTTAGTGTTTCTCCAAATAACTGATCATGTCACAGATGGTCAGTCATAAAATACATTCATAAGGCATATAATTGTGTTACTTCATGAATCTACACTGATCTCAATTATACTGTACTGGGTGCCGATAAGTCCTTAGCCCGACCAGGACGGAAACAAGCTTCGCCTGTCAAAAGTGTGATGGGCAGAGAAATGGATTGATTTGGCTAGGGTAGGGACAGGTGGTGGACTCTTGTGAATGTGGTAATGAACCTCGAAGTTCCACAAAATGCGGGGAAAGTAGCTTGTTTCCTTCCTGGTCAGGCTAAGGACTTATCAGCACCCCTGTATGTTTCCAGCCTTGGTGGCCATATACTTAACCATGAGCATGAGACAGAAACAGTTGTGACATGACAGCTGATACCACTGGACAATAGAAGCTTCTATCGGCAGGCAGAGAAAAGCACATCCCACTGTAAGACTAATGCCCCAACTATAGCACAGACTATGTGGAAAAGTAGTGTAACTGCAGTACAATTAAAAACTAACTGTAATATTAGAGATAAATATAAATAAACCAATATACGTGCATTGTAAATTTATTTTCTAACTGACACTGGTTGTTGTAAGTGATCAACAGTAAGTCACTCAATGTTACACCTTCATATTGTCATCTTGTGTGTTACAACACCGTGGGGGGAGACGAACAACTTTTCAGAGGAACAGACTGCCTCCACCTTTTGGGTTCCAGGTATCCTGAAATCAACCATTAAGACGGAAGCAGTACGTTTCTCTGAAAGGCTGGTATCCACCAATCAGACTACATCACAATGTTGTAACGCAGAACAATACAATAACGACCTACACTGAAAGTGAGAAACTGAAAGTTTGCAATGTTAAACGTAAAGATTCGTGACTTCCAGACGTGATGTCATGCTGCTGGGTAATCAGGTCCTGACATTTTGAAGGAAATGATCAGCCAAAGTCCAAGTCCAAGCAGTACTCTTCTTGGACAGCCTGAACCTTAGAGCTGATGGCACTACAGACATTCCCTGACTTACACAATCATTATATTCCGGAACGTCCAGCGCAAGTCTGAACAGTCAACAGTACATGTGCATACAAAACAGCACAGTCAAAATCCAAGCTCCAACATCCCAGAACACGAATGACTGCAGCATGATAGTCCCACTGCCTGTCATCAACCCGCAGTATCCTTCTGCACCTTCATCTCATTTTGCTTTCATTCCCACAAGAAAAAATCAACACATTTCAAAAAGTGGTATTTTTACTTTTTTTGAATCATTTAAGTCCTGAAATTGAATAACTTTAAATTGTGAGGGGGTGTCTGCACATTCCTTCTAAACAATGGGAACTACCAACCCAACAATGCGTCACATCCCAAAAGGCCTGAATACGTGACAACAAGGCTGCGAGAACTTCGAACCCCAAAATTGTACGCGTTACTAATACACAACACTTTGTTAAAATGAACTTCATTTTGATTGGCTTGTAATCACCGTGACATCTGTCCTACATGAAAAGCACTAATTTGTTGTTACAATGCACTGTGAACTGCAACGGCTGCCGCAAAATCATGACATTCAAAGGGATATCTGATGAGTGATGGCACTCATGCACAATCCCCACTAATTCCTTTGACTGGTGAAAGCTTACTTCTTAATGGCTAGAACACTACCTTAAAGGCATAAAGATACAGTCACTGTGCTTAATTCATCACTATCCCATGAAGGTGTATGTATTATAATAAAAGTTTAATCTACTGCACTGTATTCCATTAAAAAAGTAATCTAGATCACCTCTTAAACTTACCCACCAAAGTTAAGTGTCTGCTTTTCTGCTTTCTGATGAACCCACTACAATGGCAGCAGGTACTGTATATCCATTCTATGCATATACCAGACATTTCTGTATGTCATGAACTGTGCACAGCAGAATAACTTGGCTGAGCTACTGACACTTGTCCAGGACTTGACACAATACTGTCACAACAGACTGATGTCAGGAGCTCTGCTCACTTACTCCACTGCAAGCAATGTATGATGCACATGACACAAACAGAACAGACAAGGTATAAAACTGTCGCTAACAATCATTTCTTTCCTGACTCCCAACTGGAAGTACATTAAATGAGAGCAGCAGGCCAATCTACACTCAACTTGAATATACAGTCAAGGAATTGGGCAAAAAGAGTATATGTATATTACAGGAAAGTTAAGCATAGTTTTTCTGGAAGTTATGGCAGAACCAATAAAACCATAACTCCACATTACAGTGTAACTGTGGTAGGCCTTTAAAAGCAACATTCATCACACAATGCAGTCACAGCATGGGTTAACAACACAAAAGTTGATTTACTGTTCCAAGCTGCCTTTTATAAACACCAACCATAGTCCCTGCATGCTGTTACTGGATTAACAAACTCCACACAGTAATCAAAAACACCTCAGCATTTTATGAAACCCAGAGGTTCATTACCATGTTCACAACAGCCTGCCACTTGTCCCTGTGCCCAGCCACATAAATCCAGTCAATGCCCTCCTACCCAATATCCCCCCCCCCCACCTACTCACACTTTTTCCAAATGGTCTATTTCCCTCAGGTTTCCCCCACTAATTTTTAAGTGAGTCATTCCTGTTGCATTGCATACAATTATAAGGATAGGTAGAGTGAGTCAAACACAACTTCTGAATATATTCTTTTATTTACAAGGTGTAACTAAGAGTAACACTTCTAAGCTATACCTTGCAGATATAATAATACCTTCACAAGATGTGTTAGACTCACTCTATCTAGCCTTATAAATCCCCACCAAAACTCCGCATGTACCTCTCCTCTTCTCCATACACACCACATGCCCCAACTATCAGTTCCTCCTTGATTTGACCACCCTGCTCGTATCTGATACGGAGAAATCAGAAACTCTTGATTAGGCACTTTTCTCCATTCTCCTGCTAAACACTAAAGTAAGTAACGTACTTAAGGACTATGGTTACCCATAATGCTTCATGCACACATACATTCAACACAACACACTATTTAATAAACTACGTAACAATTAGCATAAAACAAACACACTTGTATGTTACCTGAAGGGGCACATAACTTACCGGACTGCCGTCGAGAACTTGTCCTGAGATTACTGCCTATGGTTGTGCCATCAGGAATAAAGAAAGCGACCAAGAGAGCACATATAACCAGAAACGACCCAAACACAAATGGTGGACCTGGCACCAGCTGAAACATACAATGCAGTGGGAACTTATACCAACACAACTGTGTGCAATACTCATATGCCTACCAAGGCCCTGTTTTCAGTCAAAATCATTATTACACTTGTCTTCTGCTAATAACAATTGATCTGAAGATTCCATTCTTCTGGGATGCAATGTGTAAAATTCCTGAAGTTTCAAAGGACTGTGTACCTTTATCTTCAGGGTCAAGCACTCCAAGTCGAGACTAAGGATTTGAATCTTAAACATCAGTGTCAGAAGCTCTAATCTCTCAATCTCCAAACTCCCAGTCATGTCACATTATCAACACCCACAGTCACAACAACCAAACTTTGTGCTTGTTCTCTGTTGCTTCCACATCTACAGCGCCCAAATACATAATATAAATAAGGTAAAAGTACTGAATGGAATTACACCCTTCAATGACCAAGGTTTCAACTACCAGCATATGCCAGTGTGCCAAGGGTTAAATGCTGAAACCACTGCTACTAAGGCATGTTTCTGACACCTCGGTCAACACCCTATCACTCACTGTTACATTCAGCAATGACTGGAGTCAGTACTGCGCCTTAAAAGGTGAAAGACATGACAATGAACACAACTTCAAATCTTGCATAAATTAATCTACTAGAGGACATGGAATTTACAATTTTCACTCACATATTGTTTCAACTGAAGCTAGAGTGCACCATACCTTCTTCAAATTCCTTCCATTTAGATTCAACTACTTCATTTTTATAATATTGATAACATAATATTTAAAGTGATCATATATCACAGGGGGGGGGGTGCATTACTTACACACCAAACAGTAAATTATCAATGATAAGGTTGAAACTGCCATATCACTGATCTCATACTGTTTTGTTACTTACAGGCTGGATGGAATCAAATATTTGACCAACTGTGTTGTTGTCACCAACTACAGACGGCCTCTGATCCCTTATGCGACCAGGTGGTAAATCCTCATTGAGATCAACGTGAAATAAATAGAAGATGACACCAAACATTGCTGGCCCCAGTCCATTACATAGCCCTCGCATACCAGTAACCATGCCCTGGACAAGTCCTGTAACAATAAGTGTATGGGCAATTCACTGTTATGATATCTAACACAGAACACATTTATATGTTTACTAGACCTAGCCCTGTCATATAACTGGGTTAACATAATATTCACGCACCACTCCACAGCCATCTCTAGCTGTAACTACCACAGATAACCCTTTAACTAATTTATTTACACATATCTTAGTCCCACAGGGATGCTATGAAATCACAGTGTCAATGAATATTCACACCATAAGTCTGAAAAGGTCTTGGATTTATAGATTTTGTTAGCCATTTATGACAATGACATACTGACTGAAGTATAGACACTCTTAGCTGTTAGTTTTCAGGTGCTCATAGTACAAGAATTGAGAATTCTGGTCTTTCATGATGTGACCCTGCACCATTACGTAAGTGGTTCTCAATGTTTCTAAAGTACATATTGTCTTTTCCTTCACAGATTCAGGTCCCTGAAGAATATCACATTCTTTATGAAACTCCAACCTCTGAAAATGAAGGAGACATTCTTCTGAAACAGCAGGAACAACTTACCTAATAACACACAACATCATACAACATCCCAGACTAAATACCTCTTTACCTCTTCACTGCTCCACAACAACTGCCATCTGGCACAACTACCATCAACTAATCACTTACTCACAAGCCACATGTATTATATAAGGCAAATGCCATGTCCTGATTTTACAGTTATCACAGTAAAACACTCTATAAACAAAATCTGTTACAATGCAAGCAAACACATGCTGGGCAGGCCTAGCCCTCTGGTTACCTTGCTTGTCTGCATCAGAATGCATCGAAACAAAGGCACTAATGGCCGGGTATGTGATGCTGCTGACAGAGGCCAACACTCCTGCTGCCCACATCATCCTGCAAGCAACACGAAATGAACATAAGTTTCACAGTTTTCATGGTAGCTGTTGCTCAAGTAACGGCCTCTCGGGTTTCTGCAGTGCACAGCGGTTAATGTCGGAATACTGAATTGTTATACGATGTAGAAACACGAATGAAGACCACTATTCAGAAAGTTTCATAGTGTTACAAGACAAACTGATGGCTCTGTTCAGACCACCTTAATAGAGGGGCACTGAGTGTTATAGCAACCAAGTCTGTTGCATCTGATTACTAATTCATACAACAAAATTAATTATTTCCAGAAGTTTCCCATAGCTCTTGCATCCGAAACAGAGATTCTGAAAACAAAGACATGCACTACATTCGGAATTCTGAAAAGTAGGTGCTGTCACAAATTAAGCACTGACTGCAGTTTCACTCCAGCAATCTACTACAGGCTGTTCACAATCTAATGGCACTTTGTGTGTGTGTGTGTGTGTGTGTGTGGGTGTGTGTGTGTGTGTGTATGTGTTTGTGTGTGTGTGTGTGGTGTTGGTGCGTGTGTGTGTGTATGTGTTTGTGTGT
>Ga0131853_10003340_pt1 | contig 28788 bp, 14 predicted proteins | sample TergutLab28metaG_FD_92764 | JGI IMG/M metagenome (GOLD analysis project Ga0131853, IMG submission 92764) | Labiotermes labralis P1 segment gut microbial communities from Petit-Saut dam, French Guiana - Lab288 P1 (version 2) (version 2) | ecosystem: Host-associated > Arthropoda: Insects >... | reverse complement strand
TTAACGACGGGGATACGTTCTGAGAAATGCGTCGTTAGGCTATATAGTCGTTGTGCGAACGTCATAGAGCGTATTTACACAAAATCGCGTGCCCCCCAAACACTCTATGCGGCTAAACAATAATTTCGCAAAAAAACCTTTAAAACAATAAATTTTTTGGGGGGGGGGGGGAAACTTTATTAAACATAAAATGTCGTTTTGGTTTTAAAATTTCGTATATACCAAGAAAATGCAACATAAATAGCGCACATAAACTTCGCCTAGTGACGTAAATCTTAAAAAGTAGACATGGAACATAACGAAGAAGGACGTCAAGTAATTCAGAAACTAAAACAAGTATAGAAGTAACACACGTAACTTGTCTAAACACTAACACAAAAACATCTACTGCTGCCATAACAAACTAAAATTTGGGTTTTAAAAAGCATTTACTACAGCTCACAACTGCATCAGGCAAAGAAGTACTCGAGTTAATATGAGGTAACAACTTTTTAACAGCTTTTGCTTACAACAAGAAGGCATTCAGGAAGAAAACAACAAACGGAAAATATATATTTAAAAAAACATTTTAATCACTACAAACGATTTACTACGACTTACACAATTTGTGAGATTATGGCGGTAAGACTGACGTATGGCATGTGTTGACGGGACTGATAAAATTGGTTGTGGGTGACCGCAATACGAATGTTAATTTTAATACGATATACTACAGAGGGACGAATTTTACAATTGTTTTTTTACTTTCTTTACAAATTTTGTCTGAAACGTTTCTCATTCAAAGAAGAATTCAGCGAGATTCCGTCACAAATGCACATGGGTCCCCGTCTAAGGTACCCCTGTTCTTTCCAGATATTAACCAAACTCGAACCTTCTTGGCATATTTTAGAAAAATAATCAAATGTCATGAAAATCCGTCCACGCACAGCCGACTTGTTCCAAGCGGATGGACATACAGACATGAATCTAACAGTCGCCTACCGCAATTTTGCGACAGCGTCTAAAAACTTCGGTAATTATGCTAGAAATACTAGCCACCACCGTTAAGAATGAAGTCCCCTGGGCGATCAGGAGCCTGTGATTTGTGCACCCCTCACGATAATGATCATAATTATAACACCCTCTAGTCACTAGTCACTGTAACAGCAAGGAGCAAACTGTTGGTGACTAAGTTAATCCGATCCAGTGACCAACCACCAAGCATGAGTCACACTGCACTTCATCGCTTGTGCTACCTGGCCGTATCATTACCGTAGGCTTGTGCAAGAGGAAGGGGAGTTACGAGTGCTGCCCGGGAAAGCAATCGGGTGGTCTGCAGTTCGCGCACTGACATGACATTGCGTGACGTCTCGCAAGACTATTAGCGCGTTTCCGAAGAGAAAGTAAATAGCGACACAAACTAGATGCTAAAAGAAGCAAGAACACAAGGACTTGACGCAGCAACAAAACACTAAAATACGGCTAAGGGAACCTATGGCGCGCGTGTCCAAAATGGCACGTGGAAATATTTCTTTGGTACGCGGCATTCATTGCTGTCCTAATTCATTTCTTTAGCCCGACCAGAACCTCTACATTGTGAAGAGTATGTGCACATATGTACATACCCGCCTGCAAAGAGACTGTATATGAACTACCGCTGCTATCAAATAACACTGCGAATGAAAAATGTTTACACAAATCGGGAGCGGTGCGAAGTGTTGACGGGATATTTATCACTGCGGCCTCGGCCTAGCGGTGACTGGGCGAATATGTGACAGTGGACAAAATGTTCTACAATCTTCTTTTCAAACAGGAAATAGGAGCAAACCCAGTTACATCTTAATTTTCTTCCTGATCGCCTTCCTCTAGGAGGCCTTTATTAGAAATACAATATAATTATACTGTAAATTAATTATACGATTATAAGTGTTAATAATAATGCAATAATTAATAGTAATTGTGGAAGGCTCCAAGACATTACTTTGCTCTTAAAAATTCCCATTTGCACGCGAAAAAAATTCTTCGAAATTAATAGACAGTGTGGGCACGCGCCGTAAAGAAGTTCGCCAGCCCTGAACTTGACATCCAGCAACCGTCTAAAACCAAAATGATCTACTAAAGACTTCAGTGAGAGCTGTTTCGAAACGACAAACAATATCTGAATATCTAACGGAGGTCATTATGAAGAATAGTGAGATGTGACACCGTGCGTTCTGGAAGAAAATTAATAACGGTTCGGACAAAGTTAATAGTATCACTTTCGGGACATCAAATACGGGCGCAAGAGATTTCTACATGAAGTAGTAAGTTTCTACCAGACTATACGGTACCACATTCTAGAACACAGCATCTTTAGAAGATTATGTTTTAAAATCTTCAGGGCCAAACAGAAGGCAACAACAGATTTCAGACTGTAAAGAAATCAGTCACTAAACTGTGTACAGTCACTAAACTGTGTACAGAACAACAGGGCTTGAGTCAGAGCTGTAAAGCTGTAAGAACCATCTTCTTGAGAGGAGACCTGGCGGTTCGGTTTTATGACAAAGAATTCTGAGACCTGCCATCGACAGCCCCTGTTACAAGTCAGGTAAGGGTCGGCAACAAATCTTCAAGGCCCTAAGCCACGTCGCAATCACTAAGTGCTGAAATTTCATCAGTTCGAACAAAAATTTTTACACTTGACAGTGGTCGATCGGCACACACTACATCCCTGAGCATGCGCAGCAGTTTCTGAAAACAAAGTTAAATCTCCGCGAACAGAATTCCACCTAAGATATCGGGTGACAGAAGCAGAAAAGGAAATGGAATTTTAAGGCGCTCTACTATTAGAGGGCGAGTGCGAAATGCTGCTTTTAAATTAACATTATAATGAAGACTATCCGGCTCTGACCGAACGTTCGCTAAACGGAAGTTATATGAAACTCGTAGAGAGGCAATTACACGAAGTCTCGATGAAGATAAAATTACAGTTCTACCTAATAATTAAGGAAATGAAACTTGAAGACCAAAAAGCTATAATTAAAACTAAAGACAATTTAGGCAAAGAACAAAAAAAAGGGGGGGGGGATAATGAAAGAAAGGAGAGGGTGAGAATAAAGAAAGTTAGAAATAAAAATGTAGCAAATGAAATAAGTTGTTTCACGACGCTGTTAACTGCGCAGATTATTACCGTGTCCAACGATAAATCGACGAAGGAGTACGGAGCACTGCTGCAATGACACCTACCTCGGTGACACTCTGATCTCCACAAAACTAACACGGACTGATCTAGGTTCGAAACCCAACCTCCGCGGTGAGAGGTCGGTGATTGATCGCCTCAACAAGGAACGGTCCAAGCAAATGGATAAAATCAAGAATGAGAATTGCATTCATATACATGCACATACACCTAAATTTACACAAGCGCATTACATTAAATACACGGCGTATACATGTGTGTATGTGTTTAACAGCGCACGAGAAAACACACACACACACACACACACACACACACAAGTCACAGTCACATATATTCACATACAGCAGGCATGCACGTCTGTCGCTATACACAGAGAATACGTACAGTACCAGTAAGACATTACATATAATCGGAATTAGCAACTGTGTGAAGTTTGCTTTGTTGTTCCCTTGTTCTACAGAAGATTCCCTGCCCCATCCCTGACAGGATCAGAGCAATCTCCGAGAAACCATTCCAGTAAATCCTGTTGGTGTGTCTGCGGTTCATTACCGTCACCAGAAGACCCCGCCTACGGAAACGAAGCTTACGCTAATGACGAAATAATTAAATCATCTCTCCAAGCACCAACCTTTCGAAAGCACTGAAACAGGCTACGCCGACAGTGAACTGCCACGCCACCAGCCGCATCTCTTAAAACCTCACACGTTCTCCTTAACACTTGATTCAACACTTGTGCTTTTTCGTACTCAGACCCATGGGACTAACGTCAGATTATATATGGGCCACCAGTAGGATAACAAACATGGGTTTGAAAAAATAAAAATTATCCTATATTACACTGATATGTAGCCCATCAGAACGTACCGAACACGGGCATTTACGACAGTTCCGCACCATTGCTTCGTTTTTGAAATATGTAAGTTAAAACCTATCTCCGGACACAGGCTATCCTGACTGTGGCCTTTCGTGATTTTCCTCAATCGTCAAAGGCTAAAGCCGCGATAGGCGACGACCGCTTCTTCGTACATTCTTTCCAATCGCTGTTCACTAATCATTCCATCATTCGATGCTATGCGGTCTGAGGTACGGGCTACGTCGAGGAGAAAACACAAACAAATTACATGTAATCGAATTCAATGAAAAATGAACGCTTTAAAGTACGCTGCTTGCTATATGCACAACTTCCTGCAATGTAGAAGAACCCTGACTTTTGCTCCAAGAGCGTATTTATGGGTGTAACACAATTCCTGAAACAAACAGCGACAATTTCTACAAAGAATACGACCGGTTTGTATCGCAATGGGGACCAAGTGTGTTTTCCGTAAGATTATACTATGTACACGAGCTTCAGGCTTCTAAGGGAGAGAATATCGCCGCTCTGGTTCGCGCGTTTCAAACTAAGCTGTTCCGTGGCCTAGCTGGACGAACGGCCGGAAGCACAATAGTATCGTTTGGACACACGGACTCCCGCTAATCCTATCAACAAGATTGATGAAACCCCACAGTAAACATCAATTGTGAGCTCAGCGCTCTTTATTCGCACATTTACAATTCACTGCCCTGGCTCAATGCAGGTGACACTCACAGCTATGCTCTGCGGTCCTTCTTTTCCGCACAGTGGGGTGACAAGTAGAATTTCTTTCCAGCACTTTATTTGAAAACGAAATATGGTAGAAGTTTTTGCCCTGCTTTGGTACAAGTAGCCATAAGTAACTAGAACAGCAATCGAAATGTAAGCACTTGACTCAGGAGGGCAAATTTTCGACAGTGCGTCTTGAATGAGGGCAAACACAACCAGGGAAGGGCGAGAAAAGTTCAAACGATGTCATGGGGTTTTGCGACTTAAATCGCAATGATGTCAATTGCTGCCTTATTCATTACGCCTTTTGGACTGCACATATTCCTTCTGTTGAACCATGGACGACTATCAAACGAGAATTACGGACGTGGAAGAAAATGTGAGGGTTTAATTTATGGCCCTAAAGGGATTTCAGCATATAATCCCTACATTCGAGCGGTAGAAAAAAAAACGCTTTAACGCACGGCCACTGAGATCGAAGAATACAGCACTACGTACACTTTGTTCGTTTGGTATAACTGCAGAAAACCACGACCTCCGAGATACCAAGAAATGAAACTAAATCACTCTACCGCAGCACCTGGTTAATGACTGTTCCACACCTCAATTTCCATGTATTCTTCCTTCAAATGATACGGGCATAAAGGCTAATGGTTAAGATCTTCGCAAAAGAATCTCCCTCAGAGACATAATTGCCAGTTACTGAACTGGTTATATGAACAGTATCGCGTGGGCTAGCAGCCTACAGAACGGATGACGATGGTTCCAAACACAAAAGAGAAACGGACAATCCTAAGGCTCGATTTCTTTTTTGTATTTCGACGCGACTTATGGCAGAATCGAGACCGATCTGGCTACTACTGTTTTCAATTAACCACGTACTAATTTGCATTCCTTGCACACCACACAGCAGCTGTAGAGCTAACACAATTGAAGTCAATAATCAGCCTCTTGGTCTCAGCTAGTATCGTATAATTGGATTAATGCAAATGACCTAATAGTCAATTTCCCGTAATACGAACACATTACCCATTACTTAAGTAAAAAACGAACTCAATTAAGGTCCTGGAAACAGAACAGGTAGCTCAACAACGCAGTCTACAAAAAATCGGAACTGACCCCATCCCATACAGTTCACATTCTCACGGACTACATTTACATTTCAATACTACACTTTCTTGTGTCCACTCGGAATGAAGTCACTTTAGTAGGAGTTTTTTCAACAAAATTCTGTGCGTATTTCTTGTTTCCTTTATTTACTCCACTCTACTTTCCTTCACGTAACTATCCTCGGGATTACTGGCGAGCTGTCAATTTGAAATTCATCCACTATCTCCATGTAATTCCTCAGTCTATAGGTAAAAGCATAATTCAGAACAAATCTACCGCCAGATTCCAACACGGATACTTATTTACGGTTGCAGCAGCGCTCGTGCCTCTCAAGTGCGACCAAATTGTCGGAAAATAGAAATGGAAAGTGCTGACTGACAGCATCCGTGTCAAACTGCAGAGCTGGACAATCGCCAGTTTTACTAGTATCCAACTGTGCGACTGTTACATCGGTAGGCGTATAGAGTCAAACGTCCAACTGACACTAACAGCTTATAAGACGGGAAACAGGACATCTCAGACAACAGGGTGGCTACGCCACGGATTGGACAATCTGGGTTAGATCGCCGGCAAGGTTGGGACTTTCTTCTTTGCCACCGCAACCACGTCACCCAGCCAACCTCCAGTTCGTACCTTGGCACAAGTCATGTGCGTGACGCTTCCACAGCGTGAAGTTCATTACTCTTCAACCTCTACTCTCGAGGTAAGAATACGAGGCACTACACCTACGAATCTCCACACAACTCGATGGAGTGATTCTTAAATAAATTCTGGCACGACTTCACCATTTCTGTAAAAATGTATTATATACCTGTTTAATCTTCGAAGCGAAAATTTACTTTTCTGGAACTAATAAGATGACGCCCCATCGCGTATAATAACCATATATGGATATGTACACGCAATCAAGGAAGAGGAAAAAATAAACATTCGTGGTAACATATCTTCCAGAGTGTGACGCCGTACAATCTGATAGCTATTCCTCCCAAATTATGCAGCGCCATATCCCAAACGACAGCAGTGTTTACTGTTCACTAACAGGGAAACTTCTTCAAATCTCACGCATACATATACTGACTTAACACTCTGCGAGTTAAGATACGTGCTTAATGCATATCGTGTCTGTTCGCCTGGCCTTACAAAAGCAAACATTTCCCAGCTGCAACAGCCTATATCCCAGGCAAGATAAGTTATACCATGCCTCGTTGCTAAAAACGCGAAGCCCGACGAGTCTCAGCCTCAGCGTCGGTGTCAGATGGTGTGAACATGTGTCAAATAGCAGATATACGCGTTCTTAAGGTATCGGGATTGAGAACTTTGCAAGTTACTAATAACCGACGGCCGGCCACGCGTAATTCGATGTACGCCCAATCTGCATCTCCCAAAACTGACGAACAACACACAAAATGGAATACCACAGTTTGTACCTTAACAATACGATCATTTTACAGCATGTAGCTCTGTCGTGGCCTTCCTTGACAGACCTTTATTTTAAGAAAAACAATTTGAGTTCAGCTTCATGTGAAGTTGGGGTTATAACTTATAATTCAATAAAAACCCCAACCTCGACAGACAGATTTATGTCCCTAACAACCGCACCCCCCCTTCTACAAATCACACAAGTAGAAAGAAATGTTGGTAATCATCGATTAGCCTAAACGGCGTCACATCCCAGAAGACGCCAGTCTTAACATTCACAGCTGTATGGACCTCCAATTTCAAACCTGTTCTTGTATGTTTGTATATGGCCTACGTTCTCTCTTGTAGTAGAGTTTCTGTTGGATATAAGGGACATTTAATACACTTCAATGCAGATCTAATTTTACTTCACATTGAGTGGATAATTATTCACAAAAGAAGAACTGTCCGAATTGTATTCGTATTCCACACAATCCAAATAATAATATCCAAACTAAATAATTTTCAAATATCAGAATATTGGAATACGGACGTATCTAATTATAGGACGGTCGAATTATCAACGTCTCTTTTGTCGCAAGTCGATAGCTGTAACACTACTAACCGAGCTGCACTCAAAACGTAAACATTACTCTATGCTCGTAATCTCCGCTTCTCAGAAGTCTCCACTGATGTCACTCCATTGACAGCTAAGAGGGGGTGTGTGCAAGCTAGCGTATCGCTTTCAATTAGGCTAACTGACTGATGTGTGTATATCAATGAAAGACCTTTCTAACATACAGCAACCGCTTAATGATTTGGATGGTGTAAATTAATTGAATATGATTACAGAGACAGACCAGCACCCAGTAGGGTATGATGTAATGTAATGTAATTTTCCAAGGGCAAGACTGTCACTTGCTCCTGAGACAAGTCTTCCCTCAAAAAACGTCCGATGTTGCGACCCTGTAAAAGCGTCTCTCTCTTTACTTTTCTTCCATTTTCGTGCCGGAATATCTGTTGACCTTATAAAAGGGCTGTTGTGCATCCTAACGTTTCCTGTGTACCACTGCCACTGTCTTCGCAATTCCTGTGCATCCATCACAATGGCCTTGGCAAGGCTCTGTCCCCTGACACTTATTTACCTTCTTCGCCATCTGCCCTACTCGCCGGAAAGACACGGCTTAACCTGCCTTGCAAACCTTGCATTAACAAACGCCGTGCTCACATGAAAACGGTGGGCCTTACGCCGTCAGTAGTGGTTAAGGCGAGAAGCTGACCACGGTACCTCCATCTAGCGAGAAATTTAAGAAAGCGCGGGAATATACGTCCATCGCCCCACATGCTCTATGACGCCATGCTTAAGTACAGGAGCAACATTACCATGAAACTCATTTCCATTCAAGCACACGTAAGTACGTGGAAACACAGCAAACCGACATACAAAAGACGCCTGTAACAGAATTTCTTCTTGGACAATATGCAGTCTGAAGGTTTACATTGTATGGAAAGGTACACGGCGTCACATGCCAGGAAACTTTACGTTTTATTGCGTGAAAATGTACAGTGTCGTACTGCCACATTAAACACAAGGGGTGAGCTTCCGTATGTCTTATTCAAGTCCACTGTAAGAAAGTAAAATTGTATCATCCAACAAACGAATTGCCCTACTGAAGGCTGTTGACACCAGGCGGAAAGGTTCTTCATAAAGAAGTTTAAATTTAGCAAAATATGCTGACAGTCCAAAACAGAAACGAGCACAGCCTGCTGCCGACACCATTACGTCAATCATCTAATTTGCCAGAATAAATGCATGCGTATAGGAAGCAATGCTAAATATTACATTGCAAAAGAAATAATCTAATATTATATAAAATTAATACATATAGTGGTTAATAATGCAGGCTAATTACTACAATTTATACCAACGAATGCACACAAGTGTATTAGACATACAATAACAGTATAAAAATCACAGTACATCTAATACAATTGTGTGCATTCGTTGGTTTAAATTATAGTAAGTGAATGATAACGCATGGAATGGAGAATGTGAAATCCAGGTTAACACTATAAATTCGAATAATTCACTTTTATTTATTAGATACGGAAGAGAGATTGGAACCTGAAAATTGTTTTGGTTTTCAAGTAAACGGATACAGGTATGTACGATGCGTGACAGATATTTATTACGCCATTTTTTTTGTGTATAAATATATGATAGAAGAAGAAAAGACATGGCAGTCAATAACCAAACAAGGAACAACACTTAATGACATTTACACAATTGTCTACAGCTCCACAATATCAAATTTAATTAAAATTCGTTAAAACAAACTGTTCATGTTGCAAAGTACATAAAAGAGATATATATTCACAAAATGAACTTAAAATTATATTAATACATTTAGTTACTGCAGCACAACATGACATCCTCTGTTAAAATTGTGCTTCTTACGATCCGTGACCGATACCAACAACATCTTACTTCAAGTGAAACGCCACAGATGAACGTCCGTCATTAAGAGCTGGGGAAAATTCCAGCACTTTGGGAGCATATTTTAAATCGTCGCAACAAAACAAAATATTACACAGTAATCACGCTGAAACTCCACATCCTACCAAAGCTAAACACAAACCTACAGAACACGGCTGATACGCATGACAGTAACGGCATGCAATGGACCCTTTCAGCTGAATTCATTCAATTTATTTAGCAGTTCACCTACACAATTTCGTTCATATTACGTGTGCAGCATGAAATGAATTCCTTGGGACAAATACGATTTTCCTGGAAGAAAACTAATTACCTGCTACACAGCACCCAACACAGGGTAATAAACAAGACCCCAACGCAGTGTCGTCCAGTCCTGTGGTTGTATTTATGCAATTATTCTGTTACTTCTCTCTGCAACTACATACAATATTAAATGTGGTCAGCAGCCCACAGTGTTTTCGTCCTCCATTTTTAACGACGTTCCGAAATATTCGAAAGAGAGAAACGCCAAGTTGCAATGGAGGGCGCACGCCCCTCCGTTGCAACTTCTGCATCATTTGGCCTATTTTTATACACGCTTATTTCGTAATTCCCTACGATCAGTAACAACAACATGGCAGACACCGCGATTTAGAGGCCGGAGGAGCACAACCGCCACGTTATAAAGAGCCCTCAACAGGTTTATCGTTAAGACATGTCATAAATATACTCAGTTTTCTTTGGGTTCGCAAAGCAAAATAACGTCACGGCGCTGTGAGACAGTCTACCTTAGGTTTCTTGTCATGGCGATAATTAGAGCAAGGCACATCAAATCGTGCACATACCTACACATTACGCACGCGATATCGTGTATATGTCAACAATTGCGGCGATGCAAGGCACTGAGGTAACAGTCAAAAAATAGACGTGCACAGAATATTCAGTTAAGTAGCAAGTTATCCACACAAAAAAAGTAACATCACCTGTGACAGGCGGGTAGGACCGAAACGTTTTGCAATAGGGAGGCCCTTGCTTATTTAAAACAAATGTGTCAGTAACATGATTACCGATTAGCCTGCCAACAGGCGGGGTATAACTGCCAAAATGTGGTGTTTATCAACCAAACCTGGTAGTAGCCAAAGTTACGAGGTATAATGAATGAACTAATATCACTAACTTCAGGGGATCATTGCAATATGAGGGTTAAAACCCACACAGTGCAGGTATACTGTATACAGAGTGGTTCATAAGTTAATTGCAGCCAATAATAGAATTATTTACAGTATGTTGCACAGAGAACATAAAATACAAATAACTCCCATCTGTGCCATTACAGAGTCACTATGACGTCTAAGTATCATACAGTCAGCAGCCAGTCCAGTTAACCTACACCTACCGCACGCACAGTGCCCAATTAGCGTATGGATTCATTCTACATACACGTTTTGTCAAGTAGCTCAGTGCGCACCGATATCGGGAATTCAACGACTTTCATAATGTGACTTATCCGGTCTGATAAAATCGAAACGCATGATGACAAGAACAGTAGAATAAGTTCTTGTGTCGGTAACATTCTAAACTTCTATTCGAACAAGCCCCGTTCGAATCTTTGCTAGGCATCGGTTGCTCTAACCAACGTTTCCGTGCCCTTCCTCAGTGTCTAAGCAAAAATCAGGTACCGGTGTACGCCACTACGGCCTCCTGCCACTTCATGCCCAATTCCTTAATCACCTGTCTTCCTACCAACCGATGTCACTGTCTGCGACACAGACGGTGTCCCGAAATAAACAAGCAAGCAAGTAATAAATAAAGAGTGACACCTGCTTTACGACATACTTAATCTTCCTAGCACAATAATACCTACCCAAGTAAAGCTCCGTACAATAAAACATAAAAAAGTGGTGCTCTCTCCTCTGTTATGTTACAGGTGAATGCGGACATGGCAACAATTCAAGGACAATGAATGGTGTGAATATTTGTCTTCCAACGGGAGAAATGCCAATTTTTCACTACATTAATTCAGTGGCCAGTGGCCAGTGGGTCTATTAATTCTCTGACGGCAGTCACATTCATAGCACCATACATTATAGGCCAATGCAAAGACACAACGTACAGTATACTGCGTACATCCATTCGAGAATGCGCTAATGAAAACACTGTGACGTAACTGGCCGACGGGAAAACTTAAATATTTAGAATTTTCATAATTAGTGCACTCTTTACAAAATACTGCTACGGAAATGAAATCGATGGGCACGAAATGGGTGGGGAATACAGCACGAATTGAGAGATGAAAAAAGGACTGGAAAATATGGTGATGAATGTGAAGAGAAAAGGATTACTTCAGTGATATAGTTACAGACGGAAGAACAAAAAATGAATCGTAAACAAACAAGGTGTCTGGGTCTTAAATGGATTGCAATGTCCCAGGACAAAGTCCATTAACGGGCCATAGTGAAAATGACAATGGAAATTTTGTTTTCACAGAAGGCGGGAAACGTCTGGACAGGTGTGCGACTATCAACTTGTCGAGAAAGTTCTAATGAATGTAGTTCGTTAAAGGCCTACTAGCTGCACAGAAAACACCCTGTAAGTTAGCTGTTCGACAACCCACACATATGAGAATGTAAAAAGGCAAAGCAGTCCCGTTACAGGCCTGGAGTGACCGAGAGGGTTCCAGGAAGTTAAGGTTCCCAGATTTCATGACAACGGCACAGGATGAAGGTAAGGTTGTAAGCCTTACGCACCGACCGCCTTTACCCCCCAGGAAATGCTCATGGTACTCATTTCTGTTAGAGGCTGAGTCAACCCCAGGGCCATAGTGTGATGGGAAGAATTTTATGTCAATGAAAAATTCCAATGACACCAGCTGGGATCGAACCAGCGACCTCCAGATTTGTAGCACAGCACCTTAACCACTGTCCTACCGCGGTCCCCCATATGAAAATGTAAGCTGTTATAAATTTCCATTCCAATTAAATAAATTCAGTTCACATTAAAGGTAGATTATTATCACTGACAGATGATGATACTTAGTCATACACGATTGTGTTAACATTTTTCCCAATGCAGTAAGTAATTCTTATAGTTACGGATGGGTACGCTAGATCGCTGAAAATAAGGAAAGCAATGTATTGTTAAGAATCCGATGAGAAGTACTTATCCTTCAGTAAATACAGCAGCCTCGGCCTTAATGAGAAAAGGGTATCTAATTATTAACACTGTGTGTTCAATGCAGCTTTCTTTAAAACACTATATAGATCACAGTGTTCATACGGACAGAAAGTGTGCTTCAACACAATCGCAGTTCGAATGCAGAATTGTGTATCAAAGAAGGGTTATTGTTCGGAAAGCTTCGCTACACACAAAACAGTATGTACAATGAGCGAAATCGCGGCTTATTGTATAACTGAAGAGTAATGGATGGGTATTCTGCATAATGCATACTGGTATTGGTGAGAATTGTTTACGTAGACGGATCGGTACAGGCTTACTGCAGAGGGATGCACTGAGAGAATAAAGGTGTACAGAAGAGCTTTCGCCTACGTGTTACACTTTTTGAGATAATTCACCAGCATGCACATGGGTTAAGGTAAAAGCTGCTCTTGAACAAGCCATGAAGCGTATGGAGAATTGGAAATACAACTCCACTCATTCTTAACTTCGACAATAGACGAAGGTGAGGGCAAACATAAAATTACAAAAAAAAAATGGGGTAAAACAGTCAGAGTTGTAAGCAGTTACGAGTACGAGCAGAAGAAGATAAGAATGAATGACAGTGGAAAGTATGATCAGTCGATATAGCAGTATAGGGTTCAATTTTGTTGAGAGAATAGTAACACCGTACCTCTAAACAGCGTAATGGTTTCGTACATACTGTTCTTCTGGGCAGTTTTGCATGGTACACAGCGTGCATATTCAATAGAAGCTTGATTTCGAATTGCCCCACAGCTGCTATAACATACGAGGTACAGTGCGATCAAGTGTGGTGTTCCCAACCGTACCAATATCCTGCTGAAATTTCAACAGGCTTTGTGCTAGTTCAGAACACCAGCGGTAATTACGGCAACTGAGCACATCTTTTCAGTGTGCAAGGGAGCGAATACACGTCCAAGTTTGTAAGGCCCCACAGACGTCGTAGGAACGTGTCTCCATTAACGTTTTACGAAAAATTCGTTTCAGCAATACTGGCTCTGTCTGGGAAATGCAACGCAACCGAGGATATCACTGAGAGAAAGAAGATGTTGCACTCACAGTTCCAACCGCGTTTGCCTAGCCGAAACAACCACATTCTGCTCAAAGCCGCGATATTTTCCCCACCTTCTGAACTCCACGGACCACAGTAGCAAACCTATCTGGCCCCACTGACAATAATCACTAATTTGCCTACTTCGTCTTTGTTTTAACAATAGTAGTTACTTCTTCATACATTCAAGGAGCCCGCTTCCAATACAATAAACGCGTCGCGTCACGTCAGAGGATAACAATTCTTTTAAGATTCTGACAGACTATTTTCAACATTTGCACACAATAAATTAATAAAATATGAATAGCCTTATAATCAAGCATTATAACATACAGCACGGATGACGATAAAGACAAAATATCAAATGCAGTGAAAAGGAAAGCTATATTCAATGCAAACCTCCACGCGCCAAACACACACACACACACACACACACACACATAACGCACGGATCACATAATGGAGAATTCTACCTGGACAACTTGGGGTGACACTCGGAACAAGAACTAAGTTAACACAGAAATTCCTAGGCGCAGTTAAGACGACGGTGTACGCAGCAAGATCACTGAACCAATCACAAAGCCACTGAACGACGTTACAATTAAGTGCATCAGATGACAACAAATGGTAAAGTGGGCAAAATGTTGAAGGATGCGGATACAGATACCAAATTAACTGTGGTCAGTAAACTGATTTGTTAAATGCGAAAGTTATATTGGTAAAATTAACTTTTGTTTGTGTTTTCGTAACACAAATTCCAGTTCCTACCATATCATTATCATTTCCTTACCGATGGACTTTAAATGTTACATCGTGTGCAACAATGTTTCCCAACCCGTTCGCCACGGACAGCCGGAAAGTCGCTAGAGGTGTACCAAGGTCTCCATGAATTCATATAGCTGCGCAGCAAGTACTGCTCGCCCAGCCAGCACGTGATTTCTTTGTTTTCCCCGCCTTTGCAAGCCAGGAAACTTCCAAATGTTGCTGTGATGAATACAGCTTGAATTCATTTCGGCTAATGTGTTAACAGCTCCACGTGACTGATTATGTCTCCCGCCAATTAAAGTAGCTAAAAGTATGAACATTAGAATGTGGGGGTCCGGGAGATTTTTTGAAGTCAAGTTAAGTGTCCTCCTGCCCAAAACGGTAGGGGTATGGTCGGTGTCCAGTGTTTTGAGTAAGTCAGAGACACGCTTTAAAGAGAAACAGTGTCTTACTTTTTCAGATCTTCAAGGCCTCGTATTGTCACTGACGATTTATAAAATATACCCCTTGAATATATTTCAGGGACTTCCTTTCTCTGACAATGTGTGAAAACGAAGTAATAAAGAGATATATTAACCTTTCAAATATAAACTGTCAAAAGGACTAAGCGTTACACTGAGGCTGAATAAGATTGACTCTGAAGATGGAGGCAGAACGCTCCTCAGCAACGTTGCTAATACACCTACAATTTTACATGGTGCAACATCCGAGAAGACTACAACCTGAACACCGACGTCTGTGAACACCTCATTCCACACCACAGCAAACAATACTATACCATACCATACCATATCATATCCTTACCTCTCGCTGTCTGCTCTGAACATCATTTTGATTGAAAGTAATTTAGAGATCAAAAGTTAATACTGCCCTAGCCTCAGCCGTATCTAATGGAGACAAATGAAAAGCATATGCAGGGACTAAACTCCTTTTATCCAATAAATATCTCTCATACGTTTCATACGCTAAACGTTGCACGGTATGTGCTTCGGGCTAGCCACGTATTTGGCAAATTTAGCTGCAATGTCGTGACCAAGAGTTCTGAATAGGTATACATAGCGCTTGGGCTGCTCACACGCCGAATATGAAGGACTGAGAACACGGAATATGTTAGGAATTTACTCAGTGCTTTAAAGGCATCGAATAGTTTCTGCCACAAACACTTGATTCCAATAGGCTGTCCAGTCGCAGCAAAAAAGCTGCCGTAGAAGCAAAGGAGAACTGATTCCAGCGAACAGGGACAAGAAGATGGTACGACCAATGCACGACTTGCTAGAGCATTTGTATTCAATTTAACGGATGGCTGAACTTGGAACTTGAAGAGGCAAGTTTGTGGGAACGGGTGGTTTATATGGCCGTGCACAGGAACTAATTACTAGTCCCAACAGCATCAAATTAACCACAGTTGTCCTTAATCATTAACTGTCTCACAATCCATTAAACGGATTGCAATTTCACAGAGATGCAACAGTGTCTGCCAGTATCTAATTATGAACTTTTCAGTGGTTTGGCAGAGTTTTGCGAAACAACACACACAAAGTGATTTTTAATGAGTCTAGTCTCTGACAGATCGGAGGGTCTGGATAATTCAAGCACCTGGTGAGATTGAACCAGCAAACAAACGTATATATAACCTACAGACAAGGTGTAACCGATTCATGAATGTGATCTTCTGCATGATGACACCGTGTAATTTGCAGGGACCGTGAGTGAAGCGCGTAAACCACAACCGATCATTTATAGGTCCTGTTGAATCAGATCGTTATCACTGTGTAGGTTTAGTTACTGTGTCCATTTTAGCACAGTACATCGCATTAGTGGACACTGCAGTAGCAATATTCGCAACCTGTATTGTAAATCAAAATGAATGAACTGCATGCTAAAGGATTCCATTAAAAGCTGTAACTAGAATGTTACCGATACGTGAAAATCAATCCCATTAATAACAGCCTACACAGGCAGCGTATATACCGCAGACGCTAAATGGGCATTCGTGTGTGTGTGTGTGTGTGTGTGTGCGTGCGTCACAAAGACTATTCGAAACATCGATTTTGAATTATTCTCTAGAGCGTGTGTGTATCTACGAAACACTGATTGCTGTTAAAATTCCTTAACAAGGCAGTGAACCAACTAGTCTCCAGTTTTGTACACGTCCGCCTTAATAAAAAGTAGGGTCAGGCTGGACACAGATCAGACAGCAACCCGACACCTCACTGCAAATGGTGCAGTTTCCGCACACATTCTAATTCTCATATATATATATATAGGTGGTTAAGATGCTGTGCTACAATTCGGAAGGTCGCTGGTTCGATCCCAGCTGGTGTCAGTGGATTTTTCATTGACATAAAATTCTTCTGATCGCACTATGGCCCTGGTGTCGACTCAGCCTCTAACAGAAATGAGTACCAGGAGTATTTCCTGGGGTAAAGGCGACCGGTGCGTAAGGCTGACAACCTTACCACCATCCTGTGCCGTTGTCACGGAATGTGGGAACCTTAACTTCCTGGAACCGTCTGGGCCTGTCCAGGCCTGTAATGGGACTGCTTTATATATATATATATATATATATATTAAAGATGACAATTCCTTTTAGGTGTTTGGAAACAACGTTTTCATGTGGGGCTGTGTAGGCAACACATAACGGTATAACAATTTCTATATTCAAGCTTACATATCTTATTACTTGGGCAGCCAAAACGCCCAAGAAGGTCATTTTAAAGGGGAAAAAACTGCTGTTTCGCCCTAAGACTATTGGCAGCAAAATTATTTAAAAAGGCCACAGACAATCGACATTTTAATCACATCATAAGCCATGTTTAAATTTCATATATTTAATCGTTTTGCTGTGAACTCTATATTCACTTACATGTTCTTGTTTGTATATACTTCTCATTCTACTACTGGCAACTCCTGGATAGTAGCGCAGATGGGGTAAATCATGCAGGAGATTTATTAAAGACAATTGAGGGTGTCTTCATAAAAACAGTGCATGTTGCTTGTTTTTAATATGTTGATGCAATTCTAAAAGACTCTAACGCTGATGTGTTAAGAGTCAGTTTGTCCATCACCTCAGTACGCCGCAGAAGACACAAGATGTTTCAGTTGTCATTCGAAAAGGAGAAGTATGTATGCACTTGGCGTCGTTAACTGTAGTGTTTGGTACACTCACACGATGGCCAAAGAATAAAAACCTTGCAATACCAATCATTCCTAGAGCTGTAACAAAAAACAAAAACTGTAATGTACTGTGTACGGTACTGGCGGGTGCAGAAACGACGCGTCAATAAACCTACTAATTATTTGAGAAAGTATGTAAATAGTGCGTTACATCAATTAAATTTACATCCTAAACTGGAAAGGGTATGTAGTCAAACACAACTATGTCAATTAAGATGTATTTAATGGCTATACTAGACAAATACATTTTTCGGTCTTTACTGGCCATCTTCAGGTTGTCTTCAAGAGAATTTAAGGTCCCACTATATACAATGTGCGCGCACGTGGTGCAGAGATCTCTACATACGGGCCTTATTGCGTAATGTAATTTCTATATGCGGTGGTATGCTCTGGCTAGAGGCACGATAGGGTCTGGCTGCTAGTGTCAAGTTTGAAGTTTCTTGGTGAGCTGGTATTATGAAGAGGCGTGTTCCTCTTCCTTCCTCTTAATGAGGAACACGCCTCTTCATAATACCAGCGCACCAAGAAACTTCAAACTTGACACTAGCCACCAGACCCTATCGTGCCTCTAGCCAGAGCATACCACCGCATATAGAAATTATATTACGCAATAAGGCCCGTATGTACAGATCTCTGCACCACGTGCGCGCAGAATGTATATAGTGGGACTTTAAGTTCTCTCGAAGACAACCTGAAGATGGCCAGTAAAGGCCGAAACATGTAGTTGTCTAGTACAGCCATTAAATACGTCTTAATTGACATAGTTGTGTTTGACTACATACCCTTTCCAGTTTTCACACACACAACGGGGGTGACACACTTCCAAGATTACATCCTAAAAACAAATTTCATTAACAAGGAATACATTTCAGTAATTCTACCTAATGCACGTTGCAGTATTCTACGTAAATCCTTTAACAAAGATTTCAAATAAGCTTTCGAAGGCATTTCTTATATTCATCATTCGTGCTACACGTCACAGCCATCTGAAACACCTACCATCAGTAAAACATGGTAGACGTCAAAGCACATTCACAAAATTCCTCATCCCTTTTTAACTCATCTTTCGGTTTAAAATATTGCATCTTCCCCCGCCCTTCATTCTACAACTCCTCAACTTACCCCATATCAATGCAATAGCAAACGGAGTTTTACATCCATGTGCAGCAAAACGCAAAATCACAGTCACACGCAGCCCCTTCATGCAATTTTGCTCAAAGTTACTAAAGTGGAAGCATAAGTGGGAGGTCACAACTACCCGTGCGCAAGTTTAAAATTCTAAAATTACCGCAGTAACACAAACTGCAGGTCTGATTAACACTCACACTTCATTTTCGAAATATCCCGTTAGGTGAAAGTTACTGAACCGCGTATTACTGTAAACCACATATCTCGCTTATAAGCGTCGTTCTATCAGGGGTACAGTATGTTATGTATACTGTCGGTTTAAAGGAATATGGACTGGCATGTTTATGAGTTATCAGAAATATTTTTGTATATTCGGAATGGAAACTCAGAGATAATATGGAAGTTTGGTAAGAGAATATAGTACAATAAATTTCACAAACATAGCTTGCAAGTCGCCAAAATAATGTAAAGAAAATTAATTTCTGACAATACGCAGTACATCAGGTATGTGACTGACTGACTTCCAACTGCATATAGACCTATGAATGCAGAATGAATAGACACACAAAGACAATGCGGAATGCAAAATACAAACCAGAGCATCAAAGAACTCATACATCATGTGCTAGGTTTGAGGTACTCACAACCGAGTTGCTGAAAATTCGCATCTTCTGGGATGATAACGGTGTGTCGTTGGGCGAAGAGTCAAGGCTTCAAAAGGTTAAAGTGTCTCCATCTTCAGATTCAGTCCAAAAAGTGCAACCTCGTGTCAATCAACCAAACCTGGCTTTCAAGGGCCGAAACTTGCACGAAGCGTACGTGGACGTCCGTCGCTCCGTTCAGCCAGTCCCGTGAACTGAAACTCATTCTGGATTGCGACAAGGAAGCCTCAAAACTGTACGGGGGATTACGCTGAAGCTAAAGGAATTCCCGTCTTGGCTGACAGCCCGGGCTTGGAGTGAGTAAGGACTTATATAATCAATGCAATATATCCTTTGGAGGGTTGAGAGATTTTGTTGGATGGACGGACAGATAGGGTGTATTATACTTCTGTACAAACCTGCTCTCAGACAAGAAGAGCCTCAGATCGTACCTTATAGAAAACACTGTCGCAATTAAGAAGGCTGATCACGGCGAGTAGGTTTTAATGTTAACTGTAGAACGAACTAGATGTCACTTATTATTTTATTGTACTTCTTATAGGCTCAACATGTTTCGGGCATTACTATGCCCGAAACATGTTGAGCCTATAAGAAGTACAATAATATAATAAGTGACATCTAGTTCGTTTTATTCTTCAGTTATGACAATGACGCACGGTCCAATAAACATTAGATTCAAACATTAGATCTTAACGTGTCTGTTATTTGTACGATTTTAACCAAAATCGACATTCGTCAATAAATTTTAGTCAACTTATCAAACATAAAAGTTCACCAAAAACTGTCCCGTGAAAGTCACAGACACACAACAGACAAACATGACAAAGTAAACAGTCGCTTTTCGGAAGTGTTTTGCAAACGCCCTTCAACAAACGGAAATGAAACAACATATCCGGTGGTTTCATATTTTTCGTTATTCTGCAAGAGATTCGCGGCAACTACGAGAAAACACATAGAAATCGACCGAAGGTCACTTCTCCAAGCTTTAACTTCCCCAGACTATGTTTAGCAGTAGGACTAGACGGTATTTCCTGCAAATCTTCACAGCCACGTACGACTACTTCCCCATAACAAATACAAAATCGCCAACTAGCGCCACCCAACTCCTCTTCTCCCTATCGCCACCCAGAAGTTTCATTTTTCTAAACTTCAGGCATCCCTCGTTTCAACACCAGTTAAAACTAACTTGAAATATTTTTAAAAATATTTTGTGAGCTACTAGTTGATTAAACTCGAGGCGGCATCGATCGCTTTCTGCTTCACAAGTCGTGACATCATCCGACCTACAACTTATTTTTGCATTGCCTACCCAATATAACTGTTGGCAGTGGGAGTAGCTCCCACAGGCCACAGGAAACCATTGGTGATCCTATGGAATTCTCTTAGCAAACAGTAATGGGGTTTCGCTATCCCTTACTCGTTCTGACGTTTCCTGTTTTCTACAGTCTTGTAAATCAGTTCTCTCCATTGCTCTCTGTTTTGCGCGGAATTTAAGACGTCATGCCAACATAACTATTAGCCCACAGTTTATTGTAGGATCTGAGCCACACCGCGTTCTACATGCAAACTCATCAAATAATGCAATACATTTCCAAGGCACCAAACATTATATTATCTCTCTGACATCAGACGTAGAGGCAAGCATAAAGTGACGACGATTCACTTTGACTATCACCGTGAATATAAAATGGATTGTAGTCAGTTGAACATAAAGCAGAATACCGCCGAGCACACTAATACCCTTTTCCTTGTAATTCTATGAGTGAAAACTACAATGTGCATCACAAAGAATGGAATTTCATAGCTCTGGAAGCTAGCATGGGGGTTCTTTTATAGAAGAACAAACAGAAAAACGTTTAATTATAGCAAATACATTTACCAAACCGAGACCTTTCAAAACGTACAGATAAAACCATTCCTTTTCCGAATTATATCTTTTGTCATTTCAGTCCCCTGGTTTTATATTTCAGCTAGTTTAGCATACCTTAGAAGATCTGTTAGAGCAAGCCAATTCAAAGCATGTTTATCAGGAACTAATCCTTTGATGAATCATTCGTGTCCTTTCAGTGCTTGGCTGTTAACATCCAAGGGTTTTGGCATTCTGTATTGTATTCGCTAGAATGAGACCTTTCAAATAAGGTACCTACTCCTGACATTTTCTGTAATATAATTTCAACCCATCATTCCAAGGGAAAGAAAACACGTGGCCCAACCCCGACAAGTAAATTTTTATGATTATACTGGGCACGCACATTTCATGAAACCACTGCCAAAATTTCATGCCTCTGTACGGCTACCACGAACAGACAGCATACAGATATGCTAGTACGTACAGACCTTTTTATTGCACAGACTACCCACCAGGATACTTACTGCACTCCATGCGTCATCGTGCAGAATGATCGATCATGGAGCGAACATCGTATCAAAATCTTAAGTGTCCACTCCATCAAAAGCAGGGGATAACTTATATAGCGATATGTTGGGAGATAGCTATTTACGTTCTCAAATTTTACGTTCTAATACTTCACATGTATTTTAATCTACATGATTTTTTAGTAATACTATACATCAACTGACTGTTGTATAATGTGTCGTATACTACCGTCTTACGACTATCACGTAAGATGATATTTCATTGTTTCAAAATAATTACCAACACGATGACACTTATGGACTATCCTTTATTTCAGGGGTAGTCGTCATTCACTCTCTACATGTTTCGAGTAGTGTGTAGTCTTTTGCTGTAACCCTCCCGTTCAACGGGAGGGTTACAGCAAAAGACTACACACTATGCCAGAGGCTGACTGTACAGGGAAAAATGAACTCCTGATTATGAGCTTCCCGAAAGCTCGAAACATGTAGAGAGTGAATGACGACTACCCCTGAAATAAAGAATAGTCCATAAGTGTCATCGTGTTGGTAATTGAAACAATTATAATGATGCACGGAACAATGAATGTAAAAGAAAATGGTATTTCATTTATAAGGTACACATTTGTATTCAGTAACAGTAAGGCAGCAAGTTCAAATTATAGAATACTTGTTGCTCGATAGAGAAATGTTGACACGACAGGAAGTTGGGGTCATCAATGTAAAGTATCATTGTCATAAAGCAACCAGGACACTAAATGTCATCCAAAAGTCCAGCTTGGCTGACGCAATTGTCCTACCCAGCAGACTCAAAAATTGTACCTTGATCTCTGTATAGCACGTGATTGTTTCATGATTTTAATGCTTAGAACCTTCCAGTTCAATGCACTATCAGGTGGAAACCAAAGCCCTAATTTGCCTTATAAAAAGGCTCGCCGAGACATATTCGGGGAATTTAATCTACATCAGTTGCTACCAGAAACTCTGCCACTTTGCTACTGGAATCTTCGCTTCCGAACATCGACATTTCTCTACCAACAGTTTATATATTAAAGCATCTATTCAGAAACAGCTGTAACATCACTTCTTCAGCTAATAAATCAAGAATATATTTATACATCATCGCGAGTTGCTGGGGACTTGAATTTCAATTCTTACGTTTTCCAACGCACTCAAAGACTTCCATCTCGGTCTACGCTTCCACATTCTACATTCCCAAACCACCATCGTCCTTGGGATACAATAAATGCTTAGGTATATATGCTTACCATTTACTGATATACGATACATTGCTTCTTTCTTTACAACATTACACGGCCGAAACATGTAGGAGCACAAAAACGAAGCAATGTGCAGTAGCTGGAAATAACAGTAGTGCGCAGGACAATTAAAATGCTTAATGTACGTAGTGGGTGGTCCTATACAAGCACTGGCATTAAATAAACTACTTCAAGCACAGTCACACTGATAACGACCCGATATGCGTCGAAGCGCGTATGTCAAGACACTTCGTCAGATGTGTAACAAAGATAAAAACATCATACTCAGAACTGTACTGCTACAGAGCTGCGCAGCATGCAGGAGTATGTCACGGCTTCCATTCGATACAGTTGAAGTACACTATGGCACGACTCCGCGCACGGGAGATCAGCCCACTGCAACACCCCAGCATGCATGGGACGTCATAAACACAGAAGTAAAACATACCGCAATTTGCCAACTAGCGTTCGAACACACGACACCCAGAGTTCGAGCGACAGATGAAACAACACTTCGGGACCCATCTTTGTGATTCTACGGAATACGAGCCTGTCTTAATGTAAAACGCACTTCTCCAACACTTCAACAGCTTTTGCGGTACCACAGCCGAGTCCCGAACTATACACGCCTAAGACAGACCTCCCATCGTTCTCGATAGTCCACTGGCATCACTGGCCTGATACAAATTATTTCATACAAACCACCTGAACTGATAGGGAGGCCAACATACGAAAATGAAAATAACATTACTTTCTGAATAACACAGGGACTGCATTGGGACAGTAAAAAATCAAACATGAGATTTTACTGAAGACTGTATAATAACATAGAGGAGGCGAAGAAAACAATTAAGAAGAAATAAGTGTACAGGTTTGAAAGAGAACAAACGTTCACACCCCGGGCTGAAGAGACTCTTGAATTACATCTGTGACTCCCCCTTTTCATGGTGTCCCAGAGGCTCACCGGGATTTCTGCGCCCTTCGCATTTACGTGTTGCACAATTTTCGACTATGTAAAAATAAACATTCAAACACAAACCGGTATCACCCATACAGAAACACACCCTCAGTCGAGGTACCGTCTAGAAAACGTTGCTAACGTCAACATAAACTACTAAATGAACTAAACAATCGACTAAATTCAGTCCATCTACAAAACCCCGCGGTACAGACTAAATTTCATTGATTTTCTTTATTCAAATAACGCTACAAGCAAACAACAAACTTTAAGCGACAAAACCCCCAAAATTAAAATGGGTGAAGAGATAATACTGCTCTAACAGAATTTTATGTTCATGGGACCGTGCATCGCAATTCTATGTCAATAAATGTCCAACAAGATGCAACTAAACACAGTTAATTTTATCTGTAAACTGCTCTACATGTTTCGGGTGGTTTCTCCACCCATCATCAGGAGCACAAATAACTGTACCTACAGCATCTGGTACTAGTCAACCGTTGTTGCTACCTGTCGCTATCGTGAAGGAGTTGAGTCTCGACTCCTTCACGATAGCGACAGGTAGCAACAACGGTTGACCAGTACCAGATGCTGTAGATACAGTTATTTGTGTTCCTGATGATGGGCGGAGAAACCACCCGAAACATGTACAGCAGTTTACAGATAAAATAAATTGTGTCTAGTTGCATCTTGTTGGACATTTATTGACATGCTCTAACCGACTGAAAGGTCTAACGGAAAATAAAATCAAGTTGAAAGTTTCATTTCAGATTCCTGCGGTACTTCCTCAATAGTCATTAACCTAACTTCATGCTTTCAGTACTTCTTGTGGCTATGACTTACCGTTAATTTAAATACCGTCGGAGAAGTCAATATGAAGTTATAATAAAGCTGTTATAATGAAAATTAAACGCACTCAATAAAACATTACATAACTCCAATACTTCCGTCATAAAAATATACGGAAGATAAATTCGGTAAATTTATGTACATGCCGGTATTAAATAAAATCACGACTTTTTTTTATCGAATTCGCAAGCCACTTGCAGCACAGTCGGAAATTCAGTGTGAATAGTGATAGATGGGGAAAAATGAAGATAATGAAGTAAGAGAGATAACACGACAATGTGGAACAGGCAATCACAGCTTTTCTCGGCTCCCGGATAGCAGTCGAGTGCCCGTTTTAATTCCAGCAATAAAACCAGCCCAGAAAATTAAATCGCGTGTTTTACCGCGTAATCCAAATGAAATGACTAAAAGGCAGTTAAACGTTAAACGAAAGAGGCATCAGGTTATCTGCTTATTCTGTAAGATGTGTGTAGACGTAAGAACACAGGAGCATGTTGACGGAATTCCCTCATGCATCGAGATATTAAGTTTTCGTGCTGTTGCATAATTCTGATAGTGTCAATAGGTGCTGCTGGGCTTAACAGTTGAGTGCACCAAACAGAAGGAGTCTGTCATCTCTTACTAATGAGGTTTCGCTTCAAGAATTTTTGATCAGTGTGACATATTTCCCTGCCTTAGATACTTCCTACAGTCGAATACCAATGGCGAATGGAAATATTAGACTAATATACAGTAACTTTACAAACGCAACAAAAATCAGAGGTCTTTCAACTGTCGATTAATGTGACACATCAGATAAAAGAAGTGATTGCAAGGAAGAACTTCGACGGTGCAAAGGAGGTACAGTTTAAAACGCCATTATATTAGTCTATCAACGCATGACAGGAACGTAATAATAAAGAAAATGGTACATGAAAATTTGGAACTAAGAGTAACACGAATTTCGAAAGTCGCTGGAGCGTGAGCAATATCCCTTCTTCGAGCTGGAGGAGGTTCGGTTCAGATCTCGGGCAGGACAACGGCTACACCGATCGAAGAGATCCGTGACGTCATTTGGTCTGCCCACATAAATGTCAAAACAGCAGGTACCTAAAATGATTCAGCGACAGCACCCGGTCCACATATTTGCCAGTTCATCTCGTAGCTACTGAGAGAGCTGATGGACAAACCATATATACATCCAAGCTACTTATGGGTGAATTCTTCATTAGCAGCCGGCAGAATTTCACAAGACGAAGATACTCCACGGTATATTCGTAATACGATAATCCATGAGACTCCAACTACACCCTGTCTTGAGACACACGACTCCAATTCACAAGCCTGCATATGCGCAATAATTAAATGTATGTTGACTACAAAAAATCTCGATAGTGTAATATTTTATAGCAGTGACGACTGTAAAACTCACAATTATGGGCGTAAATAGACGAAAGAGTTGCATGAAGATTAATTCCTAAGCGAAACTTATGTTTCTATAAATACTCACGCACTAGCAGGCATTGCCCAGAACTTGTTGTGAGTATTGAACACGTAGAGCAGTCCTTCGCCAGCCCCACGGATTGTGTTATTGTGCAACATACTGACCGGCAAAATATTGATTAATGATGCCACAGGAAAGACCAGGATTCAAGGGAACAAACGTCACTGCCACCATTCATCAAAATCGAACTAGATTAACCATTACATCACTAAAGACAAAAATATGTAACAGGCTAACAATAGATATGAAACGTACTAAACGCTATCACAAAATTACACATCCAACCGATATCATCAGTGTACCTACCCCTCGAAAACGTGGACCTCATAACGCGGAAGCGACCGATGCCACAAAAGGTAGGAACCGCGGATACACATAGCCAAATACTGCGGTTGACTAACCTGGAAATGCATGGAAAATAGAGGGTTGGCGAGGGATTGGTGTATGAAAAAATGTCACGAACGACGAATGTACCTTATATTAAACTGAAGGTGGTGTTTCCTCCCCGGGAAGCTTTAAGTTAAGCCGGGATGGGAGGACTGTGTGTTGCAGTGAAGCTGCGGTTATGCTGGCGGTAAGGTAGCTACTGCTAGGGTCACCCACACCAGACAGGTCACAGTAGAGGAACCAGACAAAGTGTGTCCCACAAGGGGGGTGTAGGGAGGACTTCTTAAGCATATGACAAGCTCCCTAGGGCAGCATACACCGAAATTATGGCTTGATCCCCAGGATTGGGGGTTGGATATGAGGCTGACAAGCCCACACTGGAAAAATGATAAATTTGAGAAGCTCAAGGGAAACCAAGACCAGAGGGCTGCAGTTCTTAACAAGAAAAAGATGATGATGATGATGAGGAGGAGAAGGAGGAGGAGGTATTTTCCTCTGTTGCGTTACAAGGTGCTACAGGCCAATACACCTCAAGGCCTCCGTTCAATCAAGTTTGTAGAACTTATTTGTAAGACATACGTTACGGCGAGGGACTAACCCGTGCCAGACGTCTACATGATCAGGACAACACAGACATAAAAAATCGCACTTCGAGTATACATTAATGCGCCAAGTACGATCAAAACCCACGAACCCAATGTCCAGCGGCAGAAGACAGTACACGCCTCAGACCGAGAGACGGCGTTGAAGTGTGCATGCAGCATCACACTGTCATATAAGTTCACAAAATCTCTTCCTTTCACTCTGACGAACTACCGTGTAGTAATCTAGTGAACATAAGCTCATGTCATCTGAGGGAGCGTACACGTCACAATGGAGTATGTACGTAGGTGAAATTTGCATTGTACGTCGGACGACATAATATTCAGCATCTCTCTGAGCAGAAGGGATTGCTCTTGTTGAATACTAACAACTTTCAGACGGTGGGTTCAGACGAGAATACACGTCAGCGGTTATAAAAAAGTCTGTGCCAAAACGACCGAAGATATTTCCGTCTAGGAACTGGAGTCGATATCGCATAATGCACAGACGACAAAACACGTAGCGGCTTCACAACGTTACTCTTCGACAAATATAATCGAGAAGAATTTCACTGACAAAACAGTTACAGACTGCATATCGCTTCCGATTTCCTATGTTATTTCCACTTCGTTCTTTGTTGCTCAATGCTGTGCAGTTAGGGCGGCACAACGAACGCACATGGCAAAATGAAAACGATCGTTACGTTTCGAATAAGTCCACCAAAATTATTAAAATTCCTATCACAGGCATGCGGTATCGTTTTCATCTCAAACCTAATATTTATATGACCTCTACACAAACAGGTCGACTATGTAGTCACAATCAGCTTATCAGTTTTCCGCGGTGGGAAAATTATGACACCGCGGCTATTTAGCGCAATTTTATTTCATTAGTCACTACTGACTACCCGAAACGGCGAAATTAGTTGAATTAAAATAAATTCTTACCGCCACATCAACACTATAATAATAATAATGAACTGGACCCGAGAAAAGCATATAAGTATTTAGGTATAGAAGAGAGTTTTGGTATACAGCATAAGAATGAGAAAGAAAAGCTGAAGAGGGGATACTTGATGAGATTGAGGCTAGTTTTGGGTACAGAATTAAGTGCAAAGAATAAAATCCAAGCAATTGGATCATTGGCAGTACCAGTACTTAGATATAGTTTTGGAATCGTTAACTGGCACCAAGAAGAAC
>Ga0131853_10003339_pt1 | contig 28789 bp, 25 predicted proteins | sample TergutLab28metaG_FD_92764 | JGI IMG/M metagenome (GOLD analysis project Ga0131853, IMG submission 92764) | Labiotermes labralis P1 segment gut microbial communities from Petit-Saut dam, French Guiana - Lab288 P1 (version 2) (version 2) | ecosystem: Host-associated > Arthropoda: Insects >... | reverse complement strand
CGTCGCGCCGAAACCGGGAAACGTACCGTTGACCCGATACATCCAACCGGACAGAGGCCCTAGGTCAAACTCGAAGAGATTATTGATTGCCATAACATATGCAGAATCATAAATTGGCGTAAAGCGGGCTGCCATGTGAATGCCCGCGCGCCGCATCTCGCGTTGGAGCACATCGAACACATTCTCACCCGCTGTCACCGTGACCTGTGTCGCAGGAAAGATCACGCCGTCTGGGGGTACTAAACTATGTTTTGCACGATCCAGCAGATGCATATTCCGCAATATGGTATCTGCACGCACTGTCAACATGACAGTGAATGTGCCGTCGTCCGGTATTTGCGGATCACCGGGGGGCAATGGCGGCGGTGAAGAGGGGGAATCGGACGGCGGCGCAGGGGGGGACGATCCGCCGCTATTACCGCCCTCCGGCGGTGCGCCGGGCGGTGAAACAGTAGATGCATCTCCCGCCGGCGGCCGCGATGCAGAACCCTGTCCTCCGTCGGGTGCGCGAATGATTTGATCGGGGAGAACAGTCGCGCCTCCTCCTGTTTGTGCAGCGGTTTCCTTCTCTTGCGCTGTGTATGCAAGGCTTGGCGTATCCTTGTCTTCTCCGTTGAAGAAGTCTCCGCCCCAGAACCATGCACCCGCCAAAACCACCAAGATGACGGCAACTGCTATGAATTTTGACCTGTGTTTTCGCATAAAAAGTCTCCTACAGTAGGCTTGCCTGATTGAGCAGCCGATGCAACATCTCAGCGATTTCACCGCGCCGGATGGCGGCAGTGGGCTGGATGTTGGACGCAGAATCATCTAATATCCCGGCGCGGAACAAAAAGGCCATCTCAGCCCGCGCCCACCATGCCACTGCATCGGCATCACCAAACTGCGCCAGAACACGCTGGATTTCCGCCTCACTCAGCGCCGTGCTCATCCCGGCAAGTCTTGCCGCCCGTGCAAGCATAACAGCGGCTTCTTGCCGTGTAATCGTAGCCTGCGGGGTAAATGTGGTCGATGTAGTCCCTTGGACAATCTCATAATAGAACGCCGTCCCCACGGGAGCGGCAAACCAAGAGCCGGAGGTCACATCGCGAAATACAGAGGTGGTTCTCACCGGAAGCCCAAGTCCACGGGTGATGATTGCGGCAAATTCTGCCCGTGTCATGGTCTCTTGCGGTGCAAAGCTTGTTGGGCTTCTGCCATGAATAATCGCCCGTGACGCAAGTGCCTCAATCGCCGGACGGTTTGGGTGATTTTGCACGTCCGGGAATGTTCTGCCGGGGAAGATGACTTCCATCCGCCGCACATCCGCATGTATACCCGGGAGACCAACAGGCGTAATCGGCGCAAATGCGCCGCGTCTGACTGCGTCCGACATGTTGTATAGGCTGTTTCGTCCCTCAAGTGCGCGTTGGGCAGAGACGAGCCCGTAGAATGCCTGTTCCGTAGCCATCAGGTTTGTCGCAGATTGGTTATGAGAATGCCGAAACCCACCGCCTGGATTTCTAAAACTCAAAATATTATCTACCAGGGTGTTACCGTTTTTCACAAAGCGGGGATCATGAACGGAAATCCCAAGCTCACCCAAGGCGACGAGTACTTGGACAGTGCTCTCAACTGTGGTCACATTGGCCGCAAAATTGCTGGAAAATCCACCGTTTGTGTGCTGGGCTTGGGATAGAAAGACGAGTGCCCGGTCAATTGCCGCTCTCACTTCGGGCATATGCTGATAGTTTGCTAAAGCCTGTAGTGCCATGCCTGTAACATCCGCATCGCCCCGCTCATTTGCGCCGACTGCCCCCGTCATACCGGCAGTCAGATTCCAGCCGCCATCAGGCGTTTGCCGCCGGAGGATTTCGGCAATATATCGTCCGCGCGTTGCCTGTATGCGTGCAGTTTGGTTTATCGGGATCGTATAGCCTAAGCTGTCAAAGGCCAGAAGTGCAAAGATTGAGCCATTGATGCCCTGCCAGATGGTGCGTTCAAAATCGCCAAGCGGCAGAGTAAGGTCAAAACCCGCCGTATTGCGCGGATCAAAGCCCGCTGCCGTGAGCCCGATGATCACCCGGGCGTTTTCCGAAAGCCGTCTTTCGTCTAAAACACCGCTTCGATCCCTGACATACTGCTCTACCCGCCGATGATAGTTCTCAAAAAATGAACTTGGAATATGCCGCCCGCTCCGAGCCAAGCCGAGAACAAGCCATTCTCCGCCGATTGAGCCGACTTCCGGGCTCGGCACGGTACGGAGCAGAAAATCCGCAGTTTCAGCAATAGCGGCATCGAGCTCAGAGCTCGATGCCGCCGCAGCGGATGCGGGAAACAGTCCGATTAAGAGTACAAGTGCTAAGAGACTGGATAAAAATCTACGCATCTTTTTACTATGCCTCTACAACATCCACAATGAAGCGCTCTAACATTGCCGCAGATTCGGCACGTGTAGCATTGCCTCTTGGTACAAGTGTTGTGGGCGTCCGTCCGTCAATGATACCGCTTGTGTTTGCCCACTGCATGGCGTCTAGCGCCCATGCGGAAACGGCATTCACATCGGTGAAATCTGCTGCAAACGAACCGCCGGCGGCATCAATGCCCAAATACACCGCAAATCTTTGGAGGATAGTTGCAAACTGCTCACGAGTGACATCATCGTTTGGCCCGAAGCGATTGTTACCGTAGCCCTCTACAATCTCATTCTCATTCGCCCATGTGATGGCTTCTGTATACCAACGACCGGCTTGCACATCAGTGAATGTATTTTCACCTGCCGCCTCCGGCTCGTCTACATGTCTCCACAAAATGGTGACAAGCATTCCGCGGGACAGGTTGGTGTTTGGTGAAAACAGTCCTGTGCCTGTCCCCATACCCTGCATCAAGCCGTTTTCAGCAACAAAGCGCACATAGCCGTAATACCAACGGCCAAAGGCAACATCAGTAAAGCCGCCGAGTGCGATAAATGCAGTGTTCACTGCTTGCACTGTCGCCAGCGGGTCAATAATCACGTCAAGGGCTGCTTGTTGTGCTGCTTCTGTTGTACCGCCATAGAATAAGCTGCGAATGAGAGCAGTTTTATCTGCTTGATTGTAAAACGGAGGCTGCCAACCGCCCGGTGCGCCAAGATCATCCCCGCCCAATAGAGAGAATTGCCAACGGAGTACATCGCCGTTTTCCAGGATATGTGCATCCACCGAAGTGGCAAGCATCTCATGGTTTACCGTTACCATCCAGCCTGCAAGACCAAAAAAGTCTCCGGCACCAAGAGAACCGTCTGCACTGCCTGTTGGGTCGAAGGCAAGTGTCCCGCCCCAGTCGGTCTCACCCTCGTTGGCAGTGACTTCCGCTAGGATGAATTCCGGCGGATTCGCGTCTCCTACGGCAAAACCGAATATCCGACTTAGAAAGAAACCCCACTCACCACTCGTGTAATTGTAAGTATACCCCGCTTGGGTGAGCAGTTCACGGGTGGCCTCTTCTCCGTTTGTACCTGCCGGAAGCGTCATGGCGACAGGTTCAATAAAGAATCCGTAGCCGATGGTATAGCCCTCAAAACTTACATAAACCGTAATTTCATCATTTGCCGCGAGAGCTGTGCCCGGGAGCAAGCCCAGCAGCATGACGACTGTCAAGAGTAGTGCCAATAAACGTACTTTTTTCTTTTGCATTATAAATTTCTCCTCTCAAAATAAAGAACACGCTCTGTTACATGGTAACGGAGCGTGTTCTGAAAGTATACACCAACACACTGCTCCGTTCGGGGAAGCAATTGATGTGTCATCGCGTATCTGGCTTATCGGCAATGGTTTTTCACCATACCGCATCACAGTGACCCGCTCGCAGGGATTCTCACCCTATTCCGCATTTTGCCGAGATTTTCCTCAGCATATGACACACCTTATTTGCTTTTAAAGGGTATCATGTTTTGCAATATTTGTCAAAGATAATTCACCTAATCTATAAAAGTCTGGAAAAAGCGCATGAGAACCAAGGTACATTGTGCGCGAGTCGTTGTACCCCTCGGTTCAAGCCAACGCTCATTACCTGTTGTCACGCCTTGGATGAGGTCCTTATAGTTCGCCCAGTATTTATAGGTTTCAGCCCAAATACCAAGTTGCGCCCGGTCGGGGAAATGATGGAGGTTAAATGTGCTTGGTACATACGTACTCACACCCGCAAATTCTGCATAGCGATGGAGCATTGCCGCAAACGGTTCTCTGGTGATGTTGTTGTTTAGTATAAACGTACCATAGGAGAAGCCTTGTACAATGTCATTGTAATACGCCCAAATGACAGCGTCTCGACACCAGTCCGGCGCATGATATGGCACATCGCTGAATGCAGGTCGGAATATAACAGTAGGCTCTCCCTCCGAACGCCATAAGATAGTCACAACTTGCGCGCGGGTAAGTGTTCCCTGCGGGTCAAAGTGTGTCCTGGAACTGCCCTGCATGGGATTGCGCTCAAACACGAATTGCACAACCTCGGCATACTATGTGTTCGGTCTGCTGAGGTCAGTGAATGGATGCGTTGGTGTATCGTCACCTTCTTCCTCTTACTCTAAGTCATGGACAAACTGCCATAACACTTGTGCCAACGGGAATGGCATGTGTTGTTGGCGATATCCAAACAGGAGTAGATGTAGCAGTTGCCCCGATGAGCGTGAAACCCACCTGTATAGTATCGGGCGCTTCTTCTCTTGTGACTTGCAGGGTATAGGTCTTTGGCGTTACACCGTCTGCCGCAGTTACACGGATGAGAAATGACTTCGGTTTGCCCTGCGTCAATGGGGATGATGGTGTTGCCCAACCAGTCTTGTGTAAGCAGTAAGCGCTCATTTCCGATTCTGACCTCTGCTCCAGCATAAAGTGGAACGGCGCGCACACGGAAAGCGCTTGCACTATTTGGAATAGTTGTGGTAAACACATTGCCTGTAACAGGCGTAGCGGGGGTGAGGCCGTGGAGAACAGATATTTCTGCAAGGTCAGCGCTGCTCGAAATATCCGCCCTGCCTGTCAGCGTGATGGCATAGATGGTAGGCGCACGATTTCCGTCTTGTACAATGATATGGAACATATCACCTGCCAAGCGATGGGGTGTTGTGTTGCCTGATGCCACCCAGTCATTATTCACCAAGATATTCGCACCGGCCACAACTGCTGTGGGTGTCACTTGGAACGTATTTGCACCTTGGATATCCAGCGCATATTGATAAGTACCGAGGATGAGAGACACGGTCTGGCCGTTAATAGATAGTGCTGACAGTCCACCGCTTTGTCCGACGGATGCGTTTGCGGGCGCTGCCCGTAAAACTGGTAATAACTTTGGGAGACACCTCGCCCGTAGCACTGCCGCCTGCCAGAACGGGGTTATACACACGCACATAGTGGACGGCATTGATTGTGGCAGGATCGCCGTTTGCGTCTATTGCCCAGGCAAGGAACATGCCGTCGCCGTTTGCATCGATGGTGTGATGTTGCCGATAAGGCTTTACTGCAACATTGCTAAGTGGGAAAGGCGCATAGTGTACATCCCTATAGCCAAAGCTGAACATGGTGTGCCCTGTTACAGTAAAGCTTTGGGCGCTGAAATTCGGGTTTGCCCCAACTCCAGTATTCCATTGGTTGAAATGCGCCGGATTTGGGAATAGTGGCGTTTGATGTGCCGAAACTGCACCCGCTTGTCCTGTATTCCCATCGTTATCAGACTAAGGAACATTTCGTGCGCCTTGGGTAAAAGCCGGGTCGGGATTTGTGTAGCTAACAGTAGCATTGCGGCGGGCTGTGGCATCGAAGTACATGCTGTCCGCTAACCCAAGCCAGGTGGTGCCCTCATGCACCGGGTTCTGCCGCCCCTGGCGTAGAAGCAAAGGCATTGCCCATGACGATGAAGTAAATACCATAAGGATTACGTGGGTCGTTTACAATGGGGTCTGCGAAGTAGAATGTAATTTGCCCGCCGAAAGAGCCGAGGCTAACGCCTGCCGTTGTGTTGCCCAGCGTGCCGTTGGGGTTTGACCAACTAGGCTGATTGACAAACTGACCGGGTGCAGGCAGGAATGATTCTACCCGCGTTGGTCCTGTCGACGCCATACGGACAAAACTGATGATATAGGTTTGATTATCAACCCATGTTCTGCCACCCTCAGTAAAACTCTGGCTGACATCAATTGGAAGCGGCATCGTTGCGAACGCCGGGTCGAGTGATATGTCCAGTGGCAAGCTGCTTGTGATTTCGCCCGCTCTGCCGCGGACACTGACGACCGCGCCGTCCGGCACAGTCGGAAAAAACGCACCACTGTGGCATCATACGGAATATGTACTTGACCGGTCTATGTATCTGTGAGCGTGCCAGGTGCTCCGCCCTCCGTGGTGAGCCCGGTTAAAAATACAGGCTGTTTGCGCCGTACGAGCAGGTTATATGTCACAGGATCGCCACCGGACGGTGTGACGACAACCGTAATTGGATTATTCCCCACTTGCAAGGGGATTTACTGGGATTGACCACGAGAGACTGCAGTGGATATTCCCGGTTTGTGCGTGTTATTGTTAAGGTATACGTACGTGTCCGCTCATTTTCGGGCAAGGCAGTACCCGTGGGTACAGTGACGATGATTTGAATTACAGTTTCCGTGGGGGCGTCTGCGTGCTGCCGCAGGTGGGAAACGGTTGTTGCCGGAGGAGTAGCAAGATTTACGCCTACAATTTGATTGTTCGTTGCATTTGCGGCTGTTCCGTGCCAGTAGATACGCACGGTCGCACCTGCTCTGCAAGGTGGGGCTTGTATTGTAATACTCGGAATTGCCCCGACTGTCATGGTATAGCTCAGGGTATCGGGATCAAAATTCTCCATCGGGACGATAATGATCGGCGTGCCCGGAGCGGAGTTTGTGATATTTAACGCGGAAAGTGTGGTGTCCTGTGGATCGGACGGGACAAGGTCAAACACTTGTTCCGGCAAGGTCGGTGCATTGACGGAAATATTCCGTTTTTGCGTGATGTAGCCGGGGGCTGTCACGGTAAAGCTGAAGCTCTGTGCCGCGTCTAAGTTATTGCTGTGCCGCGTATAGGCACGCAACGCGCTGTCCTCGCCGCATTCGCAGGCGACACGTGAATCGGCACGGTGCGCGGTGCGTGGGTAGAGACGGTTAGGTCAAAATGGACTTGCTATGTAATAGCGGCGTTCTGTCTGCTTGTGAGTGTTGCAGTAAGTCGATAGATGTCGTTGGGGCCAACCGGGAAACGGGTGGCGGGTAAGCTTGGTCACTCTGCCTGCATTTACACCTGTACCTCCAAGCGCTAAATAGACGGGAGCAGTTCCTTGCCCGGAGAAGTTGAGCACTAATGTGAACAGTGCCGGCATATGCTTGACCATATTGCGGCGTAAGATTGCCAAACTCATCCATATTTATGGCTTGCAAAAGCGTATCGCTCCACACGGCGTCGGGCATATGACCGCCCCAAGTAACATTAATTTCCGATCGGGGGCAACCTATGAGGCAAGCGGTGTAACTAATTAGAAACTCACGCACATTTGTATACCGTCCCGTACCTGTACCCCATTCGACACTAATCCGTGGGTCGGCTTGTGGATGCGCACCGATGCCCTCGCCAGCGGGGAGTCTGAAGTTGATTCTTCTGGCATTGGCTAGTACTACCGTGTCGTTGCGGAAGAAATCCGAGAGGAGTTGCAAGTCCGTCGCTACATTTGCGTCGAGCGGCGCTATTGTGCTTGTAGATGCTCCGTCTGCGGCAAAAGTGGCAGGACTAAATACACCCAATGCCAGAATTAGTGTTAACAGCAGTGCAACCCTCGTGTGATGCATTTCATTCTTCCTCTCTAAATTTATAAATCGGGTACATAAACAAAAGAGTACGCTCCGTTGTTCAAACGGAGCGTACTCATAGGCACACGCAAAATAACAAGCTCCGTTCGGGGAAGCGCTTAATCTATCACAACGTATCTGACTTATTGGCGCTGGCAAATGCCATGCTGCATCACAGTGATCCGCTCGCAGGGATTCTCACCCTATTTCGCATATGCCAAAAAAGCGATCTTGGCGTGTGAGACATTATATTGAATTATTCGTATGCGACTGTATCATGTTTTGCTATGCTTGCCAATCTATTGGAACATCACGTCACCCGGTTTTCTGCCGCCCCTGCGGTGTGCCTCCAACACCTTTAAAGCCTGTGTTGCCGACAGCGTGTTTTCCGAAATATGCTTGCTCTGCCGCACAAGTGCATCACCTGCATCATGCCGTTTGCGGTATTCCTCCGGCGTACAGCCTTCGCGCTGCAATAACTGCTTCCTCAAATAGCGCGGATCGGAGAAGCCGACCTCCAAGCAAATATCAAGGAGACGCCTATCTGTCTGAAGCAAGATTTTTGCATGTCGCAAGCGCACATTATTTACATAATCCTGGAAAGATTGATTGAAATTATTCCTGATAAAATGCGACAGATATCCGGCAGTCACGCCTTCTTGCTCGGCGATAGCAGTAAGAGATAGTTTGTGCATATAATGTTCATCCACATAAGCGACAATTCTACCAAGCCGCTCCACACGCTTGCGAATAGATTCTTTGGCATCGGCAGTCAAGGTGTGGAAGGGCACATGCCGTAAAAGTAAAAATATCAGTCGGGAGAATAGACTGTTGCACAAAAGCTGCCAAGCGGGTTCACGCAAGAAGCCTTGATACGCGATTTCAACTATCAGTGCACGGATGGAATCAGTGAGCGTCTCGCTGAGGGTATTCTGTAAAATCATCTCATCAAAGGAAAGGCTGCCCAGCTCCGGTATGAGCTGATGCAAGAACTTAGGCGACCATTGGAGACACAGAACATACGTGCCGCCCTTGCCTGCCTGTATTTCATGGACAACATTTGGATTTAGCAAAATAAGCGTTCCGGGACGGAAGGTGTCAGTTGTCGTATTTGTAAGCAAGGACAGTTCGCCGGATAAAATGAGGTTTAACTCAAAATCCTGATGCAAATGCGCATTGCGGTAGTCCGTTTCTGTTACAAACAAATTGACATGCTTCATCAGTGCATGTGTGACAATTTCGTATTCATCCTGCATCAAACCAATCCACACCTCCCATCTCCTGATTTTTCAGCTTTTCATAGTATAACATCAAGATTGTCGCCTTGCAATCTCACATATATACCTGCATGTTTGGGACGCTTCCTGTATAGTGGAAGCATATTTTAGATCTGTTTCCATCGGAAACAACAAACAGGAGGGTATTATGTCTAAATTCAAATTTTCCGTTGGTCCTTGGAATGTTCACTGTGGGGCAGACAGTTATGGTCCTGCTGTCCGCGCAGAAATTCCTTTTGAAGAGAAACTGAAAACCTTTGCGAAAATGGGATTTTCTGCAATCCAATTCCATGATGACGATGCGATCCCAAATATAAACGATTTCACGGAAGAAGAAATCAAAGCGGAAGCCCGCAAGGTAAAGGCGCAACTGGACAAATATGGCCTGGCTGCCGAGTTCGTCGCGCCCCGTCTATGGTTTGATGGGCGCACCGCAGAAGGTGGTTTTATGAGCACCTCTAAAACAGATTATCAATATGCCCTGTGGAGAAGCTTCCGTTCCATTGACATCGCAAGAGAACTGGGCACAGATATCCTAGGGCTTTGGTTAGCACGTGAGGGTACACTTTGCGCAGAGAGCAAGAGCACTGTATGGGCGACCAAGCGTTTGGTGGGAGCCATCAATGAGATGCTCAAATATGACCCGAAAATCCGGGTCGTAATTGAGCCCAAGCCAAATGAGCCGATTGATCGTAGCATTTGTGGTACAATGGGTCATGTTGTGGGTGTGGCAGCAGCTACCATTGATCCCGCCCGCGTAGGCGGCATTGTGGAAAGTGCACATGCGGTTTTAGCAGGACTTGACCCGACTTCTGAAATGGGATTTGCCCTTGCCTTTGATAAACTATGGTCTGTACATCTAAACGACCAAAACAGCATCAAGTTTGACCAAGATAAAACCTTTGGTGTGGAAAATTTACGCAGTGCGTTTAATCAAGTGAAACTCCTGATTGAGAACGACTACGGCGCAAATGGGGAATATGTCGGCTTTGATGTAAAAGCCATGAGAACCACAAAAGATGAAGATAGTTACAAACACCTGCAAAACAGCCTGGACATTTTCAGAGCCCTAGAAGAAAAAGCAAGACGTTTTGATTACGACTTCCAGAAAAAATGCATCGAAAACCGTGACTTTGAGGGTCTTGAGATGTACACTATGAATTTGCTCATGGGATTGGTATAAGCTATAATGAAACTGGATTCGCTCCGCATACGGCACGATTGCGGGGCGAATCCAAGCCATGTGGAACGATAGAGGTGTCAGCTATAAATATGGAACACACAGCATCTGGTATTATCTTTGGTCTGCAACATTTTTCAGTAGATGACGGACCCGGGATTCGTACGGTGGTATTTCTAAAAGGGTGTAACATGACTTGTACTTGGTGTCATAATCCGGAGAGCATTTCATTTGCGCCTCAACTAATGTATCGGAGCACAAAATGCACCACGTGCGGTGCATGTAAGGCAACCTGCTTCAATGGTGTACATCGGATAGCAGACGGCATCCGTACAATGGTGCAGGACTGCTGTGCTGCCTGTGGCAGATGCGCGGAAGTGTGCAAATCCGAGGCGCTTCACATGGTGGGTCGGCGGATGACGGTATCTGACATTATAGCAGACGTGAAACGCGACATGCGGTATTATCAAACAAGTGGCGGAGGCCTAACCATCACCGGCGGAGAGCCCATGTGCCAGCTTGTATTTACAACGGAACTTGCAAAATGCGCACAAGCCGAGGGAATCGGCGTCGTGATTGAAACCAACGGTAGCGCACCGTATGAAGACTATGAAAAATTACTACCCCATATAGATTTGTTTTTCATCGACTATAAGTTTACAGACAGTACAGTACATTTTGCATGTACAGGACTAACTAATGAAGCGGTTTTGGCTAATATTAGCAAGTTGGATGCCGCAGATGCAAAAATGGTCTTGCGTTGTCCGATTATTCCGGGCTTAAACGACAATGCTATACATTTTCAAGCGATTGCTGCGTTAACGAAATATCATCAAGGTATACTAGGTTTTGAAATTATGCCCTATCACAGCTTGGGCTTGGAAAAAGCAAGACAACTCGGGCAAGAGATATCGGCATTTGCCGTACCGAAGGAAGAGACAAAACAGATGTGGATGCAAGAGATAATCGCTTATGGTGGCAGAGAATGGAGGCGATGAACATGAATACAAGAATCCAAAATATGCGCGAGAGTGTGGAGCGTTTAAACAGTGCAGGTGTTCGAAAAACGCTTTTTTACCAGCTTGCCTATGATTCCCTAATTACAACTCGCGGAGAAAGTATACAAGTCAGACGCGCCAAAGCACAGGCGCATTTACTTGACCATGCACCCCTCGCTGTGTTGCCGCACGAGCTCATTGCGGGAAGCATGGTGGGTCTTTGTCCACTTTTAGAGAATGTGCCCTCATACGAAACACAGCGTCAAAAAGCGATTCAAATAATAGAGAACTACCTAAAAGGTACAGGGAAAAGTCAGCCAACTACGAAAGCAGATCGAAACAGTGTGAAAACCTTTGAGGCGGATTTCACAACAAAAAAAAGTCGTTGGGCGCTGATGAGCCGTGTACATCATGACGCGGATATCACCTATCAAAACCTGCAAAAGCTGATTGCAGATATGCAGGCGGTGCTTGCAGATAAGGCAATCGAAAAATACGAGATCGGACGCGAGTTAGAGCGGGGCTTTAAGATAGATTACGGTGACGGTGTGCGCGCTGAAATCGATGCCTTGCCCTGGTTTGCGGCAAATCACCTCAGCCTCAACTATGGACGCATCATCAAACAAGGGTTTACGGTCTTGCTTGCGGAAATACAAGAAAAGCTGAACCAAGCCTCGACAGACGCACAGCGTGAATACTACGCCTGCGCCAAAGTGAGTGCAGAAGCCTGTGTTCGCTTTATCAAGCGCTATGCTGAGACTTTGCGTACACAAAGCAAATTAGAACAAGCCCCGCACAAGGCGGAACTGCTCCAAATGGCGGATATTTGCGACAAGATTGCGAGAGAGCCTGCCGGTACGTTTCGTGAGGCAATCCAGTTTATGTGGCTCTTGCATATTATGGCAAGCATCTGCTGGGGCTCGGCCCTGTCCTTTGGCAGGTTCGATCAATATATGGTGGAATATTACCAAAGAGACATAGACAGCGGCATACTCACAAAAGATGAAGCGATGGAGTTGCTCTGTTGCATGTGGCTCAAGATCAACGAGCCCAAGATGCGGACGGTGCAAAGCTTGACTTTAGGGGGTATTACGCCGGATGGAGACGATGCGGTAAACCCACTGACAGAACTTTGCCTGGATGTGGTAAAAGAGATGAAATTACCCTATCCCAATGTGGGTTTGCGCATCAATCAGAAAAATCCGGATTGGGTATATGACAGTGCGGTCAGTGTAATTAAGGCGGGCTGCGGGCAGCCTATGATTATGAACGATGATATATGGATACCAAACCTCAAAAAGTTGGGATATGCGGACAAATATGCCAATGACTACTACCATATGGGCTGTGTGGAGATTATGATACCCGGGAAACAGCCGAATTGGGGTGTCACAGATCCGACTGCCTTTCCCATGATGTTTGAAACAGTGTTTGCAAAATACCGCGCCGGTGAGACAGCCTTAGATAGTTTTGACGCGTTTCGGCAGGCATATATGGATGTACTGCAAGATGCCGTCTTGGCAGATAAAGAGGAGGCAGACAGTAAGGCGGCGCAGATGGCTGGGAAATGCTATGACCCGCTGGCATCCCTGATGATTGACGGTTGCTTAGAAACAGGCGCAGACCTATTTCAAGGCGGCAGTGAACTGGGGACACACTGGTCCTTTTATGCATACGGTTTGGGCACGGCTGCCGATTCACTGGCCGCAATCAGAAAGCACGTGTATGAGGAAAAGCAATTTACTATAGAGCAAATAGCGGATTTGCTGGCGTGCAATTTTAATGGTTATGAAGAGGAGCGGCTCATATTAGACAAAAAGACGCCCCATTACGGGAACGACATCGACGAGGTAGACGCGCTGGCAAAGCGTATCTTGTCAAATTTTGATGAAATGGTAATGGACTTCAACACTGCGGGCAAGCGGGATAAATATGTCACCACATTGTTTGGATATTTCTTCCATATCTACCACGGCGAGATCACAGGCGCGACAGCCAACGGCAGATATAAAGGAGAGACTTTTAGTGACAGCATGGGGCCATCCCAAGGCAAAGACGTAGGCGGACCGACAAAGATGCTCAATTCCGTGCTGAAATTAGACCATGGCGGCGTGACCGGGGGTTATGCCCTGAATCTCAAGGTGAATCCGAATTTGGTGCAAAGTGAGGTGGGGGCACAGGCGCTAAAGGCTTTACTAAAAGCCTATGTTGCAGACGGCGGTCCACAGATTCAAGTTTATTTTGTAGATGTGAAAACACTCAAACGGGCAATGGCAGAGCCGGAAAAGCACAGTAACCTTATCGTACGCATTGGCGGGTACTGCGAATATTTCGTAAACTTGGACGAATCACTGCAAAGAGAGATTATTACTCGCACCATACATGGATTCTAGGGAGGAGCATGACATGAAAATAAAAGCAGTTCGGCTATATGGGAAAAAAGATATGCGCTTTGAGGAATTTGATCTGCCGGAGCTCGGAGAAGACGAGATTCTTGCAAAAGTAATGACAGACAGTCTATGCATGTCCAGCTATAAGGCGATGCTCCAAGGAAGCGACCACAGGTGTATTCCCAATGACATTAGTGAAAACCCCATCATTATGGGGCATGAGCTCTGCGGCGAGATTGTGCAAGTGGGTAAAAAGCTAGAGGGGAAATACCGGATAGGCGCGCAGTTTGCCGCCCAGCCGAAGATGTATTTTGGGGATGAAATCAAAGCCCCCGGATACACCTATCCCAACTATGGCGGAAACGCGACCTATATCATCATACCTGCTGAAGTCATAGCGGACGGTTACATACTGCATTACAGCGGAGACGCGTACTACAAAGCGTCTATGGCAGAGCCTATTTCCTGTATTGTATCTGCATTCCGCGCTACCTATCACTTAGCGCCGAACTACAAAGACCATATCATGGGGCTAAAAGAGGGGGGCAGCCTAGCCATCCTTGCCGGTTGCGGCCCGATGGGATTGGGTGCTGCTGAAGTTGCGATGGCAATGGAACCAAGGCCAGCACACATTGTGCTTACAGACATTGACGCAGCCCGTGTGGCGCGGGCGAAAGCCTTAATCAAACCGAAAAACGGCGTTACAGTTGAGGTAATCGACACCAGCGATGTTGCGGATGTTCCGGCGCTTTTGAAAGGGGATGGAGACGGCTTTGACGATGTGATCATCATGGCACCCGTGCCAAGTGTGATCGAAATAGCCGATGCCATTGCGGGGGAGGATTGCTGCATCAACTTCTTTGCAGGCCCGACCCAGAAAGATTTTTATGTGAAGGTGAATTTCTACGACATACATTACAACTACAAGCACATCATTGGCACATCCGGCGGCGATGTGAATGACATGAAAGAAGCGCTTCATTTGATTGAAACAAACGCAATTGACACATCTGTATTAGTGTCACATATCGGCGGACTCGGCGCGGCGGCGGAAGCGATTTTGAATTTGCCATCCATAGCCGGTGCAAAAAAATTGGTCTACTGCGGAATTGATATGCCGCTGACCACCATTGACGACTTTGCGGAAAAGGGAAAAGAAGACCCGCTGTTTGCAAAGCTGCATGAAATATGCGCCCGAAACAATATGCTTTGGAGCAAGGAAGCGGAAGAGTATTTGCTGGAAAACGCACAGGCGATTTAGGGGGAGTTCCATGTTTGATATTGTTTGTGCAGGGCATATCTGTCTGGATATTACACCGATCTTTCCCGCGGGTGCGGGTGATCTGGCGCAGATGCTTGTTCCGGGGAAGTTGAGCGAATCACAGGGACTTGTCATGTCCACAGGTGGCAGTGTTGCAAATACCGGCATGGCTTTAACAAAACTCGGAATCAATACAGCCTTAGTCGGCAAAATTGGCGATGATATCCCGGGAGACGCAATTAAAAGAATCCTAGCGTGGGATGGCGGCAGTGTAGACCATCTGTCCATCGCAAAAGGTGACACGACTTCTTACACCATCGTCCTCGCACCGCCTGGTTGCGACCGCATTTTCATCCATGACCCTGCTGTGAATAATACCTTTGGCGCAGAGGACATTGACTATGCACTTGTACAGCAGGCAAAAGTCTTTCACATCGGATATCCGACAGCTATGGGGCGGCTATCGCAAAACAGGGGTGAAGAACTAAAACGAATCTTGCAACAGGCAAAGGAATGCGGTGCTACGACCTCAGTAGACACATCCTATCCCGATATGGAATCCAAAAATGGCAAGCAGGACTGGAAAAAGGTATTTGAAACGGTATTACCACAGACGGATATTTTCATGCCGAGTATTGAGGAAGCCCTGCTCATGTTTGACCTCGATGAGTTTAATCGGTTGCGGGATTTAGACGAAGATGTGTTAAAAAACCTGGACATTGACTATCTGCCGAAACTGGGGAAAAAGCTTTCTGACATGGGGGCGCGTATTGTAGTGATAAAATGTGGCGCGCGCGGATATTATGTGCGGACGCAGGGTGCGGACACACTAAGCGCAATGGGGCGCGGTGCGCCGAAAGAAATAGAAGCCTGGGCGGATAAAGAGATTTTCACAGGCATATACCATGTGGAGGAAGTCAAGTCCACAACAGGCGCAGGAGATACCAGCATAGCGGGCTTTTTAGCGGCACTTACGACGGGTTGTTCCCTTGTTGAAGCTGCCGACATCGCCTGTGCAGTCGGTGCTGCCTGTGTGTCTGACGTTTCCGCAACAGGTGGGGTGATTCCGCTAGGCGAGCTCATTGGCAAATGTACAGAGGAATGGCGGAAAATGGACTATGTGTATGATGGGACATATTTTGACTATGATGCGCGTAGTAAGGTTCTGGTGAAGAGGTACTCATGCCTCTAAAAATGGAGACTTCAAACACATACCTTATGAAATGGTTTAAGATAAGAATAATGTTCTAAATTGATAGTGATAAAACAATAAATGTCAAGCCCAAGCTAATTTTTTAGCTTGGGCTTGACATTTTGTTTGGTGCGCGAGGGGGAACTTGCCCCCCTGGTAAAAACTACATAGCCGCTGGAAACACTAGTGTTTTACGAAACGTCAGCAATTGATCAGCATTTTTGTGCAATAATTTATCTATTCCAGCAGCCCATCGCTGAACAATCCTATCACGATCCGACCCTTTCAAATGACATTCCGTTGCTATAAATAAAGCAACACGATAGGGGAGACTATCAGGAGAGAACAGCTATTTAGCGGTTACAAAAGACCGCCGGAAATCGCAACATAGATTCTAAAAGAACATCTATCAATTTTCTAGGTTTAAGAGTTTGTGTAGCTTGGTCTCAGACCGTAGATAACACTGTCTCAAAAGAAAAATCTTTTTTGCTCTCAAGCAGAGCGTTCCGTAGGACCTCTGTTTGTTGTACGGCTTCAATGTCTGAAAGGTCATATTCTTTTTTTATATCATCGGCATTTATATATGTTCCGAAGAGTGGCAGATTACGTGCAAGTGTGCTTTTGCCGGATCCATTTGATCCGGCAAAAGCTACTACAACTGGTTTTCGAGAGAGCTTATCCATTGATATACTCCCGTGTTCCATCTGCTTGCTCTAAATATGCGCGCTTACTGTTGGCATCATATGACAATGTGTCAACCGATGTGTGACTAGTGTTCATATATTGGTGCAAGCTAATTCTGCAGCTCCGAGGGCTACGCCCTTCCCTATCTCCTAAGTGAACGTGGAGCTGGAGGTTTCAAACTATAACCCTTACTTCTTATGCTTGCGGCAGTCATGTTGCCGATGAAGAATTTTTGCTCACCAAGTGTGTCCATTGATGATGTGCTGTTTCTGTTTCATATACTCTTTTCGTTCTTTTAACCTGTTACCATTATTGACCATGTTGCTACTCGTCTAGCAGACGAATTGGGCGTACATCCGAGCGTTACGCTAAAGGCCTTTGAGGGGTGCTTGAGTGAGCTAGAAACTTATGAAGCGTGTTGCGGATAACATAGTAGAGTGTGTTAGACATAAGAGAGCCGCCATACTTCCCTTGCGGGGAGTGTGGCGGCTCTTTTTTTCAGAAAGTCACAACTTTTTGTCTTACCCGTGCTCTTTCAAAATTACATTAATCTCTTTCATCATGGCTTCATATGGCTCTGGCTGCCCTGTCCATAGATTTGCCTGGATTGCGCCTTGGTTGACACTCATACCTAAGCCATTGATAATTTTGCAACCAACCTCTTCCGCCTCAATTAAAAATTGTGTTTTCAGTGGATTATAGGTTGCATCAAAGCAGACCGGCTTATGCTCCAAATACTTTTTGTCAATCCAAGTTTCTTCCACATTGGGATACATTCCAACGCCTGATAAATTCATCAGCACATCAGATTCCCGCACCATTTTTAGCACAGTCTCTTTATCATCTGTATGGCAGGCCGTCGCAATTGGCCCGAAGTTTTTATTCACTTCTTCCGCCAAGACTAGCCCTGCGTCCGTACAGTCAGCGATGTATATTTTCTTCGCACCGTAGTGCGCCAGCGTAAAGCACATTGCCCGACCACAGCCGCCCGCGCCAAGTGCAAAGAAGGTGCAAGACGCTATGTCTATGCCATGCTGGATCAAATCCGTTACACCGCCCACGCCGTCCGTGTTATAGCCTTTGAGCACGCCGTTTTTGTTTACAACAGTATTGCAAGCGCCCATCTTTTCCGCCAGTTCGTCTAACTCGTCCAGATACTGGAGCACTTCCACCTTGTTTGGCTTTGTAACAGCAAAGCCGGGCACATTCATCCAGCGTAGCGCGTTCACCACATCGCCTAAATGGTCGTTCTCAATTTCCAGCGGAAAGTACACCGCATCGAAGCCCATCGCTTGATAAGCGGAATTTTGCATCCGCGGTGCAAACGATTGACGCAGTGGATTCCCCAGCAGGGGAATCAATTTGGTATCAACAGTAATCGGAACTAAGTTATGCATTGTGATATCCTCCTTATTTATTGTTTACTTGATTTTCAATCTGCCCCTTGGGTAAGTCACGGAGCAGATCAGAATTACGTCCGGCTTTTGCAACATAGCTGAGATTCTCGCGTCCCAGCCGTTTTGCGATTTCGTTTCCAATTTCAATCAGCGCCGCTATGTCAAGCCCGGTTCTTACACCCATTACTTCGCACATATGCGCCAAATCCTCTGTTGCAAGATTTCCTGCCGCATTCGGAATAAAGGGGCAACCGCCAAGCCCAGCAAGGGAAGCGTCATATTGCGTAAATCCGGCTTGCATTCCGGCAAATACATTCGCCAGCGCCATTCCGCGTGTGTTGTGGAAATGCAACCACCACGATATGTCAGGATACCATGCCTGCATCTGGCGACCCATCTCATAAACTTGTGTCGGATATGCCACACCTGCGGCGTCGGATAAGCTCAGTTCAGTAATTCCCTCCGTCAAATACGCATCTACAATACGCCGCACCTGCTCCATGGGAATTTCTTTTTCCCACGGAGAGCCAAAGGGCATAGAAATTGACCCGGACACGGTAATCCCATGCGCCCTTGCAAGCGCTACACATTCCCGAAATCCTGCTACAGATTCCTCCGGCGTACGATTCAGATTTGCCAAATTATGCGCCTTTGATGCCGATACATTGAGTTTCACCTTTGTGCAGCCACAGGCAATCGCCCGCTCTACACCGCGCACATTTGCGATCAATGCACGATATTCCACATCACCATGGCGAGATAGCTTTTGGAACACTTCGTCCGTATTCGCCATTTGCGGTACTGCTTTGGGATGCATGAAACTACCGACTTCAACCACCTTGACACCTGCGGCGGCAATGCGGTCAATGAATGATACCTTTTCCTCCGCACTTAGAAGCTCCGGCTCATTCTGCAGACCGTCCCGCAGACCGACTTCACAGATGCGGATGTCTTTTACAATTTCCATATTGCGCACCCGATTATTTGTGAGACCCGGAGTGAGACGGGATCACAAACCGATCATTCTCTTTTTTCACCAGTCTGCCTTGTTTCACCAGATCAGAGGGACTATAAATGTCGTTGATATTCCAGCAACCCGGCGTAGGAACCGTGATATTCTCCATGGGCACGTCAAGTAAGTAAGGCTCGTCAGAATCCAGCGCTTCTTGGAACGCCTCGGCAAACTCATCTGCTGAGGTGATCTTCCGCGCCTTAACACCATAGCCTCTTGCAATCGCCGCCCAATCCGGGGTATAGCTCTCGCCGTTCGGCCTTGTGAATACCGTACCAAATTTCGTGCCGTAGTTGGCGTTTTCAAGCCCTGCAATCGTGCCGAACGCCGCGTTGTTCATAACAACCCATACCACATTGATTCCGTGCTCCACAGCCGCCGCAATCACCGATGGGTTCGTCCCAAATCCGCCGTCGCCGATTAGGGTAATCACTTTCTTGTCCGGGGCAGCAAGCTTTGCACCGAGCAATGCCGCTGAACCAAAGCCCATGGTGGCAAGACCGGAGCAGTGGTGGATCGTGCCGGGGACTGTGATATCATATTGTTGCGCCACACCGTTTTTGTTCCAACCCACATCGGTGCAGATAATGGCATCTTCCGGCAGAATCGCCTTGACATCCCGCAAAATCCGTTGTGGTGTCATGGGGAAACGACTGTCGTCGCTGATTGCCTTATTTTCTGCCTTGAAGCTGGCTTTCCAATCGGCGATCATCTTGCGCAGTTCAGGGTTTTGCTTACCCTCTGGACAAATTTCTTTCGCTGCAAGCAGTATCTGCTTGAGCGCGGGCTTCAAGTCTGCTATCGCCCCTATTTCTACCGGATAGTTGCGCCCAATTTCAGTGGGGTCAATGTCAATCTGCAAAAACTTAGTCTTGGCAGGATCAAAGGTAACACTGGGATACCAGCTTGAGCTGTTCGCCTCTGCCATGCGCGTACCCAAGCAAAGGATAACATCTGCGTTGTTGGTGATTTTGTGCGTTAGTTCAAAGCCCCAAAAGCCGGTTTGACCCAGCATCAAGGGATGGGTATCTGACACACAGCCCTGCCCCATTAGACTACGGGAGATGGGAATATCCAAGAACTCTGCAAGCGCCGCAAGCTCTTCTGAAGCATCGGAGAGTAAAATCCCACCGCCTGCTTGGAGTACGGGCTGTTCGGCAGATACAAGCGCTTGCGCAATTTGCTTTGCCACATCAGGGTCTAGTGCAGGACGAATCGTCATATGGCTGTCCCGATAGGTGCGCGCGAACAGTTCTGTGTCGATCTCGACAGAAAACATATCCATGGGTACTGAAATCAGCACCGGCCCAGGACGGCCGCTTTCAGCCAGACGGAAAGCTTTGTCTAATATCTCCGGCATGAGTTCCGGCGTATCCAGCCGCCAAGCACGTTTGACGAATGGCTTGTAGATGTCATATTGCGAACCGTCACAATGCATATTCACTTCTTGGTGGGGGTGCTTGCCGTAGTAATAGCTCGGCACATCACCCGCGATGACAACCATGGGAATCGAATCAAGCGCAGCGTTTAACACACCCGTTGTGGCGTTAGAGAGCCCCGGTCCTAGATGACACAAAACTACACTGGCTTTTTTGGTGACACGAGCATATCCGTCCGCCGCGTGTGCGGCAATCTGCTCATGGCGCACAGAGACGTATTTTAACTTCTTGGCGTCTTTCATGGCATCCAGCATCGCAATGACTGTATGACCGCAGAGACCAAATACGTGTTCCACACCGCGGCGCTCTAGGTAATCTACAACTTGGTAAGAAAGTAGTTTTTTCATCCCTTATGCCTCCTTTGTTGCATCATAGAATTCACCAAACAACTCTTGATCTGACGGACGGTCTTCCGCAATCGGGCGTGACACCCATGTGACATTCATGTAGTGCTTGAGGTTTACATTTTCCGAAATGATATTGCCGCCCCATGTACCACAGCCCAGGCTCGATGTCATGGGCATACCGTTTGTAAAGCTGCCTGCGTTAGCTTTTGATTGCGGCTGACGAATCATCATCCGGCTGGCCGGCGCTGCCAGTGCAATGCGGTGAATGTGTTCGTCATTGAAAGAGTATACGCCGCAAGAATGCCCCTTGCCGCCCACATCATAAATAGCTTGCATCATGGCGATGGCATCATCAAAGTCTGTGCCGTAGTTGTGCATGGTGAGCAGTGTCGTAAGCTTTTCACGGCAGAATGCGTTTTCGTAGCCGTCTCCTATTCCATCACTCATGGCAATGAGGAATTTGCGGTCAGCCGGAATTTCAAACCCGGCGATTTTTGCCACCCCCTGGGGAGACAAGGCAACCGTCTCTGCAAGACGATGACATGCCTCGTCCCACATGACACGTTTTACAGCAGCTTGCTCTTCGGGATTTAGGACATATCCGCCCTCTTCCACCAAAGCAGCTTTGAGCGGTTCAAACACAGTTTCATGTACGACCAAATTCCCGTCCGCTGAGCAACCGGAACCAAAGTCTGATGTCTTGGACAGCATTGTGTTATTTGCACATTCCTTGATGTTCTGCAAGGCAGTCTCGTCAATTACCATTGTGGAGTTCCCTGCACCCACGCCATAGGCCGGTGTGCCGGAAGAATATGCCGTCTTTACAAGCGCTTGCCCGCCTGTTGCAATGACAAGGTCGGCTTCCGCCATGAGCGCCTTCGTCATGGGGATACTCACATTCTCCAAGCATTGCAAAATATCTGCTGGTGCGCCTAGGCTTTCTAATGCGTCCCGCATAAGCCGCACAGTTTCAAAGCTTGTCGCTTTTGCCCGTGGATGCGGTGCAAAAATCACCACGTTCCGCGCTTTGATTGCATATAGCGCGTTCCCTGCCGGGGTAAGGTCCGGATTTGTTGTTGGGACAACACAGCCGATCAAACCAACCGGCTTTGCATATTTGCTAATCCCTTTTTCCGGGATTTCCTCAATCAAACCCACACTCTTTTGACGCAGACAATCCCGTAAAATCCCACGGATTTTAAAACGTTTGTTGCCTCTCGTCTCGTAATCGCCCAAGCGGCTTTCCGCTATGCTCATATCCACAAGCCGCAGAAATGTCTCTTTATTTGCAACACTCCACGCAAGCGCTTGGCACAGTTTGTCGATTTGTTCTTGACTATAAGTCTCAATTATCTTTTGAGCTGCTCTGGCTCTCCTTAACTTTTCTTTCAGTTCCGCCGCCTGTTCCGGCTTTAGCTCATCGTATAGTTCCGGGTTTGCATTTGCCATATTGGACTTACCTCCTAAAAGATGAACGATCTCTGTGAAAATAAAAGCAATCTTATGCTAAACCATGTTCCGCAAAATATTCCTTTGCCTTGACCAAACAACGTCTCGCGTGCTCTGCATACCCATATTCTGCTACACGCTTTAAGTGGGGAAGTTCGATGTTCAGTACAATATCTCGCGGCAATTTCCCAATAATTCCCGCGATATCAATTCCGCCCTCACCCACATAAAAACGTGCGTCACGCGCAGTATGGATGAGTGCATCTCTATCATCTAAAGCAGGTATTTCCGCCGGACCATCGCATATGTGGGCAAATTGAAGCTGCTCCGCCGGGATGTCGTCTAGTTCCTCCAGTCCCACACGGGAGCGGCTGAAGTGAAGCGTGTCAATCATATGTGTCACGTTGGGGCGATTTACTGTCTTGATCAATTCTTTTGCCGCCGCTAGGTTTGTCAGCCCGGCAAATGGAACAAATTCAAGTCCGACTGTAAGTCCATATTTTGCCGCCAAATCGCATAGCTTGGCAAATTGCTCTGTGTAATAGTCCTTATCCGTCGTCCAAACACTACTGATAATGTGCTTTGCTCCAAGCTCCGCTCCGATTGCCATAGCAGGCTCATAGTCGGCAAGGTTCATATCTCCATGCACACGGGCAAGCTCAATATCATGTACCGTCACGCCGGTTTCTGCAATCGCCCGCTTGGTTTGTTCCAGCATCTCCGGTTTTTCCGCCAGCGCGTAGTTGGGCTCTCCGGGCAATCCCATGTGAATGGGACGAATGCTAACATGATCGTAACCTGCCATGTTTGCAATATAAATCATTTCAGGTGGGGCACAACCCAAAACGGTTAGATGTGCCAGTGAATATTTATAACCCATAAGAGTGGGCGCTCCTTTCAAGTTCTGTTTAGGAGAAGCCATGCCTCCAACACAGGTGTGTAAAAGTAGGAGGCATGGCTGGAGGGATATCGTGCCTTAACGTGCGCGGTCTACCGCCTCAATGAGTGCATTGTAGAGGGTATCACCCACAGCTTCACGGATCATTTCATAGACAGGCTGTACAGTCGCAATGATTTCAGCTCTAAGCTCATCAGAAAGATTCAGAACAGTAGAACCAGAAGCCTCAATCACATCGATGCGTTGTTGCACACGCGCGTCCGCTTGGGCGCGTGCCCATGGAATCGCGATGTTCGCCGCTTCTAAGAGTACATTTTGTTGCGCAGGGGATAGTGATGTAAAGGTTGCATCGTTTGTAACCAGTGCAATGATGTGGAGTAGGTGGTTTGTGTTAATGACATAGTTTTGCACTTCGTAAAAAGCGTTTGCAACGATAACTTCGTGTGGATTTTCTTGTGCGTCAATCGTGCCTTGCTGCAGTGCAATGAAAACCTCCGCAAAGGCCATGGGCGTTGGAGAAGCGCCCAGTTCTGACCAGAAAGCCATATGGAATGGGTTTTCCATTGTGCGGATTCTGACGCCGTTGAAGTCATCCATGCTGTCAATTCTGACATTCGAGCTCATAACACGGTAATATTGGTCTGCAAAGCCCAAAAGTCTGTAGCCTGCCGCTTCATATTCCGCGCGGACAAGATCCATAAACGCCGGATCTTCAAATACTTGACGTGCGACTTGTGCGCTTGGGAATACAACCGGCAGGTCAAAAATAGCAAGCGCCGGGATGGTTGGAACTTGCGGCGCAGTTGTACCCACGATGAAGTCGATTTCGCCGACCCCTACATTCGTGAAAATTTCAGCGTCTCCGCCGAGTTGAGAGTTGGGGAACACGTCTACAGTCATAGCGCCGCCGGATAGTTCACTGACAAGACGTGCGAACTCGTGAGAGAACAGACCTGTTACAGTATCGTCCGGTGATGCGTTCGCCAGGGTAAATGTGTGGGGCTCAATGTCGTCATCGAGGGGCTCTACCGCTGTAGTGTCTGCCGGAGCAGGTGTGTTTTCCGGGGCTGGTGTTGTGGTAGCAGTGTCACCACCGCCGCCGCAAGCGACTAGACCAAGTACCAAAAAACATGCCAATAGAAGTGCGATTAATTTGTTTCGTTTCATTTTCATAACTCCTCTTTTATTTTTTATTCCAACGTGCTGTTCCGATATTAAAGCAGCACGAGGGTAAACCATGGTACGAATGTGATAACAATTAGAGCGATAAAAAACGTGATAAGCGGGACTGCACAATGCTTCATAATAGTCGTCATGGGTAGGCCGGTTAAGGAACTGCTTACAAAGATGTTTACACCCAATGGCGGGGTAACAAAGCCGATTGCCTTATTGATGACCATCATGACACCAAAGTGAACCGGGTTCATACCTAATGAGACTGCAATGGGCAAGAACAGCGGCGCCATGATGAGGATAGCCGGCGTAGTGTCCAAGAATGTCCCGATGAAAAGCATGATGAGATTGATTACAATTAATATGGCAAAGTAGGAAGTAAAGGTGCCGAGTACCATATCCGCTACTTGCTGGGGCGCACGCATTAGGGTCAGTGTCCGGCCAAATGCCACGGCAGCAGCGAGAACGAATAGTAATGCTGAGTATGTATTTGCTGTATTTACAAAGATCTCTCTCAGTTCTTTGAACTTTATCGTACGGTAAACGAATAGGCTGATGATTAAACTGTAGATAACCGCGATAACCGCAGCCTCAGTTGGTGAGGCGATGCCGCCATAAATGCTGCCCAGGATAATGATGGGTGCAAGCAGCGCCCAAAAGCTATCTTTGAATACAAGCCAAAAGCCTTTTTGTTTAACTTCTTTGTGATATTCGAGAAGCTTCTCTTTATTTTCACCTTTGATTTTGCAGTAAACCACAGCATAAATCAGAAGCAAGGTAATAATGAACAGCGCAGGGATAATACCGGCAATGAACAAAGCGCCGATAGATGTACCTGTTGCTGCACCAAATAAAACGTAGGGGATACTAGGCGGTGAGATAACACCGATTCCCCCGGTCACCGCAATCAAGGCTGTAGACCACTTAATGTCGTATCCCAGCTTCACAAGAAGCGGAATCGCCATCGAGCCAACCGCCGCTACTGTGGCAGGTCCTGATCCGGAGGTCATACTGTAAAAGAGCGTGGATAGAATAACGGCGCATGGCATACCGCCGGTCTTGTTTGCCAGGAAATAGGCAAACACATTGAACATTTTGTTGGACATACCGCCCTTTGCCATGATGCCGCCCGCAAGGATAAACATAGGAATCGCAAGCAGCGTAAACGCGTCAACGCCGGTAAAGAAGTTTCTGACCAGCACCGCCATTTGGGTCATCATGCCCGAGAAATCCCCGGTTTCAAAGAATGTTGCAAAATTAGGCAAGAACGCCGAAATGGCCAATGTAGACGAGACAGGCAAACTGACCGCCAGCATTGCCAAGAATAATAAAAACAGAGCTATTATAGACATAAACCTTTCCCCCCTATTTATCGTCGCCGTCGTTTGTTGGTTCTTCGTCGGCGGGCTGAGCTACGATTTTCGCCAAAACCTCCGGATTCTTTTCAGGAAAGAATTCAAAGATCAATACTTGTACGCAACGGATGACCGTCAATGCAAGGGCGATAAATACCACAATATAGAGACTTGATATGGGGATTCCCAATGCCGCATCCGTGGTGCCGCGCTCCAGATATTGTCCGAGTGTCTCCCATGAGGCGATGGCAAGTAAACTGAATAAAACAAGCATGATCACCTTGACAAAAAGACTGATCACTTTCTGAGCTGCTTTGGGAACAGACTTGGTTAGCAAGTCAATTTTAAGACTGCTTCCCCGCCGAATACAGTAACTGATGGAAAAAAACATAGAGATAACCAAGCTAAGTTGGGCAATCCGATCTGACCAAAAAGTCGGGCTGTTCACAACAAAGCGCATAATAACCTGAAATGATAGAACGCCGGCCATTACGACCAGCAAAGATACGAGTATGTATTTCTCAAAATTTTTGTCAAGCCATTTGATTACTTTCATAAAACTATTTCTTCCTTTCTGTGTCACTCCACTTTAGATAGTTTAATTTCTTGGCTGCCTCGGTCATCAAAGTGCGCAAGCTTCTCACTAATGGCAGTTCCGCCGGCAACGGTATCTTTGATCTTTTCTGCGATGTCTTCGGTTAAAAACCGCGCGGATGGACCTGACAAAGACACTGCGGCAACAACCTCCCCGGAACTTGCAAAAATTGGGGCAGCGATACCCACCAGACTTTCTTCTCGCTCCCCAACACTCATGGCGTAAGCATCTTCTTGCACTTTTCTGAGTTGCTGCTCTAGCTCATACCCCTCTGCGATATATAAGCGTTCCGGCATTGGCATGTAGGCGAGCAGCACCTTTCCGGCAGCACCGCGAAGCAGGTCATGCCGTTCTCCAACTTTCACAATATGCCGCACTTCGCGCGTAGACTCAATTGCCTCAATACAAAGTTTGAACCCGCCGTCTCGCACGAACAGCCGCACTGCTTCATTGTATTTCTCGCTCAATTCCATGAGTGAATGCGTGGCCGCACAGCGCAACAAATCAAATCGGCCGCCATAGTATCCCCCCACCAACTCTCCAATTTTTGAACCGAGAGAGAATAATTTTGTACTCTCATCGCGTACCAAAAAGCGACGCTCTTCTAATGTCTGCAACATACGAAATGTGGTACTTTTAGGCAAGTCTACAATTTGCGCGATTTCCATAAGCGACACGCTTTTCCCTGAAGAAAAGCATTCAAGAATATCAAGCATTCGTCCGGCAGATCGATTCACAGGTTGACGTGGTGGCATACGATCCTCCTTTCAAAAATTGAGCCGCAGTTCCACCAGTCGGAACTTTTGATGCAGCTTTTCCATTTTTATGCCATCACTATAATGCATGATGGTTTTCTTGTCATGAGGCAATTCTTGCGTTCCCAAACACCTGTTGCGCTTTGCGCAATAAATGTTTATTTTTGCAAAAATTGTTCATCCGATTTCCGCTTAATGGTGTAAATTCACGCCGAAGTTCCACTGTGCGAAACTTTGACGCTCTCGGCAAACAAAAAGCAAGAAAAACCGACATATTTCATCAGCTTCTCTTGCGTTTGCTTTTTGATAGGTAAGTGCCGCAATCATAAACACGGCACTTCATGTACGCTTTACTTTGCTAGACATCTTCCGCTTGTTGTTCACGTGTTTTTGAAAACTCTTTCGGTGTAGTTCCGACAAATTTCTTAAACACACGCCCAAAATTTTGCGGTGAGTTAAATCCCACCAAAAAAGAAATTTCAATCACAGATAATCTCGTTTCTACAAGCAGCTCTTTGGCCTTCTTTACACGCACTTGATTTAAATATTCTGCAAACCCTTGTTCCAAGTGCTTTGAAAACAAGCGGGAGAGGTGATATTTGCTAATTCCGATATGATCGCTCACATCTTCTTGGGAAAGGCTGCTATTTGTATATCGTGTAGCTATGTATTTCTTGGCACTGTCAATATGTTTGCTCGCTTGCGTCGATAAAAATTCGGACATGAATGAGTCCGTATTTTCTCTCTGTGTCTCTAAGTGCCCAGATGTTGCAGCATCATTTACTTTTTCCATACCGGAAACAGCCTCGGCATAATATGCAGCTACTTGATCTAGTTCAAGATAAGTCCGGCTCCATGTAATGATTTGCACAAAATCTGTCCGTCTTTCCACATACTGCTGAAAATCTTCTAATGCCAACTTAATCTGCGCCGTAGATGCTTCTTCGGGAAAGCACAAGACACCAATACATTGATTCTGTTCTCTTTCAATGAAATAAGCCCTTGTCTGATGTCTCCAATAAATTGTACTCAATCGCACCGCACATGCTAGGTTTAGCTCCTTCTCTAAGTCAGATTCTCCCATAAGGGAGAGAAGCACCACGCAATACCGGCTATTCGGGGGCAAAGGGGAATCAATGCTTTCTAAAAAACCCTCGATGTCTACTTGCTCTCCATCCAACATGGTTTGGAACATATGCGCTACGATTGCCGTAGCTGAACTTTCACAGGCTTTAACTAGCTGTGCATATTGCTGTTTGCTTTGTTTTGAACGCCCAAAAAGCAACATTTCTATTTACTCCTTTTAAGCTCGTTTTACCTGCTATGTAAAAAAATCATAGCATGGGGATTTTATAATATCAAACGAATTCCACAGAGTAAAACTTCATTGACTGCGCTGTATACCTTGGATATAATTTTTCCCACTGTAATTATGGTTAATTGTCTAGTAAAATGGAGGTGACTAGCTATTAGAAGTCAAGCTTTTTTTGGAAGGATTTTCATAAGCCAAAAGTGGACACAGCAAAGCAAGCCCCTAACGGAGCGGATTTTTTGAAGCATAGCCTATCTCAGTTTTT
>Ga0131853_10003338_pt1 | contig 28790 bp, 32 predicted proteins | sample TergutLab28metaG_FD_92764 | JGI IMG/M metagenome (GOLD analysis project Ga0131853, IMG submission 92764) | Labiotermes labralis P1 segment gut microbial communities from Petit-Saut dam, French Guiana - Lab288 P1 (version 2) (version 2) | ecosystem: Host-associated > Arthropoda: Insects >... | reverse complement strand
TCAGACACAAGTCGGCGTTTATACCTCGTTCGACTTGCATGTGTTAGGCACGCCGCCAGCGTTCATCCTGAGCCAGGATCAAACTCTCATGTTGAAAGTTTATCGTGAATATTTGTAGTCATGTATCATGCTGCGTCATTGCGAGCAATGCGAAGCAATCCATGAAGACAAATATACGCTGACAAAATTTAATAAAGTAAAACAATAATCAAGGAATTGATTGGTCGTTTTTTGGTTTGTATTCGTTAACATAAAATCTCTTTTATGTTTTAACATAATTATTCGGTTTTCAAGGGGCGAAATAGATGTTATAAACATCACTTTTGATGTCATAAGCATCAACTCTGTTTCGTTATGAACACGCTGCTAATAAAAGCAACGAAGGCTATAATATCACATATTGGAAGTTGTGTCAAGGGGTTTTTATAAGTTTTTTGAAAAAATTTTTTAATATTTTAATATATCGCGAAAAAGCTTGATTTTATCGCTATCTAACAATATTTACTTGATAAACATTTATTGTATAGGGATCTATGCGAAGCGTTTCAAGGCTGCCGCGCCATCCATCATATTGCTGCCCTGGCAATACCCGAAAAAAGTATTCGCTAAAATCAATTGAAGGCAATTGAACCATGAAAATATCCTCAAATATTCGTTGATGATGCTCATCGTCTATTATCACCCTTTGCATTTGTAGCAAACTATAACGAGGATCTTCCTCTCCTTGCGGAAGAAAATAGAGACGCTGCTCGGTGGTGTATTTTTCCAAATGGATGGTCATGATGTGAGTATGCACTGTATATTCCATTAAGCGTCGGCTAAACTCCGTATGTTGAACACTTCTTTGGTAGTAATAAGCACCGTATGCTATAACCAATGCCAAAGGCAACAACATCGCGACTGTGGCAGCAATTCTTGGCATCTTGAATTTTTCTTCACGTGGAAGCAGTGCCCACCATATAATGCCCATCAGGGCTACAGAAAAAGGAACAACCAGAAAGAACAAGAGGATTGCCCCCAGCAACGAATACCCCGGATTGCCGAGGCCAAATAAAGGTATGCTCAAAATTACAAGAATTGCAGCTGTTACAGCAAGCCATATTTTAAAGAACTTCTCCATAAACACACGCCCTATATCCGTTGCCACAGCGTATATATTTCTGTTGCAGTTTGCCCGTCTTTTTCAATCATGGCAAAAATCTCAATATCTTTGCCTTTTTCGCGCTTAAACAGCTTAATTTCCACCTGGTTTCCCAAAAACGTTTCCTTTTTATATGCAACTTTCAAAGATTTCACACGATAGTTGTTGTAAATATCCTCCGGTACTTGACAATACAGCCATTCCAGGTATTTAACATTGTTTACATGATTGTTGGTGTCAATGTCTCTGCGGTTGACAATATATGCATGACTGGAAAGCGGCGCAAAATCACCTTGTTTAGGCAAACCGAAATCCTTTTCAAGCAAAAACGGATGATATTCACCATATTTGCTGCTAATTCGTTCCGTTGGCCGCACAGGCTTAAATGTGCTGCGGTCTAACAAAATCCAATTAGAATTTGCCGACAAGAGCCGCACACCTGCCGTATCAACCACTTCAAAGCCACGCTCGCCAAAGTATCCCTTAAAGCGCACGGGCCATGTAGAAATATTTACCGTGTCGCCCACCTTAGGGTATCCATAAATCTCCACTTGCCAATGGGTAATTATCCACACCCAGTTGTGCTCGTCATAATAATCAAACGCACCCGGAATCGAAAATGTATGAAACAACGAAGCTTCTTGCACATGCGTCATTAGCCCCGGCAAGGCTAGCGAACCATCAGGCAGCAGGCCATTAAAACCCACGCGATAGTCTATATTGAATTTGTTGCTATTTATCATTATCAATGTCATCCTCTCTTGCTCCGGCAGAATATCTATCCACCATATCCCTCAAGAAATCAACCAAAATTGGAAAAACTTCATCAAAACCATCAGGGGTTTCTTTGAAGCCTCCGGCATTGATAGACCTGCCTGTATCCATATCAATCATCAGGCCAAATCCAAAATCTAATGGAAAGGCATATTGTGAAGATGCTCTAAATCCATCCCAGCTATCCACATTATTTTCTTGCAGCAGCTCTACAAGTCGCGCGGCACTTTCAGGAGATATGGGGCCTATATTGTTTTGGTACAATATCTCCATGTTGTCTTCCCATTGTATTTCATATTCTTCGCCTGTATGCTCATGTACGCGCAAATCAGTTATAATCTGCCATGTGCCCACATAGGTCTGAAAGGTATGAAAATCCAAATCATCCCGAAAAAATCCTTCATACCTAACAATAAATCTATGCTGTTCTATAGTATCAATGCCATCGCTAAACTGAAAACTAAAATTGAAGCGTGTTATATTTCCCCATCTAAACTCCGTTTCGCATGAAGCAAGCACAGTAAGAATCAAAGCAGTTAAGAGTAATGCGCAAAGACAGCGTTTATTCTGACTTTTCAGTCTCTTTATCATCAGCATCATTTCCATTTCCATCACCTACGCGTTTTCTGTAGACATATATTATAGAAACAACTACCAAAAGAGCTGTAAGCCCTATCACCAGCGCATATATGCTTTGCACGGCTATCATCAGGGCCACGCCGCCCGCAACAATGCTCAAAATATAAAGAACTATCACGGTTTGTTTCGCAGAAAGACCCATATCTATCAATTTATGATGCAAATGCCCGCGGTCAGCTGCCATAGGCGATTTGCCACTTAACACACGCCGCACCATTACAAAGGCTGTGTCCAAAATAGGTAAAGCCACTGCAAAGCCCACAATAGCAACACTTAGCAAGGCATAGCTTTTGAATACGCCGATAATGGAAGACACTGCAAGCACATACCCCAGGAAGGTAGCGCCCGTATCGCCCATTATTACATCTGCCGGGCTAAAATTGCGCGGCAAAAAGCCTAGACAGCTTCCCGCCAAGGTTGCAGCAAACACTACAGCCAATGGACTACCCGTCATTATACACAATATGGTCAAAAATAAGGCAGCAATAGATGTCACGCCCGCCGCCAGGCCATCTACGCCATCGATAAAATTAACAGCGTTTACAATACCTACAATCCAGATGATTGTGATTGGCACAGCGAGGGTTGTAAATATCTCCTGATATGGCCAGCCGATAAACTCAATGCGCGTACCGGTAAACACCACCACCAGCGCGGCTACAATCTGTACCGCCAGTTTTAGCTTTGCAGGCAGGTCGTGGATATCATCCAGCATACCCAACCCAACAATGATGAAAGCACCTACTGCAAAACCCGCAAATTGCAGCGTGCGTAGGTCTTCCATAAGTATCGCAGCAATGGCCATGGTTAACATAAAGCCGGCCACAATAGCAAGACCGCCCATGCGCGGTATGGGCTTGTTGTGCATGCCGCGTGGCTTTGGTTTGTCCACCGCACCCAACTTTATGCTAATTTTTCGTGCCCATGGCGTCAATAGCAGGCAAATACCAAAAGATGCCGCGAATGACGCTATGTATAGAAGCCAGTCGTGCTCGATGTAGTATCCGTTATAATACATTGATTTTCCTCGATTCTATGGATTTTGCGAGTTCTCACTCTCCATCATACCAATACGCCTTGCGTGCCTTTCTTCACCGGAAAACTCCGTAGACAACCAGGCATCCACAACATCACAAGCCAGGCCCGGGCCTACTACCCTGCCGCCCATGGCCAGCATATTAGCATCATTGTGCTGCCTGCATGCCTTAGCCGAAAACACATCATGGCAAAGCGCACATCGTATACCCGCAAAGCGATTCGCAGTAATTGAAATACCTATGCCTGTGCCACAAATAACGATGCCTTTTTCACATTCGCCTGAAAGCACCGCATTTGCTACTATTTTTGCATAATCCGGATAGTCGCTGGGTGCAGAGCTGCCCGCTCCAAAATCTTTGTATGCAATGCCCTTTTCGGCCAGATATTTTTTCACGGCCTGCATAAGCTCATATCCCGCGCCATCACAGCCTAATGCAATCATAGAGTAACATCCTCCCAATTAAAATTTTTCAAGAATTTTTCAATTTGCTTGGCGCATTGCATATATGTATCAAAACCCCCGCCAAAGGGGTCGTCAATGTCGCGACCATCACTGCAAACTTCGCCAACGGTATGTACTTTATCCGCAAATTCAGGATGATGTGTTATCAAATGGTTTTTATGCCCCGCCGTCATCGCAATTACAATATCCGCTTCGGCCAAGTCTGCATCGCATGTAATCCTGGCTTTGTGGTTTGTAATATCAATATCCCAGTCATTTTTCATGACCGCTATTGCATCCACAGATGCCTTCGCGCCGGGCACAGCAAAAACTCCGCAAGAAACTGCCACAGCATTAATGCCGCGGCTTGCAAATATATCATTGGCCAATGCCGCTGCCATAGGGCTACGGCATGTGTTGCCGGTACACACAAACAAAACTCTCTTCATAGATTAGTCACACTTTCAAGACATTATTAGAGGCCGCTTTTTTCAAACGATTCATAATAGCCACGCCAAGCCCCTGCTCTTCCACACCTTCCACAAAAACCTCGTCCATTCCCATTTCATCGCATTGCCGCAAACGGTCAAACAAATTCGCCGCTATATCTTCCATGCTGTCACCCAAAATCAGTGTATTGTGACCATTTTTGGCCAGTTCTTCAATTTTTGCCCTAACCTTGGCAGGTTCGCCAACAACTACAATGACCTTTGCATTTGGCGCGTAATGCTTGTATTTCATGCCGGGAGATTTCGGCGCCTCATTGGCACCCACTTCCGAAACCATATCAACAGGGCCAATCAACCCCTCAATCATCTCGCGCGTAACAGCACCGGGTCGCAATATGGTTGGGGTATCGCCTGAGCAGTCAATTACAGTAGATTCCAGCCCAACCGGGCACGGCCCGCCATCCAATATCATCTCAATTTTGCCGTCCAGGTCTTCCAGCACATGTTGTGCTGTGGTGGGGCTTGGCCGCCCCGAAAGATTTGCACTGGGCGCAGCAATAGGCACCCCTGCATAATGGATAAGCAGTCTCGCCCACACAGTATAAGGCATACGCACGCCCACGGTATCAAAGTTTGATTGTACCGCATCATCTTTTTGTAAAACAATCGTAAGAGACCCTGGCCAAAAGGCATCCATTAGCTTTTTGGCTTGCGGCGGCACATTTTTTGCAATACCATCCAGTGTCATATCATCCGAAATATGCATTATCAGCGGGTTATCCGAAGGGCGGCCCTTCACGGCATATATTTTGGCGCAAGCATCCGGGTCAAGGGCATTTGCGCCAAGTCCGTAGACGGTTTCTGTCGGAAAGGCCACCAGTCCGCCATTTTTGATGATTTCCGCTGCACTTTTCAGGTAATATTTGCGCACATGGCCGTCCAAAATATCCCTTACAACTGTATTCATGCTGCCGTCCCACAGCATTTCTTGTGCTTTTTGCCGCTGCCGCATGGGCAAGGGTCGTTGCGGCCTATTTTGTCGCCTTCGCGCACAACTGTACCGGAAGATTTTTGCTCCTTGTACATTTTATCGCGCTCTTCGACTGTGAACACATTATACCACTCAGGCAAAGCCACAAGATGCTTTGCATCATATTCTACCATTTTTTTGAAAAGCACATCAAAGCCAACCACATTAGCTTGTATTTTGCTATCTTCTGTTAGTTCGCTCATCTCATATTCGGTATCCAGCGCGCCGGATATGCCATCCAAAAAGCCTGCAACAGATTCCAGCGGCATATTATACTTTTCTGCCAGCTCTGCCATAGTGCCGGATATTTCGGTGTTTTTTGTGGTCAACATATCTTCATAGACCTTTTGCTCCAAAGGCATGTGTACATCCCAAAACTTTTTTATCACATTGCCATTGTGGTCATATGCGCTTCTAATCCAGGTTTCGTAGATTGTCATAGCTCTATTTTCCTCCAAACAATTGAGATATATTGCTTTCATTAGTTATTTTACTTAAAAACAACGAAGCCAAGCCTGAAACACGCAACGCTCAACGCGTTTTTCAGGCGAAAGCTGAGGCGATTTTTAAGTTAAATCACTTTACATTTTACACCAAAAATTACAGCTTGTCCAGCAAATTTTTACAGCAAGGGTGATAACAGCCGCGAAAAGGCTTCCTTTATTTTTTGCCACCAGCTGCGGTTTTGATAGGCTTCCATCGTAATTTCTGTGCTGTCTTTTTGGTCTCTGTAAAATTGTTCCAGGAAGAGGTCTGTCATGTTGTGGTCATATATAAAGGCGTTTATTTCAAAGTTAAGCTTAAAGCTGCGTATATCCATATTTGTGGTGCCAACAGATGTTACAAGGTCATCTATCATCATCATTTTGGAATGAATAAAACCTTCTGTGTATTGATAGCACTTCACCCCAGCCTTTAAAAGCTCACCCAGATAGGACATAGAGCACCATTTCACAAAAGGATGGTCAGGATTTGCAGGAATGATAATGCGCACATCTATACCCGAAAGAGCAGCAATTTTCAGGCTTTCAAAGATATTGTCATCCGGTGCAAAATATGGCGTTTGGATATATATGCGCCGGTTTGCCTCGGATATCATTTTGGACAGGCCATTATAAATATTAGGCCATTTTGTGTCCGGCCCACCAGATACTATCTGAACCAGGCAGCCATCTTGGTCAATACTGCGTTCATCAATTACTGGAAAGTACATTTCGCTAGCCTCTATCGGCCTCTTAGTGCTAATAAAGTTCCAGTCCATAATAAAATGCAGGCCCAGCTCCTTTGCAGCATCGCCGTATATGCGAATATGCAGGTCGCGCCAGGGGCCAAAGCGCGGAACCTTGCCCAGATATTCATCACCGATGTTAAAGCCGCCAATATAGCCAATCTTGCCATCTATCACACATATTTTGCGATGATTTTGAAAGTTGCCGCGAAAGAAAAAGTGCGGCGGCAAAAATATGCCCAGCTGGCCACCAGCGGCCACCAGCGGCTTGAAAATACGCTTTGATGTGGTAAAATTGCCCATGCCATCCAGCAGTAGGCATACTTCCACGCCCTGTGCGGCCTTTTCGGCCAAAGCCGCCACAATCTCGCGTCCCAGGTTATCATTCCGAAAGATATAGTATTGTATATGAATGAAATTTTCGGCATTTTTGATGTCATCAATCAAATGGGAAAATTTGGTATCGCCGTCGGTTAGAATATCGATGTGGTTGTTTTGCGTTAGATATCCGCCACCGGATACATGATTAAGATGTAGCAAATCTGAAATATGCTTTTCCTTGAAACTTGCAATATGCCTGTCTATACATGGCGAGTGCATAAAAGCCAAGCCGGGTAGATTTTTTGCTCGCACCTGCGCCAGCCATTCTTGATTTTGGCGGTATTTGCCTGCAAAAGTGCGGTATTTGCGACCCTCTATGCCAATTAGAAGATAGAAGATAAACCCAAAATACGGCACCAGAAAAATCACCATAAGCCAAGCCCAGGTGACAACAGGATTGCGCCGCTCGGAAAAAATTACAAGGGCAGCAAAGAGTATGTTCATAAAGGGCAGGATTTGCATCAAAAATGATATTACCTGCGAAAAGGTAGACATTGCTACTGTATCTCCTTTTGCCTTTCTATGAATTTCAGCGTACGTTCCAGCGCATCATTAGGCGCCACCCATAAATCTGGTACAAAGCCTATGCCCTCAAATTGCGACAGGTCTGTACGCACATTAAGAGATACGCCAAAGTTGACTTTAAGCCTGCTATACGGCAAAACGGCACTTCCCACATTGCCGGTGGTTAGCACGCCCATCGTATTTGCACCTACAAACAACACATTTTCCAGCTGGCGCAGATATCCCACAAAAGTATCGCCCGCAGAGCCAATGCGATTGTCCATTAGTACTATCAGCAGGTTTTTGTTGGGTATAAAGCGGTGTTCGTTGCCATAATCCCCCACCTGCCATGATGGTGGCGATGCGCTCTCAATGCCCTGGTTTAGCTCATTCACCGTTAGTGAGTTAAGCCTTACCTGCCGAAACATCATGCCATAATTAGGGGCCTGGCCCGTGTATTGTTCTATCCAATCAGAGGCCAGACCATCATTTCCACCGCCATTACCGCGCAAATCCAATATCAATATAGGTTCGTCACGCAAGGTACGTCCTGTACTAGGAAATTCGTCCAAGTCGGATTCATTATCGCGCTCCCAAAGCCGCCTGTTCTCCAGAATTTTGATGCCGCTTTGCTCACAAATGGCAAATATACTATCGCGAGAAACATCAGTATCCGTCGCAGGTTGCATAACCACCGAAATATTACGCATTTCACCTGATTCCACACTTTGCAGCTTAATCGTTACATTTTGCTCAAGCCTTTCCGCGCCTTGCTTCAGTCCGTATCTCACATAACCAAACGCCCAAACAAGCTCGCCGTCACAGGTCAAAGTCGGTAAAATCTCGCCATCAAGAACCCTATGCGCCGCGCCGTCAATCTCCACGATATAGTCCGCACCATCTTTGCGGATGATATGCTCATCATTCATCCACAGCTGGCTATATGCGCCAATGCGGCAGTCTCCCAAAGAAAAATGAATATCCACAACTATGCTTCGCAAAGATGCGACCAGCAGTTCCGTATATGCATCAATGGCCAGCGGATTATCTGTATTTTTCAATTGCTCTAACATAGAACCCTTCAATGGAAGAAACGTATCATCTCCGCCGTAGAATTGATATGCACCATAGCCATACCGCAACATATCAAACAAAAAGTCAATATCCCGGATAATGTCTTCATGAGAAATTTCTGTAGGACTTGAAATATCCTGCTCCTTGTATTGTTTGATGCGCGCAGCAATCTGAGTATCTATACCCGCATCAAGATTTGGTGTTTTAAAACCATCAAGTGCCGTCTTCAGGTCATCATGAGGAGCAGGGAATGTGGCGTTGCGGTTTTGTTCTGTTATTTTGCGTAGTGTTTCAGGTAATATCATGGATAAATTCTCACTCTCTTTAGGGCCTATCCCTTAATAACACCGAAAATATGCGAGAGTGCTTATTAAGGGATAGGCTCTTGTTATAACCGCACAACCTTTGCGTCAAAAGATCTGCCCAATGCAATATACGACATCTCGTCAAATTTGTCTTTGTTGCCACTTACATAAAATTCATACTGCGGGATGCTTTCTTCCCCTTTGCTACCCACAATGCCCGCCAAATCTGCCGCCAACCTTACCGCCGGGTCTATAATACTAATATCCGCAGGCAATGCCGCCTTTATGCTCTCCAGCAGCAACGGATAATGCGTGCAACCCAATATCAGTGTATCTATCCTGCTATCCGTCAACTGCTCCAGATATTTCTGCGCCACAAGCCGCGACACATCGTTATCCAACCAGCCCTCTTCCACTAGCGGTACAAAAAGCGGGCAGGCAACACCCACAAGCTTTGCATCCGGTCGCTTGGCTATAATAGCTTTCTCATGGGCACGGCTGGCCACTGTGCCCGCCGTTGCCAACAGGCCGATATGCCCGTTTCTTGTAGTTTCTAGGGCCGCATCCACTGCTGCATCCAACATACCCACGATGGGTACATCTGTCATATTTTTCACGACATCAAAAACAGTGGCACTAATGGTTCCGCAAGCAACCACCAGCGCGCCAATATCTTTCATCATCAAAAAATCTATAATCTCGCGCGAAAATTGCATCAGCTCTTCCGGTCGCCTGCTGCCATAAGGCGCGCGCAGGCTGTCGCCGAAATACACCAGATTCTTGCAGGGCATCTGCGCCATTATCTGCCGTACCATCGTAAGGCCGCCCACGCCGGAATCAAATATGCCAATTGGTCTGCTATCGTCTATCAAATGTTATTCCACCGCCAATTCTATTAATTTGTTCAATAATTCGGAAACCGATATGCCACATGCTTGCCAGACCACAAAAACCATAGATGTGGTATCGGTAAGTCCCGGAATAGTGTTGATTTCATTAAATATCACATTATTGCTATCATCCACAAAAAAATCTACCCGCGCAAAACCACGACAGCCCGTTGCTTTGTATATACCCAAAGACTGCTGCCTTATTTGCTCAGTTACATTTTGCGGCAAGTCTTCCGGCACTATATTTTGGGACCTGCTATCATGATACTTTGCATTGTAGTCAAAAAATTCGGCTTCAAATATTCTTTCGCCCACAGCAGATGCCATTGGGTCATCATTGCCCAGAACAACACATTCCAGCTCGCGCCCTTTTATCATCTGTTCCACAATAATATTTTTGTCGTGTTTCACAGCCTCATAGAGTGCCGCCACCAGCTCTTTTTTATTGCGCACCTTGCTAATGCCCACAGACGAACCTGTATTTGCAGGCTTCACAAAGCAGGGATAGCCCAGGCCATACCTTATTTTCTTTGCAACCTCATCAATGCTATTATCCAAATCCTTTTTGGTAAAAACAAGATATTCTGCCTGCTTTAGGCCAATCTTTTCTGCAAGCATATTTGTATGGATTTTGTCCATGCAAATTGCACTTGCCGCTACACCGCTTCCCACATATGGTATGCCCGCTAGCTCCAGCAAACCTTGTATTGTACCATCTTCGCCATTTTTGCCATGCAGCACAGGAAATACCACATCTACGTGCATTACCTTATATTTATCGCCCACCAGTCGCAATATGCCATGGTGTGCGGTATCGGGGCTTAGCACCACAGGCGTCGCAAATTTCTCCCATTGCATGTTTTTGATATTATCCTTTGCACCATCGTGCAGCAGCCAGCGGCCCTCGCGCGTGATATAGATGGGCAGTATAAAATATTTATCCTCATCCAGCGCGTTAATCACATTTACAGCAGAAAGCTTGGAGACCTCGTGTTCGCTGTTTGCCCCGCCAAAAAGTATGGCAATAACTTTTTTGTCCATTAATATAGTCCTCTTTTCTTTGGACCTGTTCTGAAACCTTGTTGAACCAATTTCTTGGCGTGTTAGGTGGCAGACACTTTGCCCTGGTTTTGGGCAAAGTGGTCGAGAGCCGTGCGCCAAAAGAAATTGAGTGAAACAGTTTCTGAAAGGTCTATCAAAATCCTAATGCAGTATATGCGTAAACTCAATCCTTGGAAAGTAGGTTCACTATCATATTCATCTCATTTTCATTTAATCTACGAAATTCGCCGGGTCCTAAGCTCTCATCTAACGTAATCCCTGCAAACATCACCCTTCTAAGCGATACCACATTGACTCCCAGCGCTTCAAACATTCGCTTTATCTGGTGAAACTTACCTTCTTTGATTATAACCTTCGCCTCTTTTTCGCTTAACACATCCAGCTTAGCCGGCATGGTTTTATATCCATCATCCAGCATAATGCCAATTTCAAATGCCCTTATCTCCTTGTCGCTTAGCTCCTTATCAACTTCTGCCACATACACCTTTTCCACATGTTTCTTAGGCGATAATGCCCTATGCGCAAACCCGCCGTCATTTGTAAGTATTATCAACCCGGTGGTGTCCTTGTCCAGCCGTCCTACGGGAAAAAGGTCGTGCCATTGATGTGCCTCGTCCAGCAGGTCACATACGGTGGTTTCTTCTTCGTCATAGCTGGCGGATATCACGCCATCGGGTTTGTTCATCATCACATAAATATACTTTTCATATTCTATCAGCACATCGCCTACATATACGGCCGAAGCTTCTGGGTCTACGCGCGTCTGCGGGTTTTTGACCACTTCGCCATCCACCGTAACCACTCCAAGCTTAAAAATAGCCTTGGCCTCTTTACGGCTGCCAAAGCCGTATTGCGATATTAGCTTATCTATCCTCATCATAGCCATAATTTCAATCCTCGTTTTCACATTGCCTATTGTATTTACACCACAACGGCATTATAATTATTATAACGGTTGTAGAAAATATTGCAAGCCATAAAATGCCAATTGCAACTTACGAAAGGGGCAAGAACATGAAGATAGCGGACGTTGTACCAAATCTGAAAAAGTTTGTAGAATCGGTTTCGCATCAGCTGCCCGATAATTTAGATAAAATAATTGTGTTTGGGAGCTATGCACGCGGCGAGGCCAAAGTCAGTAGCGACTTGGATTTAGCGCTTGTGTCTGACGGCACAGGCATGGTTGATAAATGGGCAGTTGCAGATGTGCTGGATAACTTTAACGAATGTCTAAAAATGAGTTTTTTTTGTACGAATCAAGAAAAAATTGATTCGGAGCAACATAAGCTCAATGCCAACTATTGGATAAGAGAGGAAGGAGAGTTGATATGGGTGAGATGACCTACAAATACTTTGGCGCAAGGGATTTTAAAGAGGCAGAAGGCGTGCTTACACTGGGTTATTTTTCTACAGCAGGGAGATTGGCGCATCAGGCCGTTGAAAAACACTTAAAGCAATTTATTCAGGATAAAGGCGATATTGTCGATATGAAATTGCTTACAACTCACAACACAATCAATTTATATGAAAGAGTTGTGCAGCTGGGAGGGCTTGAATTTGATAAAGAACATCGAAAGATGGCCTGTGTATTGAGAAGCTACTATTTTGATACTAACTATCCCGGAGCTGACGCACGAGAGCTAGACGAAGAGGAAGCTAGGGACGCCGTAGATTTCGCAAAAGAGCTGATAGCTGCTATCAAATGGCCAAGCAAAGGATTATAACCCATATGCCAAAAACGTTAGGACACATAATTTACGCAGCAAGCGGCCTTGCAATGCTAATAACCGGCTTTTTGTTTTTCCCGTATGGTTCTGTTGTGCTTATTTTCCCCGGCGTTTTCATGACAATGTACGCGTTTGCATATCATATCGGCAGGGTCATAAAGTCTGATGGTAGCCGCAAAATATTCTTCATTGCCTGTCATGTTATCGTATCCCCTTTCATCGTATTTGGGATATTAGGCACATTTTACGGAATTCTTATGAATTACTTGGCATTGGTCTTTGGCATAGCCGCGTTGGTCTTTTGCGTCACAGCAGGCATCGCAGTTTTTTGCGCACAAAGAAAAGTAGCGAAAATAGCACATAACAAAGGCAATAATCAAACAAAACATAAAGGAGATGACAAAAATGGACCAAAGAATCCAAAAACTGGCGCAGAATCTCGTTAATTATTCTGTTAGCCTCAAAAAGGGTGAGAAGATACTCATCCAGCACTTTGGCGCAGAATCTATGCCTCTGGTGCGCCAAATTATCAAAGAGGTATACAAGGTGGGCGGCGTGCCGTTTGTAGATACCTACATGAACACCATCCGCCGCGAGCTGCTTTTAGGCGGCACAGAAGAGCAGCATAAAATGCAAGCCGATGTAGATGCCAAGCTAATGGCCCAAATGGATGCATACATTGGCATACGCGGCGACCTTAACCCATCCGAGCTGGCAGATGTGCCATCCGACAAGATGAGCCTGTTTTCCACATTGTACCAAAAAACGGTACATACTGAAATACGTGTGCCAAAAACCAAATGGTGCGTGATGATTTATCCAAACTACGGCTTTGCATATGCAATGGATACCAGCCTGGAAGATTTTGAAGACTTCTATTACAAAGTATGTAATCTGGACTACAGCAAGCTTTCTGCCGCACAAGATAAGCTAGTAGAAGTAATGAAGCGCACCGATAAGGTTCGTATCACAGGCCCCGGCACAGATATTTCATTCTCCATCAAAGGCCAGCCGCCTATCAACTGTGACGGCAAATTTAACATCCCAGATGGCGAAGTATATCTTTCCCCTATCAAAAACAGCGTAAATGGCAAGATTAGCTACAACTGCCCAAGCGTATACCAGGGCTACACATTTGAAAATGTGGTGCTTGAGTTCAAAGATGGCAAAATAACCAACGCCACAGCCAACAACACCGAAAAAATCAACCATATCCTGGATACAGACGAAGGCGCAAGATATATCGGCGAATTTGCAATAGGCACCAACCCATATATCAACAAGCCAATGAAAAACACGCTGTTTGATGAGAAAATTGCAGGCTCTATTCACCTTACGCCGGGCAATGCTTATGATATCTCTTGCAATGGCAACAAAAGCGCTGTGCACTGGGATTTGATACTGATACAAACCCCAGAATACGGCGGCGGCGATATGTATTTTGATGATGTGCTGGTGCGCAAAGATGGCCTGTATGTTGTAGATGAACTAAAATGCCTTAACCCTGAAAACTTCGTATAAAACATTCTTCGTAGGGGCGGCTTGTGGCCGCCCGCTATTCTAGCGGCATATGGTTCCCGCCCCTACGATAGCGTATTAACCAAGGAGACAACTTATGAACATCGGATATTACGGCCACACAAACACCATCGTCTTCACTTATACAAAAGACAGCAAATTTATCAAAGAGGCTCTGTATGGCGGTATGCGAGGCATACACAGATCTGCACAAGCATCAATAAAGGCTGGCGACGTTACTGTACAAATTGGTTTATCTGGTGATAATGCGAATTCAAATGATTATCGCAAGGATTATTATGGATTGCGCCAATTTATTGGTGCCGACAAAAAACTATATCATGGCATAGGCAGGTATCTCGGATATGAAGATGGCGAAAACGAGAGCAATATCTTTAGCGACCTGCCAGATGGCCCCATTGATTTGCTGTTTGTTTGGGATGAAGGGTATGGCGGACTGAAGCTGCCGGATAGCAAGCATATTTTTTGGGCATCCGACAAAACCTTGCCTAACAAGGAGCAGTTCGACAAGATTGCCACTAATTGCTTTTTGCTTCTTGACGGCGACCTGCTGCGCAAGGCCGGAGCTATGATAAGCCGCCAAATTTCTTGGGAACGCACCGTTTCAGAGCTTATTTCAGAAATTCAAAATAACCCGGCAATAAGCTATCTTTTAAAAGCCCGCCAGCTACTTATACCTTTTGGGTTGGATGGCGCAGTATATATTTTGCCAAAGGACAATAACAGCGGTCAGCTTGAAGCCGCCCTTATTCTTACCCATGGTGATGTCGAGGGGGCTGTAGCCGGCAAGAGCCCGGATGCACTTGGCGGAGTTTTTGTTTTTTCTTCCATGGCTGCCGCACTTGTTTCAGGCATAGCCACATTGTTTGCTACTATGGAATCCACAGGCATACCCCTTAGAGAAGCTGACGATGCTTTTGCCGCATTTTTGGAGCTTGCGGTTAGCAGAATTATGGAAAATGAAGTAGGCTCGTCCAAAGTTACTGAAAACATGCAAGCCAATGCAGTTAGATGGTCGGGGATTTTAAGAATGGTATTGGAAGCAGGTGAAACCATCGCTGCTTCTACTACGCTGCTTGGAGAAGACAGTGAATCCGATGAAGACACTACCCGAAATAACGAAGTAAAAATTCGGGACTGGGCAGCTTTCCCTATTCCTCTTGGAGAAGACAGTAAGGTGCCCGCAGATTGGACAGTTGTAAACAATGTAGGCAACCGCCAGATATATGATGTGGCCTTTGATTATGTGCAAAATGGACCTTTGGCCATAGAAGGCTTGCCGCAGTTTTCGCTGGGTGCTTTTACAACAGTTGACCGCTGGGAGATAGAATCCTATCAAAACATTGGCAATCTGATATTGCAATACGCCAATACCGATAGCGTGCGGCCGCTTTCCATTGCGGTATTTGGCTCACCGGGCAGTGGCAAGTCTTTTGGCGTTACACAGATTGCCAAGAACATACTGCCAGGCAAGGTAGAAAAGCTAGAATTTAATGTATCACAGTTTTTAAGTCATATAGATTTAGCCGTAGCTTTCCAAAAGGTGCGCGATGTGATATTAGAAGGCAAGCTGCCGCTAGTGTTCTTTGATGAATTTGATTCGGATAAGGACGGTGTGTCGCTGGGTTGGGTTAAGAGCTTTTTGATGCCCATGCAGGATGGCCGATTTAGAGACGATAGTGGTGAGCATCCCTTGGGCAAGTGTATATTGGTATTTGCAGGCGGCACCGCGCCTAATTTTGAAGAATTCATCGCACCAATGTCAGCAAAAGATGCTGATGTGCGCCAGGGTTTTAAAAATATTAAGGGGCCGGATTTTGTAAGCCGTTTGAAAGGAACCATTAATGTACTGGGGCCAAATCCCAAAAATTCCGACGACAAAAACTATATTTTGCGCCGCGCACTGCTATTGCGCGGGCTATGCGAGCGCAAATTAGCTATGCAGTCCGGCAAAGCTCCTGTAAGCCCAGTCATAATACGCGCCATGCTGCAGGTGCCTGAATACAAACACGGCGCACGTTCTATGGAAGCCATTATGGATATGTCCCGCATAGAAGGTGGCATTTTTGAGCCTGCGGCTCTACCGTTTCATACGCAGCTGGCATTGCATGTAGATGCAGATGCATTTTTGAAATTGATTTTGAGCAATGAAGATGAAGTATCTTGTTAAAGCTTGTTATTTCAAGAATTACTCCTGAATAGACGTGTTCCGAAACCCTGAATTAGCTTCGTGCAAACCTCATTGAACCGCTGATGTTTGCGCTCGCATTATGAAGTTTCGGAACACGTCTGATAACCTTATGTACTCTTGCTCGTGAATTCGCAAACGGTGCCCCTGGCTACACAATATCGACAATTGACAAATGATGGATTGGCACTGCCCTCGCCTGTTGCCAGCATTTCACGCATATCTTCTACAACAGATAATAGATTCCTGCGCAATCTAGCCGTGTTTTTCACCTTAAACATGGCATTTTTGTATCGCAAATATCCTTTTTTAGGCCTTGGAGAACCCATCGCATCCTCAATAATCAAAAAATAGGCAGCCAACTGCATCAGATCGCCATAATTTGGCATATCATCCACCTCGCTGCTCTTTAGCTCCATAGGTATCAAACGGCCGGTGATGATACTTTTATAAATATAGTCCGGTTTGCCACGCAAATTGTGCTTTTCGGATTTCAGCAGCTTTCCGCCCTGGCCATCGGCATATATCTGACGGCACAGAAACGGCGCATCACGTAGATTAACTCGCTTTACGCCCCTCATAATACCACCATGCCAAAATACAGCAGCATATATATGGAAATTGCTATGATAGCTGCGGCGCGAAACCATGCCCAGGCCAATCGCAGCCGTCTGTTACTCTCGTAATTTGCATGAAAAGCAAGCCCACGTTGTATGGGGCTTTTTTGTTTTGACTCTGCAATTCCCAGCTCTTCCATATGCTCTTTTCGCAGCCGCCTAAGCTCTGATGAGCCATATTTTCGCTCATAATACCATTGATAGTTGCAAAATATGTAGCGGTTTATTTCGCTGGCAGATATGGTTTTGTCATCTTTCATTATGCTATAGCCCGCATACGGTATGAGTTCATCGCCGTTATTTTCAGTTTTTTAATCAAATTATGATTTGCCGTACCACCTGCCAATGCACCTACCACAGGCAGCAGTTGCAGCAGCTTTGCAATATCCAGATAATCACGGTATTCTATCTGCAAAGATTGCCAGTCCATGCCTATATCTGAGACGTGGGCATTCCAATCCTTTATAATCGGAAAAATCTCCAGCCGCCTTTTGTCGCAGGAAAAAGCCAGCTGGAACACATATAGCATAAAGAGCCGCTCGTTTTCATCGTCCACATCATAGCCGTATAGCTTGGCGCAATCAAAAAGAAATTTCATTTTTATAGACAGCAAAGTAGGAAAGTCCGCCAAATTTACCAAAATACCGCCTAACCCAAAGCCCACACCCTGGGCCACCGCCAGCTTATGATATGTGGCATATGCCTTTTCAGCCATAAAGTCGCTTTCCGAAAGGGTTGGACTTTCGGCCCGCTCAGTGCTTGTCAAAACAGATGAGCCGCTTATGATGCCCTGCACCATGGCTTTCACAGCCGATGTAATAATATCCTGCGCCTTTTGCGGCACTAGCCCATGTATTTTGGACTGCAAGCCCTTTGACGCACGATTAGCCAAGCCGGGGCGTTTGGTCATTTTGCTCTCCCAGTCTGCCAGCTCCTTTGTGATGGTTTTGTAATACAGGTTTGTTTCGTTCAATGCTATCAGCGCCTCTCAATTATAGGTTTGCAAATTTATATTCGTCGCTTTTATCTCTTGTTTCAATTCCTCGTGCCAAGAAATATGCCATGGCCAGCACAATTGGGCTCAATATCAGGTGGGTAATGGTGTCTTCAACAAGTGTATTTTGCACATCTATTATATGCACCATAAGCCTAAAGTCCTCAATGCCTATGATAAACGGTATCAAGCTGATTATGTTAAAAAGCGAATGAGATAGCATAACCGCCCATAAGCTTCCAAAACGCAGATACAAAGCACCCCAGAAAATGCCGACAGAGCCTGACCACAGCATTATCACAAGGTTCGTCAATATATCGCCCATATACATATGAAGTGCGCCAAACACCATCCCGGGGATTATGAGCATCAGGTACACGCCACGCTTGCTTCCGCCCCAGCGTTCCATCAGCACATTAAGCAACAGGCCGCGAAAGATAACCTCTTCAAAAGATGCCAGTGCAACTATAGCTAAAACGGTAGCTATAGTTGGAGCAAATTGTACGAAAGGCGGCTGCGCATCCCCTATCACATATCTCCACAGGCTTGCGGCATCCAAAAATATAAATACTACTGCAAATATAACGGCCAATGTGAGCAGCGCCACCGCCGAGCCTATCAACAGCCCTTTGCGACCCCAGCCCATCTCAACATCGGGATATGTAAGGCGGAAAAATATTGCGGCAACAACAATGGCAATTGCATAGGTGCCAAACATTTGCAGGTCTATATCTGCTCCATGAACATTGAAAAAAGGCACCATCAAAACCATTGGCAGCAGAAAGAAAAACACGCCCAATAGTATAACAGATGATATGATAGGCCGTCTGTAAATTATATGCCTTAGCTTCATACAAATTGCCCCCTGCAAATCCACAACACAAACATCAGCATCTCACGGCTTTGCGCTTAAAACCCAGTTTGTTCCTCTCCACAGCTTGAAATATCGCTTTGTCAGCGGGCAAACGCAGCTTGTTTGCAACTTTTGCGGCTTCTTCATGCAGCGGGACATAGGAAACGCCCACAGCCGCAATAAAATCGCTAATAACACTCTTCACATGCTTGGTTTCGCCACCTATCGCTTCTGCAGCCCGCTCCAATAGCTTGGCAATTTTGTCCTTTTGGAAAAAATCATCCGGCCGCCAGCCCAAAAGCCATTGATATGTAGCCCAGGCAGCAGAGCGATACAGCTCGTTTTCGCTATCTAACCAGGTATCTGCCAATTCCATAGCATATGGTGACTCCGATAACGTTACAGCCACCACAAAATCCGATAGATTCGGAAAATATGCCGCTTGCATCCAGCGTTCAAAGTCGGCAGGGGTCATGGCCGCCGGGTCTGCTATCATTCCCGCAAAATACATCGCATCATAGTTCCCTGTGGCATAAAGTTCTTCTGCTAGCTTCTGGTTTATGCCAACCTCTTTAAGTAATGGCTTCATCACACCCGTGGCTACGCCAAAAAACGGTTCCTTCGCGCCGCGGCCGGTATAGCGTTTTTTCATAAGAGGAGTTGCCAAGCTTTCCAACTGGGCAATTATCTCTTGTGCGGTCATAATATCACCTACCTTATTGTCACAGTACCATTAACCGCATTTACATCAGCCCGGCCCATATCTGCATCCACATTCTCTAGCAGCACAGTACCATTGACTGTTCTGGCGGTCAGGTCGCCGCTCACTTCCGAGTTACGCAGGGTTATCACACCATTGGTGGTGTTAAGTGCTAGTGTGGGTGTATCCAGATTACTTGCGTTGATTGTACCATTAGTGGTTCTTGCAGAAATATTGCTGGCGGCAAAATAATGTATGTCTATCATGCCATTGGTAGCTGTGATTTCTATTGAATCCGCCGCGCGGCTAAAGTCGCCGATAATTCTAATGGCACCGTTGATGGCACGCAAATCCATGCTATCCAAAACCACGGTTTGTGGCAGATAAATATACACCATGCCGGGGCGGGTGTTTGCCGCAAAGTTAACATTCAACGGCTCTGTAATTTCAACGCGGCCGGCGGCAATTTCAACCGTTGGTACCTGATATTGACCTGTGGTTGGCGGGCTAAATTCAACAAGTATCATCTCATCAGCATGAAGCCGGATGCTCACCGCGTTGTTTGCAAGGCTTACATGTAATTGCTCGCCATCGGATATACCACTTGTGGCCAGTGTCACAATATCACCGCCGCCCATTTCATCAAAAGCAAATGTGGTGGCTTCTTGCACAATTTCAGTTACAACAGTGGTGACAGTATCTGCAATGCCGCAGGAGCCCAACATAAGGCCCGCTGCAAGTGTGGCACATACCGCCGCAATTTTTGATTTTTTCATGATTTTTCCTCCATCTTTAATTAAATATTTGTATTATTCATTAATCATCGCCAGCACCGTCTCCAATGCATCCATGCCTGGATGGTTGAAATAGTGCGGGATGGTGCCTGCTTCTAATGGGCGGCCCTGGCTATCGGTTACATAGAACACATCAAATTCGTAGCGCATGGCGGTGTAGGGCAGCCTCGTGAAGACACGTGAGCCGCCAAAGTTTCCGCCGGATATTTCACCCACCAGGGTTGCAAAGTCTGTTTCTTTCGTAAACCATGCTGCAATTTGTGCGCCGGAGCCGGAACGTTCGTTTATCAGCAGCCATATCTTGCCGTCAAAAACAGGCTCGGGACCCAACTGAGGTGTGCGAACCGGGCGTACGGTGGTGCTAACGCGAAAGCCGTATTTCATGCGCTCCATATCCACCATATTAAGCTCTGGTAATTGGAAGGTGTCCAGCATATAATCTATCGACATCAGGCCATGGTCTGTTCTAACCAATTGGTCGCGGATATTGGTTGATATGCTGTGAGCATGGAGCGATGCATATTCGCCGTATTGCAAAAACACAAAACCTTCTGCCGTTATAGCTTCATCCAAGATGGGCCCTACGATGAGATTGTAGAAGAACGAGGGGTCGCCGCCCATATTATTGCGCAGGTCTATTATCAGGTGTTCAAAGCCGCGTATTTCTTGGAAAAAGTCTGCAATATACTCCTCACCGGACCAATAGCCGTGAATGGGGCCGGGAAAGCCACGAATATGCATATGTGCTATGCGTCCGCTTTCAATTATCTGCGAGGATGCAGCGCCCGGCATCATTTCATCCAAAATGGCTTCTAGGCGGTCAACTTCTTCAGCATTATATTCCATTATTGCCGTGACAAAGTCTATAGCCATCTCTCGCCCGGCAAGCATAGCAACATCCTCTATAACGCTTTGCAGAAAGTTTTCGTCCTCAAGTAGGTATGCCATGCGGGCAAGTCTGGATTCTGTGCCTGGGGCATAGTGGTCTGCCATGCGAGCCAAGCCCGGAGGCGGAAAAAGTATAAAATGGGCAATGCCAAATAAGGGGCCAAAGGCATCTGTAATAGCTGTGCTAAATGTTGCCAAATTTGGGCTTTCGGCAGCAAGTAGAACTTCTCTGGCCTCTTGCGCTAACGCATAAATATCCACACCACGTGCCCAGTACGCCACATCAAACAGCGCAAAGTTGTTTTCCAGCACATATACCAGATGGTTCAGGTCAGCTAGAAAATGCTCCAGTGTCAAATCCTCAGGTGGTATTCTACGAGCTGCTTGGGCGTGTAGCTGGTCGGACATGCCCAGGGCGGCATCCATACGGGCCAGGGCGGCTGCGGCTGCATCGGAAAGTTCAGGCTCGTTGTTTTCGTATGGCTCATCGTGTTCAGGCAACGTGCGACTGGGAGCCACCCCTACGTCCGTTTCCGTAATTTCGGGTTCGTAGGTGTAGGGTTCGTATTCGTAGGTTTCGTTGTTGCAAGCGGCCAACGCTGCTAGAAATAGCATTAGAGTTGCTGTGAGCATGATTTTTCTCATGCTGCCATCTCCTTTCCATAAAAGCGGGAGACCAGAGGTCTCCCCTACGAAAATATATACGATGTCTGCACTGAAAAGTCTGTTAAAAACTGGATTTGCGCAGGTCACGGGCCAGCGTGCGGTTATAGCCCGCCCAGTCGCTACCTTGGGGTGTTTTCTCCAGGGCTTCTTCCAGCATTTTTGTGTGGGCATCGGTTATGTCTGCGTAGGAAAGCAGCATGGCTTCCATGGTTTTTGGCAGGATGGGCGAGCCAAATTCGTGCTTGCCGTGGTGAGAGAGTATGCAGTGTTGCAGCAGGCTTTTCAATGCCGATGGAAAGCCGTCTATTTTGGCGGCTTCACTGCCTATTAGCTCACTACCGATGTATATATGCCCCAGCAGTTTGCCGTCATCTGTATAGTCGTTTTCAGGAAAATCAGATAGCTCGTATATTTTACCTATGTCATGCAGCAGGGCCGCCGCGATTAGCAGGTCGCGGTTTACAAATTTATATCTGGGTGCCAAAAAGTCGCATATTTGCGCCACATTAAGGGTGTGCTCGCACAGGCCACCCATATAGGCGTGGTGCATGGAGCGCGCGGCAGAATTTGTAATAAATGCGGTTTTTACCTGTGTGTTTTCTATGAATATAGCCGATAGCAGTTGCTTTAGATGCGTATTTTCCATGGATTTTATTAGCTCGCAGATGGCGGTGTATATGGCATCTATATCTTTATCGGTGGTTGGGATATAATCTGCGGGCAAATATTCGCCTTCCATGGACTTGCGTATTTTGCGCACATTTAGTTGCAGGTCATCTATGTATGTAACCACCTGCGCCTCTATCTTAATAAAATCTCCGACATCAAAGCTTTGTATGTCGTTGTTAAGCGTCCACACCTTGGCAGATATGGTACCGGTTCTATCTCCCAGTATCATGGACATATAGTTCTTGCCGCCTTTGGTCTTTAGCGTCTCTTTTTTCTTGCATAGGTAGTGGGCAATAATGTTTTCGCCATCTTTTAGGTCTTCAATATATTTCATAATTCTACCTCACTTCTGGGCCTGCTTGGCCAACTACTATTATAGCCAAATTGACACAAGATTGCAAGTGTGTTAAAATGTAGTAATTATTTTAAAAGGGGTTATGGTCATGAAATTTAAAGGGCATCCCAAAACAGGTATATTATTTGTTTTGTTTTTAAGCTGTTGTGCATCCGTTGCTTTAATTTTTCTTTCTTTTTGCATGGACGATTATGGAAATTTTATTGAGGCCGCTTCTTTTGCAGATTTGGATGCAGACAGAACCGGCACGGTAATTCTTGGCCTGGTTACTTTAATCTTTTTTGCTATTTTATTTATTTTGGTTTTAAATAGCGCGAAGTATTGGTTAACCGACGAATATCTGCGTATAAAACGCTCCAAATCCAGAAGGCAAGCTGGTTGGATAAACGGAAAATTCAAAGGTGGGATAGAACATACTGACATCGAAATATATTACAGAGATATTTTGGGTACCAGTGTATATCAACTTGGTAGAAAAAGCTACCTAAATATTCTATACTGGGCCGGAAAGCATACAGAAACTATAAGCATTTCTTTACCTATACCGCGAAAAAAAGACCTATTTATCAGTACATTGGCATACAGGGCAAGAAAATCCGATTTTAGCCATATAATTAGCCCAGAATTTTTAGATTCTAGGCATGGCGGCAGTATTTACATAGATTCTCTTGATACCGGCCTTCTTATAGAAATGGAAAAATGTGCTTTCTTTGATAAAAACCAGCTTATGCCGGATATGTCAATTGCTTTAATAGAGGATAGGGGTCGTGTAATTTTATTGGGTCACTGCCAGATGGTTAATCTTGACAAAATAATCAGCACTATGCCGCCAAAGGCAGAAATAGCACCATACATACTTTGCCATTACGCATATTTGATGCATACAGACTATAGAACAGCCAGAGAGGCTGCTGCCGATATAAAGTATCATGGAGAGCTGCATAAAGATGTGCGGTCCATTGATACCATTGCATATAACAGGCATCAAGCCGTGTCAATGAGTTTTACGGACACTCCATTGATTTGGACGGAAATCGCAATGGATTTTTTCAATAACAATCAAAAATAAAACAAATCTTCGAAGCGCTTATCCAGCGCAATGCATAGTATCAGGGCCAGCTTTGCCGTAGGGCAAAACTGGCCTGTTTCAATTGAGCTAATTGTGTTGCGGGATACACCTACAAGCTCTGCCAGAGCGGCCTGCGAGAGATTTTTCTCTGCTCGCGCAACTTTAAGCTTGTTTTTTAGTACAATTTCATCTTTCATGTATGTCACCTCGCCAAAAGGGTTGGTAGCCAACCCCATGTTTCCCACCATCCCAGAGAAGCTGCTAGAAATTGTGCGATAAAGCCAATTATGGATATAGCACTAAAAACTATCCATGCTAAATGATACTTTCTTTTTGTAAAGCTGTAAATTTTAATGGATTGTCCAAGGGCAAATGCGAAGGCCAGTGCGCCTATAGCCCACGCAGTTGCAAACTGGCCTATAAATATGGAAAATATCGCTATGGAAAGACCTGCTACTGATAAAATCTTTTCGCCCAGGTCATTCCCTTTAAACTTTGCATTTTCCAGGCCCTCGTCTTTGCCCAATTGTCTGTTCTTTGTCAAGATTTCGTCTTTGTTCATAGAATCACCATCCAAGTTTTATTGTATTTTTGCCAAGTTTTATTGACAATACAATAATACCATATACCAAGTGTACTTGTCAAGAGAAAAATTTGTTATTAGATTCAGGCGGCTGGGAGCCGCCCCTACAGAGACATTGCCAACATAATAGCAGCAATTGCGATGGCTGCTATGTTTGCAGTTCTATTGTTAGTGGCTTTGTATGAAATAACCAAAATACCCCGCACTACCAAGCCACCTATAAGACCGAAGGCAGCAGCAAATGCAATGTCACTTTCTCTGGGAAGGAACGGTATCATGCCACCTGTATCATCCATGCCAGAAAAGACAAGCCAAACGATAGCAGGTAATGCGGCAGGTATGGCCATATATTTGATTATGAAGAACCTGTCTTTTTCGCCGCCGAAGAGGTCATGCTTAAACCACCAATATATCGCTTCGAAAGCCAGGCATATGGCAACGAGGCCCAAAAGCTCCTCTGTGCGCCAATGCCTGTTGGAGAGTGTAGCCAAAATGTTGACAGAAGGTAATGTGGCAGTAAGTGCAATTTGAATCATAATGGCCGGTATTATTGAAAACAATTGCGCAATTACAAAGACAAGAATCTTCATAGATGTGCCGCCTCTTCCCATTCTTCCAGCAGGGCAGTCAATTTTTCTTCCAATGCAGCCTTCATCAGGTATACTTCCTGGGCCTTTGTAGCATCTGTAGCCACTTCGTCTTTGACCAGTTCGGCATCAGTGGCTGCTATTGCGGTTTCGGTTTCCTCTATTTGGGCTTCAAGGCGTTCTAGTTGCGCTTTTTGTTTGCGTTGTTTTGCAGCTTCTTCTTTGTTGCGGATGTAGTCGTCTTTAGGAGACGGGCGAGCAGAGCTCGCCCCTACGATGGTAGTTGGGGTTTCGGCTTTTGTTTCGGCTTTTTTCTCTATATAGTAGTCGTAGTTGCCCAGGTATACGGCGCTGCCCTCTTTACGCAGCTCGTATATTTTTTCGGCGGTATTATTGATGAAATAGCGGTCGTGTGAGATATATAGGGCGGTGCCTTCATAGTCTATCAAGGCATTTTCCAGGATTTCTTTGGAAAATAGGTCTAGGTGGTTTGTGGGCTCATCAAGCAGCAAGAAATTAACATCGGATAGCATTAGTTTACACAAAGCCACACGGCCACGTTCGCCGCCGGATAGGGTTCCCAGTTTTTTATCCACCTCGTCGCCCACAAATAGGAAGGATGCTAGGGCATTGCGTATTTCCAGAATTTTCATTCTTGGGTATGTGTCAGAAATCTCCTGGAATATGGATTTTTCGGCACTATCAAATTTCAGCTCTTGGTCGTAGTATCCAATTTTCACATTGGTGCCCAGCGTAATCGCTTTATCGCCGCCGCGCAGCATATTAAACAGCGTTGTTTTACCCACGCCATTTTCGCCTATCAACGCGACTTTTTCGCCACGCTTTATTTCCATATTTATATTCTCGAAGAGCATGTAGTCATCAAACATTTTTTTTGCACCGCGTATTGTCAATACATCGTTGCCGCTTTGTACGCTTGGCGCAAGGCGCAGTCGCATTTTGTCCGGCGCATTTTGCGGCCTGTCTAGGCGGTCTATTTTAGCCAGCTGCTTTTCTTTGCTGCGGGCGCGTCTTACAGATTTTTCGCGGTTAAAAGAGCGCAACAGGCGTATGCTTTCCATTTGCTTTGCAATTTGCTTTTGCTGGCTGGCGTATTGATGCATTTCTATCTCAAAATCCTTAGCTTTTTGCTCTACAAAGGTGCTATAGTTGCCGCGATAGCTCTTGGCCTTGCCGTGCTCTATTTCTACCACCTTTTTGACTACCTTGTCCAAAAAATAGCGGTCATGGGAGATTATAATGATGGCTTTTTCGTATTCGCGCAAAAAATAATCTTCTAACCAGGTTATGGCAGCAATATCCAGGTGGTTTGTCGGCTCATCTAACAGCAGCAAGTCCGGCTCGGAGAGCAGCAGCTTACCAAGGGCAACGCGTGTTTTTTGTCCACCGGAAAGCTTGGATATTTCCAGCGTATGCTCTACCTCATTAAAGCCAAGACCCGCTAAAACGCCGCGCACACGGCTCTTATATTCGTAGCCGCGATTATCTTCAAACTCTCTGGTTAGTTTGGAGTATTTTTCCATCAGGCGTGTAAGGGCATCGCCTTCAAGACCTGCCATCTGCTCTTCCATGCGGCGTATCTCGGTTTCCATATCCGCAAGATGAGCAAATACCGCCAGTAGCTCCTCGTATATGGTATTTCCATCATCCAAATCCATATGCTGCGACAAATACGCCATCTTTGCACCTTTTTTCAGCGCAATCTCGCCGCTATCTGCCGCCAACTCGCCCAGCACAATTTTAAACAGCGTGGTTTTACCCGCTCCATTAACACCCACCAGCGCGGCCTTTTCCTTTTCATCCACCGAAAATGAGATGCCTTTAAGCACCTCTGTAGCCCCGAAGGATTTTTGTATGTCTTTGCAAGAAATAATCATTTAAAATCACCATAATTTACAAGCTTTGCGGCCAGGTGGGCTTTAATAGCTTGACCATTTGAAATAATGTATTTGCCGTTAGAGTAAACAATTCCGCCACTGGCTATACAATAGCTCGTAACAGATTTTTGCAGCACCTTTTCCTCGCCACCGAATGTTTTCATTACAAGCTCCCAATCTCGCGGAGCAATGCCCGGATATTTATCTCCTGCCGCCGCATTTTTCTTGAGGGTTTTATCGGCCTCAAGCAGGTTGCCATCTATGTATATTTGTTGCGGCGATTTTGATGTGACTTTGGCAGGGTTTGCGCCGGATGATTTTAAAGATTCTCCAGTATGGCGGCGGGTAAAAAGGTCTAGCCAACCACCAATTGCACGCAATATCTTAAAAGGGGCTGTTATATAGTCTAAAACTGACATTTTGCCGCTACTTTGCTTGTAGGGCCGGCGTATGAAATATAAATTGCCATCTTTATCCTCAAAAGGATGGCAATAATCGAATCTCGGGTCTTCTAAAACCTCTAGTAGCTCTCCTGTCTTTACATTCAAGCGATATATGCTGCGCGGCCCAAAGCCTGCAAAATGTCCCGTACCATTGTAGGCTATCCCTGCGCTGTCATAATACAAAATATCCTCATCTTTTAATGACCATTTAGGATTACAGTCAAAAGAATCGCCTTCTGTAATCTCCCGCAAATAGCTATCATCGGTTTTTAACAAGGCAATGTGACGTTCTAAGTAATTTTCCGAGCATGAAACCGCAATCCTACCTAAAGGATTAACATCAAGCTCATAAAAATGAGTGGTTGTGCTGGATAAGATAGGCGTTTCCGCCTCTTCTGGGCTTGGGTGCTTAAAATAAATGCCGCCACCTTTTTCAAAATTAATGGTATAAACGAGCCTCTCGTCAATACCTGCAGACAACCCAGATATTGGTATCCGAATATCCAAGGCAGATGTATCCGGGATATATGCACCGGTAAACATTGCGCCCGCGCCGCTTTGCTTCCATTCATTTTTGAGTCGGATTTCTCTCTCACGCTCTCTATATTTATCAGCAACCGAACAGTTCAAGAGCTTCGCCAAGGCATTGGCTCCTGAAACATCTAGAAGGTTAATCCTATCTTCTGACAAGAAGGCTATTTGTTTCATAATGTTACCTCCTAATAGCAATTAGCAATAAAACAAAAAACCCGACAAACGGTTAATTCGTCGGATTTGCAATGGGTCCTCGGGGACTCGAACCCAGGACCACTCGGTTATGAGCCGAGCGCTCTAACCAACTGAGCTAAGGACCCGCTTTTTTTGAATAAAAAATGACCCGTAAGGGATTCGAACCCTTGTTACTGCCGTGAAAGGGCAGTGTCTTAACCCCTTGACCAACGGGCCGTGCTTTTGCGGGCAATATGCCCGCAGTATGCTTATGTAGCAACTGAGCTGGAAGGATTCGAACCTTCGCATGACGGAGTCAAAGTCCGTTGCCTTACCGCTTGGCGACAGCCCATCAAAAATAACAACGAAGAACATAATATCACATGTCATTATCTTTGTCAATAGCTTTTTTGATATTCGTGGAAAAAATTATGTCAAAGCGTCAATGATAGGTTACAAAAACTCTAGCAATATAATGAACTCATCTGATTGCATGGCTTAACCCGGGGGTTAAGCCACTTTCGCGCATCATCTTTGTGTTTTGCTTAAAACATA